>WNEZ01004058.1_pt1 | contig 31807 bp, 25 predicted proteins | sample 5400521 | NCBI WGS metagenome assembly WNEZ01 (sample SAMN13153339, study PRJNA577476) | soil metagenome | isolation source: 120 cm saprolite under Douglas fir tree site 2 hole 1 replicate 1 | place: USA:California | collected 2015-04-18 | reverse complement strand
TCCATGCGTTTGCCCAATCGGGAATTGGCCAGTGGTTCGCCGGCGACTTTGGCTGGATCAGCACTCCGTGGCATTTTTCCATCCCGTATGTTTATCCGGGATTCCTGGAGATTATCTTTGCCGTGTGCCTCTGGTTCTATCTGAAGAACCGCAGTCACCTGCAATCAGAAAACAAACTGGAGTCACTGGTTTCTCGCGAATCCAGCTTCCTCTTTAATAACCTGGTCCTGCTGGCAGCCTGCTTCGCCGTATTGTGCGGAACGCTCTTCCCCATTCTTTCCGATTGGGTACGCGGCTACAAGATCACCGTTGGCGCTCCGTTCTTCAACAAGGTCATGATTCCGATCGGCCTCTTCCTGGTCTTCCTTACTGGAGTTGGCCCGCTGCTGGCGTGGCGCAATACGTCAATCGGGAGCCTGAGAAAGAACTTTGCCATCCCGGCAGGTCTGGCCTTGATCATGGCCATCGCGCTGCCGTTCGTCGGTGTAAGTCCCAAAGCAGACATGGCGCACTTCTATTCGTGGCTCACTTTTGTTGTAAGCACGCTGGTCATTGCCACGATTGCTTCTGAGTTCATTCGCGGCGGACGCGTGCTGCAAGGCAAATTGCAGACCAACATCTTTGGCGCCATGTATCACCTCACGCGGCGTAATATGCGTCGCTACGGCGGCTATGTGGTCCACTTTGGCGTCGTGCTGGTGGTGGTCGGCGTGGCCGGTCAGGCCTTCAATCTGGAAAAAGAGCAGGAGATGGGCCTGGGCGATAAGCTCGCGGTAGGTCATTACGTTTTGATTGGCCAGGAATACTCGCAGGACGATAACGCGAATTACGAATCGGAATCAGCCCTGCTGGACGTTTACAAAGACGGCAAATATCTGACGCGGCTTGATCCAGAGACGCGCATATTCAAGGTCAGCCGCCAGCCCAATCACATTGTGGCGAATTACTCCACACTGCGCGAAGACCTGTACGTGATCTACGAAGGCAATAATCCTGATACCGGCCATCCGATCATCAAGGCATTCGTGAACCCGCTGGTTGCGTGGGTATGGATTGGTGTGGTGGTCATTATCTTCGGCACCGGTCTGGCTCTTGTTCCTAATGCGCAGCAGATGAGGTCGCCCGTGCAGGTGGCCGTACCTGTTCCTTCGCTTGAGACAAAGGGTATGACAACGGCGGGAGCAGGCGAATGAAGCGCGCCTCTCAAATCGTGCTGCTGGCCCTCTCAATCGGACTGCTGATGGGTTCCGATAGTCAGGCTGTGCGCTATGAAAAGCTTGGCAGCAAGATCATGTGCACGTGCAGTTGCGGACAGATGCTGCTCAAGTGCAATCACGTAGGCTGCCCCAATTCGTCCAAGATGATTGCTCAGTTGCATGATCAACTGGGCAACGGCCGCAGTGGAGATGCAGGAAACGCCGGCAACGCCAAATCTGATGAAGACGTCTTGAACTTCTTCCGCACGGAATGGGGCGTGACGGCCGTAGTGGAACCTTCCCAGCACGGCTTTGAACTTCTGGCCTGGATCCTGCCATTTGTCGGGCTGATCGCTGGCACCATCCTGTTGATGATCGTGGTGGCGAAATGGAAGCGGCGTCCGGCCCAGGTCAACCCCGCCGATGCGGTGCTTGATCCGCATATGGATGCGTTGCGCGCGCGCGCGCGCCGGGAGACTGAAATATGACCCAGGAGACGTTTCAGTTCATCGTCGTTATATTCTGCAGCATATTTGCGACGCTCACGCTGATCTACATCTTCATGCCCAGCAATGACGCTGACACCGGCGTGGACAAAACACGGCTGGTGTACCTTTATGAGCGCAAGGATGTGGTCTATGAAAACCTGCGCGATCTGAATTTTGAATTTAAATCCGGCAAATTTACCCAGGCGGATTATGACGGCATGCGCGCCGGCATTGAGTCTGAAGCCGCACGCATTCTGGCCGAAATTGAAAAGCTGGAAGCCCTGAATGCCTAAGGAGCCGATTCGATTGAAGCACGCTACGCTGTTCCTGGTCTTCTGTTTTGCTCTTACCCTGTCAGCGAACGCTGATACCGTTCGCGGTGTGGTGAGAAATGGCACCACCAACAAACCATCCGCCGGTGACGAGGTAGTCCTGAAGCGGGTGGGCAATGGCATGGAAGACGTTGGCACCACCAAGACCAACGCCAAGGGCGAATTTACTTTTAACGTTCCAGCGACGCAGGGCCGCTATGTTCTCTGGGTGAAACATCAGGAAGTTACGTATCCACGTGTGGCGCAAGCGGGTGGCGCGCCGGTGGCAGTGCAAGTCTTTAACTCCTCCTCAACGGTAAAAGATATTTCCATGCCGGAGCACATGCTGGTGCTGCAAACCACGGCGGCCGGCGATCTGCTGAAAGTGGACGAACTGTTCACGATGGACAATCATTCCACTCCCCCGATGACAAAGAACGGCCAGCATACGCTTGACGTCTATCTGCCTGAAGGCGCCAAGGTGGAAGAGACATCGGCGCAGCCGGCCGGAAATATGGCACTCAAAACTCCTGTGGTGCCGGACAAGTCAGCCCCTAACGCATTTTTCTTCGGCTTCCCTATTCGTCCCGGCCAAACTCAGTTCCGGGTGAGTTACAGCATTCCGTACAACGGCAAGATCCAGTTGAACCCGAAGACTTCTTTGCCTGCGCAAAACGTCCTGGTTGTGGCTCCCGATAGCATGAACTTCACCCCATCTGAGGCGTCTGTATACACGCCTACCAAAGATCCGCAGATCAAAGATGTGACGTTGTACCTGGTTAAGTCTGCTCAGCCAACGCAGCAGCTTGGCTTTGCAGTGACCGGAACCGGCATTATTCCGCAGCAAAGCAATGATCAGGCGCCAGCGAATGCTGGTGGTGGCGCTCCGCGTGGCCAGGGACCTGGCGGAGGCATGGCGCCACCGAATGATCGTCCTGATCCGCTGCAAAGTGGACAGTGGCTCTTCCTGGGCGTCCTGGTGGTGTTTCTTGCCGCCGGCGCAGTTTACGTTTACACGGCGAATATCAATGAGCCGCAGCCCAAAGCAGCATCGGGCAAAAAATCCAAGGGACGCACCGGCCTATTGCTGGACGCCATGAAGGAAGAGGTCTTCCAGCTTGAGGCGGACAGAATCCAGGGCAAGATCAACGGCAAGGACTACGAAACAGCCAAAGCCGCCCTGGATAAAACGCTGCAACGCGCCATGCAGCGCCAGGCCTTTAGTAAATAAGTCCTGCACGCGGAACCAGAAAACATTCATCGGCTATACTTTTCACGGGCCGCTATACTTCCCACGGGCGTGTGCCCCAGAGTTGTTGCGCACAAAATCACCAGGACAATTCCGCACAGTTCATGAGCATCATCGTTAAATCTTCTTCTCTGCATGGCGCCGGTGTTTACACCACCACGGCGATCCCCAAGGGCACGCGCGTTCTGGAGTACACCGGACCGCGCTTGACGCGCAAGCAAACCGACGGCATGTACTCTGACAATGAAGTCACATACCTGTTCACCATGGATGACAATGAAACCGTGATTGACGGCTTTGGCATGGCGGCGTTCGTGAACCACTCGTGTGACCCGAATTGCGAAAGCGACCAGATTGACAACCGCATATACATCATCGCGTTGCGCGATCTGGCGGCGGGCGAAGAGTTGCTGTACGACTACTGCCTGTGGGACGGCGAGCCTGACGATAAAGCTCCGTGCTATTGTGGGTCAGCGAATTGCCGCGGCACCATGTACTCTGAAGAGGAAATTGAACGGCAGAGAAAACTGGTGGAGCGGCAAAAGAAGAAAAAAGCGCGCGCAGCGGGAAGCAAGAAGAAGAAACCGGCGCGAGCCCGGAAATAACTTTCTCCATCTCAAAAAACCCCGTCATCCCGAAGGGCGTAAGCGAAGCGAGCGTTTTCTTCAGCTCGCAAGCAGCCCTGAGGGACCTTGTGTTCTCTTCATGATTCGGAAAAGCAAGCGCAAGGTCCCTCCATCCTACTCACGCGCTGAAGATAGCGCGCGTTCGCTTAACGGACGTCGGGATGACGTTATTATCTTTTTCGTGAGAACTCCCCGAAGCCGCGTTGTTGGAATCAGCATCCTGGGGATCTTTCGACTACGTCGTCGCATTCGCTCCGACTCCGCTCCCAATGAACACTTTCGCTCGGTTTTTATGTCGCTCCGCTGGCGCTACGCTCCTGCCTGCGGCAGCGTGGTAGCGTCTTTCGATGAACTTACCCCGCCCTTATCCTCGATGAACTTACCCCGCCCTTATCCCTCAGCGCGCCAGCGCGCCTCGGGAACGGACGGGGCTAGATCTGTGTCGCGCCTTCGGCGCTTTGGGCATAGGCAGCCCTTGGGATTACATGAGATGCAATGGCGGAAGACGCTGCATGCCGACGGCATGCAGCGTCTCTACGTCGAAACTCTTCTGATGCCAATCCGTTGTAATCCGACAGTTCATTGGCGTTTCAACCCGCGGAACGCGGGTCAGGTGCTCGAGGTGACAAAGGGGGACATTCACGCTATTGCTGAGTTGGCTGGTCAAAGCGGATCACCATGCCGGTCTGGGCCGGCAGGTCAACGTCTTTGCTTCTGATGGCCAGGATGTAACCACCACCGGCAAGCGTTCCGATCGCAAAACCTCTGAGTGGGCCGCCGAAGGTCGAGCCACTGGTCGTGCTGACTCCAACGTCTTTACTGATACCCGACTGCTTCAGGGCCTTCGCACCCGTGCTGTTGACTGATACCAGTGAGGTGGTGAGAGGAACGGTTTGTCCGTTGGGCAGGACCGCGTCACGAAAACGCAAGCTCAGCTTGCCTTTCCCCTTCAATGCAGAAGTAGCCGTTGTTGTCTCTGTTGGCTTCACCTTCCCCGCTGTGGCGTCGGTTACCTCGCCTTTCAGTCGCGTGCCCAAAGGTATCGCCACGGAACCATTGCTTCCCCGGACCGAATCCACAACGGTTGCTGAAAAACGGTCGCCTGCTTTGGATGTCCGCGTGGAAAGCGGTGTATCCAGCATGGCACGCATTTCTGTGTTCGCCGGAATCTGCACATCTACATCGCCGGCCAGTGGACGAGCATACGATCCCGTGACAGGTTGCGAGCCGCCGGAGTTATTGCCTGGTGTTGAACCCGACGCCGAACCCGCTGCTGGATTGGCGCCGCTCGAGGTTCTGCCCGAAGTGGAAGCCGATGACGCATTACCAGGCGTGGCATTTGCCGGAGAATTTGCCGGCGGTGCGGTGTTCGCCGGCGACTCTGAAGAGGTGGCGGGCGCGCCGTTCACTCTCGCCGATGGAGGCACCGGAAGGGTTGATGCCGCGGGGTTGGTACTGTTGGCGGGTGTGGCGCTGTTATCCTGCGCGGGCACCTGCGATTGCGGTGAATTGACCGAAGAAAACGATGTCCCATTCTGGCCCAATGCCAGCACTCCCAGCAGTAAAACCAATACAACGTACCCGGACACTTTGCCCACCATCCGCCTCCGTCACAACCTCACCTAGGTGAGAAGCAGACGAATTTCCGCAGGTTGGCTTGCCCGATTCAACTTTTCACCGCGATTCGGCATCTCTCAACGTAGCTGCTCAGGTCGCGGTATAATTTTGATGTCGCACCTATCGGCTCAGGAGTTGATTTTGACAACACTAAACGGACAGCCCGGAAAACCACGCGTACTGGTGGTTGATGATGAGCGCGTCATTGCTGACACTCTTTCCATCATTCTCAACCAGAACGGATTTGACGCCTCGCCTGTGTACACAGGGACGGCAGCCGTGGACCGGGCACGCGAGACCAAACCGGAACTCATCATCAGCGACGTTATCATGCCGGACATGAACGGCATTGAGGCGGCCATTCGCATTCGACAGATCCTTCCCGCATGCAAGATCCTCTTATTCTCCGGCCAGGCAGCCACGGCGGATCTGCTCGAAAAAGCGCGTGCTCAGGGACACGAATTTGAAATTCTGGCCAAACCCGTACATCCACAGGACCTGCTCGCCAAGTTGAAGCTGTAAGCTTCAGGAAGACGCGTTGTCCGCGTGGGGAGACACCTACTTTTAGCGCGTTAGGTCCTTCGGCAATTGACTCTAGAAGCAAAGAAACACCATCGTCATGACGAGGTTTTTGTAGGATCGGATTTTCGACTTTAGCCAGAACTTCTGGTCTCCGCTGAGAGCGATTCTTGCATAAACGCAGGCGACAATCCGAAACGCGCTTACAACTCTCGCCGACCTTCAATCGCTTTCAGCATGGTCACCTCATCGGCGTATTCAATGTCACTGCCGGCGGGAATGCCGGTGGCGATGCGTGTGACCTTCACGCCGAATGGTTTGATCAGGTGTGTGAGGTGCACCGCGGTGGCTTCGCCTTCGATGGTCGGGTTGGTGGCGATGATCAGTTCATCCACGCTACCGCTCTCAATTCGCTTAAGCAGTGAAGGAATACGCAACTGCTCCGGGCCAACTCCGTGCAGAGGCGATATCGCTCCGTGCAGCACATGATATACGCCGTTGTAAAAGCGCGTCTTCTCCACGGCCGCAATGTTCGTGGGCTCTTCCACTACGCATACCAGCCGCTGATTGCGCGCGCCGTTGGAGCAGTAACTGCACGGATCAACGTCAGTAATGTTGCTGCAAACGGAGCAGAGATGCAGCTTCTCTTTCAGATTCTGGATGGCTGAGGCGAGGGCGCCTGCGTCTTCCACGGATGAACGCAAAATGTGGAAGGCCAGCCGCTGCGCGCTCTTGCCGCCGATGCCGGGAAGCTTTTTCAATTCATCGATCAGTTGAGCCATTGGCTCGGCAAACTTGGCCACTTATACGATTACCCCTGGCGGCAATGGCCGCCCTGTTTGTAAATGGAATTGGCGTGCATGATTTTGGCGTGCAATGAAACTACATGCCTGGGATCTGCATGCCACCCAGCATTCCACCCACCGTGGATTGCATGGCTTCATCCACCTTCTGGGCCGCTGCGTTCATTGCCGCCGTCACCAGGTCCTGGATCATCTCCACGTCTCCGGATTTCACCACTTCGGGATCAATGCGGGTTTCCAGCACATGCTTCTGTCCGTTCATCTTCACGTTCACGCTGCCGCCGCCTGACGATGCCTCAACGACGGTTTGCTGCATCTTCTGTTGCAGGCTTTGGGCCTGTTTCTGTGCCTGTTCCAGCATCTCTTGAAATTGTCGGGAATTAAAACCGCCCATGACTTTCTCCTAATCCTTTTGTGTTTGATCAATCACAGTTCGTATATCGGCGCCAAACTTTTCCTGCATGCGGCGCACAATAGGATCGTTGGCGGCGCGGGCCCTGGCACTCTGTCCGATTCCATTACCGTTGGTTCGTGGTGGCCGAACGATATTCGCCGCCGCCGATTTCGGTGCGCCTCCCACCAGCTTCACTTTCAGCGGACGCCCCGCGGCATCACTGGCCGCTTTGTTCACCATGGGCTTGTATTTCTCATTCATGATGAACGGAACTATGCTGGCCGGCTGGTCAATGGCCACAATCAATTCATTGCCCTGGATGGTGGCCGCGCCCGGCGCAAGTACAGCAGCAAGATTGTTATCAATATCTTCCAGCAGAAGCACCACGTGTCCCAGGATTTCCGCGGGATCGTCGCTGGCCTGTGTTGAGGAATCGGGATCAGGCTCGCCATCTGCGACTGCGATTGCCACGCCTGCGGTCGCACCCGACGTGAGAGTTGAAGCCGGTTGCGAGAAGGCTGGTGTAACGGAAGAAGCTGCTGCAGAAGAAGACGACTCTATTTGCGGTCCAGCATCTGACATCTCGGGATCAAAGCTTCTGCCTTTGCGGGCGCGATCGGCTTCAAAGGGCGAAGTAAATGCTTCCTGCTTCCTTGTCGACGACGAACCAGCCGGCGCGCCAACGGGAGCCGCAGACAGCACGGCTGGTGGTCGTTGTCCGGCCGAAGCTTTTGGTGTGTCAGCCGCAACCTGGCTCAGCATTTGTTCCAGCGGCAGAATTCGCTGCGCATGCACCAGCTTGAGGACGCCAAGTTCCAGATGAAAGCGCTGCTCCTGCCGGTAACCCAGTTCGTCAAAGGTGCGCAGCATGATCTGGAGAAAGCGCGCCAGGTCTTCTTCTGAAAACTGTTGCGCCACGCGAGCCACGCGGGCTCGCTCGTCAGAAGAAATCTGCAACAGCGCGGAATCTTCGCCGGCCACCTTCGCCACCACGGCGTTGCGCAGGAAGCGGACAAACTGTTTGGCAAAATGAGCCGGGTTCTGCCCTTCCGTCATCAGGCGATCAAGAATCTTCAACGCATCCTGGCTGGAGCTGCGCTGCACCGTGGCCATCAGGTCTTCCATGACTTCTGATCCTACTGTGCCTGCCAGACCTCTTACCAGTTCGCCACGGAGCGTTGTTCCGCAACACGCAATGGCCTGGTCCATGATGGAGAGCGCGTCGCGCATGGAACCATCACCGGCTTCCGCCAGAACGGCCAGAGCTTCATCATCGGTCTCAATATTTTCCTTGCGGGCGATGTCGCCGAGCTGCGTCACGATCTCATCGAACTTTACGGCATGAAAGCTGAAATGCTGGCAGCGTGAGCGGATGGTCTGGGGAATGTCTTCCGCCTGCGTAGTGGCCATCATAAACACGATATGTGAAGGCGGCTCTTCCAGCGTCTTCAGCAGCGCATTGAAAGCCGCGTCAGTGATCTGGTGGGCTTCATCCAGGATATAAATCTTGAAGCGGTCGCGCGCCGGGCGATAACGCGCGGCATCGCGCAGCTCTCTGATCTCATCAATGCCGCGATTGGTGGCCGCGTCAATCTCAATGACATCAACGGCGCCGCCGGCCCGTATCTCAGTACAGGAGTCGCAGACGCCGCATGGATCGGGCGTGGGCTTGTCGGCTTTGCCGTCCACGCCGCGGCAGTTCAGCGCCATGGCCAGAATACGCGCGATCGTCGTCTTGCCGATCCCACGATGGCCGCTGAAGATGTATCCGTGGGCAATCCGTTGCTGCTCAATGGCGTTCTTGAGGGTGCGGGTTACGTGGTCCTGTCCGATGACGTCAGAGAAGCGCTGCGGCCGGTATTTTCGCGCCAGTACTTGATAGCTCATGTCAGAACTTCGATTATACCGCTTACGCCGGGACAGGTTTTTCACAGGATCGCGCGATGCAACTCAGTCGCGCCGGTCGGCAGTTGCATCGCTGCTAGCACGTTAAGCCAAGCACAAGGTCCCTCCGTCCTACTTCCACTCCAGCGCACGAAGCGCGCGCCGGGGACCCCGGTTCACGCGCTGATGAAGGCGCGCTTTCGCCTAACGGACGTCGGGATGACGTGACTATTCTTGGTGCGTAAGAACTCCCTGTAGCCCCATCGTTACAATCCGCATCCTCGGGATCTTTCTACTCCGTCGTCGCATGCGCTCTGACTGCGCTCAAGATGACAAAGGCTAAAGAAGGCAAAATCGTAACCCGTCGTAAGAGGCCTTTGTCATTTCAGTTTCAACCCGCGACGCGGGTCAGGTGCTCAAGATGACAGATTGACGCGGCGTCTCCCTATTTTTGGCAATCTTGGCAATTCCGGCGATTTTGGCAATCTTCCTTGGCATTCGCTCACCATGACACAAGACAAGATTTCCTACGGCACCACCGGCAACACAATGTGCGACGGCAGCCTGGGTGAGCAATAAACCCGCTGCGTTGCCAGAACATAATCTCCTGCTTTCGCCTTGTAAATACTTGGCACAAACTTCTGCGGGTTGCGATCAATCACCGGGAACCACGTGGACTGTACCTGCACCATGATGCGGTGCCCTTTCAGGAAAACATGATCATGGTCGCGCAATGGAATGCGCCACTCGGAGGGTTGATTCGGCACCAGCGCCTGCGGTTTTTCATAACCCTTGTTATATCGTCCGCGCCGGACTTCCATCCCGATGGGCAACTCGTATCCGTTCAACGACTGGGCAAACTCACCCGGCTTGGGTCCAGCGTTTGCGTCCCACTCTTTCTTCTGGGCATTCTCCGGATAAACATCGATCAGCTTTACGATGAAGTCACTGTCTGTGCCAGAAGTGGAAGCAAACAAGTCTGCCGCAACTTCGCCAGCCACCGTAATGTCATGGTCCAGCGGCGCGCTGGTGAACGTCAGTACATCTGGCCGGCCGTCAACAAAACGCTGGTCAGCCACTTCCCATGTGCGCCAGTCGCCTCCGGGATAAGTCGGCGAGATCGGCCGCTGCCGGTAAGGCACTGGATTGGCAGGATCAGAAAGGTATTCGCGATATTGTTTGGCGGCAGGCGAAGCTGCGGGCGCGCTGGAAGACGGAGCATTGAATGATAGTGTCCCGTCCGCAAGCAGATACAGGTTGGTGGGTTTGGCTTCCGCCGGCGGCCACGCGGCATAAGTATGCCACGTGTTGGAACCGGTCTGGAAGGTGCTGGCCTGCCATGTTGGCTTCTCACCCTGACCGTGCAAATAGTAGCGGAAGAATGGCGCCTGAATGTTTGCGCGGAATTCACTGCCTGTTTCATGTCCGCCGAAGGGAATGATGCCGATTTTTTCGCCCGCCGTTCCCGCCCATTCTCCATGAAACCACGGCCCCGCAACCATGAAGTTCGTATGCTCAGGATCGTGCTCTTTAGCGTGGCGGAAGATCTGCCATGGTCCCCAGGGATCCTCCTGGTCCCAGAAGCCGGCAACATTCAAGTTCGGCACCGTTGACGCGTGCAACTGGTTTATCCAGGCCTCTTTCTTCCAGAAGCCGTCATAGTCAGGATGTTCAACGGTCTCATTCCAGAAAGGGAGCTTCCCGTGCAGATATTTTGCGTTGATATTTGAGATAGGTCCCAGATCCAGATACCACTGGTAGGTGTCATAGGTCTCAAACTCGAAATGGGTATTGGTATTCTTGTCGGCCTCTTCCAGCACTGAATATTCAAAGCTGTAGCTCTCACGCAGCGCGCCGTAACGGTGGTCGTCGTCATTCATCCACTGGTCTGCCGGCGATGCCTGCTCACTGATGGCTTTCAACGCCGGATGTGGATGCAGCAGCGTTATCGCCGTCGTCAGTCCGTCGTAGGAGACCCCGAACATGCCAACTTTGCCATTGTTGTCAGGGACATTCTTCACCAGCCACTCAATGCTGTCGTAAGCATCCGTGGTCTCGTTCGTGGCCTTGGGGTCTTTGAGATCGACGTAGGAAGAAAGCTTGAATACACCCTCAGACTTGAACCTTCCACGCAGATTCTGAAACACGAAGATGTAGCCGTCCGCAACCAGTTCTTTCCAGGCGGGCGGTATTCGCGGCGGCGCTGCCGCAGGGACGCCGTAGGGAGTCCGGCGAAACAGGATCGGCAGCGGCCCCTTCTGGTCAACCGGCGTGAGAATCACCGTCTGCAAATGCACACCATCGCGCACCGGCACCATCACTTCCTGAAACTTAAAGGGTGGGGCTGCGGTCTCCTGAGCGCGGCTGCCCGAAACAATCAGGATAAGGAAACAAATAGACAACAACGATCGCAGGTATTTTTCAGATTTGAGCATAATGGCGTGGATCACCCCGTCAGGATACTTTCAGGAAACAGCTCCCAAATAACGGCCCATCATTATAAGCGCACGCAACACAATAAGCGCACGCAACACAATCGAGCGGTTTGTCGCCAAGCAACTCTTGATCTGACAAGGAAACATTCAACCGCTGTCATCTTGAGCGCAGTCGGAGCGAATGCGAGGACGGAGTCGAAAGATCCCGAGGATGCGAATTGTAACGATGTAGCTTTAGGGAGTTTTCACGACACACTGTTGCTTCAGCGTATGTTGCGCAGCGGCCACGGTGGCGGTATCCCCGCGACGCCGACTTGCGAGCCGAGCGCGCTGTTTCAGGAGCTTACAAACTCTTGCTGCGTTGCATACTCTCGAGCGGGTTGTCCCCCAGCGACACAAGAATGAAGCCCGCGAGGCCGACTTGCGAGCCGAGCGGGCTGTTTCAGGAGCCTACAAACTCTTGGTGGGTTCCGAACGCTCGAGCGGTTTGTCGCGCAGCGACACTAAACTTCACGGCGCTTCTATCAACTCCATCTTGCCGTCTTTCTTGCGATGCAGCACTTTCACGCGGCCTTCCATGTCGCGAAAGACAAACACTTCGCGATCGCGAAATTCAGCTTCCTTCACTGCTTCTTCCAGCGTTAATGGCTTGTGTGAGACAGAGTCCGCACTCCTTGTGATATGTGCTTCGGTAAACTTGACGCTATTGGGAAATGAATGCACTTTAACGGGGACAGCCGTCTTGAGGTCGCCACCAATGGCAATTGCCAGGGAGACTTCTTCCGGCACCGGAGCGACCTGGCGCTTACGCGCGTTTTGTTTTTTACTTTTCCATCTGGTCTTGTACTTCACGGCCTGGCGTTCGATCTTATCCAGAGCATTGCCAATTGCCACCTTCATCTCAGGCGCTTCCGCCAGCCCAACAATCGCTGGATGGCTGCGTACAGTCACCGAAATCTCCGCCGTGTGACGGTGCTTTTCCACGGACAGAATCACGTGACTCTGAAACCCGTCGCCTAAGATTTTTGTAAGTTTTTCAAGACCCGCTTCGACCTGCTTACGGGTGAGAGGAGTGACTTCAAACTGCCGGCCAGTGTATTCCACGTTCATTGACTCCCTCCTGGGTAACATCGCTATGAGAGTTGTCTGATGGGTGCCCGGAAGAAATGGATTCCGTGCAGGCCTTTTTTATGCTTCTAACGCTTTTCCCAGCGCCGGCCCTTGCGGCTGCGCCCGGTATAGCTAGTTCTTTGTCCTCCTTTGATGCGTGCTGGGGATTTTCATGTCTTCGCGATACTTTGCCACTGTACGCCGCGTGACCTGAATGCCCTGCGATCGCAAAATCTTGGTGATCTGCTCGTCCGTGTAAGGATGCGCCGCATCTTCTTCTTCAATCAGCTTTTTCACTCTGCGTTTCAGGATTAGCAGTGAAGTGGCCGCGCCCTCCGGACCCTGCACGCTCTCAGAGAAAAAGAAGCGCAGCTCATAAACGCCTTGCGATGTATGAACGTACTTATTGGCCACGGCACGGCTCACCGTGGATGGATGCACGCCAATCTCTTCCGCCACTTCCTTGATCATCATCGGCTTGAGCTGGTCAATTCCATGGTCCAGAAAGTCCGTCTGACGTCCAATGATGGCAAGGCAGACTTTCAGGATGGTCTGGCGCCGCTGTTCAATGTTCTTGATCAACTGGACAGCGGATTTGTAACGCTCCTTCACGTAATTCTTCACGTCTTTTTCCACGCCCTGCCCCTGGTTGAGCAGTTTGCGGTACGTTGGACTCACGCGCAGTTGCGGCACATCTTCATCATTCATCAAGACAAGATACTCATCGCCGTGCTTTACAAACGCGACGTCCGGCTCAATCAGCTTGGCTTCCACTTTGTTGTAGCGCAGGCCGGGCTTGGGATCAAGCGTACGGATAAATTCATGGGCCGCGATCACTGAATCCATGGGGCGGCCAATGGCTTTGGCAATTTCCTTGTACTGCTTGTTTTGCAGAAGGTGGAGCTGTCCATCCACAATGCGAAGCGCGTCTTCCACGACCTGGTCATTTTCCGGATCGTCTGATCCTTCCAGATCGCGCGTTTTCAGCAGATATTCCACCTGGGCCATCAGGCACTCACGCAAAGAGCGTGAAGCGCAGCCAATGGGATCAAATTGCCGCAAGAGCAGAGTGGCTTCGCGCAGATGCTCACGCGAAAACTGGATCACCGGGACCATGCGGTTATTTCGTTCACCAGCAGCCGCCTGTGGCGTTGGCTCATGGGAGACGACCAGCTTCATCTTTGAGTCGTCATTATTCAGAGCGGCGTTATTCACAGCGGCAGGCGAACTTTCGATTTCCAGGTCGTCGGCCGAACTTTCGACCAATGCATCGCCGGCGAGATCGTCCGGTGCGGCAGCTTCCGGAGTTTGAACCATTGTTTCTGCCTGCGCCTGTGCGACGCCAAGCAGCTCGTCCTCAGAAGCGGAGAGATAACCTTCTTCGCTCAGATTACCAATCACCAGTTCAGCCGCTACCCGTACTGCGCGGCTTACGTTGACAGATCCGAGCTGCCACATCAAATGGTCTGTGAGTGTTCCCGGCTTGGAGAGGAAATTGTCGAACGATGGGCGGTCAATCTCTTCCATGTCCGCTGAGCTGCGATAGCCGGGATCAAGGTAGTCGCGGAAAAACGAGCCGAAATCGATTTCGTCGAACGGATCTTTTTTGTCGGCCTCGGGACTGGGCTCCTGCTTCACGTCCTGCAGGTCCTGCGCCGCTTCACGCTCTCTGGCTTCCTCCTTGCCGGCCACTTCATCCAGCAGCGGTACTGACGAATCCAGCTCTTCCAGAACAGGGTTCTCCACCATTTCGGTGTTGATCATCTCGCGCAGCTCAAGTTTGTTGAGCGCCAGCACGCTCACCATCTGCACCAGGCCGGGCGTGAGGATCTGCTTCTGCGAGACCCGTAAATTCAGTTTGTTCTGGAGTAAAACCATTCGCCCCTGTTCAATCTTATTCTTTCACCGTAAGCGCGGGTACATAAAGAGTACCCTCGTAATTTGGATAAATACGCGGCAGATGCCGTGTTACACGAAAGAAAAACTCTCACCCAGGTACACCCGTTTCACTTCCGGATCATTGCCCAGCTGCTCCGGTGTTCCTGTGCGGAAAATTCGACCTTCATTGATGATGTATGCGCGGTCCGTGACTGACAATGTCTCACGCACGTTGTGATCTGTAATGAGCACGCCAATGCCGCTGCCCTTCAAATCAAAGATTATCTTCTGCAAGTCAAGAACAGCAATCGGGTCGATGCCCGAGAATGGCTCATCCAGCAGAATGAACTTAGGCGCAATGCAGAGTGCACGTGCAATCTCCACGCGCCGTCTCTCACCGCCGGAGAGTGCATACCCCATGTTGTTGCGGATATGCCCCAGCCCTAGTTCGTCAATCAGTTGATCTCGTTTGCGGCGGCGTTCCTGCCATGTGATTGGCTGGACTTCCAGCACCGCCATGATGTTCTCTTCCACAGTCAGCTTGCGAAAGACCGAGGGTTCCTGGGGCAGATAGCTGATTCCGTAATTGCGCGCCCGCAGGTACATGGGAACATCTGTAATTTCCTGGCCGTCCACCAGAATCCTGCCACTATCCGGCGGAATGAGGCCCACGGTCATGTAAAAAGTGGTGGTTTTGCCGGCGCCATTGGGGCCCAGCAATCCAACAACTTCTGCCTGATTGATGTGGAGGCTGACGCCGTTTACTACCCGTCTTCCGCGGTACGATTTAGCGACTTCGTCCGTGGCCAGGGTCTGCATTTACTTCTTGCTCGCGTCTCTTGTCCCGTTTTGAGTTAAGGTGTGGGGATTTTCTCCGCTACCTACCAGCACCCTACCATCGTGAGAAAAGAAAGTCAACGAATCGCCCGTGATTTTGCCGTGTTCGGCATCAAAAATGCTAGGGAGACGTCCCGGAGCTCCCGTGAGCACGAATTTCTGGTCGTCACCGGTATAAACCAACTGGCTGCCCAGGGCTTTTCTGCCTGCCTGCTGAATCTGTATATCTCCTTGCGCTACTATACGATCCAACTGATTGCCGCCGGCATTTCCACCTCCGGTGTTCCGTGGTCGGAGCAGCACCTGGGCGCTATCGGCGTTCAAGGTAAACTCGTCGCCTTTGACCAGCACCTTGCCTGAAAACACAGCTTTGCGGTCCAAATCCACGTAAGAAAGCCGGTCAGAGGTGATATTTGCGGGCGTGCCTTTGCCATTTTTTCCGGGCATGACGAAGACTGAAATTACGCGCCCGTCTGGCCCGCCCTGGGCCTGCAAACTACGGCGGGTTTTGTCAAAAATGAGGCTGGGAGCCTCCACAATGTTCTCACCCTGCCAGAGCCTGGCAGCAGTATATTTGGCCACACCAGCGCCCCGGCTTGCCGTGGCTGTAGTGCCCGTGACGTGTATGGGCTCGGATGACCCCAGCATGCCGCCGCTATTCGTCTGCGGCTTCGGATCGTGGTAGGTGGTTTTTACGTTTCCCTGGGCCACGGCATTGCCTGTCTTGCGGCTCAGCTCAACCGTGTCAGCAGTGATATTCAATCCACTATCCACAATGCGCGGTGAGCCACTCAGGACCAGCGTTTCGTCGGCAGCGCTATAGCGTCCGCGGTCTGCTGTGGCAGTGCGTGCGCCTTCTTCGTAATGCAAATCGCCGTTGAGCTCAGCCGTGCTCAGCTCACCTTTGCTGTTGAAGCTGGCGCGCAAATCATGGCCGGTGGCCACACGGTCGGGCTGTCCGGGCGTGCTGGAAACAAGCCTGGCTCCGTCACTGCCGATGAGTGAGCTCAGGCGATTGGCCTCATTGAATCCGGCTATAAATTTGCCTGCACCCACGCTGGTGCTGGTGATTTTTCCTGAAGCGGGCTTTGTTGAAGCAGTCTGGGCTGTAGCAGGCTGGGCGACCGCAGCAGTCTGCGTCATGGTGACCTGCGCCGGACCATCTGACGTTACGGCCTTTTCCAGCCTCTTGCCGTTTCCCAGAAACAGGTCCAGGGTCTTGGCCGTGATTTGCTGCGACTTCCCTTCCGGCCCCTGATTCATCTCGACCGAATCTTCCATGCGGACTTTGCTGACACGCCCTTTTGGACCAAAGCTCAGCAGCCGGCGCGGTGATGTCAAAACCTTTCGGCCCCTCTGCCGTGGCATGAACATTCCCCGAGCCAATCAGCCTGTCCACGTTGTTGTTGTCGCCCATGATGACCGTAAGCTTGTCCGTGGAGATGGTGCGCCGGTTCAACTCCTGCTCAACTTTGGCCTGGCGCAACACGATCTCCCGCGGATCTTTGCTGATGCTGGCGCTATCACCGGTGATCGTGGCCTTGTTCTTGTCAGTGGTCACGATCCGCACGCCCGACTTCAACGCCAGCACACCGTTGTGCGAATCATAGGTCGCGCCCACTGCGGCTCCGCTGGCTTCGGGCACTCGAAATTCGATCTTCTGACTCGTTTTAGCGATCCCCGATTTCTGGTTGAACGTGAGTCCACTCGTCTTTAAATGGATCAGAGTCTTGGTCTCAGGGGCCTGTGCGTTAGCAGGAGTGGTTTGATTAGGCTGCTTTTGACCAGGCTGGGTTTGACCAGGCTGGGTTTGCGGAACAGGCGCCTGACCCGGCGATTCCAGACTGGGAGTCGCGCCGGCAGGCGTCGTGGCGTCGAGATCAATGTGGACTTCGCCTTCGGCCGTCACGTCACCACTGCTGGGGTCGTAGCTGAACTTCGATCCGTAAATCTGGTCAGACCGGTTCTCTTCCCGCCCGTACACAACAATGCTGACGTCATTCAATTCAGCCTTGCCGCCGTCTTTGTATTGCTGAAAACCCGCCGCGTGGATAGTGAACAACGTCTTCTGCCCCGCCGACTGCGAGAACGTGAAGCCCTTGCCGGTCTTATCCAGGTTCGCCGGGATATTCTTCAACAGCGTCACGGCCACCGAACGGCTCTTGAGGATACCGCGCAGATAGAAGAACGCGGCCACCAGCACGGCGAGGACCGCGCCGGCCGCAAAAAGCCTTCGTAGCCGTTGTGGAGTGAGAGGCATTCTTCTGTTACTCATCATATCGTTTCGCCGAGCCGGCCGCTGGTCTGGTGACGTTCAGCAGTTAATAAGCGATTGCGGTGACAGAACCGTTCCCGGAAAGGCCGTCGGCGGAACCAAGTTAGTGGATAGTTTTCAATTTACCCTCTCGCTTTTGGTGGCCTGATTGTGTCATGCTGCTTGCTATGGGAAACAAAAATGCTCCAAAGCGCGAAACCAAAAAGCCGAAGAAAAAAAAGATATAACAACCCAAACCTATATCCCAGGGGCGATTGATTCGCCCCTTTGTTTTTTGTCTTTATTTCTTGTCGCTGCGCTCCAACCCGCCACAGAGCTCTTCAACTGGTTACGCTAACCAGGCTCCTGTTACAGCGGGCTCGGCACGCTAGTCGGCCTCGCCCTTACCTTCCGTTTTCATCGCTCCTTTCCAAACCGCTGAAGCGCTTCCTTTCTGGTCGAATCAACGAGGTACCCGGTGTTCAATTACCCGATTACCAAATTACTCAATTACCCAATCTCGGGAGGGGGTACCCCTCCCATCTGATCCCACTCATCCCAATTTGGCGTAGACTTCAGCGATACTCGTGTGGAACAGCCGCCCTCGGCTGTTCGGATTTCCTCCGTGCTCCTTCGTGTCCTCTGTGGTTACCCGGGTTTTGGTTTTTCAATTTCCCGATTACCAAATTACTCAATTGCCAATCTCGGAAGGGGTACCCCTCCCCCCTGATCCCACTCATCCCAATTTGGCGTAGACTTCAGCCCCAAGTGTCTTTCTGCCCCGTGAATCCGCGTTCATCCGCTCTAATCCGCGGTAAAGGGTTCTAGATCAGTGTTGATCAGTTCAATCACCGTTCATCAGCGGTAACGTTTTCCCGATCCCGGCGATGTCGCGCGATGACGGCGAGCCCGGCGATAACTATGCCTCACATTGCCACTCGATTCAAATGATCTTAAGTACTCCCACAACGGCTTTCCTTCGCATGATTCGCGTTCATTCGCGGCAAACTCTTGCTGACTCGATTTCTTGTTATCCTGTAATCACCATGCCTAAATGCCTGAAGTGCGGCGACGAGCTGCCCCTGAACGAAGATGGAGGCGCGCCCGTACTTTGTGACCGCTGCGCCGGCCGGGCCACCAGTCGCGCCCGTATTACCATGCGTACCGGATCGCTTTGGGAATATCCAACCACCACCTTGCTCACAGCCATCAACCTGGCCGTTTTCGTTGGCATGGTTCTGACAGGCGCCGGACTGATTAATTTCAACGGTCAATCCCTGATTGCCTGGGGAGCGAACCTTGGGCCTCTAACGATAGGTGGCGAGTACTGGCGGCTGGTGACGGCGGGATTCATTCATGGCGGCTTGATTCATCTTGCGTTCAATATGTGGTGTCTATGGAGCCTCGGCCAGCTTTCTGAAAGGCTTTTCGGGCGATGGCAGACTTTCGCCATCTACATGCTGGCCGGTGTGGGTGGCGCTTTACTCAGCATCGCCCGCAATCCACAGACGTTTGAAGTCGGCGCATCCGGGGCCATCTTCGGCATCGCCGGGGCATTGCTGGCCGGCGTGAAGTTCGGGAACCTGTCTATCTCCGCCGGAGAAAAGAAAGCGTTAACCAGCAGTATGATCTTTTTCGTTGGCGTGAACTTCCTGCTGGGTGCGGGCATGTCCGGCTTAGGCGGCAACATCGACAACATGGCCCATTTGGGCGGCTTCATCACCGGCCTGCTCATGGGCCTGCCAATGGGCGCATTCGCTGGACGTCACCACCTCTACCAGCTTGCCACCGTTCTGGTTACAGCCGTGGTGCTCTCCGCCGCCGGCAAGGAACTGGTGCAAAAGGAAGGCGAGCATGGATATGCCGTTCGGGTAGGACTCGCGCTGCAGGAGAAAAATTACTCCAAGGCCATTTCCATGCTGGAAAGCTATATCTCATCCCATCCCGACGACTACTCCGCCTACAGCTTCCTCGGTGAAATTTATGAAAAATTACAGATGAAAAACAAGGCCATGGACACTTACCAGCGCGGTCTCAAGATAAATCCCGATGATCCCACGCTGAAGCAGGACTTGGACAGGCTTCAGGCGGCTGACTCGTCTTCAAAATAAAATGTTGAAGTAGCGCGGTGACGAACTGCCACTTACGACTTCAGATACTCCGCCACTGACGGCAATCCTTCCACTCGCCCGGCCAATATCTCAGCAAACTCCTTCAACATTTCCGGATGGAGTGCACCGTTGGTCGCCAGGACCTGGCGGCTGTCAATGGAGAATGGCGCGCCACTGAAGTTCGTCACCTTGCCACCCGCTTCATGCACCAGCAAGACGCCTGCGGCGGTGTCCCAGGAATTCAGGTTGAACTCCCAGAATCCGTCATAACGACCGCATGCCACGTAGCATAGATCCAGCGCGGCAGATCCGGCACGGCGCACGCCATGCGAGCGCAGCGTGATCTGGTGATAGAAATTGATGTTCGGATTCTTGTGGCGTTTATGGCTGGGGAAGCCGGTTGCCACCAGACTCTCTTTCAATCGCGCTGTTTTGGAAACGCGAATAGACCGGCCATTCATCTGTGCGCCACTTCCCTTCGCGGCGGTGAACATCTCGTCACGCGTGGGATCATACACAACGCCGGCCAGCAACTCGCCCTTGTACTCCAGCCCCATGGAGACGCAGAACACGGGATAGCCATGGGCAAAGTTCGTGGTGCCGTCGAGCGGGTCCACGTACCAGCGATAGTCGCTGCCGGTTTCCGTGCGGCTGCCTTCTTCACCAATCAAGTCATGGTGCGGCCACTGCCGGCGTATGCTCTCCACGATGAGCTTTTCTGAATTGCGGTCCGCCTGCGTGACCAGATCAGCGTCACCTTTGTATTCAATGGAGACTTTGCCGAAATAGGACATGAGCAGAGCTCCGGCTTCACGCGCCATTGCCTGCATGGGAGTTAGAAAATCCGGATGCGTCATTAACGGGGACGGCGCCCGGTATCTTCAGCAATGTACATAATCTCGTGCTTGAAGATAAACAGGTTCGGCGAGCCCTCACGCGTTAGACGGATCATGGCCACGTCATAGTATTCAACCCATCCGCGGAAGGTTTCACCCGAGCACAACTTTACGATCACCGGGGTCTGTTTTTCGCCCAGACTTTTTAGGTAGGCGGGCTCCATGCCGGTTTCATCGGGCGGTGGGGTCTTGGTGGGCTTTTTACCGGAAAAAGCAGGGGCGCTGGCTCGGAAAGACATGAGCACATTTTAGCCTCAAAACAGGGTTTCTGCGCTCAGGAATTTAGGCGCGTTACGAAAGGGCAACAAAGGCGAAAGTGCCCAAAAACCTTACCGCTGATGAACACTGATAAAAGCACAGATAAACACTGATGGGACAATTCCTATCGCGGATTCGCGAGGACAAACGCGGATCAGTCGAGTTGCTCAAAGTCGCGGAAACCCAAAGCTGCAGCGGTGTCTTAGGGCACTCTTTTTTAGTTTTATCAGCGTGAATCCGTGCTTTTATCAGCGTTCATCAGCGGTGAGGTTTAGTCGGGTCATCTTGCCGGCGCAGTGAAATATCCCGCGCGATGCCGCACCTGATACGGCTTGCCGTCGTCGGCTTTTTTAGTAACTTCCACCTTGATTCTGCGAAACGGAGAATCCGAAACCTGGCGGTTGGGATAGTAAGCGATCAGATATTGTGTGCGTAGCTCTTCGCTGATTTGCCGGAAGGCCGCGTCCAGTTCGTTGATGCCTTCTGCGTAGTAATACTTTCCGCCGGTATCTTTGGAAATCTGGATCAGCGCGTGCTCGCCGCCCAGGTTGCGTCCAGCATCGGCCTCCACCGGCACCACGATAATGCTATACACAATCGCCTCTGATTGTTGCGCCCTGCGCAGCGCAGCGCTGTAGTCGGCCTTGCTGGTGGTGTCACCGCCATCGGTAATCAGCACCAGGACCTTGCGTCCTTCGCGGTCCATTAACGCCTCTGAGCCCAGAAAGATCGCATCGTAAATGGACGTTCCCGGCCCCACGCGAAGGCTATCAATGCCGCGTTCAATGCGCCGCAGGTCAGGCGTGAAGGGCGTGAGCTGGTCAACCTGCTCTGTCACCTGAAACACGGCCAGGCGGTCAACCGGACGCATAATCTGCCGCGCAAACCGCTTGGCCGACGTAACTTCAAGCTTGAAATCGCGCTCCGTGCTAGGACTGGTATCAACTTCCATCACAATGCTCAGCGGCAGCTCGGATTCGCGATCAAATACCCTCACCGACTGCAACAGGCCATCTTCCATGACCTTGAAATCGTCTTTCTCCAGGTTAGCGACGGGCGCTCCATGGGAGTCCGTAACGGTGGTAAAGACGTTCACCAGACGTACGGTTACGCGGAGATCAGGCTGCGGTTGCTGCTCCCGTGTGCGCGACTGCTGGCCGCCCAGCGCTTGTTGCTGGGCATGAACAGCGATATGGCCCACGAGCCAAAGACTGGCTAGGGCAAGAAAAACGCCAGGCACAATGGGCAAACTGAACCGCCGGGGAACAGCTCGATTCCGCTTCATAGTTGAAATCTATCTTTGATTATCTTAGGGTAATCTGAGGTGCTTAGATGCAAGTTGCTGAAAAAGGTTTTACTTGCCGGGGCGAATCTCTTCCGGAAACGGTTCGCCGTCAGCCCACATCGCTCCATCTTCAAAGTATTCTTTCTTCCAGATCGGCACCGTCTTCTTCAGGGTATCAATCAGCCAGCGGCAGGCGTCAAAGGCCGCCCCACGATGCGCTGATGCCACCGCAATCACTATACTTGACTCGCCAATCTCCAGCCGTCCCAGCCTGTGTACCGCCCGCACGTCCCTGATCTTATAGCGCTCCAGCGCAGCCTGGGCCAGCTTCTCCATCTCATTCAGCGCCATGGCTTCATAAGCCTCGTAATCGAGATAGAGCGTCCGCCGGCCGCGTGTGTTGTTCCTGACCACACCGTCAAACACCACCGCCGCACCGTCCTCAGGACGGGCAATCACCTGCCGTATTTTCTCTATGTTGATGGTTTGGCGCACAATGGCGCAGTGTTCTGATTGCAGCGCACTCTTGGTTCCAGCAGGTTCTCCCACCGGTGACTTTCCTCCACTCACGGGAGGCAATAGACCCACCTCGTCACCCTCTTTCAGCGCCGTCGACGCATGCGCATATTCCTGGTTTACGGATAGGGCAATCGAGCTGGCAAAGGCCCGGAACTGAGGGAATCTCTGAGAATAATGTTCCACCAGGTGAGACAGCCTTGCGCCTGGCTCCAGATCAACGGAGTCGTCGGCCCGCCCCAACATGTCTTTTAATTGACCAAATAGCAGTACGCGTATGCGCATCCGCTCAAGGATACCGGAACCAGAGTAATCAGCGTTCGTGATTTTTTTGGGGCGACCGGTGAACCTCTACGCTCCTGCCGGCGTCTAACCCGGTATATGCAGTCATAAAGCTGCAGTTTACGATTTCATCGCCGGAACGGTACGCAGCCGTTCCGGTTTTTTGTTTCTACCGCACCGCCAGCCCCAGATTCTGCGCCAGCCTCATCGCTACCGTCCTGAACTCCTGCGGACCGGACGCAAAGACCGATTCACCGCCCGTATAAGAAGCCAGCCGCTGCAAGAGCTGTCTCTGGTCTGCGCCATCGGCATTCAGGCCAATACAGTCAATGCGGACGCCCTGTACCTCGGCACTGATCGGCTGGGCATTCTCGCGTCCGCTGCGGCCATCGGAAATCACCAGCAATACGCGGTTGGAATTTTTGCCGATGCGCCGCAGGTGCCCAGCGGCAAAGGCGACCCCGTCCAGCAACGCCTTCCCCGGTCGCGGACGCAGGCCATTCATGGCTTGTTCCAGCAAATTATCATCGGCCGTTAAGTCCTGCTCGAAGTCAAGCTGATTGCTGAACACCAGAATGGCAGCTTCATCTTCCGCACGCAGATGACTGACCATGTCTTTCAAGGTGGCGATAATCGCTTCGCGATTCTGGTGAGTGAGCAACGATGTCTCAATCAATATTCCCAGCGACAGCGGCGGATTCGGCGTTGTCACCGGCTGCTGGATAGGCCTTGGCGTTGGCGTGGGTCGTACATTCACATCCGGCGGGCTGACGGATGCGCGTTCATTTGGTTTTGCCGCTGCTGAAGGCGCGTTGCTTACAGAAGTCGGGGTGTTGTTCGCAGCGTTGTTGTTCGTAGCCGGAGGATTCGCCGTTGCAACCTTCGCGTTTCCTCCAGCATTCGTTCCCGGCGAAGCAGTCGATGTTGTTGCCGACGCCGTCACAGCCGGCTGACTCCGCCGAGTCTCCGGCACCACGGCGGCAGCCAGATACCCGTTCCAATCGGCGTCTTTGCCACCGGCCTTGCGATATTGCTTGCGGGCAAACTCTGAAATTTCCGTTCCTGAAGGCGTTCCCTGCGTCAGATTCACGGCTTTGGCAAGATATAGAAAAGCGTTCTGCTCGTCGGCTGGATCTTTTCCCATCAGCAGCGCCAGACCCAGCGCGTATGCATACTGCGGGTTCGCCGGATCCACGCCGACGGCCTGCTGCAATGGCGTGCGCGCTTGCTGATACTCTTCGCGTTCCACATAGGCCAATCCTAGCGCACCGTTCAATCGGGATTCTACCCGGCGACGCATGGCCGCAAAATCTCCCGCTCCCATCCCCTCGGGTCTCCGTAATTGCTCCAGTGCTGCCAGCGCTGACTGGGCAGCGTTAATTCGCTGGTTGTGCTTGTCATTTTTTGCGGAACCCTTTTCATGGGAACCTATGTCATGCGCGCCCGGTTTCACCGCTGGCGGGGCGGCAGGCAGAGTCACGCCCTCTTCCGCCAATGCCGCCAGCGCCACAGGGTTTCCGGGATCCGTCGCCAGCAGTTGTTGCGCCCGCTGTTTCACGTGCTCCACGCTGCTCATGCGCATGTAGTCCCAGGTCAGGACTTCCAGAGCATCCTGTTTGAGAATGCCGCTATCGGCCACGCTCAGGTAACGTTCCAGCTCGGCAATCTGGTCGGCCACACGCGGCTGCTTCATCGCATTGGCGTAGATCTCCAGACTGGTAGGCTGCGGGCTTTGAGAAGCTGCGCGAGCTGTGGACGAAAACAGGATTGCGGCCACAAGCGCAAGCCATAAGCCCCAACCACCTTTTAGCCAAAACGAATTGCCTTCAAGAGACGAACTCCCAAACATCTGGGCACCTCATCCATACCACTATTCATGCTTAGCGTGGCTTCTGCTGCTCACATTGGATGCGCCGGGCAGAGCTACTGCTGGCTGGATAAAGCGTTGAACAGAGTCCGCCTCAAAAACAAAGGGCGCATTTCTGCGCCCTTCAATACTTCCTGTAAGTAGCCTTAGTTCACGTTGGTCAGCACGCGCTCACGAGTCTCCTCGTCCTGGCGTTCTTCCTGCTTGCTGGTTGGCAATGCAATGGCCAGCACTTCTTCAATCGTACTCACGAAGTGCACGGCCACGCCGTCGATTTGCTCCGGAGTCAGGTCTTCATCCACGTTCATCCGGTTTTCCGCCGGGAAGATGATGTCCTTCACTCCAGCTCGCTTGGCTGCCAGGAATTTCTCCTTCACGCCGCCGATGGGCAGAACGTTGCCGCTCAGCGTGATCTCACCAGTCATTCCCGTCAGGGGTCGCACCGGACGATCGCAGAGCAATGACACCAGCGCTGTGGCCATGGTCACACCCGCCGAAGGTCCATCTTTCGGGATCGCTCCCGCCGGCACGTGAATGTGTATGTCCGTGTCCTTGAAGATGTCTTCGTTGATGCCCAGCGTGCCTGCGTTGGAACGTACCCACGTTAGCGCCGCCTGCATGGACTCCTGCATCACCTGGCCAAGCTGGCCGGTCATCGTGAAGCCGCCTTTGCCCTTCATCTTGTTTGCTTCGATGAAGAGGATGTCACCGCCAGACGGCGTCCATGCCAGGCCCACGGCCACCCCGGAACGTCTTGTGCGCTCAGCAATTTCCGTGTCAATCCTGACCTTGATGCCGCCCAGGAATTCCTGAATGATCTCCCGCGTTACCACCAGCTTGTCCGGCTTCCCTTCCGCAATGCGGCGCGCCTGCTTACGGCAGATCGTACCGATATTGCGTTCCAGGTTACGGACACCCGCTTCACGCGTGTAATGGCGACTCACAAACCGTACCGCATCTTCCGGAAATTCAATCTGATCCTTGGTCAGACCGTTCTCTTCAATCTGCTTGGGCACCAGATAACGGCTGGCGATGTGCGCCTTATCGTCTTCCGTGTATCCTTGCAGTTCGATGATCTCCATGCGATCGCGCAGCGGTTCTGGAATCGTGTCCAGCATGTTCGCCGTGCAGATGAACAGGACTTTCGACAAGTCAAACGGAACGTCCAGATAGTTGTCGCGGAACGTGCTGTTCTGTTCCGGATCAAGCGTTTCCAGCAGCGCCGATGACGGATCACCGCGGAAGTCGCGTCCCAGCTTGTCCACTTCGTCCAGCACAAAGACCGGATCGTTGGTCTCAGCGCGCCGGATTCCCTGAATGATCTGGCCCGGCAATGCGCCAATGTATGTGCGACGGTGTCCACGAATCTCGGCTTCGTCGTGCACGCCACCCAGTGACAGACGAACAAACTTTCTGTCCAGGGCTCGGGCAATCGAACGACCCAGCGAAGTTTTGCCTACGCCCGGAGGTCCCACAAAGCACAGGATTGGACCTTTCATGCTGGGCTTCAACCTGCGCACGGATAGATAGTCCAGAATGCGATCTTTGACCTTCTTCAGATCATAGTGGTCCGCATCCAGCACTTCATGCGCCTTGGTGATGTCCACCTGAACGCCGCTGGACTTCGACCACGGCAGCACGGCCAGCCACTCAATGTAATTACGCGTGACGGAATAGTCCGCCGCCATGGGCGACATGCGTCCCAGGCGCGTCAATTCCTTCAGCGCTTCTTTCTTTACTTCTTCCGGCATGCCGGCCGCTTCAATCTTCTGCTTCAGCTCGTCAACGTCTCGCGCAGCTTCATCCTGCTCACCCAGCTCTTTCTGGATGGCCTTCATCTGCTCGCGCAGGTAGTACTCACGTTGTGACTGCTGCACCTGGTCCTGGACTTCCGTCTGGATCTTGTTGCGCAGCTGCTGAACTTCCAGTTCTTTCGCCAGATGCTGGTTAATCACCTGCAAGCGCTTTTGTACGTCCGGCGTTTCCAGGATTTCCTGCTTATCTTTGGTCGACAGAAATGGCAGTGAAGACGCCACAAAGTCCACCAGGCGGCCCGGCTCTTCGATGTTGATGGCCACCGTCTGGAGCTCATCAGACAACGTGGGCGATCCCGCCACAATCTGCTGGAACAACGTGAGCACGTTGCGCTGTAGAGCTTCAACTTCCGGGGCCTGTTCCGGCTCGCTATCGTCAATCAGATCCACGTTGGCGCGCATGAAGGGCGTAAATTGCGTAAATTCGCCCAACTTGCCGCGCTGCAGGCCTTCAGTAAACACAAACAGGCTCTGGTTCGGCATCTTTACCACTTTATGGACCGTTGCCAGAGTGCCGATGCTGAATAAGTCGGCTGGTTGAGGAGAATCCACACGGGCTTCTCTCTGGGCCACCACCAGTATGGTCTTCTCGTCGCCCAATGAATTAATGAGCTGGATGGAACTTTCCCGGCCCACGGTGAGGGGTAAAACCGCATGCGGGAACAGGACCGTATCGCGTACGGGAAGCACCGGGATACCCTTTTTATGGGTCTCCGTGACGTTGTTTTCCTGTTCAGGCGCCCCTTCTAAACGTATGACATTATTAATATTTTCAGACGCCATATTTATCCTTGATAGTAACTCGCTCACATATTGATGACGGCACCCTCGGGAAAGATGCAGTCATATCCGGCTTCCCATTTCATCCAATCCGGCGGATTCTACTCCATGTCTTCGATCACCCGCAACTTACGGAAAACTAATGTCTTTTGGGCGACTCAAAGCCCAATTCGCCACAACTCTGGTTGGGCGTGTCTCTAAAATTGCCAGGCGGAGTCCACGCTCGACTCTCACTGACCTCACATCCGCGCTCTGGGATAGATCCCCAGGACCTTTACCGGACTGGCAATCTCCTGCAAATGATGCAGCGCATTTTCCATGGCTTCATCCTGGCCGCGCAGCACGTCCACAAAGAACCGGTATTCCCAGGGCTTGCCGCGCACCGGCCGCGATTCAATCTTGCTCAGGTCCAGGTCCCGAAGCGCAAATACGCTCAGTGCTTTGAAAAGAGCTCCGGCCGCGTTCTTCAGGGAAAAGGCCAGAGACGTCTTATCGGCGTTTGCCGCCACTTTTCTCTTCTTTTCGATGAGCATCTTTTCGATAAGAAAGAAGCGGGTAACGTTTCTGTGGTCATCCTCCAGCCGGCTCTGCAGGACTTTACCGCCGTATTCCCTGGCTGCCTGCGCGGCCGCGATTCCCGCCGTGTCTCGCAGATCATGTTCCATCAGGTGCTTCACGCTGCCCGCCGTGTCATAGAACGGGATGGAGGCAATCTTCTTGTGCTTCTTAAAGAAATTTCTGCACTGGTCAAGCGCCACCGGATGCGACATGACTTTCCTGATGTCGGCGAACTTCACGCCCGGAGCCACAATCAGGTTATGTTCGATCCGCAACAGCACTTCGCGATTGATAAACACATCGCGCTCCACCAGCAGATCAAGATGTTCACCTACCGGCCCGGCCAGCGTGTTCTCCACCGGTATCATGGCAGCGGCCGCGGCACCGGAGTCCAATGCGTCAAATACTTCGGATGACCGGCTGCACGGCAGCACTTGCGCTTTCGGCATCAGCTTCAACGCCGCCTGATGGCTGAATGCTCCGCGCTCTCCCTGAATCGCAACTTTCATGGCTGCAACTTTCATGACCGCACTTTTCATGGCCCCGCTTTTCATGGACTAAGATCATAGCCCCTCTGAGTCTTGTAAACGCACAGGAACTAAAAGAATTGAGTTACCGGTGTGTGAAACCCGCCGCACCGGAAACGTGTCGCAGTAGCTTGCTGCGTCTCAGATGTTTGTCGCTACGATACTCGTGTGGCACAGCCGCTGTGCAAATGCTTGACGCGAGCGACATCCGCCGCGATAGCCGAGATATCTATCCAGACCCATCATCACCAGCCTTGTGTCCATCCAAATAGGATGTACGGAATTTCCCGCCAACTGATTTTATGTAAGGTCGCGTTCCCAGCAGTCACTCTCGATTCCTGACAACCTCAGCACACCTGTTCCCCTCAAAGCTTAGGACGGGAACGAAACTTTAAGGGTGACGCACTATGCTTTGGACAATCTTTGTAGTACTGCTTGTTCTGTGGTTGCTGGGGGTAGTCAGCAGCTACACCATGGGTGGATTTATTCACATTCTGCTTGTGTTGGCTTTGGTTGCATTGGTTTTCCAGCTCATCTCAGGAAGGAGAACGGTTGTCTAGGCGAACCACATAGCAGATGAACAGCAACGCACCAAATGGGAGAATGAAATCATGGACAAGGATAAATGTTGTGGGCAAAGTGAAAGACGCAGTCCGCGATGCCGCTGATAATATCGAGGGCGAAAACCGCGATGTTGAAACCGACCAGGAAGGAATCGATCGCGAAAGAATCAATCGCGAAAAAGATGACGCGGCTTAAAAATTATTCGACCATGCATGGCGTCCATATCAGGGGCGCCTTATTTTTTGTGGGGCACCGTTTTAACAATCAATAAATCACGTCATCCCGAAGGGCGTGAGCGAAGTGAGCGCTTTCTTCAGCTCACGAGCCGCCCTGAGGGACCTTGTGTTTGGTTCTTTTATTAACAGACAAAAACGCAAGGTCCCTCACCCCTACGCACGAAGCGCGCGCCGGGGACCCCGGTTCCGCAGCTGAAGAAGGCGCTGCCTCGTTCACGGGGATTCGGGATGACGATGTGTTTTGGATTGCGGCGATTCGGGCTCACGCGCTGAAGAAAGCGCGCATTCGCTGACGGACATCGGGATGACGGTTGTTATCGAGGTCGGCAGACTCTCGCCCAAAAATTTTCGGCAGAGCACTATGAATGATGCCCTGCCGTATTCAAACAACTTCAACCAGGAGATTACCAGCCTTATCGGCTTGAAAAGATAAACCCTGGGGCACAAACGTAGTTGCGCTGTATTCAGAAATAATCATCGGCCCTTTCATTTTCTTTCCCGGCCTCAACTTCGCTCGCGATAAAACCTGTACTTTGCGGTCCTTACCTTCAATCCACAAACGACCGGTCGAATCTTTGCTTTTGGACGCTTCCCCACCCATCTTTATTTTCGCCAGCTTCTCCGGCGACGCGATCCTGCCCCTCATCCTCAATGTAACAATCTCCACCTCGCGTTCCGGACTGCTGTACCCGTAGCGGCGTTTGTGCTCTGCATGAAAGCGTTCCAGTAGATCAACGCCGTAGCCCAGGTTGATCTCATACCCCTGTCCGCGATAGCGGAGGTCGGCCTGGCGCTCAATCACGGCCTTGCCCTGCCAGTCTTCTTTCTTTAATTCGCGTTCAATTTCGCCTTGCAGCTCCCGGTAGATGCTCTCCATTTGTTTCCGTGGCAGCTCATTCACGCGAAGAAGCACAGTGCGTGAATGGTCTTTGACCACGTCACTGATGAGAATGCCTAGCGCCGACAGCGCTCCGGGATATGCCGGCACGATCACGGTGGGAATTCGCAGCGACTGCGCCAGTTCACATGCGTGCATTCCCCCCGCGCCGCCAAATGCCACCAGCACGAAGTCTCGCGGATCATGCCCACGCTCAATTGACACCACGCGGATGGCCTTCTCCATATTGGCGTTCACCACGCGGACCACTCCCGCGGCAAACTGCTCGACGGACAGTTTGCTTCCCTGCTGCTTGAGCCACGTCTTTACCAGCCGCCGTGTCCGCGCCAGATCAAGTTGAAAATCACCACCAAGAAACTGGTCGGCGGGCAAGCGCCCCAACAGCAGATTGGCATCCGTGACGGTTGGCTGCTCGCCTTTGCCATAACAGATCGGCCCCGGGTCTGCGCCCGCCGACTCCGGCCCCACACGCAACGCACCGCCGGCGTCAAAGCGGGCAATGGATCCGCCACCCGCTCCCACCGTGTGTATGTCGAGCACAGGCACGCGCACGGGCAGCCCCGCAACCTCGGCCTCATTCGTGGTGGCAAGTTGTCCATCAATCAGCGCCACGTCAGTGGACGTTCCTCCCATATCAAAGGTGATGAGCTTTTCGAAGCTGCTACGCCGGCAAACTGCCGCTGCTCCCACCACTCCTCCGGCTGGGCCGGACAGCACAGTGCGCACTGGCTGCTCTGCCGCTGTTGCCAGCGCTGTAATGCCGCCACTGGACTGCATCACAAAAATCCGCGACCGGTTGCGGCTCTCCGCGCGTTGCCGCAGCTTTTCCAGATAGGTCTGCATCACTGGCTGCAGATAGGCATTCACCAGGACCGTGCTGGCCCGCTCATATTCACGGAATTCAGGCAGAATTTTGTGCGAGACAGAAACAGGAATCTGCAGCGGCTCCAGCGCGCGCATCACTGCCCGCTCATTATTGGGATTCGCGAATGAAAACAACAGTGACAGTGCGATGGCCTGCGGTTTGGCCCTGGCCATTTCCCTGACAAGTTCTTCTATATCCGCCGATTGCGGACTACGCAGAATCTCGCCATCGGCAGCCACGCGCTCATCAACACCAAATCGCATTTCCCGCGCCGCCAGCGGGGGATCTTTCTCAAAGAAGAAGTCATAAAGCCGCGGCCGGTTCTGGCGTCCGATCTCAATGGAATCCTCAAACCCGCGCGTGGTTACAAACGCCACACGAGCACCTTTGCGTTGCAACAGAGTATTGGTTCCCACCGTAGTGCCATGGAGGATGGTAACGTCCGCGCCTGGCAGGGCTATCTTTTCCACCGCGCCGGCAATGGCCTGGGACGGATCAGCCGGTGTGGAGAAAACTTTGAGGATGCGCAAAGTTGATCGATCCAGCCACACGCAGTCAGTGAATGTTCCGCCGCTATCAATTGCGATTCTGATTTCAGCGCGCGACTTCAGGTGGGCCATGATGTTAAGAATGAAAGACGGAAGAGGAATTCTAACATTCTGGTGCGGTGATGTTGGAGCCGAGCGTTTTTCTTTCGGGTCGCGAGCCCGAATCGCACAATCCAAAACACATCGTCATCCCGAATCCCC
>WNEZ01000606.1_pt1 | contig 31856 bp, 18 predicted proteins | sample 5400521 | NCBI WGS metagenome assembly WNEZ01 (sample SAMN13153339, study PRJNA577476) | soil metagenome | isolation source: 120 cm saprolite under Douglas fir tree site 2 hole 1 replicate 1 | place: USA:California | collected 2015-04-18 | reverse complement strand
ATAGGTGAAGACATGCCCGCCATTGGCTGTATCCCACACCTGCACCGTGCCGTCGGCACTCCCCGAGGCGATCCGTGTGCCATCCGGTGACCACGCCACCGCATTGACACGACCAACATGCCTGTGGTAGGTGAAGACATGCCCACCATTGGCTGCATCCCACACCTGCACCGTGCCGTCGGCACTCCCCGAGGCGATCCGTGTGCCATCCGGTGACCACGCCGCCGCATTGACACTAGCTGAATGACCACGATAAGTATAGAGAGCCGCCCCGAGGAAGGAAGACCTGGGATTCTCAGATGCGGGGAAGGTGTCGCCATGGAATGCAGAGGGACCAGCGATCTGGGATGCGGGGGAGGAGGTAGTATGATAGCCACACGAAGTGGCGAACGATGCGATACTCCCTCCTGCGAGCGTGAGTCCTGCTAGCTTCCGTAGAATGGTGCGGCGAGATATCCTCTGCTCGCCAAGCAGCAGGCCAGGGGAACCCAGGTCCTGTGAAGATGCATGTTGATGAGCCATAAGAAAGGCTCCTTTCTGTTTGAGTACGATGGTTTCCTTCAGGTTTGAGAGTAATCATGCATGTTCGAGCGCAATCAGTAGCGTGATATTGTCATTTGCGCCGCCATTAAGTGTGCCATGAATCGTGCCTGTCGCACCAGTTGAAGCGAAGATCTCCTGTGACATCTCCGAGGTTGTCAACGAATTACTGCTGGTGCTCCACTGCTCAGTAAAGCCTGATGGGACATTCACAGTCGTTGCGGTAGCGACGCCAACCGCGTAGACTAGCATGTCATTGGCAGTCGTTGTGGTCACCCCGCTATTATCCACATTACTGGTATTCGCGTTGTATTGGGCATTGCTGGCATCCACCGGGGTGGTGGTATTCACCCCGATGTAGCTGGCAATCCCCCCTGATGCCTCACCGCTGGTGCTAAAACTCCAGGTATAGCTTGCTGGCTCTGAGGAGCCTGCGACTTTCACATAGCTGGCTGTCGCGATCGATGAACTGCTGTCTTGCCGCAGCACTAGACTCCACCCGGCCGGAGGCGTAATCGTATTACCGGCTGTTTGCACAACAACAAAGGCGACCATGACATCACCACTGGTGGTTCCGGCTGGTACATTGATGGTGAGTGTTGAGGCTCCTGCGCCATTGTTGCCTGTGGCTGCTGCGCGCAGCGAAATCCCTGCTGGCGGCGTGGGCGTTGGGGTGGGCGGTGACGTAGGCGTAGGCGTGGGCGTAGGGGGTGACGTAGGCGTGGGCGTAGGCGTAGGGGTCGCTGCGGGTGCGGGTTCGAGCGCAATCAACATCGTGATATTGGAATTTGCGCCGCCATTAAGCGTGCCGTGAATCGTGCCTGTCGCAGCAACGGAGGAGAAGATCTCCTGTGACATCTCTGAGGTTGTCGACGAACTACTGCTGGTGCTCCACTGCTCAGTAAAGCCTGATGGGACATTGACGGTCGTTGCGAGAGTGATGCCGACCGCGTAGACTAGCATGTCATTGGCAGTCGTTGTGGTTACGCCCGAATTGTCCACATTGCTGGTTGACGAGTTGTACTGGGCATGGCTAGCATCCACCGGGGTGGTGGTATTCACCCCGATGTAACTGGCAATCCCGCCCGATGCCTGACCTGCTGTGCCGAAGCTCCAGGTATAGCTGGTCGGCTCTGATGTGCCTGCGACTTTCACATACGTGGCGGTCGCGATCGATGAACTGCTGTCTAGCCGCAGCACCTGATTCCACCCTGCCGGAGGCGTAATCTTGTTGCCTGCGGTGCGCACAATCACATGGGCAACCATAACGTCACCGCTGGTGGTTCCTGCTGGTAGCCCGATGGTGAGTGATGAGCCTCCTGCATCATTATTGCCTGTGGCTGCTGCGCGCAGCGAAATACCTCCTCCTGGTGGCGGCGTTGGGGTTGGCGTGGCAGCTGCCCCTGCGGGTTCGAGCGCAATCAGCATGGTGATATTGGAATTTGCGCCGCCATTCAGTGTGCCGTGAATCTTGCCTGTCGCACCAGCGGAGGCGAAGAGCTCCTGTGACATCTCTGAGGTTGTCGACGAACTACTGCTGGTGCGCCACTGCTCGGTAAAGCCTGATGGGACATTGACGGTCGTGACGACAATGACGCCCACCGCGTAGACTAACATGTCATTGGCAGTCGTTGTCGTCACCCCGCTATTATCCACATTACTGGTTGACGAGTTGTATTGGGCATGGCTGGCGTCCACAGGGGTGGTGGTATTCACCCCGATGTAGCTGGCAATCCCGCCCGATGCCTGACCGGCCGTCCCGAAGCTCCAGGTGTAACTGGCCGGCTCCGAGGAGCCTGCGACTTTCACATACGTGGCGGTCGCGATAGCCGAACCAGTGTCTAACCGCAGCACCAGATTCCACCCGGCCGGCCGAGTAATCGCATTACCGGCTGTTTGCACAATAATATGGGCAACCATAACGTCACCGCTGGTGGTTCCTGCCGGTAGACTGATGGTGAGTGTTGAGCCCCCTGCGCCGTTGTTGCCTGTGGCCGCTGCTCGCAGCGAAATACCCCCTCCTGGTGGCGTGGGTGTGGGCGTGGGCGGTGACGTAGGCGTAGGCGTAGGCGTTGGGGTCGCTGCCCCTGCGGGTTCGAGCGCAATCAACATCGTGATATTGGAATTTGCGCCGCCATTCAGTGTGCCGTGAATGGTGCCTGTCGCACCAGTTGAAGCGAAGATCTCCTGTGACATCTCCGAGGTTGTCGACGTTTTGCTGCCGGTGCGCCACTGCTCAGTAAAGCCTGATGGGACATTGACGGTCGTGACGACAATGACGCCCACCGCGTAGACTAACATGTCGTTGGCAAAGGTGGTGGTGACCCCGCTATTGTCCACATTGCTAGTATTCGCGTTGTACTGGGCATGGCTGGCATCCACCGGCGTGGTGGTGTTCACCCCGATGTAGTCGGCAATCCCCCCTGATGCCTCCCCGGCGGTGCCGAAGCTCCAGGTATAGCTGGCCGGCTCTGACGAGCCTGCGACTTTCACATACGTGGCGGTCGCGATAGCCGCAGCACTGTCTAGCCGCAGCACCTGATTCCACCCTGCCGGAGGCGTGATCGTATTGCCTGCTGTGCGAACAATCACATGGGCAACCATAACATCACCGCTGGTTGTTCCTGCCGGTTCACCGATGGTGAGTGTTGGGCCTCCTCCGCCATTATTGCCTATGGCCGCTGCTCGCAGCGAGATCCCTGATGGCGGCGTGGGCGTGGGCGTGGGCGTGGCCGCCGGATTAGTAATGGTAAAAGAATCGTTAAAATTATTAGGAGCGGTGGAGCCCGTAAAATTCGCAGAAACAGTCAGTTGATCGGAAGATAGGCTAAACTTAGCCAGCCCATTTGTCGGGTTAATGTTGCTCCCCATCCACCTGGCAAAGTAGCCAGCATCCGACGCGGCGGTGTTAAGGTTAGAGAGTGCTTCTCCAATCGTGCCTACAATAACAACGACAGGTCCCGCCCCTTGCGGGTAATTCCCTGTTGAGCCGTCATTGACGACACAATTGCTATTGTATGTTGCAGGTGAAATAGCAGTACAAGTTGTGCCATTTAGGGCGAGTTGTTTACTTCTCTGGTAATCGTGGTCATGCGCTTGCAAGATGAGATCAACTTTTTTACTTACCAAAAGGTTAAAGAGATCAGTTCCTATATCGCAAGGCATGATACCCATGGTAATGCAGACCTTATGCATACCCACAATCACCCACTTTATTCCTGCCGCCCGTGCATTATCAATGGTATTTGACACCCAGTTGTAGTGCGCTGTGCCAACTGCGTACGAATACGATCCTCCATTTGTAAAATTAAGACCTGGGGAGGTCATAATAAATCGTGCGATCGGGGAAGAGGCAGGATAATCAAAGTAGTATTCTTTCCCATACGTTCCTACTGCTCCCAACCTGTCAGGAAGACACTGGACAAAATTATCTATCAGTCCATCCTGAATTTCTCCTCCATCCTCGTGGTTGCCAGAAAGGAGTTCAAATGGAAAGGTGCTGCCCACGCGACTCTGCACATACGAACACCATTTTGATTCAGGACTGATCTCTGAGTAACTGAGGTCCCCTATAGCTAGATGGAATTGACTACCAGACTGTGCAATAAGATCAAGTGCTGTTGAAGTGCTACTATTGCCTCCGATATCCCCCCCCGCTGTAAAGGTAAAACTTGGAGACTGGCCGTATTGCCCTGTAGCAGCTGCTTGGAGAATCGGTGCTAAGGGGTTTGGAACAAATAATGGTAGCAATAGTATTAGCGTAATAATGAAATAGAAGCAATGCTTTTTCGTACATTTCGCTCGCCATGAGAAAGATTTCAAATTGATGTGAAACGATTTCTTCTTCGCAACAGCTAGATCACTCATGTTTTTGCCCTTTCTGCCATGTCATTTGCATGCTGGCAAGCAAGCTGGGCCAAAGAGCTAATTTGGATCGTTCAAAGTCCAGATTGAACCTTGCCTACATCCCTCACCTAGCTCCCTGCCCACGTATCCCTTTCAAGTATACTGTCTTTTACATAGGAATTCGGTTTTTGCCGAGGTTAAGATAGCGTTGCAAAAGGCGTATCCTGGTGTATATTCCTCTTTTTTCTTCTTGCCAAAAAAAGCGCCGCTCTCTACAGCTCTGCTTGACCCTCGTCGACAAACTACCGGTAGATTCTTTTTCTAGCACTTTTGAAGTGGGAACTTCGCCTGAAGAGATTTGCGGGAGTGGCGAAGCAGGCGAGGCATCTTTCAGTTGATCCTGACTTCTCTTTTTATCATTCAGGATGAACAGACCAATGCCGAAGCAGGCGAGAGCAGTCCCAAGGAAATAACCTGCGATAGTGTCGAAGATAAAATGTGTGCCAACATAGAATTGTATCATAGCACCGATAAAGCAGAGAGTGAGTGTCAGCACCACTACTAGCCAGCGCACCATGCCTCGTTTTATGTGTCTCCAGAACAGCCAGGCAATCAGTAGACCAGTGAACCACCAGCGTATAGCGTGACCACTGGGATAGCTCTGATTCTGTTCGAGAGGACCAGAGCTAATGTTGATTGGCATATGAGAGACGGTATGTGACCAATCCTGTACGTTCTGTGTCGGCAGAGGCGCTTTCCACCACATCCCCAGCCAGAGTTGGAGTTGCTGTAGAGGCGATGGCACTGCCTGCGGACAAGTAAGATCCACCATACCAGAACGCATTACGGGAGGTAAAGGTCGCGCGAAGAGTGTCTTCCCTACGTCTTCTGCTGCTATGCCTAGCAAGACCAGAATGATCAGGTAGGGCAACACACGCCAACGATAGCGTGTGCGACTGCATGCCGTGCCCAGGAGAGCAATAAAGACCAGGTTGACAGGAGCTGCACCAAAATTTCTCCACTCCACAAGCACACAGTCGAACTGTGTCAATGGACGGCCTATAATCCACCGCTCGACCACGAGCGTAGCCATGTCGAGTGCTCCCGTCGCGTATATGGCTGTACAGGCCAGGAACAGACCTCCAAAGATCAGTACCAGGAGAAGCCACTTGCGAGCAACTGCGAGTTCATCCCATTTTATATGTCTATACATGATCACCTTTACTTATCTTCACATGATGGTACATGGTTGATATTACGTTAGCAAAGAGGAAATCAAGAGGGAGAGTTAGTTGAAAAGTGGTATGTTTTCTATTATTATGAGTAGAAATAGAAACCTTTCATCACCTGGTGTTCTTCCTGCTCATCTTGTGCCGCTCGTGCTCGCAGTATCTTTGGCATCTCCTCGCTCCTTTCTGCCCCTGCTGTTGCCTCCTTTCTTATTCTGGACTGCACTCCTTCGACCTGACGGTGAACGAAGCTGACTTCCTCCCGTGTCCGGGAAAATTGGGTTCACTCCAGATTCATTCCTTCTGTAAGGAATGTAGAGATTTTTTCACAAGACAGGCGTATTGACACCGTATCTGTATCGACACCGCTATCACCTCAACATATCGACCTAATACACTGTAAGCAAGAGATCCATGATCGTTGTAGACAGTCAGAGGAACTCCTCTTGGCCTTTTCGGCAAAACGGACAAGTGGCAGAGCGTCTCCGTAAACAGAGAACTCAGCACTACAGATAGCTAGACAGGGGCAGACTATGGATGCAATCATCGGAAGGTACAAAGTACGTATGGAGGAAACCGGGCTCGTCCTTAAACACCCATCGGGTATCAGCTTTGATTTCCTGCCAAACGAGGTGTTAGCACTCTGGAATTTCATCGACTTTTACCGCGAGCAACTATCAGACACACAGCTCTACACAAAGCCCCAACTTGAGGCAATTGACACCGAAGAGTTCGTAGACCACAACCACCGGTGGAGAGACAAGTGATCTTGATGGGCTGTCATCGTGGATTACTGTGATATGGGAAAGCCGCTCGGCATCACGAAATCGAAAACACGCCGTCGCTTACTCTGCCAGTGCTGGAGGAAGCAGCGCGCAGCGGAAATACACTGAAACTGACTTTTACTTCATGAAGGAGCAGTACCAGGCGCAACATTCCATACGCCGAAAACACCGTTGGGGATACATTGGCCGCCTTGATCAATCTGGCAAAATGATCCCCCGAGATTGCCACCCGCTCCTACAGATCCCCAAAAATAGAGCGGCGCACGGCCGCTGCCGGTTGGAACAATGATGTAGATATGTTTCGAGGTATCGAGGAAACCACTGTAAGTTCCACTCATTTGCATTGCGCTGAAGGAGCCAGAAATATTCCCTCCGTTTTGCCGCATCTTAGTAAGTGTCATTTGCGAAGGGACATTCGCTTGCAGATCGGTAATAGTGCCAAAATATGACGCGGCCAGCTGAGGATAGGGATCTGGCGTGAGAGTTGCCCCAGCGGCCAGGGTCGGATGAGCAATGGGAGAAAGAGCGGGGTGCTGAACGGTAGCGGGTGAACTGCCGGGATTCCCCCTGATAACAGTAAATCCCCAGAGACCCGCTCCAATGCCTACCATCATCAACAGCGCAAGCAAGACAGGAATTAAGAAGCGCTTTCGCGAGCGCCTGGCAGGCAACTGCTTCGCTTGTAGCGGCTGAGAAGATGTTTCACCTGTCTTCCCAGAGACCTCAGAGGTGGAGGGTGAGACGACTATTGAGTTGAGCGCTTCAGCGATGTGCGGCTGCTGTCCTGGCTCCCCCTGTAAAGCCTGCCAGAACTCCTGGACTGTGGCAAAACGCTGCATCATTTTTAGTGACATCGCTCGCTGGATGGCCCTGGAAATATGCAGTGGGATAGATGGGACAAGCTCACTGACAGGCTTTACAGGGTCAGGTTTTTCGTTGCTGAGCTGCGTCATTCTCTCGATGGCATCGGGCGGAATGTCACCGGTCAGTAAGGTATAGACCGTTGCTCCCAGCCCATAGATATCGGTGCGCGGGTTGGTCCCCGTCGTATAATGCTCGGGTGCTCCGTAACCGGGCGTACCCTGGCGCACCGCACTGGTCGTTCCGTGCGTGTCATACTCCTTGGCAATACCAAAGTCTACCAGCATGGTCTTCCCCCCTGCGACAGGCACGATAATATTTGAGGGTTTGATATCCCTGTGAATGATCGGAGGGTCTTGTTGATGGAGATACTCAATGGCATCCACAATAGGAGCAAGAATGGCAGTGATTACCGGTAACGAAAAGCGCCTCTCGGGTTGAATGTGACGTAACTTTTCCAGGTTTGGACCCTCTACATAATCCATGAGCATACACAAGCGGTTACGCTCTTCATTCTCAAAAACATTATGGACTCGAGGAAGAGCCGGGTGAATGAGACGCTCAAGCACAGTACATTCAAAAGCAAAACGGTCTCTTGCCTTTTTATTCGTGGCGATCACTTCTTTGAGCGCGAAAAAACAATCTTCACGCTGCTGATCCTGTACTAAATACACAGCGCTAAAACCGCCCCTGCCAATTAAATCAATGACAAGGTAACGGCCGCGTATGACCGCTCCGGGAGAAAGCGTCTCGTGTATCTGGTGCATATTACTCTTCACCCTCCTACTTCTTCAAGCGAACATCCCATTATCAATGGGCAACGGTATCAGCACCTCGATAACATAGCGGCTGGCCGCCGAGACTAGCCCTCTCCGTCCTCCTCATTTACATTTGGACAGGAGCAATAGTAGCTCTTAGGGAACGCAACTTCGTTCGAGCACCTGATAGTGAGGCTCTAAGCCTACGCACGCTCTCCTTATCCTCCGACCACTCTACTGTCTCAATATCTACCCCCGGTCGCTAAACACTCCAACAAGTTGAATGATACCTTCAAGCTGGTCTTTCAGCAAACGGGTCATGGCTTATCACTGGCGAGGAGGGAGATTCAGCACAGCATCAACAGCCTCTTTTACCGCTTGCCTACTCATGATGCGTGCAGCTTCATCGGACATGACTATATCTTCGTTCTCTTCTGCTGGTGTATCTGCAATTGAAGACAAAGATATAGAACCTCCTTGCTGATAGTATATAGATCATCGTGTAAAAAAGTCAAGTAATACGCAATGCTGACGTCCAGTCATAAATCAGAGGGGAGGTGGGAGAATAAAGATGGGGCTTTCTGGCCAATTGTTTGTAATGAGTCAGAGTATCAACAGCTATAATCGACTCCCAGATTCATATCCCCAGTCAGGGACCGGGTGAGCGTCGTTATCTGCCCGTTATGTGATATGAGCCCTCCTGATGTCTGCGTTCTCACAACACATGAAGGCAATGTGACCTGTACGTTCAGCATCCATTGGGTACCGGCTTGCCGTTGTATGAGATACTGGTAATGCCAGCCTGCTGCATCCTTTTTCGCTATACCCTTTTCTGTCCAGGTAAGGGTGATGGTGTCTGTCTGGCCGTAAGCAAGCGTGAAGGAACCAGCCCACACCTCGCGGTCAAAAGCCTGATTTGTGCCAAGTGGCTGCCATCCTTGTTGTTCCTGCAAAGAGCTGCCGGGTGGTACATAGATGCGTACGTAATCGCGATAGAGAGGAGATCCATAAACATCACCATTCTTTAACCATGCATAGCGAATGGTGGCATGATGAGTCGCATTACCGCTGCCATCAATGGTCACCCGGTCATCCAACGTACTGGTGATAAACTGATTTGCATTATCAGCAGCAATGTTGGCATCTACCACCAAGAAGTTATCACCCAACGAGGTCTGGATTGCTGCATCTACATGATTAAGCTGGAGCAGGTTTTCTGCTGGAGAGGCATTGAAATAGATCTGCAAATCCTTTGTACGCAGCGAACTGCCGACCAATTGTAATAATTTAAGTGAAACAGAAGAGGGGAGTTGATGGACACGCGTGAGAAAATCTTGAGCCAGCAGTTCTGTGAAAGTGCTGCTAGTGCTACCATGCTTGCTTCCTGGCCCCAATTCGTAATAGTGGATGCGATCAAGCAGATTTCCCGCAGTGACAGTCTCATGCAGCTCAGGAACATCAATGGGTCCCGTAATGGCAAGCGCGTGCTCCATGAGAGTGGGGGTAATGGCAATTACCCCTTGAAGTGCGACTCTGCCACCCTCGCTGCTATAGTTCCGCTCGGCATAGCCGGCAGCTGTGGGGAAATCTGCATCAAGATTGGAATCGCGAAAGGTCCAGCTGCTGGACGCAAGATCAAACCACCTATATGCAGACGGTAAGGGGAGCGTCTGACCAGTAGCAATAAAGTGGGTATCGAGCAAATTCACATCTGTGATATGTGCCGCGCTCAACCGTCCTCCTATGATTGTAGCAAAACCGTAGTCCTTAATGACACCACCTCCAGGCCGCAGTTGCGTTGAATCGAGTATCTCGACGAGATAGTATGCGGGTGCACTGATTCCAAGCAATGAAGGCAGAGCAGGAAGGAGTTGATCAGTTTCTTGCAGCAAGGCCTGCAAGGATGGGAGATATTGATGGAACGCCGCAATTGCCTTGCCAATGCGTGAATCGAATTGCAAATCCGCTGGCTGTAAGGCGTTGACCTGTGCAGCAGCCTGGTTGGCATTCGCTTCGATCTGGTGAAGGTCCTTACCGATCGTTGCGAGATCCTCTATCGTCAGGCCATGGCTTGTACTTAACGGTTCATGGAACCGGGAAATGATCACATTGAGTGCATCGCAACCGGCAACTCCAGCTAGAGAAATCTTCATAGCTACTGGCACAAGGCGTAATGCCGCACTCAAACGAGCGCCATAGGCGGGAATCAATGTACTGGCCCCAGGAAACGATTGCAAATCAGTATCGAGCCGTGCAAAGGCAGCAGATGCCGCAGCAAACTCCTGCTGTGCGTGTGTAACCAGAGGAGTATCGAGCGGTTGTTTTGACCATGCCTGCATGAGGGATAAAGCCGTTTGCAGGTGTTTTATCCCCACCTGCGCCAGAACGACGTCGTTCTGATACTTCTTATACGTCTGGTATCCAACAATCGCTAACCCTGACCCAAGTGTGCATATGAGTAAAAAGACAAGAACGACCAGGGAAAACGTCCTCGCTTTGCGCTTTTGTCTTTTATCTTTGCCATCCGCTCTACCCTTGTTGGGCAGGTGGCGTTCCCCACGGAGAGAGACAGGTGACCCTTCTTGCGAAGATACCTTCACAGGAGATTTTCCTTCTCCAGGAAAAGCGGGCGAAAGAGGTGGCGTCACTTCCGCCTGTATGGTTGCATTGGCAATCAACGCTGGAGTTTCCACTTCCACTATCGAAACATCAGGCTCGGCATCCAGCCCCGTACGTTCCCCGGCTGGACCGACCATCGGCAGTTCCGGTGTCTGTGTCGCTACTGGATTGACGTCCGGCCCTGTATTTTTTTCCTCAATGGAAAGGGTGATCATCGGCAGTTCCGGTGTCTGTGTCGCTACTGAATTGACGTCCGGCCCTGTATTTTTTTCCTCAATGGAAAGGGTGATCATTGGCTCAAATACCAGTGGCCCCATATGTTCCCCGGCTGGACCGACCATCGGCAGTTCCGGTGTCTGTGTCACCATTTGGTTGGCAGGTATCACCTGCCATAATGCCTCACGGAATTGCTCAACGGTGGCGAACCTGTCATGGCTACTTATAGATAGAGCACGATGGATGGCGTGGGCTACCATTTGAACGGATGGCATGGACTGGTTCATCGGCAAGAGCGGATCAGGTGCCCCAGCGTTTAGTCGCGCCAATCGATCAGAGGCTGCAGCCGGGACCTCACCAGTCAAGAGGGTGTAGAAGATGGCACCAAGGGCATAAACATCCGCAGAACGACTCGCTTTCCCGCTATATTGTTCAGGCGCTCGAAAGTTGAGCGCGCTGTGTTGAGCGGTGGCATCTGTGCACAAGTTCTTGACACCGCCGAAATCAACGAGCTTCAAAGGAGTAGGCGCACCAGCGGTTGGCGCGATGATGTTGGACGGTTTGATGTCACCATGGATCAGAGGAGGATGCTGTCGATGCAAGTAGCTTACGGCGTCCATAATGGGTGACATCAAGGTCATAGCCGCGTGCAACGAAAAACGCTTCCCTGGCAGCAACGGCCGCATTACTTCCAGGCTAGATCCCTCAACGTAGTCCATGAGGATGTAGAACCGGTCATGGTTGACATTATAGAATACTCGATATATGCGGGGAAGTGCGGGGTGATCCAGCTGTTTAAGTGCTGCAACATCGAAAGGGAACCCATCTCGCTCTTCGCGAACGGCATGCATTACCTCCTTGAGGACAAATAGTTTTTGGTGGGTACGTTCGTCTGCGACGAGGTAGACGGCACCAGATGCTCCCTGGCTAAGGAGATCGATCACCCTATATTGCCATCGTATTAAGTGCCCCGCATGGAAAGTAGATAGCACGTCATGCATAGTATACCTCATTCTGATTGCTGCATCCAAGTAACCCTAAAAAATAGAGCCTTTCAACAAAGAAAACTGGAATGCAGGAGGTTCACGTCCTTTGAAGAAGCAATTGCCCAAATTGAACCTTGCCTACGTACTATGGGCCAACATAGCTCCCCGCTCACTTCCCCCCTTAAGGATACCGTCTTTTACGTGAATATTCGGTTTTTGCCGACGTTGAGATAGTGTTGCAAAAGGCGTATCCTGGTGTATGTTCCTCTCCGTCCTTCTTGTCTAAAAAGAGACCCATCTTCCATGACAATCTAGTTTTCGGAAATCCCTAAGAGGCTGTAGTGCTAAATGTACACCCAGTATTAAAGAAAGAAGGAGATCGCCCGGGTGAGAAAGCTCGGCTTGCCAGATCTTCTACCACCAACCACTGCTGGATATGAGATCGCCTTCTTCTTCCTTTCACGGGACCTTTGAGGCCTAAGAGCTTCACACTTGACTGTTGCTATCTCACTGAGTGGGGACCGGTTGTCCACCTCATTCCATAGTATGGAAGCACGATTTGGATGAGATAACGGCTGCATAGCTTGTTCAGTGATACTTATTGAAATTGGCGCCGGCACAGGGGGCAGGAGCAATAGTCGCTTTGGATGAGATAATGGCCGCCCAGGTTGCTGAGATGGCCGCTTTGGAATTAGACTCGATCGTAATGCTCGTTCTTGTAAATCGCTCATAAGCCTCCTCGTCTGTCTACAAACTAAAGTATATACCTATCAATTGTCAAATACGTGGGAAGCAATGTCAAGAACAAAGCGGTGAAGATCTGGTGGAGATGCAGTAGAGATTATCTACTTTTAGTTATGCTTTCTGTTTACTTACCACCTTTTCTCCCGTTGTCCAATAGGATGAAACCAAGTGCCTCACACTTGACCAACCACGCAGGACTGGACAACGCTTAACTTCTCGGATAAAGTAGTGGCATCTACAACTTGCATCCGGCGAAAGGCAATAGAGTGATGAGAACGGTCTCAAGAAGGTATCGCTGGTCTCTCTCGTTTCTGCTTGTGTTCACGCTGCTCTCTATGTGTTTCCCTCTGAGAGTTCATGCTGACGGCGGAGCGCCCAACCTGGCCTATGTCTCAGGTACACCCTCTGGCATCAGTGTGATTGACGTGCTACAGGGAAAGGTAACGAAAATAATCTCCGTAGCTGGTGACCCCCATACCATCCTGCTCAGCCTCGACGGGCGTTTACTGTACGTCACCCAACCAGGACTAGGACAGGTGAGTGTAATCCTCGCTGAAACAGGGCGGCCTGTTTGTACAGCCCGACTCCCCGGAGAACCTGCATTCCTGGCACTTGACCAGTACAGCAATATCCTGTACGCAGCAGGGAGTGGAGCTGCTCGCGTCACTGCTCTTGATCCTACCACCTGTGCAGTACGACATGTCTTTAAGATGGAAAGCCCTGTTTATGGACTGGCAGTAGCTGTCGTTGCTACAGGCTCCTCGGTGACTCACCAGCTATTGGTAGCGGGAAAGGACGCATTGGCAATCTTCGATGGCCTGACGGAACAGCAACTTGGCAAAATTCCTATTCCAAGCGGCCCCCAGTATATCTCTCTTCCACCTGGAGGGACAGTCTACGTCACAACACGGCAAGGGACTGTTGATGCGGTAGACATCAGAACACGAGCAGTCAATCAACTACTCGCTGGTGGAGCGTTTGGCCAGATGGATTACGACGCGCTCACAGATGAGGTCTACGTGCCAGATGAGAAGCACAATCTGCTTGCTGTCCTGACCCCCGTTTTCGCTGGTACAACACTGCCCAAAGAGCCGATTCGTGTCATTCATACCGGTGTCCCACCCGAATCAGTTGCGATCACCAGCGATGGACAGCTCGGCTTTATTGCCCTCCGTGGTGGCAAGGTCGTGATGCTTGATCTTCCGCACAGGCAGATTGCCTATACGGTCGATGTCGGGGGTACGCCCCACTTTGTCATCACGGGCCTCTATCCACCATCCACTGATATCACTCCGCCAAAGGCACCCGCAAAACAGGCCTCAACCCAAGGGATGATCACGAGCAACATGCCGGTCATCGTGGCCTATGTGCTCGCGATTGTGTCTCTCATTCTAGAGCTTATCTTGCTGTTGCAGCGCCGCCCGGGACAGAAGGCTGGCCGCCAGAGAAGGCGACCCTCCAGGCATTAAAGAATATGCTGATGGACTAGCTGCCTAAATATTCATGCCTGATCCCGCTCTTATTTTGCTCTCAGATGATGAAGAAGCAGAGGCTAGGAATTTATACCACAGTGCGACTATCTCAACAGTATCTTAACATCCGTAAATACCCGAATCCTAAAGAAAAGACGCTATCCTTAAAGTGCGAGTATCCACTCCAAATTATCGCAAGTGAATGTGAATATGAAAGGTAAACAACTGGTCAGGGGCGGAAAGCAAAAGTTAAAGAAGTTTTACATCTTTATTCTTACCCTTGCACTCACGTGTGGGGTGGGTGCAGGACTTTCGGTTGTTGGATATCAAACGTACAGTGGGGACTACCATCGAGACTTGTCCTTAGCACAAGTGGGAATGCAAGACCTGCGAACGGCTGAGGCGCTTTTGAAAACGCTGCCCAAAAACCCCTTTGATGCTCAGAGTGTGAGCCAGGCACAGCATGAGTTTGCTGCATCATCGGTTGCTTTTGTTCAGGTGGATAACGATTTAAAATCGTTGCCAGGGATAAGCACGTCTGTTCCAGTCTATGGGACTCGTCTAAGCGCCGCATTCCACGTGTTGCCCCTGGCTATTGAGGTATCTCAAACTGGGATGACTGGTTGCGAGGTTTTGAATTTAATCATTTCGAGGTTGCATAATCCATTGAATACCCGGGCGCAGGGCATTACAATGGCTGATCTCACAGTTATAGAGAAGGATTTTCAGCAGATCAAGGCGACCCTCACTCTGATCGTTAACCAGGTCAATCATTTACAGCCATCTGATTTGCAGCTTGACCCACACCTCGGCGGATACCTCGCCACGTTCCAAACAGATATACCACAACTCCAGGCATGGCTTGAGACCATAGAGCGCCTTCTCCCTGTCGTCCCTACGCTGCTCGGCATCGGCACGCCGGCAAATTATCTCATTGAAATACTTGATTCGACCGAACTGAGGCCTGGTGGTGGCTTTATTGGAAACTATGGCATCGCTACTCTTTCGGGAGGACGGTTAACGGCTGCTCACATCACGGATACTTACTTGCTCGATAAAGCTTATGATGCTACAGGTCATCGTATTCCTTATCCATCGGCATATACCTGGTTTGACTTAGCCCCGAGCTGGAGCTTTCGCGATTCTAATCTGGATGCAGACTTTCCAACTGCGGCCCGCTATGCTGAACTGAACTATGCACGCGAAGGAGGCAACATTCCTGTTCAGGGGGTGATCGCTATTACGCCGCAGCTCATTGAGCGGGCACTTGAAATTACAGGGCCGATCAACGTTCCTGAGTATCACGAGACCGTGACGGCGCAGAACCTGGTTGACCGTATCCATTATTACCAGGTCGGGCCAGGGGATACAGCTGATGGAGATGCTCCTTCGCCTGATGGACTTTCTTCAGTACGTAAACACTTTACGGCTCTATTGGCAGAGCAATTTTTGGCTCGCGTCCGCCAGGTTTCATCTTCTGCCCTCCCCAAGCTCCTGCAACTGATGATCAGTTCGCTGCGCTCAAAGGATCTGCAGGTCTATCTCAATCCCAGCAGTGCAGAGAACCTGCTCCAAAGCTATCACCTCGACTCGTCAATTCAATCGTCAAGAGGTGACGGCCTCTTTGTTGTGGATGCGAACATCTCACCAAGTAAAGCAAACAGCTTTATTACTAATACGTTGAATGACCAGGTTGCCATTGATGAAAAGGGAAATGCCATTCATCACACTACCATCCGCTATGCATGGGTAAGTAAGGGCCCTGTCTACGGCTCAGACACCTATCGCGACTATGTGCGTGTCTATGTACCACCTGGCAGTGTGTTGCAGGTGCAGAATGGATGGCAATCACGTGGCACGAGTACGGTCTTTGGGCGCGAGGTATGGGCAGGCTTTTTCACGCTCTCTTACGGCCAGACTGCTACAATTACCCTTGTCTGGAGGGTACCTGGCGCGGCCACGAAGGATGCAAAGGGTTGGCATTACCAGTATTCGCTCCAGCGACAAGCAGGCGCTCAATGGATGGTGCACTTACAAATAACGCTGCCGTCGCGTGGAGCGCTGAAGAATAAATGGGGAGGGCTGGCATCTAATATTGAACAGGCAACGATGCTCAGCCAGCCTTTAAATAAAGATCTGGATGTAGGTCTTGACTACCTTTGCTTATGATGGTGTGAACCGCTATTCTGAACTCGGAGGATTCGGACAATGCCCAAAAAAACGTACAAAAGTTACATCATTTTGTTTTTCGCACTCTCTATTCTGCTTGCCGGAGTCCTTGGTGCAGGCCTGGTACTTGCTGTAAATCCACAAGGCACTGCTGGCAACACACCTCATACCACCTCTGCTACCCCTGCCGTTGCACATATGCTTTCCAAGCATGTTGCGCAGATGAGTAGCGTGCCGGCTGTGTCCCCGTCGTCAAAGCAGCCTGCCCCCAATTCGGGGCCAGAGAACGAGCGGCCAGCAGGAATAGAACAACTCAAAGAGATGGCGGCGCATAACCCGAAGGCTCCCGTTGCCCCAGCCGCCTATTCTACTACTAAAAACATGTTGGCAGCCGGTATCCAGACTCCCAGTCTCACGACGGGCTTCCAGGGCATGGCCAATTCGAGCACTATCTGTCCTCCTCGTGGTTGCGCAGCTCCAGACCAGGCCCTCGCTGCCTCGCCAAACTGGGTGCTTGAGGGTGTCAACACCTCATTTGCTGTCTACAGTCCCACCGGAGCGCTCCAGGCCGGATGGCCGAAGAATGCACAGAACTTCTTTGGGGTTCCCAATCCTCCGAATAACTGCGCAACTGTTCCCTATTTAATTGACGTGCGTGCCTTTTATGATCCCAACGATGGGCGCTTCTGGGCTGCTATCCTTCAGGATGAGAATGCCTTAGGCTCCTTCGGCGACAATTGTCCCTTCCAAGCACTCTACTGGATTGCCGTGAGCCAGAGCAGCAACCCTAATGGAGCGTGGAATGTGTATTCCTTCGACATGAGCAATGGCACCACCAACGGTGTGGATTTCACCGAGTTTGGCTTTGACGCCCAGGCGGTTTACTTAACAGGCAATATGTTTAATCAGTCCGGTTCAACGTTTCAGTATGCCGAGGTGTTTGCGGTCAGCAAGGCACTTATGGAAAGTGGAGCGAGTGTCACGGCCCACGGCTTTTTCAACTTGCAGTTGAATGGCGTGCCGGTGGATTCCGTCCAGCCTGTCGAAACCGAGGCACACAGTTACAGTGGGCCAAATGTTGGATTGTTCATAAACTCGCTCAACTACAAGTTCGGCAACACTTCTTGCAGCAGTGGTTGCCAGGGTCTCGTTGTCTGGGCATTAGCTAATCCAACCTCTACAAGTCCTTCGATCACGAGTGCTTTTCTCACTACTACAACCTATACCCTTGCTCCGTATGCCGACGAGCCTGGATGCACACATTGTATAGATACGGACGAGACCCAAATCCTGGGCACACCGATCTACCACAACGGTTTGATTTCTTTTGCCCTCAATACAGGGGTCAATAATGGCACCCAGGTTGTCCCAGGAATTTTCTGGGGACAGGTCAGCCCCGTACTTAACGAAGATACAGCCACCATCACGAGCGCATCTGTGTGGCAGAGCGGTTACTTCGATTACTCAGGCGATACAGCAGCCTGCTATGGCGCTCTCATGCCTGACAATGATGGCAATCTCTTCATGGTGTTTAACAGGACGAGCAGTTCGATCAACCCCGAGGTCGATTACGTCTCTCGTCGTGTCACATTTTCAGCAGGATTATTCCATGACGCAGGTGCTACTCTCAGGGTAGGAGATGCACGCTTCTCAGCAGCGAACCTCTGGGGAGACTTCAATGCTACCTCATATGATGGCCCGAGCACCGATAACGTGTGGTTTGCGGGAGAGTACTCATCTGCTTCTGGTGACTGGTCCACCTACATTGGCGAGAGTCGCCTCACTTTAACGAACCCGTCTCCAACGCCGACGCCGACGCCCACTTCTACAGCAACGCCGACGCCGACGCCAACACCCCCCTCAGGCGGGATTACGCTTCGAGCCACCGCAGCAGGCAATAATGGGGCAGGAGGCTCCACCCTCACCATCAGTCTACCAGCGGGAACCACAAGCGGTGATGTCATGGTGGCCCACGTGGTTGTTCGCAACGCCGGCAATACGATTACCCCTCCGGCAGGGTGGAGTCTGGTGCTGCGGCAAGATAGTACTTCCTCGATCTCGACGGCCAGTTATGTGAAAGTGGCAGGGACCTCCGAACCCGCCAACTATACCTGGAGTTTCGGCACCTCAGGGCAGGCCTCAGGAGGGATTGCCAGCTATATTGGGGTGAACACCACCACGCCGGTAGATGCCAGCCATGCCCAATACAACCCGTCCAGTAGCAATGTGGACAACAGCGGGGTGACCACCACCACCGCCAACGATATGTTAGTCTACGCTGTTGGGATCACTGTCGCAACGACCGTCAATGTCCCCTCAGGCTTTACTCAGGAGTGGAGTACCACCAGTAGTTCGATGACCACCTCCGAGATGTCCCAGGAGATTTTCGCCTCCGTTGGGGCAACCGGCAGCATTCACGGTACCCATAATGGCGGCGCCAATTCCAATATCACCATGCTGATTGCCCTCAAACCCGCATGATGACACTCAAACCTGCAGGGGGAGTCGTGCCAACGCCACTCGCCAACAGGAGCTTCCAAGCTCTCTCCGCGAGTGGCTGTGTTGGATCTGAAATCGGGGTGTCAAACCGAGGTATATTCGATCTGGAACAAAATTAAGCTCAATTTACCAGGTCTCCACCACTTAATATAGTCCTACCCTCTCTGTAAGGAGTCTTTCGAATTATTTGAATTATAGGAATCCACCGCAGTCGAGAGAGGAAGCCCCATAAACCCGATGTCTCTGCTGCCATTACCAGCCAATGCTGACTTACATCCACCTCAATACGCCGCAGGAGATGCGGGTCGCTTCGTGGAGTATTGAAGCCGTATAGAGTTGTGAGTGCCCACTCATAACCCGCTTTCTGCACAGCACGGACTGCATTGTCCCCAATGTGCTGAAGCTGCCCAATGGGGTAGGCAAAAGTACGCACAGGATGCCCTAATTGCTGCTCAAGCATTGTGCGACACTCCTCTACTTCGCGCTGCATCTCCCCAGGATCGGTCAGATACGCCAGAATTGGATGGTGCATCGTGTGTGCGCCGAACGAGACCCACCCGCTCTCCTCCAGCTCGCGCACCTCAGCCCACTTCAGGGGGAGAGCAGGCTTCTCTTCGGGAGCCACGGATGGAGGGACTGGCAGTGCCTGACGAACAGCCCTGAGAAACTCTTGACGTTCGGCAACCGAGGTTGCCTGGCATAAACGAGCGAGGATTTCCTGTGCCAGTATATTTCGCTCTTCCGGTTGATCTAGATGGTAAATGCGCCCTTCAATCGTTGCCTCTCTCACTTGTGTGTGAGACACAAGGCGGTTGCCCTCTCGCCACCAAAAGTAATCACCACTTTCCACGTAGCCTGGAGCGAGAAAGAGAGTGAAAGGAATCTGCAACTCGCGTGCAAGCGCAAGGCCATGCGTATAGTTATCGTAGTATCCATCGTCGAAGGTAAGCACCAGTGGTGTACGTCGGTCACGCACCTGCTTCCTATTCTTGGACGGCATGTAGAGTTCTTCCAGTGCCGCCTCAAGATGGAGTATACGATAATGGCGGCGCAGGTAGAGCAGATGGCGGCGCAGGTCTCCTCCAGTCGCCTGATGGTAGTTGAGGATAACCAGGTGTGGCCCTGATCGGCGTATCCACCAACGTGCGAGTTTGATCAGCCCGCTATAGTAGAGGCACGCTGCAATAAATGTCAACACGCTCTTACGCATGAGTTACTTCTCCCTCTCCATTGCAGTCAGCGGAGGATAAGCACGGCCATTATGCAGACCTGAACTCTTTGCCGTTTCCTCCGCTGGGACTGGATTCCGCGAATGGTGCCTTGTCATCTGTATGTTGGCATATCGGGTAGTAACTCCTCGATATGCTTTATCACCTGGCCTCGCTCGTATCGGTAGACTTCGTCCAGATCATCGATGTGAGCCAGGATGTACTCAAGGTCTCTGACCTGGCCGCTGTTTCGGAGATAGTCGGCGCTTGGGCCTTCGGTGATCACGCTGACAGGCGCGCCGCTCCATTGTTCGATGATTGAGATTGTCCTCTCGTCCTGCGGCTCGTAGCCTGCGCGAACGAGACCTTCAGCGATCCAGGCACAGCATAACTGATCCTCTTCACGGAACTGGGCTCGAGACCCGGCACCGATCACGGCAACCGTTGGGTGATGAGCCGCCAGGTGAGCGATCTGTGCGTTGTAGTTGCGGAGGCAGGCAACGTACATCGCTTGTGACTCTTCGGCCCCACAAATAAGCCTGGTCCCTGAGGTGGAGAGGAAGATCATCGGGCGGTGGATATCGGTCCGGGCCTCCAGGTCGGCTGGGCTGCTGTTCAAATCGAAACCGTACGGCATGCTTCCTCCCAGTTCTCCGACCAGCAGCGGATTGGTCAGCCTCGCGGCCAGTGGAACTGCTGCCTCGAGCGACGGAACCGGAAAGCACCTTCGACCAAGAGCAGCGGCAGTCATAGCTGTCGTCGTCGCCCTGATGACATCAACTGCTGCGATCGCGTAGCCTTTCCGATATGACACCAAGCTCTCGGGGAAGCAGTCGATCACTACTGTCTTTCGCATCACAAACTCCTATCTACTTGTTTCGGATGTTGGGCGGGCAGGTCGCAGGTTGGGCATGACGAACGCATCTGAATGGAGACCGCGCCGAAAGATCTCAACACGTAGTAGCTCCTCCAGACGCACATTGCAGAGATGAACATGTGGTCCGAAATGCTCGAGGAATGCGAACTGGCTTGGCTTGTTGGGAGCTTCGAACATTGCAACAGCAAGCCCGAATTCCTGGGCGAATCGATCCGCATAGGCGGCATTGAGTTTCCCTTCGCTATCGAACATTCCTACACCGCGTGCGCTTTCTCGGGCCTCGACGACAACCTGTACAGCCCCGGCATCGAGCCACCTGTGACCTCGTGTGATTGCATCCTCGAGCGACTCCTCAGTAAAGGGACCCTCGTGCTTTTTGCCCATCTCGTACTGAACGGCCAGTCCCCGCTCATGAGCCATCTGTACGATTGCTTGTGGCTTGAGAGGTAGTTCGGTGAAGCCCTCTCCGCACTCGATCCGTGTGACGCCGAGGTCTGCACACAGGTCGAGGTATGCTTCAAGCTGCCCTTGAGCCACGGCTACTTCGAACGGGCCTCCTCCTGTGACCGTTGGCACGTTGTGGGCTCGTGCTGCTGCGATCTTTCGGCGGGTCGCTGCCTCATTGGCGATCTGCCAGCATGCCATCGATATTTTCAGGGTGGCCATCAGATGCGCACTCTGCTCGAGATGGCCCTCGAGAGTGATCGGGTCATAGCCGGGATCGAATGGGCTTGTCAACGGCGGCAGATCCGGAACACCGATCAATCGCAAATAGTCTCGTGTACTGAGTTGGTTGCTAGCGTTTCTCACTAATTAATCCTCCATTTCCTGATCATGGTGCACTTGTGGCATTAGAAACGAGTTTCTCGGCACTTGTCGGTTGTGCGAGAGGCCGAGGTGCCGACTTCCTGGCTAGAACAAGGTACTGAGTACCGGTGGAACGGAGTACGGGTACATTGCGATCCGCAAGAGTTTGTAACTGACGATGGAATGCGGTACCAAACGGCTCTGGGAGAACTCTACGGCGAAGGAAGGAGAATGGCCCGAACCCAAGCGTCATGTCTTTCGTCTTGACCAGTTCGGCACGCGCCAGGGTGCCGTCGATAAAACGGCGGTTGTGTAGGGTCGAATTGATCTCGTTCGAAAACCAGTGAGGGAATCCAAGCCGCTCAAGCACCGCCTTGACACCCTTCCTGAGCGGCTTGAGTGTGGGATTCAGCCACGGATCAAGAAGATAGATCAGCCGCGCTTGATTGTCGGCTGTGAGGATGACGTGTCCACCCGGCCTGGTCACGCGAGCTATCTCCTGGATGGCCTGCTCCACTTGCTTAAGCCAGGGAATGACACCGATTGCGATCACGAGCTCGAAGGACCCATCTTCAAAGGTTAGCGCAGAAACATCCCCCACCTCCAAAGAGATCAGGTCGGCGTTTCCGGACTCTGCGGTATGCTGACGTGCCAACTCGACCATCGCCTTGGTTGGGTCGATAGCGTGGACGTGGAACCCCCGCTCGGCGAGGGCGACCGCCATGAAACCAGCACCGCAGCCGATCTCGAGTACTTTGGAGCCTGGTACAAGAGCGAGGCTGTCAATCCAGGCGAGCACGGCTGCCTGGCGATCTCGGTAGATCTCACCCTGCACGCCACTACTACTGTAGATGTCCTCCCAATAGGACGACTGGGACTGGAAGTAGGCATTCACTTGTTGCTGTGGTACATTCATATCTGGTATCCTCGTTCAATAGCCCTGCGTTTTGTCTACAACATTGTAGAGGGGTTCGCTGGCTAAATAGCGACGCAAGTTTTCCTCGAAGAGCATTGCGGCGCGTTCATTATACAATGGGCTGAGGCCCGCAGTATGAGGGCTGATGAAGACATTAGGAAGGTGCCACAGAGGGTGGTTGGAAGGTAGAGGCTCCTGGTGAAAGACATCCAGGGCTGCCCCTGCGATCTGTTTCTCCTCCAGAGCACGAACTAAAGCTGTTTCGTTACAGACCTCACCACGAGCAACGTTCACTAAGAAAGCTGTCGACTTCATTGCTTGGAAGGCTGCGCCGTCGAATAGCTTCCTGGTCTTGGGAGTCAACGGTACAGCGATGACTATCACGTCGCTCTCCCTCAGCATGCTGTGCAATTGATCAGGTGCATAAAAGCGATAGGGCAGAGTTCCCTCCGGGTCGCCAATATCGGGGAACTGAAAACCGGAATCACGATGATCGGTCCTGCGATGCATAGCCAGCACACGCATTCCGAACGCGGTGGCTAACCGTGCCACCTGGCGACCAACACTGCCATATCCCACAATACCAATAGTTTTCCCCCTCAATTCCTCTGGCACAAACGAAGATAAGCGCTCCGAGGGAGCCGGCCATTGCCCTCGCTGCTGGTATGAGAGTAGTCGGGGAAACCGATGGAACCAGGCCAACATCATAGTAAGAACGTGCTCAGCCATGTTGATGGCATGGATGCCGCTCGTTGTAGTAAAAATAACTGGGGTCTGAGTAAGGGGATGATCGAGGATGCGATCCGGCCCAGCCGAATATAACTGTACCCAGTGCAACCGAGGTGCCTGCTCTGGCAACGGCAAGGGGGTGGCAAACGAGGTGAAGAGAATTTCCACTTCTTGCCACAAGGCGTCCGGGACTGTTTCGATAGAACGGGCTGGCCGTTGCTCGATCCGGAGATCTGGCGAGAGGTTCTGCAAGCGCTCCAGCCAGTCTCCCCCAATGGGAGCCGTGATGAGCACCACACGAGACTTATTGGTCATGAGGAAGCCCTCCATCCTCAGATCATCTTCACAAGAGAACAATCAATGCTATGTAATGTGGGACGACCAGCAAGCACCATTGCAAGTTCAAGTTCTGTCCGCAGTAACTCCAGTACATGGAGCACGCCTTCCATGCCGTTTACCGCAAGTCCCCAAAGAATTGGGCGACCAATCAGCACGGCTCGTGCCCCCAGAGCTAGCGCTTTTAGTATATCCGTGCCACGACGGATCCCCCCGTCTAGATAGATCTCGCAGTGGCCATCAACGGCTTCGATGACTTCAGGCAACACTTCAATACTCGCTGAAACACTATCAAGTTGTCGCCCGCCATGGTTGGAGACAATGATGCCGTCTACTCTATGCTTCACAGCCAGCATTGCATCCTCTGCCGTAAGAATGCCTTTGAGGACGATCGGCAGTGAGGTCACTGATCGCAGCCACAGCAGCGATTCCCAGGTGAAGGCGGCATCTATCTCGGTAGGATCTTCATCTGAGAAGTTTGCCTTATGCATGTGTGGTGGAAGCTGAAAACCGCTCCGAATGGCTCGCTCTTTGTGTCCCCAGCATGGGGAATCCACTGTGAGAACAAGCGCACGGTAGCCGACCACCTCAGCGCGATGAACTAGTTCCTCCGCACTCTTGCGATCATGGATGTAGAGTTGAAACCAGAGTGGACCGCTCGCCTCTCTGGCAATCTCCTCAAGACTACGAGTTGCAGAGGTGCTGACCACCATCAAAGTATCCGCTCTCCCCGCAGCCTGTGCAGTCGCACACTCTCCTTCAGGATGTACAAGGCAATGAAATGCTGTCGGGGCTATCAGAATGGGCATGCTTACAGGAGTACCAAGCACGGCGGTACGCATGTCACAGATGCTAACATCTACAAGCATACGCGGTCGAAGGCGAATGCGCTCAAATGCTGTGCGGTTGCTACGCAGCGTCACCTCGTCGTCGCTACCACTCGCGTAGTAGTTCCAAGCACTTGGTTCTATCCGAGCCTGGGCAAGGATTTCATAGTCAAAAACGTTTACTGGTTCCACAAGAAGCTTCCTCTCTAGGGAGCAGTGCATTTACCGATTCACGCTTTGCGTCTGGCGTCCATCACAATAAGAGTTGGAATTACGATGTTTGTCGAAGAAGTGGATATCGTAGAATGAGGTGCTGGAGAAGCTGTGTTACTTCCTGAGCTGCTTATATAGCCCAACCCGCTTCGAGAAGTGCTGAAGATTGGCACACCGTTTTGCCAATCAATTTCCAACATCTTTCTTGTATTGTGAAGAGGAGATAAGGTGATTATAGTTTTTCTCGTTACTGTGTCAATAACATCCCCAGAATCACCGACGTAGACGAAGCGTCCGTCTCTACTATGTTGCACCCAGCCATCTCTCAGGCAATCATATGCGCAAGGGAACTCATCACCTGCCATTGACCCCACTAGCTTAATATCTGCAACCTGCTTAGGTGCAGAAGCAGGTGCGCCCGATACATCAAAGACGTGGACGTAACTATTTGGCGAGTCCATCACATAGAGTTCCTTCTCATCGGGAGACAGAGAGATGCCGTGGCTTGGCGCACTAGGGGAAGTAGCAGGATTCCAGGTGAATCCATGAATAGGCACTGTGTAGAGTACCTGACCGGTGCAGATGTCACTGACCTGGAAGCCAAGGAATCCAGTGGCGGTAGTATAGGCGAGGGTCTCCATGCCGTTAATAGTGAATGGCCGGACACCGCTCAAGAGCGGACCAATCTTCGCGATCACTGTGTTGGTTGAGGTATCAGCAACTTCAAGATAGTTATAGTTCCTGCCCCCCATATAGACGTGGGTACCGTTCAGGCTAACGATCGTGTTGTGGGGGCCTGTACCAGCATCTATGCTACCGATGTCATTACCAGTATTCGTATCGACAACATACCAGGTACCATTGGGGGTTAGCTCCCCATCAGGCATATAAATCGTTTTGCCATCGGGGGTGATTGCCATGCTATCGATGCCATGCGAATAGTTTTTCGTCCAGACAATCTTGTCGGCGACCAGGTTATACTTAAGTAATGATCCATTGCCATTCCCTCCACCATCACCACCGTAACTAACGTAGAGCATGTGAGTGGCAAGGCCCACGACAACACCTCTGACTCCCGCACTCGTCGGCAGGTTGATACGCTTGACCAGGCTGTGGCCGTTATCCATGTCGTACACATACATCGTCCCATCAGGAAAGACATACTCATAATGCTGGATAGCGTTGCTCCTACTAGTAGATGTGCTTATACTTGCGCTAGTGCTGTCTGTGCCTCCTGTTGCTAGTCTAGTCAGCGCAGGAGAGCAGGCCGCATTACCCTTAAAATTCTGCTGTCCATTGACTTCAAGAAGAGTCAGAGGAATAAGAATGACAAGAAGTACAAGACCAACTATAAGACCGACTATACGTGAGCGAGAGGAAAAGAAGGTTCTTACGCACATGTTCAGACATTATTCCTTCCTAATTGGGCTCTTTCCTACCCGCCGCAACAAATCACGAATAAAACCAACTGTCGCCGTCCAGGCCGGACGGGGATCCTTCCAATTAGCATAGTCATGTCCTGTAGGGATGAAGAAAGAAACGCAGAAATCAAATATTGCCCTGGCTGGCGGGGTCACTTCCGGCCTACCCTGTTGCCTCGCCGCTGCCAGTGCTTTCACCATATACTTCATATCACCCGTCAGGTAGCGCAGTCGGCCACCCGCGGGATAGCTCTTCACCTCATCGATCTTCTGCCCGCTGGCCCATTGATAAAGCAGATAGGGGAAGTCGACTCCTGAACGTACGGCAAGCTCTGTTGATGTCCAGAGGCGCGGATTAATCTCCATCAAGTAGGGATTGCCAGCATTATCGCGCCGAAATTCTATTTCAGAGCAACCTTCCAGGTCGATTTCGCGTACGAGACGTTCCGCTTGATTCCCAATGTCCGGTGGAACGGCGATGCTCTGACGCATAGAGGATTCACCGCCTACGATACGCATATGCCGCTGAGCATAACATACATAGATTTGGTTCTGCGCATACAAGAGACTTATAGACTCGCGTCTGCCTGGGATGAACTGTTGGAAGAGTACTGCTCTTCCAAAGCTTGTCAACTCTTCAACTGCACGTCGTGCCTCTTCAGGGGTCGTTACCAGCTTGCGTTCCAGTCGCAACCCCTTTTGTTGTTTGTTCCACACCCATGACTCCACGGGTTTGACAACCGCTGGTAGTCCAATCTCAGAGAGTGCTGTGTCTACTTCGCTCACTCCCTTCACGCTGACACTATGAGGGACACTCAACCCTAGTCGCTTAGCAACCTCCAACGTTCGCTCTTTGTTGATGGCGATTCCCAGAGCGGGTTCTCTGGCCAGGGCAATCCGTACCCGCTGTTCAAGTCGCTCACGATGCCGGTGTATCAGTGCCACTGTGGCGTCTGATGAAGCGATGAGTACACGCACACTGATACGGTCAAGCAACTGCTCCAGGTAGGGAAGATAGGCTTCTACGCCCTCATCCGCCGGGCAAACAAAGGCTTGTTGGCACCAGCGTGATGAGAAGGCAGGTAGCCTGGCAGAGCTTCCCAGGGCTGCAACTCGCAATCCCCGGCTCCCAAGCGAGCGTACAGTGGCTAATGACTGCCGCAACCTGGCATCAAGCACCAGCACATCATATGTTTCCTGGCGAGTTGCCAGTGGTGAGTTCTGGTTTATGACCGCGTCATCTTCTTCTAGGAGCTGGTAATTGAGAATTTGCAATTTATCTGAACGGTTGCTCACTATATTCCCCTCATATTCTTTATCACTATTCCGACGGTTGCTTTTGAGAAACAGTCGTTTTCTAGCTATAAATTAATTCCTACCTTCTTGAAAGACGTCTTCCTGGCAGTCGCGACCAATGATAGGCAAAAAATCCTTTCGTCGCCTTCCAGGCTGGACGAAGGTCTCTCCAATCGACGTAGTCATACTTCATCGGCCTGAAGCAAGCGAGACAGAAATCGAGGATGGCCCTGGCTGGCGAGGGCACTCCTGGCCTGCCGCGCTGCCGCACGGATCCTGTTGTTGCCCTGATATCGCCGTTCAGATAGCGCATCCAGCCACCGACACGATAGCTCTGCACGCGCTCGACCTGCTCCCCGTTCGCCCAGCGATAGAGCAGATACGGAAAATCCACCCCCGCGCTCACCGCATGCGCGATCGCCAAATTGAGACGCGGATTAATCTCCATCAGGTAGGGCGTGCCGGCAGCGTCGCGCCGAAACTCCACCTGCGCGTAGCCTTCCAAGCCGATTGCCCGCACTAACCGTTCGGCTTGCTCGCCCGTGTCCGGCGGAAAGGCAATGGCCTGGCGCAACGTATATGTCCCACCCAGCGGCGGGTTTGTGCGCTTGCCCCAGAAGGCGAAGCGGGCATAGACCTCACCATTGGCACAGAAGAGACTCAGGGACTCCCGTCGGCCCGGGAGGAACTCTTGAAAGAGCGTGGTCCCCCCAAAGCGCGTCAGCTCCTCAACGGCACGGCGGGCCTCCTCGGGGGTGGTCACTAACTGCGACACAATCCTGCTGCCCTGGTGCCCATCCCACGCCCAGGACTCCACCGGTTTGACGACCGCCGGCAGGCCGATCTCGTGCAGGGCAGCGGCCACCTCGCTCACCGCTGCCACGCTGACCGCACGCGGCACCCCCAGGCCCAGTTGCCTGGCGATCGCCAGCGTGTGCTCCTTGCTGATGGCGATGCCCAGGGCAGGTTCTTTGGCCAGGGCAAGGCGCACCCGCCGCTCGAGGTGCTCACGATGGCGACGGATTAACGCGATCGTGGCATCGGAGGAGGTGATCAGCACCCGCACCCTGATCTGGTCAAGCAACTGCTCCACATAGCTCAGATAGGCTTCTGTCCCCGGTTTTGCCGGGCAGACAAACCGCTGCTGACACCAGCGTGACGCGAAGGTAGGCACCTCCCCACTATCAGCGGTTTCCAGTGCAGCAACACGCAGCCCGCGGCTCCCGAGCGAACGCACGGTCGCCAGCGATTGCCGCAATCCGGCATCGAGTACTAATGCGTCATACATCGAGTTACCAACGGGAGGTTGCAAGCCCTGGGCTTGCAGGCGGGTAGAATTAGCATGGCGAAAGTGCATAGAAGCAATCCTTAAGAAATACAGAATTGACCCTTGCCGATTCGTTACTCCAGGTTTACCCTATCGACTAGAGGATTCTTCCTCAGAGGAGAGAAAAGTTTCCACAGACGACTCACCTCTGCGGCCATCACTAGCCAATGTCGAGTCACATCACCTGCAATGCGTCGAAGCTGGTGAGGATTACTCCGCGGGGTACTGGCACCATCAATAGTTGTTACTGCCCAATCATAACCTGCTTCTCGAACAGCTCGCAGTGCTGCATCGCCGATATGCTCAGGCTTCCCAACGGGGTAAGCAAAAGTACGCACTGGATGGCCCAGCTGCCGCTCCAGAACGGTACGGCACTCTCCCACCTCACGCTGCACTTCTGCCGGATCCGACAGGTATGCCAGAACAGGATGATGCATCGTGTGCGCACCAAATGAGACCCAGCCACTCCTATCCATCTCGCGTATCTCAGCCCATGTCAATGGTAGCGTCGCCTCCTCCCCAGCGACAGACGAGGGCACGGCCAAAGCCTCGCGTACTGCCGCAAGGAACGCTTCGCGCTCTGCGACAGATCCAGCACGACGTAGATGGGTATCAATTGTTTGTGCAAGCGTGTTTCGCTCCTCTGGTTGGTCTAATTGATGAGTGCGTCCTTCAACTGTCACCTTGTCCACCTGCGAATGCTGTGCAAGCCGTTTACCCTCTTGCCACCAGAAATAATCACCGCTCTCCACGTAGCCCGGGATGAGAAAGATGGTGATAGGAATCCGTAACTCACATGCGAGTGCAAAGGCATGCGTATAGTTATCACGGTATCCATCGTCAAACGCCAACACCAGTGGCGTGCGTCGGTCACACCTATCCTCCCCATCCTTGGACGGGGTATAAAGTTCTTCAAGAGCCTCTTCAAGGTGAAGCATACGGTAGTGACGACGCAGGTAGAGCAGGTGATGGCGAAGGTCTCCTCCACTTGCACGATGGTAAGTGAGGATAATCAGGCGCGGCCCCGAGCGCTGTGTCCACCAGCGCGCAAGTTTCACCAGCCCACTATAGTAGAAGCATGCAGCAACAAACACACCTACCTGCCTACGCATGAGTTACTTCTCCTCCTTACAGATCTCCTCACACGGGATGATGGATCACCAACGCATCCATCACACGGGCCATCAGCTTTTGCATGCCAGGCACCACGAGGTCCTGACCGGCACACGATGCGTCCGTTCGGAATCGGTAGTTGTCGAGCGCAAGGGTCCAATAGATGGAACCTGTGGCAAAGACCATCGCACCGGAGGGAGCGATATAGTAGGTCGTGTTGCTGATATCGGGTTTATTGCTGTCATGTACCGTAGGTGACGCACCAAGTACCTGTAAATCCGCTGGTGTACCATTTGCAAAAACACGATCCCACTCGTAGCCTACAAGGCCGCAGCCATATTGTTGCCCTGGTCGCAGCCCTGTTCCATCCAAAAGCGCTGATTTTGCCAGAGGACTCAGCATCCAGGGAAAGCCTTGTTGCTGATGTGAAAGGTTAGAGTACATAATGCCGATCAGTTCGTTTTCTGGGCTGGAGAGTGCAGGATCACGCCACTGAGTGGTCAATCTCGTATTGTCCCGGCCATAGAGTGGATCGAGTGCCAGATCATTGTGGATTGTCTGCACTTTATAGCAGACAATCGTCCGATCTGGTCTGCCTGCGCTATCTGGCTCGAAGCGCATTTGCCAGAAGCCTGCGTCGGCTCCCAAAAACGCAAGGCCTACGCCACTGTCGCGTGCGTGCTCGACTCCATCGCGCATCTCTTTCGTCCAGTATTCATCGTGACCAAGCGAGAGGTAGGCCCGGTGATCCAGCACCTGTGCGGGCTTCTCGTGCAAATCGACATCGCTGATGTAGGAAAGATCGTAGCCCTGGCGTTCCATCCAGTGGATAGCGTCGGCCTCAAAAACCAGCACCTGGCTCGAACCGTCATCCACTGTGTAAGGTCGGTCGAATGATACCTTCACCCCTCTCTGCATGTTTGTTGTTGCTTCCGATGGGGTGCTACTCCCTGCCTGGTAGAGGCTATAGCCTCCCCAGTCATTATAGGCCGCGTATGTTGTGTCCGGCGTGACGGCGACATAGAGCGAATGGGAATTGCCACGTACATCGAACGGCACATAGGTCTGCTTGCCGTTAGCGTCAGTGAATTTTGCCAGGTAAATGCCTGTGGTCCAATCAGGTGGCACAGCTAGTGTGTAGGAAGGCTGCCAGTTGGCCTCAACAAGACCGGTCTTTGGATCGACGTGGCAGGAGTGGCAGTCCACCAGGAGATACTTGGCCGAGTCGTAATATCCCTGTGCATGACCGGTCTGAAATAGCACTGAGGTCATCAGTCGTCCACCAAAGCCTGCATACCAGCCCAGTCGATAGATGTCGATCGAGTAGGCGGTGCCCTCAACTTGCGTGCTCACGTAGAAGGTCAGCTTCTGTCCAGGCAGTACCGATGTCGCACTCGCGTAGGCCTGAATCTGGGTGGTAGATTCTTTTCCCCGGGGAATCATCCAGCTGTCCGTTCCCAGGTGAGCATTCTCAATGACGATCGGGTTCCCTGAAGTCACAGGTGTTTGCGAGTCTCCGCCGCTCGTCCTGGAAGCAAACAAGCCTGGCCCGAACATGCTACCAGCCAGCACCACTGCCACTACTATGAAAAAGACCACAACACCCAAAACTAACCGTAGTCTCATACGTACCTCCAGTTACAAAAATGGCAAAGATGGATGATAGTTCGGGTCCTGCGAAAAGTCGAAGGCCTCAGAAAAATCGCCAATTTGCGCTAAGTCATCACGTGGTCGAGCGGGCGGGCCAAAGGCTTGCCCATGGACCGCATCGTTATTGGTGCCAGGAGTCGAGGTATCAAACTGGTGATTGACGCTGGCGAGCGAGGGCAAGCCAAAACGACGCTCAATGAACTTCAGGATCGAACTATGTTCGTACAATTGCCCCGAGACATACCTCCGCCTGGCATAAGGTGAGATAATCAGCATCGGCACGCGGAACCCCAACCCGTAGGCATCCACCTGGGGCGGTGCCACATGGTCGAAAAAGCCTCCGCCCTCATCATAGACGAGGAAGAGAACCGAATTTTTCCAGGCACTCGAGTCCATGAGAGTCTGGATCACC
>WNEZ01000484.1_pt1 | contig 31873 bp, 22 predicted proteins | sample 5400521 | NCBI WGS metagenome assembly WNEZ01 (sample SAMN13153339, study PRJNA577476) | soil metagenome | isolation source: 120 cm saprolite under Douglas fir tree site 2 hole 1 replicate 1 | place: USA:California | collected 2015-04-18 | reverse complement strand
AGCTTCGGGATTGGGAAGAGTCGCGGTTTATCGTCCCCATATAGTCGATCCCAAAACGTCCTCGCGCGCGATTTACCGAGGGCAAAGGAGGACGAGGCACATAGGCGCGCGCCTCCTCATCGAGCAGGTCGTTTTCAGTGAATGTAATGACCGCCGGGTATTTCCGCGTCGCGCCCACGGTGTGTTGATCCACCAGCGCCTGGGTATCTTGCGTGGACAGAAATGCGATGTCGCCCGGCACGACGTCGCGCTTCGGCGTGCGAATCTCCGTGACAGCCGAGGTTTCCGCGACGCCGATTACGACAAGTTCCGCGGCCGGCCCGCCGGTGCTACCGCCCGTTCCATCCTCAGCCGCTGGCTTATTCTCATCCTTTATCACCAGATTCATTCCTTCAGAGAGGCCGGAGCTTCGCCCTCCATCCAAATATGCGGTCCCTTCCTGCACGTATTTCACCTGGAAGGCAGTGCGCATGCCGGTATTCACGGACTCAGTGAGCGCACGCATGTCTACCTCGGAAAGTCCTGCAGCGGGTTTCGACACTTCGACGACCGCTGAAGATGGAGCAGGCAGTTCACTTGGCAAAGCGGCAGTGACGGGAGTCGAAGGCTCCGGGTTAGAGGCAGGCGGCGGGGAAGAACTGGTTGCTGCAACCCCGGATGCCGGCGGTGCAGAAACCACAGAGGCTCTAGATTCCGCATCCTTCGGTTCCGCAGCAGCCGGGGTCACCGTCGAAGGTCTTGGACTAGGGGGGGCCGGGGGAAGATTGTTAGCCGTAAGATTGGGTGCCGGTGGCGCAGCTTTCGGCTCCTCGGTCGGCTTTGGCGCGGCATTCTGCGCCGTCACGGAAGGATTGGTTTGCCTACTCGAATCAACTGTGGTCGCCGTAGGTCCTTGCGCCTGAGTCACAACAATTGGCGGGAGCGATTGTGATGGCGCAGGTTCTTGCGTCTGACTCACTACAATTGGCGGGAGTGATTGCGCCGGCGCCTGCTGAACCGGAGGCACACTTTCGCTTCCGGACGACTGGGAAGGCTTTTGGCTTTTCCGGAAGACCCCGATCACGGCTTCCGCAGCCGATACGGCGGGTGGAGTGCGTCCTGTGTGGGCCGGGGCGTCCTGACGCCGGGCCGGTTGCGAGGGTGCTTTCGAAGCTCGTTGTGTCTGCTCCTGCAGGCGGGCTCCGATCCGCACCACGACGCTATTTCCCTCAGAGGACAACAGATACGGTATAGCTCGATCCAGCTCGATGAGCACGCGCGTCAGAGGTGGATTCTCGCTCTGCTGCCAGATGCGAACCGCGTACACACCATTCTTTCTTACCAGAATTCTGCGCGGGGTCATGCTGTAGACGACGCCTGGCATGTCGATCGCAATCCGGTCGCCGTAGGCTGCGGTGACCTTCGCCGAAGTAACGGCGGCGGTGGCGCTCACGTTGATTCGCACTTCAGTATCTTGCCTTGCGACACTCAGGTCGGTAACCACGGGTGCGGTGGGAATATTCGTAGCGGTTTGCGCGAAGGTCACATGTGCGAATAGCAGCAAGGCCCCCAGTTGTCTCGCTTTGATCATTATCCTTGCCTTTTTTTCCTGGCGATGCCTTGCTGCTCTGCGGTCTGGGTTTCAGGCCTTAAATAAATCGTCTCATTGCGAGTCCACCGGGCTGCCGCCCGGCACAATCCTCATCAATATGTTATGGCGCGTTCCGATGACATTGATAACAATTCACACTGTTGTACACATACCCGCCGACGCCGGGATGCCGGAAATTGGCCGCGTTCCCGCCCCCATGGCATTGGGTGCATTGGAAGACCGCATAGTTCGCGGGATTCGTATGGCAGACAGAACACACGCCGTTGGCGGCGTTGCGGCCGTGAGTCAAGGCGAAAAAGGGGTGACTGAAAGTCGCGCCGGTCCAGGCCGTGGTTGTGTGGCAGGTCGCACAGGTTGTCGGGAACCCGGCTGCCGCGTGAGCCGGATTCGTTGTGCCATTGTAATCTGTTGCATGGCAACCGATGCAAGTGACCGGCAGCGTCGTGTAGTTATTGTTCACGTGGCAGCTCGCACAGGGGACCGACGTGGCGTGAAAACCAGTCAATGGGAAAGCCGTTGCGTTGTGATTAAATACCGCGCCCGTCCAGGCTGTGGTTGTGTGGCAGAGTGTGCAGTCGGTCGGGAATGCGGCCGCAACATGATTCGGCACCGCGCCGCCGAGCGTTGTGGTGCTTTGGAACGCCGCCGCATGGCAATTGATGCAGGCTGCTGAAGTGAGCGCGTAGTTGTTATTGACGTGGCAGCCTGCGCAGGGAACCGATGTGGCGTGAAAACCAGTCAGCGGAAAACCGGTTGCCGCGTGATTGAATACCGCTCCCGTCCAAGCGGAGGTCGAATGGCAGAGCGAGCAGTCGGTCGGGAATGCGGCGGTAATATGATTCGGTACCACCCCGCCCAGCGTTGCGGTGCTTTGCCAGCGATCGAGGTGGCAACCGAAGCAGGCTGCTGAACTGAGTGTGTAGTTGTTGTTTACGTGGCAAGAGGTGCAAAGTGCCGGCGGTGAAATGTGCGCTCCCGTCAAGGCGAACCCCGTTGAGGCGTGATTAAATACCGCTCCAGTCCACGCTGTGGTGTTATGGCAGCCGTCACAGGTCTGCGGGAATCCCGACTGCACGTGATTCGGGTTCGTCGTGGCCTGGTAGTTGGCCAAGTGGCAGGACACGCATGTGGCTACGGTCAGGTTGTAGTTGTTGTTGATGTGGCAGCCTGCGCAGGGGACCGATGTGGCGTGAAAACCTGTCAGTGGAAAACCGGTAGTGGCGTGGTTGAATGTCGCTGTCGCCGACATCCAACCTGCCGTCGTATGGCAATTTGCGCAATTCCCGAGGGCAAAACTAGGTCCCGCGGCTGAGTGAACGGGATTCGTGGTCTGCTGCCAGGTCGTCACATGGCATCCCGAGGTCCCGCATTGGCTCGCCTGGATCTGAAGGTTATAGTTCCCGCCGGTGTGGCAGGCGGTGCAGGCCACGTTCGCGTGGCCAAAGGTCAAGGGAAAGCTGATCGGAGGGGCAGAATGATCGAAGTTCGCTAAGTTTACATCAGCCCACGTGTTCATTCGATGGCACTGCTCGCAAGCCGTCGGGAAATGCGCGCTCACGTGGTTTGGTACGCTCCCGCCAAGCGCTTGGGTGCTCTGGAAATCCTTCGCATGGCATGAATAGCACGCCGTCGACAGCCCTTGGAACTGTCCTGTCGCGGCGCCCTTATGGCAGTCATCGCATTGCAGCGATGCATGCGCGCCCAGCAGCGGGAAGCGGTTGAAGTGATTCTGAATTGCCTGCACGGATACGTTCCACCCGTTCACCGTATGGCACTGTTCGCAGTTCGCGCCCATCTGCCGCCGATGAATGTCGGCGTGACAATCCGCGCATCTTGAGCCGACATTTGTGAATACCAGCTTCGTATGGCACTGAGTGCATTGGACTTTCTCGTGCATCCCGCGGAGGGGGTAGCGAGTTTTATCGTGGTCGAATTCGGGAATGGCGCGTATCGGCTTCCAACTGGTGGACGTGTGGCAATTTTCGCAGGGAAGGTTGAGCGGGCCGTGGGGATTCCGCAAGACCTGTTGTTGCGTAGCGCGAGAGGAACCCTGGGGGAGGGCCTGTAGCGCTAAGATCAACAGAATCCGTAGAATACCTACACTTAGCACGGTGTCTCGCCCCCTCAGGCTTCGGGCGCCATCTATCGGCTACCGAAAGCGAGCACATACAGACTAGGTCGTCCAATTGGCGGAAACAACTGTACCTAGGTACAGTTTTTGGGCAGGATTGTGGTGCAAGGTAAGGGTGGCGGTAAGGGGTAGAGACTCTGCTTGGTTCGCAAAATGTGAAAAAATAACATTTCCGTGACAATCTTTTTTTCTTTGCACTCGGTCGGAGTCGGCTTGCAGATTACCACCGCCTTGCCGTCCACTTCGTGTGTCACAGATTGTGACAGTCCAAGCAAGTCACATCGCGGTGCGCACCATCGAGCGCATACCTTGTCTGTTTGTTGTGATCAAAATGAGAAAAGCTAGCTCACTCCGTGACACTCTTTGCACTCGGTAGGAGTCGGCTTGTAGATGACCACCGTCTTGCCGGCCACTTCGCGTGTCAGTTTGTGACAATCCAAGCAAGGCACATTGATGTGCGCACCATCGAGCGCATACCTCGTCTGTTTGTTGTGATCAAATTGAGACGGTTTCCAACGCGTGGCGTCGTGACAACCTGAGCAGTCCGCGGAATCTGCTCGCGCCTCAAACTGTTTGTCATGCGGGTCTTCATGGCACCCGGTGCACATCTTCGGCGCAGCTGTGAAATCCACATTCTTCAGGGTCACTTCCATGGCGGGCGGACGATGGCAGTCAATGCATGTGACCCCGCGGTGCGCGCCCGTAAGGGGGAATTTCGTCGCCGCGTGGTCGAAGCGCGTCATTTCGTTCCACTTCACCACGGTGTGACAGGCCTCGCAACCTGGCACCGAGCCGTTCGGCCGCCGCTCTTCCATCTGCGCGCGGAATTCGCCCTTATGCGGATCGTCGTGGCAGACCGTGCAGGTCCGATCGTCGAATCGATATTTCACTGGGGTCAAGGAACCTTTCGCCACTGGCTTGTGGCAGTCCGCGCAAGATACCGCGATATGCGCGCCGGTCAGCGGGAAGCGCGTCTCTTTGTGCTTGGCCAGCGCATACACTGCCGGGCGAAATGCCTTGTTTTTTATGTTGTGGCAATTATCGCAGCGATTGAGGGTCGGCGCCGCGGCAAACTGCGCTTTGTGAATGTCTTCGTGGCAATCCTTGCACTGCGTCGCGACAATCTTGTACAGCGTATCTTTGCCATTGAGACCTTTGGGTAGATGGCACTTGCCGCAATCCACTTTTGCGTGCAGGTCTTGGAGCGGATATTTCGACGTAGCATGTTCTTTCACTCCGTATATGGAGGGCTTCCAATTATCTACCGTGTGGCACGGCGCGCATTCGCCTTTGTCCGTGCGCGCGGCGAACTGCCCGTTATGCTCGTCTTTGTGGCAATCCATGCATTTGCCGAACGCTATCTGCGTCTTGAAATCGTTGCCCTTGTGGCAATCGCTGCAAGCCACCGCCATGTGCTTTCCGAGCAGCGGGAATTTCGTTTTTTGGTGGTCGAAACCCACGAGTTGCGCAATTTTCTTCCAACTGGAGGTCACGTGGCAGCTCTCGCAGGACGCAGTGAAGCTGCCCTTGTGCGGATCGGCGTGGCACCCGGTGCATTTCGCGAAAGAGAGCCCCGTGTACTTCGTATACGGCTTGGCGTCCTGGATAACGGCGTGGCACTTCACGCAATCAACCTTCTCGTGTGCCCCGGTGAGGGGATATTTCGAGGCGGCATGATTGAATTTTGAGGCCGGCTTCCAGCCCGCCAAAGTATGGCAGCGCGCGCAGTCCGCGCCTACCTGACCGCGATGCTCATCCGTGTGGCAGCCCAAACAATCACGCGGAAGGCCCAGGTACGTGCGGTTCAGGTCTTTGGTCTGAATCCCCACACGCGCGGCCGCCGGAATGTTCGCGGCCTTGTGACATTTCTCGCAGGCCACTCCCGCGTGCTTCCCTTCGAGCGGATAACCTGTCTTACTGTGGTCGAGCGATTCGCGGTTCGGCTCCCAGTGGATGAGGGCAAAATTCTCTCCGTTATGATCGGAATGGCAGCGCGCGCATTCCTGGCCCGCCGGATTCGTCCCAACAAAGGTTGCGTGCAGGCCGCGCCGGTTGGCAATGCGGTCGCGAATTTCCGTGTGGCATTCGAGACACTTTAATTGCCCGGCGCCGCGTCCCAGCTCGTGACATTTTGTGCAATTCGTCGGCCCGCTCAGCGACTGGTGTGCCTTAGCCAACGGGCCGGGAGAAATCTGCGCGTGAACGGGAAACCCGCTCAATCCTGCCAAGAAGGAAAAAAAGATTATGAAATAGCCGATGCGAATGAACACGGCTCTACGTTCCTGACTGGTTTGCGTTTTAGTGAACATCGAATTTCCGGCAATTCAGCCAGGACTTTCAACCTGGACATTTCGCGCAGAAGGAGCTGAGGCACCAATATGCTACCACACATGTCCACTAATTTTCTGAAGCAGGATTTCGCAGCAATTCTGAATAGTAATCGAGCGTTGCATTTTCAACCGGAGGATTGTTTCCGTTCAGGGAAGAGTTAGAGTTGCGGTCTGAAGCGTGCCATTGTTGAAGCCCCCGTTGGTCCACACAGGATGTGCAAATGTCGTGGTCCCCGTCCCCGTCGTTGAGGGTGCAGTTCCGGCAGCGATCCCCGCATAGTCGCCAATGAAGCTTGATCTTCCAGCATTGATCAGCGATGGGGTTACACGAGCGTTCGTTGCGAACGAACTCCCATTATCTTTGGAGTAAGTGGCATAGATGTCGTACTGCGAACTCCCTTTCGCGTTGCGTGTGTCAAACCAGCTCACATGCACTGAACCTTGGCTGTCCGTGGCAATTGCCGGGAAAAACTGCTGCCCTCTCGAGTTGTCATTGATCGCGACCGGCGCGGTGAAGTTGCTGCCGTCCAGCGATTGGATGAACTCGATCTGAGCGCCCAAGGTCGAAGACGGCTGGTCAGAATAGACGACGAAAACATCGCCTTTCGCGGGGCTGACGGCCAGGGATGCAAAGCTGTTTTTCCGATACGTGGATTTAAACGTCAGCTCGTTGAAGAATGGAGTAATCGCCATTGGCGCGCTAAAGGAAACGCCGCCGTTCATGGACTTCGCCATGAAATGCTGTCTCTTTCCGCCAACATAGAAGACTTCATACGCAACATAAACCGTTCCATCAGGTCCGACGGCAACCTGCGAGCCCTGCACGGCGCCATCTTGCGCCGGCAGACTGATTCTCAATGGGGTGACGGACCAAATCCTTCCTTGGTCCGTGGACCGGGAGAAAACGATCGAATCAGAAGTCAGGCCCGTCAGTGAGTTCCCAACGAAGCGTGACCAGGACGCGTAAACATTGCCGGCAAAGCCGGTGGCGCTTTTGTCCACGGCGATCCACGGTTTATCCTCGGTAAAGTTTGCCGATAAGCTTGGATTTGTGGCCACGGGATAAAATCCCGAGAACGACACTCCAGAACCGTCGAGCGTGCCGACGCCCACATACAAGCCGTTGCTGATGCCCAGTGCATCTAGATAAAGGCTCGAAAGATAGACATGTCCCAAATTGTCGATCACCACGACCGGATCGCTGTTGGCATCCCACACTTGCATGTCGCTCGTCATCAGGGCGCCGCTTGCATCTGAAGGGACAAACGCTTCCTTCCAACTTTCCGTGGCTCCGCTTTTGAGCGAGAACGAATACTCTGTGGTATTGAATCCGCCGCGCTGCGAGAAGTCGCTGATAGCGGCAACGAGGTTGGATGCGTTTCTCGGGTCCACGGCGATCTCTTCTTCCGCAGCCGGGACGCCAGTTGTTGCCTGTACTATCGGTCCAAGACCATACGCAGGACTGCTTATCACCGCGGGATTTGGTGGTTGAATTGTTCTCTCCGGGGCGGCGCCGTTCGTATCGATATGCGTGTTGACATGCGCCACATGCGTGACGAAGATAGCGTGCCGGTCGTATGGCAATTGCTCTTGCGCCTGGACTCGCGTGGCGCACCAAAACATGCTGGCCGAGATGCCCAGGAATATGACGGCGCAATTCGCTTTTCCAGCATTCTTCACGATGAAAACCTCCGAGGCTAATTTCCGGAATTTGGCCTGACATAGCCTACATTCTGTGAAGACGCCTGCCTCCTGTACGCACGGACGGTTTAGGGACAATCCGGAATACTGGCCTGCCCATGGCTGCCAGAACGATTGGTCATACAGGCTGGGTGGCGAGACGAATTCCTCCTCCGGGCGGATTGCCCGGGTTCACTTTTTTCTTCTCACATGATGCCGACTATCGATGAGAGGATACGATTGTTGCGATACTTGGAATCGTTAAGAAATGAGGGTGCCCCACGCGTCGGGGTTACGCGTGGGTGTTTGTTTCTTACCGTCACAATCAACCCGGTCAACGGATAAAAACTGGGTACGACGAAAACAAAACTCCCACACGTAACCCGAAGCTGTGAAAATACCCAATCTACTGTCTTGCCGGTGAGGCAAAATGTATCTTGGGGCCTCATAAATCGCGTGTAGAACTTCTAATTGAGAGATTTTCGAAAGCCAAAGTAGCCGAAATCCATGAAGAGGGTTTTTTCACAGCTTCCCCCGACGTGTGGGCCACCCGATTCATCTCCTCACTTGGCGCCCGGGCCATCCGCCAATCGTACTTGTTGACATTCTGATACTAAGTTAACTAATGAGATAAATCAGGTATGAGGGCGGGTGCCCCATCCTTTCGCGACGTTGCGAAAGGGTGGGAGGTTTACTTCTTGCTGATGAAATCCTCGCCTCTGCTTCAGGCCCGGTTCGCATGGAAATGGTAGGGGAGTGGAAATGGACTGACCCAAGCCGAAATGAGGCTATTGAAACTGCTGCTTGGACTGACTTCAGAATCGACCACCCTGAAGAATCGATCGACTGACGCCGAATTATCGGCCGCCCGTTGCTTACGGCTTAACGGAGACCTTCACCTGACCATTCGTCCAGCAGCACTGGAATCCGCCGCCACCGTCCCCTGACCAATCGTTGGCCACCACGTGCAAGACGTACTCTCCGGGCTCGCTGAACGTGGCGGTCGTCGTCGCCTTGCCGCTAAAGGCCTGGGTGGTCTTCCACTTGCCGTCTGCTTTTTCGATAGCGGGCTTGCTATTGGCGAACTTCACGGCGCCCGGTCCCCGGAACTTGCTCCACGTCACAGTCACTGGAGGAGAATCGGGGACCTTGCCACCCTGAAATGATTTGGCATCGTCGGCGGCCCACAGGTTCAGCGTGAGTGGATTCCGCAACGCCGTCTCGAGCGCGATACTGATCCCACGCGGCCCCTGTACAGACGGGCCTCCCTCTTCAAAGCTGATGAGGGGCGGTGTATTGCCAATGCCCACGTCGGAGAAGGGCGAGATTTGCCACCGGGCATCCAAGTGTGCAGGGACTGCCGTTGTCTGGCCGTTGGTGACGAGCGTCCAGGTGAGCTTGTCGGTCCCGAAATTCTGCGGTACCGTTACGGTGAAGAGGCCCCACTGCCTTCGAGGTAGAAAATGCGTCGGCTGGCCTTGGTCGGGCCCACCCGGCTCAATCTGGTTATTCGGGCCAATCGGGATGTCTAGCTCTTCCTTCAAATTCCGATTGAAATACCCAAAAAGAATACTGATACTGCCGTCCGGATTCTTGAACCAACCCTCATAGGCGGCCGACACGTTCTGACCCGACTCGTGCAAAGGCTCCATGGGCAACTGTCCGGATTGCCCGTTCACAGGCAGCGCCGCCCACAGGAGCGCCCAGCTTGCGAGCAGGATCGCAAGATACCGAGTTGTCACCGACGACCGCAGCGCGCGCATCCGAGTAATCTCCTTGTCACAATGAGTTGTGTTCTGCAATCCCGACACCAAGTAAAGAATGAGGAGCCGCAGCTCTGAAAAAGCTGCGGCTCCTGCCTGCCAGCCTGCGGAGTTCCGAATTAGTGGCTGTGCATCGCTTCCGACATAGCCTGGCCCGGTTTGTGCTTGGCGAGCCATTCTTTATAGTCATCTTCGGTGATGTAGGTGACGTTCACCCAAGCGTGTGCCATCTCGTCGATCGTGCGCTCGCCCCAGCCGACCCACTGGTTCGGGTCGGGATTATACGGGTTGGCGGCGGTGTTGTCGTGCCAGGCGGTAACACGGATTATGGTTCCCTTGGGGAGCACGGGCGCCGCGTCCTCCGCGTAAATGTAATTATTCATCCAGTTGAAGGCGAAACGGTCGACGTAGCTTAACATCTGGGTTGTGCCGTCCGGCAAGATAGCTTCCATGGACATGGCCTTGCCGCGCAGATGCATGTGCGGTTGGAAATTCTCAAACCTGGCGGGCTGCTTCAGCACGTGGAAAGCCTGAGTCTCGGTGATCGTGTTGGGAGGAATATCCAGAACCCTGCCAAGCTGGTTGGCGTGGAATTCCAACAGGCGTGTCCGGTACTTTGGCGTCTCGCCCTTGGGATAGAGATAGATGCCGATCATGACATTGTCGCGAACTTGTTCGCCGATGGAGTGATAGTGCACATCCCACCGAATCCTTGCTCCCGGCAGCAGCAATTTGCCGGTGTTGGAAGGGTAGACGTCGAATTGTTTCCCGATCGCCCATTCCATCAAGAGCCCTCCGTCGCTGCGTCTGGCCTGGGCCAGCGGCCCGATGCCGTCGTCGTCCGCGGCGCTGCTGACGCCCGGTTCATCCTGCAGGAGCTGGGCGAGGGCATGATGAGTGACACGGCGCCCCGCGGTGCTCCCTGGCCGCATTTCGACCGCGCGCACCCATCGCGGCTCGGTCACTGGGAGTGCTTCGCTCAGCGGCTTCCACCAGGCGTCCTGTGCTACGGCCGGCACGGTGTAGGGCGTCGACTGGACGACGATGTCCGGCTGGCCGAACTGTTCGGCCAACTGCCATCCTTCGTCGCTAGGCCACATTTTGGCGGGCGGCATGTCTTTCGCATTCCCTGGTGACATGCCCGAATCGACCCACCGGACGATCGTGGCAATTTCCTCATCCGTCAACGACGTGTCGTTCTTGAAACGCTGGATTCCAACCGTTCTGTCGAGGTGCCACGGCGGCATATTTCGTGTGACCACGCGGTCCTTGATTTTATCCGCCCATGGGCGCGTCTCTTCATAGGTTACCAGAGACATTGGCGCCACGGTTCCTGGATGGTGACACTCCTGACACTTGGCCTGAAAAATCGGGGCGACGTCCTTGGCGAACGTCACCGGCTTTTTAGCGGATTCTGCGGCGATCGAAAGGCATGGGAGGATCAGGAAAGCACCGAGGCCCAGCACGACTGCTCCAATCCTCTGCCTCATCGCACCCTGGAATTTGGAATTGATCATGACCTGCTCCTCTCTCTGGTTGGTATACTCCTGCCGATTTAGGCCAGTCTAACCCGGAATTTCGTTTTTAGCTCCCTAGTGCCTCCACTCTACACCCCTTCGGGGGCTCCATCGTAATATTTTTTCCTTGGCTGGGTCCAGGAGCACGCGACGGGGTCCTATCATACCCAACGCGAATCCCGAAACTTCTGACGCCGGCCTTCCCATCGAGTTTTGTTGCACACTGGTCCGTTCCTCGTGGTTCTGGATCGATTTCCATTCCATGCGGCACGGTGCGGCCAGTGCCCCGCTCGCAGACGTTGCAACACCTGCTGTGGTGCAAACGCAACTGTGGCATTCAGAAAAACGGATAACGCTGGGAATCTACGGACACGTTGTAGGAAATGCGCAACGAGATGCCGTTCAGGGGCGGTCCGCACGTATCGAAACAGTATACCATGAATTATGTCTAATTGTTGTTAACTCGAATGGTAAGGCATTCAGAATGAAATGCTTTGGTAGGGGCGGTGGGGATCGAACCCACGACCTTCGGCTTAAAAGGCCGCTGCTCTACCACTGAGCTACGCCCCTAACTTTTTTAATCGAAATAGCTTACCACGGAACGAGTTGCAGACCTTCCAGTGAAGGGCCGGATTCAGGGCCGGTTGCTGCAAACTTTTCCACTTCGGAAGCAAGCTCCTTCGCCGGCGCTAGTTGGAAGGCGCCGATTGCGGATGGCTCGAACGAGGACCGCGTGATCGCCCTCGGTCTAATCGGCGTAATCAGCAGCGATTCTATCGGTGCGCCTTGCCGTTTCGTAACGTCCGGCGGACACGATTGTGGTACGGTTCTGGCCACCATGGAGGACGCTCGATGTCAGCAATGGATCTGCTTTTTGGCCGTCCGCTGAGTTCTTCGGAAGAAAGAGGTCAGAGGTTGGGACCCGTAGCCGGGATCCCGGTCTTCGGGTTAGACGCTCTCAGCTCCGCCGCGTATGGCCCGGAAGCCGCCCTGGCCTTGCTAATTGTGCTCGGTACAGTTGGAATTGCCTACATCGTTTCGATAACGATCAGCATTATTATCCTGCTTGTGATCGTTTACTTTTCGTATCGGCAAACGATCGAATCCTACCCCAATGGGGGTGGTTCCTACACCGTAGCCGGACAGAACCTGGGACCATTCGCCGGGTTGCTTGCAGCGGCAGCGCTCATGATCGATTACGTTTTGACGGCAGCAGTGGGAATTTCAGCGGGCGTTGGCGCGCTTGTCTCGGCTGCCCCATCTCTCGAGCCCCACACACTGCCACTCTGCCTCGTCATCCTGCTGCTCATTACGCTCGTGAATTTACGTGGCGTCCGCGAAACGGGAGCTCTTTTCATGATTCCGACGTACCTCTTCGTGGGGACGCTCCTGATCACGCTCGTGATTGGAATCACAAAAGCGCTCGCCTCGGGAGGACATCCCACACCGGTGGTCCCTCCTCCGCCATTTCCTGTGGCAACCGTCGGGCTAAGCGCCTGGCTGCTGCTCAAATCGTTTGCCAGTGGATGTACCGCGATGACGGGAGTGGAAGCGGTCAGCAATGGAGTGACTGCCTTCCGCGATCCTGTTGTGAAAACCGCCCAGCGCACGCTGACGGCGATCATTGCCATTCTGATCTTGCTGCTCGCCGGCATTGCCTTTCTGTGCCGTGCCTATCAAGTCGGCGCCACAAATCCAGGTCCCGGATACCAGAGTGTGCTTTCGCAGCTCACGGCGGCGGTCGCCGGCAGAAGCACTTTTTATTTTGTTACGATTGCTTCGATCCTGCTCGTGCTCTCCCTATCCGCCAACACCGCTTTTGCGGATTTCCCTCGCCTCTGCCGGCTTGTCGCCGAGGACGGCTACCTTCCGACTCCGCTGGCCGTCCGCGGGAGGCGGCTCGTATATACAGCAGGTATTATCACACTTGGAATCCTCTGCGCGGTGCTTCTAACGCTATTCGGAGGGGTAACGGACCGCCTTATACCTCTATACGCCGTTGGGGCCTTCCTGGCGTTTACGTTGTCGCAGGCGGGCATGGTCGCGCATTGGAGGCGCAAGGGAGGCCCGGGAGCTCGACTGGGAATGTGGGTAAACGGGCTGGGGGCCGTTGTGACCGCAGGCACGGTGGCAATCGTGACCATCACCAAATTCACGGATGGAGCGTGGATCACGGCACTTCTGATCCCAACCATCATGGTCTCGATGTATTCGATTCGGCGTCACTACGATACAGTGGCGCAGGAACTTGAAAACCCCGCCCCACTGACTCTCGATCGTTTGCATCCTCCCATCGTGGTGGTGCCCATGCTTTCCTTGAACAAAGTGATCCGCGGAGGGCTGCAATTCGCCTTGAATCTTTCTTCCGAGGTGAATGTGGTGCATGTGGAATGCCCGGTCAATAAAGACGAGCTCCTAAGACAATGGAGCGAGGTTGTGGCGGAGCCGCTGAAACGATCCGGGCTGCCTGTCCCCCGTTTGACTTTTCTCGACTCACCCTATCGCTTCATCATCAACCCGATTGTCGAATACGTCCTGAATCTTGAGAAACAGCATCCGGACCGGGAGATCGCGGTCATCATTCCGGAGTTGGTGGAAAAACATTGGTATCAATACTTCCTCCACAATCAGCGCGCATCCTGGCTGAAGGCTGCGCTCTTGCGAAGGGGAACGCAAAGGATCGCCATCATTGACGTACCGTGGCATTTGAGTTCATGACGCTACGCGGAACTCTTCTGAGCCCGGATATCTCACGAGTGCGTGATGGATCTGCTCTGCGATTTCAGCTTGCTGCGTCGAATTGCGCTGCCGCGTGAGTAGCACAGGCTTCCGCCTGTGTACTGTCGATTAGCGTCAACTCAAACCATACAGGCTGAAGCCTGTGCTACAGGATCCGCGATGCGACTGCTTGCTGTGAAAGTGCCCGGAGCTTCCACAGAGTTCTTATGAGAAATGGGGATGAGACGGCCGCATTCAAATTCAATCCGAGAATCTGTTAGGCCAACGCCCTCGCGCGCGGCCGCTTGCGTTTCCACTCGTAGTCCTTTCGAAGCAGCGCCATGTGCTTCTTGATCTGAGCCTCGATTTCCGCGAAGGCTGCCTTGACGCAGGCGCGCACGTCGGCGGCCTGGCCGGTAGCGTGCAGCGTGCCCGTGGGAAGCGAAAGATTCAGAGAAAATAGGTACTCCGGTTTTCGGGGGCGTTTCTCGATATTGCCGTGCAGTTGCACCAGGTCAGGTGCATACCGTTTCAGCAGCTTTCCCATCTTCACGGCATGCCGCCGTGTTTCTTCTTCGACCGGTTCACGCCATTCCTCAAGCTTGTGGCTGATTAAGAGTTTCATGGGAGTGCCTTTCCGGCGAATCTACGGAAGGAGGGTGCGGCTCGCGGTGTGATCCGCAGACGCATTGACAAATTCAGAATAACAATTCTCTCGGGAGGTTGCAAACACAGAGAACAATCGGTAGTGACTCATTTCCCGAGCGCTTCAATGCGTCGATGCAATGGTTTCGGTAGCGCCGGCGTCCCGCCGGCTCTTTGCTCTTTCCTCGACCTCGCACACAGCCGGCAAGATGCCGGCGCTACCACGGCACGTTCCCGTCTCGGTCCGGCACAATTTTCAACCCTTCGCCATCAGCACGAAAGGCCTTGAAACTTCTAACTGCGTCACTACCGAAGAATCGTTACGCAGAAAATGCTTTTGGATGGAACGATCGAAGTTCAATTTACTTCTTAAAGAGGTCCTCGAAGGCCTGGCGGGCGTCGCGCGGACGGGAAACGTGCTCGGCGGAAGCGGACGGTCCCGCAACGGGAGCCGACGGCGCCGTATCTTTTTCAATCGTCGTGCGAAATTCGTAGAACCTGCAATCGTTCCGCTGATCCTTGCGGGGGATGCGTTCCAGAACAGGCTGCATGCATTCAAATCGCGCGGCCGTATCAAAATAGGCGCATTGCTTGCAGCTATGCAACTCGAAAGCGCACTTCGGGCACTTGCCTTTCGGATCGAAACCCGGCTGCAGAACGGTGCCGCAATTCGAGCATCGCGCGCGCGTGATTGTGCCCACCATGCGCGGCGTTCGCGGTCCAATCTGTTCTTGCCGGGGATGGCCTTCGGGCGGCCGTTTCTCTTTTTTCTGGGGCTTGTCCGTACTCATATAGCCCCGCTGCTTATACTTCCGCTCCAAGGGAACCTCCGGGGGGATGAAACATCATACTCTGAATCCAATGGTGCAACTCAGAAATGTGCCAAACCTGTGAATTAGTATGTCAAATCGAAACGGGAAATCTTCACTCCCGTAGTAGAACGACTCCCTCTCTTGACTTCGCCGTGAACGCACCCGAAAAAAAACGTGTGTGTACTTGTCAGGACTCGCGGGCCCAAAACCGAGCCAGACCTTCCGCGGGGAGATCGGGTTGCAAAAACCTTCGCGGCGCACCCATGTCGGAGAGGATCGCTTCGGCGGCAAGATAGCCGCTGCGCACCGCGCCTTCCATTGTCGACGGCCAGCCCGTAAAAGTCCAGTCCCCCGCGAGAAATAGTCCCGCGAGCGGACTTCTTTGTGGAGGGCGCCACCGATCGGAGCCAGGCGCAGGCGAAAATGTTGCGGAAGTTTCCTTGACGACTGTTCCCTTTACCAGTTTGGCGTCGCGGATGGCGGGAAGCACTTCCCGTAGTTCGTTCAGGCAAAGCTCGATGATCTCCTGGCGCGAGCGCGGCACCAAACTGTACGACGCGCTGATTACCAGTTGGAGGTATTGTCCGTCCTGCGCCGCGCCGCCATAGAGTTGCGTTTTGTTGAAGACCCATTGCGTCGTGGTGTCCAGCAGCGTCAGGAAAGGTTCGTTCATCACTTTTCTGTCGAACCAGAGATGGAGGCCCGTAATCGGCGAGGTCCGCAAATTACGCAGATTCAAAAACACGGGTTCGCGTTCCACCACGTCTGCAGGAAGCAACGCGGGCAGAATGTCCTGCGGCACGGCGGCAACGTAATAGTCCGCCGATTCCACCGAGCCGTCTTCTCTCTCGACGCCAGTCACTTGATTGCCCGTTACTTGAAATCCGCGCACGCCCGCGCGCAGCAGGACTTCCCCTCCCCGCCGCCCGATCGCTTCCTTGCACCCATCGTAGAGCTCTCCGAGCGGCACGTTCGGAATCCCAACGCGATATCCTCGGCGCGTTGCGAGAAAGGCTTTCCAGAACACGTCAATGCCGTAGCGCGCGTCGATTCGGTCCAACTCTTCATCGAGCGCGCTGACCAGAATCACTTCCCAGAAACGTCGAATCGCGCGTTGGGTCTGCCGGTGCTGCTGAAGCCACGCGAGCATCGTGATGCCGCCGGCATCGTTTGAAACGTCCGCCGGGCGCCCGCCGCTGCGCGCGATGGTGAGTAGCGCTCGCGCGATCGCGCCTTTGTCGGTCCAACCGAGGAGCGGAAACCGCGCAAACGAAAGCGCCATATGCAGGGGTGGAGGCAGCGGGAAAGATTCCATGGCGCCTCGGCGGCCATCCGGCGCGGCAAACAGTAATCGGTCAAAGAAACGAATCTTGTCCGTCGCGCCCACCCGGCGATAGAAATCCTCGAGGTTGGTGCAACACCCCAGCGTCACGTGCTGGCAGTTGTCCACGTGCTCGCCTCCGGGCAACACGTAGGACGCAGCCCGCCCACCCAGATGGGGCCGCTTTTCGAGCAAACGTACGCGGTGGCCGGCTTCAGCCAGCGCGACGGCCGAGGAGAGTCCCGCCAGGCCGCCGCCGATCACGATCACGTTTTTCAAGGACATTATCCCGAGTAAGCCGCCCGAAGCGGGCGCGGGCGATGAAAATCAGCTTTTCCGCTTTACTGAGACGGGCGCGCTCGCCAAAAACCGCAAAGTCGACCGATTCCATGCGGGCGAGCAGCGCGCTGTAAGTGTGCACCAGGAGCCAAAGGGCGCCGCGGCTGTCAGCATCAACAAGATCGAGCAGATCAGAGCATTCTTCGTAGATCCGCCAGGCGCGACCGGCTTCGAAGCGGAGAACCTCGCGGACGCCGAGCGTGGCTTCGTTGCGCGAAAAATCCTCCGGAGAGACGCCATACCGCGCGAGGTCCTCATCGGGGATGTAAACGCGGCTGAGCGCGGCGTCTTCATGGACATCACGAATGATGTTAGTGAGCTGAAACGCCAGACCAAGTTTCTCAGCAAGGTCGAGTGCGCGGGGATCGCAATAGCCAAAAACGTGCGTGCAGGTAAGACCGACAGTTCCGGCGACACGGTAGCAATATTCGCGCAGGCGGTCGAAGGTCGGGTAGGACTTGACGGTGAGGTCCATTTCCGCGCCGGAGATCAAGTCATGCAAATACCGCGCAGGCATGTTGTAGCGCCGCATGGTATCGACAAGGGCGGGCAGGACTTCCCTTTCACCATAAAGAGGTTTTTCGAGGGGTTTAGCGGCCGTGCCATCGAAAAACTGAGAACGGCCGGTGACCGCTTCATCAAAAGCCGCGCGCCACTTGGCGAGACCTTGTTGCGCGGCCTGCAAATCTTCCCCTAAATCGGCTACGTCATCGACCAGGCGCATGAATGCGTAAAGGGCCGCGAGGCTGTCGCGCTTCGGCTTGGGGAGGAGATAGAACGCGTAATAGAAATTGCTGCGGGCGGCGCGAGCGATCTGGTGGCATTGCGAGTAAGACCCTGCGACCCCGCTGTTAGCCTCGTCCTCGATCTTCCCGATGTCTGGCTGAACACAGCCTCCCTCAACAATCGCCATCCGTCCAGGTTCCGGAGAAACGGAAGGCAGAGGCGCTTGATCGCGAGCGAAGATCCGCTGCACAATCGCGCGCGACAGCAATTGCAATTGCTTCGACTTCGGAATCGACGGCCGGCGCTGCAGCGTGTCGTAACCAATGGCTTCGATCGAGTCCAGGACGGCGAGCCCGCCGCGGCTGAACATTTCGATGTCCACGCGCAGCGCCGAATCGACACGCTCGGCCAGCGGCATACCCTGTTCGAACAATTCCCGCGTCCGCGCGATGAGTTCCTTCATCAACGAAACATACCGCGCATCGAAGCGGCGCGCAACGATGTCCTCTTCCGTGAGGCCGTGCGCCGCCAGCGCTTCGAGCGGAATGTAGATGCGGTCCTTGTCCAGGTCGCGGCCAACGTCCTGCCAGAAATTCGCGAGTTGCAGCGCGGTGCAGGTCGCATCGGAAAGCTTTTGGCGCTCGGCATCGCGGTAACCGCAAAGGTAGAGCACCAGGCGCCCCACTGGATTTGCCGAATAGCGGCAGTAGCCAAGCACGCCGTTCCAGGTGGGGTAACGATGCACCGCCTGGTCCTGGCGAAACGCCACAAGCAAATCAGAAAAAGGTTCGATGGGGATGTCGCACGCGCGGATGGTCTGCCGCAGCGCAACGAAAACCGGATGCGACGGTTTGCCCGCGTAACAGTCCCGCAGTTCCTGGTCCCAACCCTCCAGCAGCTCCAGGGCGCGCGCGGGGTCGGCGATCTCATCTCCAAGGTCGTCCGCCCAGCGGCAGTACGCATACAGATTGTAAAAATGCTGATGGAGTCGCCTGGGAAGCAGCCACGAGGCCACGTTGAAATTTTCGTAGTGGTGTGTGGCGAGCCTGCGCGTGTAGCGATCGGCCTCGGCAACCGAACAGCCCGGCGGGGGCATGTCGCGGGCAATTTCGAGTTCAACGGGAATCTGCATGGCGTCGGGCCGGCCGCGGGAACCCCTGGCGCGGCCTGGAAATCTCCCTGCGGAGAAAAACAGCTATGGAATCACCGCGACTTTCATTTCGCCGTTGCGATGTTTCATGTGCTCAAACATCTTTGGCAGTTCGGTGAGAGGAATCTCTGCGTTTACATAATCGCTCGAGCGGATTTCACGGCGCGCAATGGCTTCGAGGGCCTCCCGGATGAAACGCGGCGTATGGTGGAACGTGGATTTGATCGTGATCTCGGAATAATGGAGAGCGTTCGGGTCCACCTGGACCAGCGTGCCGCGAGAGCAGCCGCCGAACAGGTTCACGGTACCGCCGCGACGCACCATCTGCAGGGCCCATTCCCACGTCTTAGGAGTGCCGACCGCCTCGATGACCGAATCGGCCCCCCGTCCGCCTTCGGTTACGTCCCGCACAGCCTTCGCGGGATCGGCCAGGTCCGTGGCGATAAACGCGGCGCGCGCGCCGGATTGCTCCGCGGCGCGAATCTGATTCGGGCGTTTGCCGAGTGCGATCACATTCACGCCACGCCCGGCAAGGATGCGAATGAATTTCAATCCGATCGGGCCGCAACCGATTACAACCGTCGTGTCGCCGGGTTGGACCCCGGTCTCGTGAATGCCCCGCAAAACGCACGCCAGTGGCTCGACCATCGCCGCATCTTGAAACGAAACGTGCTCGGGAATCACCAGCAGGTTCTGGCGGACGATGCGCCCGGGAATGCGGATGTACTCCGCATACGCTCCATTGTTGAACAGCAGGTCTTCGCAAAGATTCGTTTGTCCCTTGCGGCAGAACAAGCAGACGTTGCATGGCGCGGAGTTCGACGGAACCACGCGCGCGCCGACTTTCAAGCCTCCATTCACATCGGAGCCCAGCGTTTCGACAATGCCGGCAAGCTCGTGCCCGAAAACGGCCGGCGGCGTGATCATTCGCGCGTGGTATCCCCGCTTCCAGACTTTCAGGTCCGTGCCGCAGGTTAACGCCACTTTCACGCGAATCAGCGCTTCGTCCGGCGCGAGCGTGGGAATGTCCACGTTCTCGATTTTCAAATTCTCGCTTCCGTACAGGACTGCCGCGGTCATGTGACCGTTGCGCCGCTTATTGTTCTCGCTTCTTATCAAGGCTGTATCACCACTTTCAAGGAATCGCTTATAGGATGTGCAGCTAATTCGAGGGCCTGATTCATGGCCTCCAGGGAAAATCGATGAGAAATCAGTTCGCGTACCGGCAATTGGCGCGAAAATATCAGCCTCGCCGCCTTTTCCTGACGGTCCACCGCGGCGCTGTAACTGCCCAGAATTTCTTTTTCCTCGACGCCCACCGCCGCCGCCGGGAATTCGATCCGCATCTCCGGATCATTCTGCGCAAATAGCAGGATGCGCCCGCCCGGCCTCGCGGTCTCCAAGGCATCGTTGAGCACGGCCGGCAGCGGCACGGCCACCAGGACCGCGTCGGCTCCACGGCCCTCCGTGCGCGATCGAATTTCATCCCCGATCCTCCCGCCGCGAGGATCGATTGCCAAATCGGCGCCCAGCGATAAACTTTTCGCGCGGCGTTCCGGCATCGGATCGCTGCCGATGACAAAGGCGCCGGCCAGTTTCGAAAGCATCATCAGAAGCAGCCCGATCGGCCCCTGTCCCATGATTAACACGGTTTCCCCAGCGGCAACGCGGGCCTTTTCGACGGCCTTTATGCACGTATTGACGGGCTCGATAAACGTGGCTTCTTCAAAACTGATTTCGTTGGGAATCGCCAGCATGCCACGCTCGGCCACCCACGGCATGGCCTTCACGTACTGGGAAAATCCTCCTCCGTTCGGATCAAAACCCGCGGTCAATCCAACCTTCTTGTAAACGGCGCATTGTGAATGCAGGCGCCGGTCGCAAAAAAAGCATTCTCCGCAGGGAATGTGATGGAAACTCATGACCCGGTCGCCGAGCTTCCACTGCGCGACTCCCGCGCCCACGGCGACGACGTTGCCGGAAACTTCGTGCCCAAAAATCTGCGGAGCCGCGACAAACCCGTGCTCGATCTTCTTGATGTCCGTTCCACAAATCCCGCATGCGGCAACACGGATCAGGACTTCGCCCGCAGCGACCCGCGGCACCGGAACGTCTTCCACAACCACGCGTCCCTTGCCCCGGTACACAGCCGCGCGCATCGTGGCGGGAACGGGATGCGCCGCGAAGGATGTTTCGAGCATGGCGCCGGTACGGCTCATTGAGCGGCCACCAGCCCCGGTTCGACCGGAATCAGCCTATCGCCGAGCGTTCCCGTGTAAGCATCCAGAAAATCCGCGAGGTGGCGGGCCGCCAGGCGGCAATCGCGTGCGAATGCGAGCAGCTCAGGCAACCCGGATGGGTGCCGCAGGACTTGCGCGACAATGCCGCCGATGCGAATCCGTCCGTACGCATCGCGCACGCGCTCAAAATCGTAAGGAATATCGAAATCCGCGGTGTCGCTGATGGCTCGAACGGCCACCGCCGGCACTCCATGCCGGGCCGCTTCCGCCAGAATTGTGTAACTTTCCATTTCCACGGCTTCCGCCTGCGTGCCGAGCCGCAACTTTTCTTCCGCACGCGCTACCACCGTCCGCGACGTCGCGAACCGTTCCACTTGCCTCGCGCCGCAATCGACTGCCGTCGTCAGCAGCTCCGGATGGCTCGCGACGGCTACAGGTTCGCCCGCTTCACTGACGAGGCGTGCGGCCAGGATGTCACCAGGACGGTACTCTCTTCGAAGAGCGCCTGCCAGTCCCGTCGAGATACAAATATCGGGCCGGTCAGGCAGCGCTCGACGCGCCGCCTCAAGCGCTTGCGTCTGCCCCATGCCCGTCAGGACCGCGCGGACGCGCGCACCGCCGAATTGCGCTTCGAAGCGCGGCCTATCGCCCGGCAGTCGCAGGAACTTCCGGCGATTCCGCCACGGCGCGAATTCCGCTTCGACCGCGAACATGACCAGAATATTCATCGATCTCGCTGTTCTCCTACGCCGCATGCGCGCGCGCCACTGCATGCGCGCCTCGCGCGGCCACATACCCGTTTGCTTCGTACCACCGAACCGCGCGCTCGAGCGCTCCTTCAATCGGTCCAGGGGAAAAGCCCAGCTCACTTGTGGCTTTTGATGCGTCCACAAACATCTTATGCCGCGCCATGCGCACGCCTTCCAGCGGAATCTGCGGCTCACGCCCCAGCGCCCCGGAAACTGCCGTGTCCACCCACGCGGCAACATAGGCCAGAGCGTGCGGGAATTTCCATCGCGGCGCTCGCAGCCCGCTGATCGCCGCGAGCACGTCGAGCACCTCTTTAAGCGTTAGATTGCGGCCGCCAAGAATGTACCGCTGGCCCACGCGACCCCGCTCGGCCGCGAGCAAATGTCCCGCCGCGCAATCTTCCACAGGAACAAAGTTCAAACCGGTATCCACGTAGCCCGGCATGCGCCCGTTCAGAAAATCGACAATGATTTTTCCTGTCGGCGTTGGTTTCCAGTCGCCTGGCCCAACCGGTGTCGTGGGATTGACGATCACGACCGGCAAACCCTCCTCAGCCGCGCGCATCGCACACTGTTCCGCTTCGAATTTCGAGCGCTTGTAATGGCCGATCATTTCCTCGACGGACGATTGCGTCGTTTCATCCGGCAATGCGCCTTCGCGCGGAACGGCAATCGTCGCGACCGTGCTGGTGTACACGAACCTTTCCACGCCCGCGCGCTTCGCTGCTTCGAGCAAATTTCGCGTCCCAGTCACATTGGATTCGTGGATTTCTCGCGGGTTACGAGCCCACAGGCGGTAGTCCGCAGCCACGTGAAATACGCGCGTGACGCCTGCCAGAGCTCGCTCGAGCGACGCCACGTCCCGCAAGTCGCCGATGAAGCGTTCCGTCTCGAATCCTTCGAGGGCTCGCGTACCGCTCGAAGGGCGCGCCAGGACGCGCACTTGTTCGCCGCGCCCGGCAAGCTGCCGGGCTACATGGCTTCCAAGGAAGCCTGTCGCCCCGGTGACCAGCGTTTTCATAGCACTCGCAGTCTTCCGTCGGAAGAAACCAAATCCGCATTCTGCGGTGGCGGAGGCATCAGTGTGCCGCCCCCTGTGTGCCCGTTCCCAGGCCCATTGCCTGCGCCGCTGCCCGGGTGGCCACCCATCCGTCCGGAAAATTGCCATTTCAACATTTTCCAGGTATCGCCCAACTGGCGCTTGGCGCCGAGTACTGGAGTGGTCTCAAACCCAACGTGCATCATGCAATCTGCGCAACGCGGGTCATTGCCCGGACCGTATTTTCCCCATTGCGTCGTTTCGACCATTTCTCGATACGATTTGTAGTGATTGTCCGTAATGACGTAGCAGGGGCCTTTCCACCCGCGCGGGTTGAACGTAGGAGTTCCCCAGGCCGTGCACTCCAGCTCGCGTTCTCCCCTCAAAAATTCCAGATAAATCGGAGAAACCATCAGGTTGTGTTTGTCGAGCAACGTAACAGCTTCGCGGAATTTTTCGCGAATGTCCGCGCGCGACATGAAAATATCCTGCGTCTGCACCGCGGAGTAGCCGTATGCCGGCGAGAGCATGTATCCGTCGACCCCCAGCGTATCCAGGTACGCGTAGAGATCGGCGATCTCGTTGAGGTCCGTCTCCTTGTAGATCGTCGTGTTCGAGCAGACCATGAAACCGGCGGCCTTCGCGGCCTTGATTCCCTCAATGGCCTCGCGGAACACGCCGTCCTTCTCCACGCACAGGTCGTGCGTTCGTTCCAGCCCGTCCAGATGCACGTTAAAGAAGAAGCTGGAAGTGGGTTTGAACTCGTGCAAGCGTTTGCGGATAAACATACCGTTGGTGCACAAAATGATGTGCCGCCCGCGCGCCAGAATCTCCCGCGCCAGCCGCCCAATCTCCGGGTAAATCATCGGCTCGCCGCCGCAGATGGAAACCACCGGGGCGCCGCATTCATCCGAGGCTGCCACGCATTGCTCCACGGTCATTATCTCGTTGATCGTGGATTTGTATTCGCGGATCCGGCCGCATCCCGTACACGTCAGATTGCAGGCGTGCAAAGGCTCCAGCATCATCACCATCGGAAACTTTTCCGCGCCGCGCAGGCGCTGGCTGGCGACGTATTTCGCAAGATTTGCGGTCATCTTCAACGGGTATCTCATCCATTCTCCTGGGTTGTCAATTTACGGCCGAACTCCTGGGGCCGCACCCGCAACGCACAAAACGGGGTGGTCCTCCGTGTCGTATTGCGGTATCTCGCCAGCGCGTACAAAGGAAAATAATTCCGGTACAAATGATACTTCAAGTAAAACACGCACGGAAATCCCGTGCCGGTGAATTGATTCTCGGCCCACGAGCCGTCGGACTCCTGGTGTTCCACCAGGTGCGTCACGGCGCGCGCGACAGCAGGATCGTCCACATCGCTGGCTGCAAGCAATCCGATCAAACCCCACGCCGTCTGGGATGCCGTGCTGACGCCCTGGCCTTTGAGCGCCGGGTCATAGTATGACGCGATCGATTCCCCGAACCCGCCGTCGGAATTCTGCACCTTCCGGAGCCATTCGACAGCCCGCTGGCAGTATCCGCGAGCAGTGAGTGCCACTGTTTCGAGCGCGCGAAGCACGCCGCTGGTTCCATAGACGTAATTTACGCCCCACCGCCCGAACCACGCCCCTTCTTCCGTTTGGTCTTTCAATAGGAACTTGACGGCCCGTTCGATCACGGGATGACTTGCGGGCCAGCCGTGCCAGCCCAAACACTCGACGACGCGCGCGGTAACGTCCGCGGTCGAGGGGTCAATCATGGCGTTGTGGTCGGCAAAAGGGATCTGGCACAAGAATTGGCGGTCGTTATTGTGGTCGAACGCGCCCCAGCCGCCGTCGTCATTTTGCATCGCCAGCAGCCAGGTGAGGCCGCGCCGCGTGGCAGCTTCCATGCGCGACTTGTCCGGATAATCCACCCGCTGCAGCGCCATAAGCACAAACGCAGTATCGTCGACATCAGGATAGAAATCATTGCGAAACTCGAACGCCCACCCCCCGGGCATGACCCCGGGAGTCTTCACCATCCAGTCACCCGGACCGACAATTTGCTTTTCGAGGAGCCAACCCGCAGCTTCGATCAGCGCGGGATGATCGGGCGGCAAGCCCGCTTCTTCGAGGGCGACCATGGCGATCGCAGTGTCCCACACGGGCGAAACGCATGGCTGTACGCGGATCGTGTCGCCTTCCTCAATCTCAAACCGCGCAAACTCACGAATTTCCCGCGCGGTCAGCGGATCTTCGGGCGAGCGGTCCAGTGCCAAGAGGGCAAAAATAGCGTTCATCATGGCGGGATAAATCGCGGCCAACCCTTCGCTGCGCTCGAGGTGTTCGAGCAGCCATTCCTGGGCCTGGCGCAGCGCCCGTTTCCGCAACGGTTTCCAAGGGATGCGCTCATACATCTTAAAGCCACGATCCAGCGCCAAAAAGAAATTTCGCCAACTGAGAAGCTGCTTATCCCAATCAAACGCGAGGGCCTTTCGGGAAGGGTCCTTATACAGCTCGTCGACGGAAACACCGCCAGGCACAGCAAAGCGGGGCTTGCGCGCATAGAGGATGGTCAGCGGGATCACGATTCCGCGCGTCCACGAGGACATCTCATAGATGTTAATTGCGAACCAGTTCGGAAGAAGCAGCAGCTCCGGAGGAACCGCGGGAACCATGTCCCAGCCGACCGCACCCACCAGCGCAAGATACAAACGGCTATAAGAATTCGCCCCTTCGAGACCGCCGAGCTCGTGAACGCGCCGGCAAGCGCGCTGCAGATGCCCGGAATCCGGCGAATCACCCGCCAGCCGCAACGCGACATACGCCTTTACCGTCGCGTTCAGCTCTGACGGGCCGCCGTAGTAAATGTTCCAGCCGCCGTCTTCCAGTTGCCGGCGCCGGACGTAGTTCGCGAGCTTCGCGATGCGATCGGGAAGCGCCTTACCGATTACGTTCAAGTAGAAAATGTAGTCCGATTCGAGGGTGGTGTCCGCTTCCAGTTCGCCGAGCCAGTAGCCTGCCGACGCCTGAAGTGAAAGAAGGTAATTCACGCCGCGGTCGATGGCCTCGTGCAGACTCTCGGCAACCGCCGGAAAGAGTTCGGCGGACCGATGGTCCGATGGAGGCTCAAATTGTAGGCGTGTTCCCAGAGCCATCTCTATGTCCAAACCTCATAAAGCGTTTGATGCATACCCTCAGTACACCGATAGCTCGCCGAATACACCTAACCGCCAACTTTTGGCACTAATGGTGATTTGGCTTGGGACCCCCTGCACTTGCCCGGATAGACCGTTCCATCCGCCCCCAAGCACGAGACCCTAACAACTCCAACCTGTATTATGTGTAGTATTTAAGCGCGGGTCAACTAGGATTGCACTTTGCGTTAGACGAGATGATAGCCTCCGGCGTTTCAAATATACTAGCAAGCTAGACCTTGCCCTTCGCGGACTTTTTTTCAAGCCTTGCGACGCGCTCCGCCAGGTCGGGGAGTCGCCCAGACCAGGCGAATTGGTCCTTAAATTTTTGGAGAGGCCGCGCGGGGGTCCCCCAAACAATCTGTCCGCTGCGAATCGTTTTGCCCGGTAGGATGCCGGCCTGCCCGCCAACCACCGCGCCATCTTCAATCAGGCAATGGTCGCCCAGTCCCGCCTGGCCCCCAAATGCCACATCCCTGCCAATAACTGCCGATCCTGATATGCCTGTTTGCGCAGCAATCACGGTGTTTTCGCCGACATGCACATTGTGCGCGATATGCACCAGGTTGTCGATCTTTACCCCTGCTGAGACTTCCGTGCGATCGAGCGAACCACGGTCAATCGTCGTATTCGCGCCGATCTCCACGTCGTTCCCGATCCTGACTTGACCGACCTGGGGAAATTTCCAGCGCTTCCCTCCTTCTGCCACATAGCCGAACCCATCCGAACCGATCACCGCGCCCGCATGTAGGATCACCCCATCGCCAAGCCATGCTCCCGCATACAACGTTACGCGCGGATACAGTCGGCATTGCGCTCCCACTCGCGCATCGCGTCCTAGGAAACAGAAAGCGCCGATTTCCGTGCCTTCCCCGACCTTCACGTTTTCTTCGATCACGGCGTAGGGGCCCACGGCAACACCCCGGGCAAGTTTCGCAGTTGGTGAAATGACTGCGGTCGGGTGAACACCTGTCGTAATCGGAGCGGCTGGCACCAGCCATGCCGCGGCTTTAGCAAACACCAGCTTCGGATTTTCCGCGCGCAAGAGCGTCTTCCCATTGACCGCAAGCCCCGGCGCGATTACGACGCAGCGTGCCTGAGAGGCGGTGGCGCGGTCCAAATGGCGCGCCTTCTCCACGTAAATCAGGTCGGTGGCGCTGGCGGAGTCTGGCGCTGCCACGCCCGATAGTTGCACCGTGCCGTCGCCTTCCAGCGTGCAGGCCAGGTATTTTGCGAGTTCGTTTGCGGTGCGTGTCATGATCTGTGTCTCCTCGTCATTATTTCGGCGGGCTCCAAGTTGAGCTCACGCCCGTACTGATCGGAGGGTCAATCGCGATAAATCGGCGGCTCTCCCGGCGGCCGTGTTTTCCAGCGTCGATGCAGCCAGAGCCATTGGTCGGGATAGCGCCGGACATAGTTCTCTACCGCCCGGGTGAAACGCTGCGTATTTTCGCGGATATCCCTCGCGTCATCACCGGAGCGGACCAATTCAATGGCGGGCCCGAAGCAGAGCCTGTATTTCCGCAGGGAGGCATCCCAGTGAAGAAACCCTGGAACCACGGCAGCATCCGTGTGGAGCGCAAATCGAGCCAATCCCGCCGTCGTGCAGGCCGGGATGCCGAAAAAATCGACGAACACGCCTTCCGTGTGCAAGGTGTTGTGATCGGCCAGGACGCCGACCGTGCCACCCGCAGCCAGCACCTTCAGCACTGCTCGAGCCGACTGGTTCTTCTCGATGGGGGAGTTCCCACTGAGGCAGCGGTAACGGGTGATCAGGGCGTCCACGCGGGCGTTGTCAATGGCACGCACCAGAAAATGGAGCGGGTAGCCGAATAATCCCTGGGCGAAAGGGGCGAGCTCCCAGGCGCTCATGTGCCCGGTCAGGAATAGGACCCCTTTGCCGCGTGCCTGCGCCGTCGCGAAATTCTCGAACCCATCCAGCAGGACGAGGCGCTCGATATTCTTTTTCGTATGGCGCGGAAAGTGGGCGAACTCCGCGCCCATCCAGCCAAGTTGCCGCACCATGCCGCGTAACGCCGTCCGGCGCTGCTTCTTGCTCCATTCCGGAAATGCCAGCCGCAAATTCTCCATCGCCGCGCGGCGCAATCCCGGCCGCAGCCACAGAAGGAACGCCGCAATACGCGCGCCGGAAAATCTTGCGACCGGCCGCGGCATCGCTCCAATCGTCTTGAGCAGCATCCACGCTGCTGCATACTCCAGGCGTTCTCGCACCCGGGGATTATAAGGGAAGCAGGGGCCTCGCGCCTCGCTGCTGAAAACTCTCTCCCTCAATGCTAGACTCAGCCCCTTGGATTCTGCTGCCACAATCCGCGCGCGCGCCGTTGAAGAAGCCAACATCCAGATTCCGCTTTGGAGTGTGCCGCTCGTTCTCGTTGTGCTCTACGTATGTCTGTTCAGCGGGTTGGGCGCCCTGGGATTGATAGGTCCGGACGAGCCGCGCTACGCCGCAATCGCCCGAGCGATGGCGGAATCCCATGATTGGGTCACGCCGCGTCTGTGGGGCGCCCCCTGGTTTGAGAAGCCGGTCCTCTATTATTGGGCAGCCGGGATCGCCATGCGCATTTTTGGCGCGGGTGAATTTGCCGCGCGGCTGCCGTCGGCGATGGCCGCCTTGCTTGCGGTCCTGGCCGTCGCCTGGACCGCGCTGCGTTCCTACGGGATTGGCGCTGCCTGGTATACCCTGTTGATGCTGCCCACGTCGGTCGCAATGATCGGTTTCGCGCGTGCCGCGACCCCGGACATGCTATTCGCCGGACTGCTGACCGCGGCGATGGCCGTCGCCAGTGATATGCTTCAAAAGCAGCGCCCTGGGACCGCCTTGCGGATCGCGTTTGGATTTTTCCTCGGCGCCGCGGTGCTTGCAAAGGGTCCCGCGGCCGTGATTCTGGCCGGCGGTTCAACGCTGCTGTGGGCGGCTTTGTCCCGCCAGTGGCGCGCTCCATTTCGATTTCTACATCCTCTTGTTCTGGCTGCGTTTTGCGCGACCGCGCTGCCATGGTATGCCCTCTGCGCGGTGCGCAATCCTGGCTTTCTCCGCGATTTCTTCTGGCACCATAATTTCGAGCGATACCTCACCCCAGTTTTCCAGCATCCCCAGCCGTTCTGGTTCTTCGGTCCGATCTTGTTGTTGGCGATCCTGCCCTGGATTCTATTTTCCGTTATAACGATCAGCAATGCGTTGCGCAGCGTTCGGAATCGAGCGTACATCCAGTCCCCTGGGATGTTTTTCGCCTGCTGGACGGCATTCCCGGTCCTCTTTTTTAGTTTATCTCAATCGAAGCTGCCAGGGTACGTCTTGCCCGCCGTTCCCCCTTTGTTCATCCTGCTGGGCTACGGGGTAACCCGCTCAATGCAGGGTGACGCGAAGCCTGCACTTCGGGCGCTGGGGTGGACGGGAGTTTTCTTTTTGCCGCTCGCGATCCCTCTATCGGTCGAAATTACAGGCGGTACGCTGGACATATTTCGCCCCGAATACGTTCTGGCCGGGCTCGTCGCTTTCGGCTGCGGACTCGCCACGTTACTATTCGCGATGATGAAGCGCCCAAGGGCTGCGGTCGTGCTAGTCGTGCTCCTGATAACGTCCACCGTCGAGATTGCCAATTTTAAAATTCTGCCGCGATTGGACAGGCAAATCTCCTCTCGCTCGCTGGCGTCGGAACTTTTGAATGCCAGTCCTTCGAGCGGGGATGTCGCCACATACGACATTCCGAGAGCCTGGCATTATGGGTTGAACTTCTACCTGCAGCGCGATTTGCCCGAGTGGACGCCAGGCTCAAGTGAACCGCGATGGGTGGCCGGAAGCATTGCGAGCGATCCTGGGTTTCAGCTTCATTATGACGTCCAGCTCGATGAAATCGCCGAGGCAAACGGGTTTCGAGTTTGCTTGTACCGCAGGAAGTAAGGCTGCGCGCCGCGCTAGGGATGAGCCGAGCCTTCGCCCACCGCCGGCGGCAGATTCACCAGGAAGAAACTCACGATGCGGTTTTCGTAGGTGTGTTTTTCTTCGTCCAGCATTCCCCCGTAATTCCCATGAGGCAGAACGACGAGTTCGTGCGGCGTCGGCGAAGCGCTGAATAATTCGCTCGTCTTCGCCGCGAGCGCGGGATCGTCGGGCGATTCGAGATAGAGTTGAGCGACTCCCGTAAGCCTGCCGAGATTTACCCGCAACGGCGGCACCTTCCGATATTGATAATTGACCCAGCCAAATCCCCACCTGGCCATGCGTGCGACCATCGGCATCGAGCCAAGTCCCGAGCGGCTAATGAGCAGCCCTACCATCTCTTCCGGACGATCGTAGATTGATTCCACTACAACGGCGCGCACCCTCCGGTCCCCGGTCGCTTCGGAGAGCGCCGCGTAGGCGCCAAGGTTTACGCCCCAGAGGCCGAACCGGTCGGGATCGACATCGCCGCGGTTCGCGACCGCATTCATCGCGGCACGCACTTCGGCAACCTCACGAAAACCCAGTGTGGTGCGTCCGCCGCTTGAACCTTGGGCTGAAAAATCAAACAGGAATACATTGTACTGGTGGTCCTGCAAGGCCGAGGCCAGCGTAAGCAATTCTTCGCGGCTCGACTGATACGCTGGACATAGAATCACGGTGGGGGCTGATTTCAAACCCGGGAAGAACCAGCCGTCGCGCGCGCTTTCCCCGGCCACAGCATAGGGAAGAGATTCCGGATGACCCGGAAAATTCCTCAGATTGAGATCGGAATGGCTCTGCGCCGGCGACACCATGCGGTACACCAGGTACCCGGAGATCGCGGCCGTCGCAAGTATCGTGAAAAAAACCAGCGCCAGAACACCGATCACGAGCTTGGAGTACCACTTGGTGGGATAGCGGAATTCGGAAATGAAACCCATGCGCTCTGATTCGTGGCCATGCACCGTGGCGCCGCCCTGCCGTCCGAAACGCTGGAGGCGGGTTGCGCGACGCTCGGCTGGCGCATGTTAGCACAGATGGCCGCGTGTCACGGAAGCTCGTTGAATCGAATGTTTCCGAAACGCATCACGCGTCCGGCAGTATGATAAAAAGGTTTGCTTATTTCCCGGACATCGGGGGCGGCAACATATCCCATGCAGATCGTGGACCTGCGGCAACTGACTTCCCGGCAGCTTGACCCGCTGCTGGCCGAAGAAGCCCAGCAGTGGCGCAAGGAACTGCTCTGGGATTACCGCGCCTCGATTGACCTGATCAAAAAATTCGTGGATGCCCGATCGCTAACCGGGTCGGCCGTCATCCAGGACGGCCAGCCGGTCGGATATGCGTTCTACGTGCTGGAAGAACGCAAGGGGCTGGTCGGCGGACTCTTCGTTTCCCCGCGTTACGCTCAGCAGGAATTGAGCCAGCAACTCCTTGCGGACACGCTGACTACACTGGGCGGCATACCAAAGCTTGACCGCATCGAGGCGCAACTCATTCCGTTCGGCTACACCCTCGATCCCGTCCTTTCCGAGTACGGCTTTCAGCTCTATATGCGCCAGTTCATGCTCGCGTCGCTCCCACAGTCCAACGACGGGCCGGCTTTCGACGTCCTCCCCGGGCTCATTCGAGACGGCCCGGGCGCGGGGCTGATCCTCGAGCGGTGGGACCACCGCTACTTCGAACCTTGCGCGCGGTTGATCCAGCTCGCCTACGCGAATCACGTTGACGGCGAAATCAATGACCAATATCGCAGCGAATCGGGCGCGCTGCGTTTTCTGAAGAACATCATCGTCCTGCCCGGCTGCGGACAGTTTCAGCCCGATGCGTCGTTTGCCCTTCGGGCGCCGCACGCGGCCCATCTCGCGGGAGTCGTCCTGAATTCCTGCGTCTCTGCCGGGGTCGGCCACACCACGCAGATCTGCGCCGTGCCCGGATACCAGGGACGCGGGCTCGGCCGCAAATTGATGGAGGCTTCCTTACAGGCGCTTCGGTTCCGGCGTT
>WNEZ01001230.1_pt1 | contig 31896 bp, 32 predicted proteins | sample 5400521 | NCBI WGS metagenome assembly WNEZ01 (sample SAMN13153339, study PRJNA577476) | soil metagenome | isolation source: 120 cm saprolite under Douglas fir tree site 2 hole 1 replicate 1 | place: USA:California | collected 2015-04-18 | reverse complement strand
TACATGATCGGTGCGTACGCCGCGTACACGGTGGTCACGGCGACGCACAACTTCTGGCTCGCGTTGTTGGTTGCGCCGTTGCTGCTCGCCGGCCTTGGCGCAGCGCTGGAGCTGGTCTTCTTTCGCCGCCTCTATAGGCACGGACACCTCGCCCAGGTCCTCATGACGTTCGGCTTCACCCTCGTCTTCGTCGATCTCATTCGCTCCCGCTTCGGGCCGACCACGCGCGCGATTCCACCCCCGCCCGGTCTCGATGGCGCGGTTCATCTGCTGGGCGCGACCTTCAGCTCTTACAGCCTCTTCGTGCTGGGCCTGGCGATTGTGGTCGGCGCGCTACTGGTACTCGGGTGGCGACGATCCCGGGTCGGCGTTGTGCTTCGCGCCGGTGTCGCCGACAAGGAGATGGCGGGCCTGCTGGGCATCGATCTGCCTCGCGTCTTCACCTTAACGTTTGCCTCAGGCGCTGCACTCGCGGGTCTCGGAGGCGTGATCGCGGCGCCGGAGTTCGCCATCTACCCCGGGATGGACGCCAACGTTCTCATCCTCGCCCTGGTGGTCGTGGTCATCGGTGGCCTCGGCTCGATCGAGGGAGCTCTGCTTGGCGCCGTCGTGATCGGGCTCGGCTATGTGATCGGAACCACGCTCTACCCGCAGTTCGCGATCGGGCTGATCTTCGCCCTGATGGCGGCCGTGCTCATAGTGCGGCCCAGCGGTCTCCTCGGCCGCCGGTCGTGATCCCCGACCGGTTCCAGGCAGCCTCGCGGCCAGTCTTTCTGGCCCTGATCGCGTTGGCGCTGGCTTCGATCCCGTTCTGGGCGCCCCGGTTCTGGATCTATATCGCCACCCAGGCGCTGATCTTCGCCATCTTCGCCATGTCGCTCGACCTTCTGGTGGGGTATGCCGGGCTTCCTTCCTTCGGGCATGCCGCGTTCTACGGCGTCGGCGCTTATGCCTGTGCGCTGCTGGCGCTGGGTCATGTCGACGGCCTGGTCCCACTGCTGTTGGTGGGAGCGCTCGCTGCCGGCCTGGCGGCGCTGCCGATCGGCGCGTTATCGCTCCGTACGAGCGGCATCTACTTCCTGATGCTCACGCTTGCTTTCGCGCAGATGCTGTGGGGACTCGCCGTCAACTGGACGGCGCTGACACGAGGCACCGATGGTCTCATCGGCATCCCGCGACCGACGCTTGTAGGCCTCGACATGCTCAATGTCTCGCTTTACGACCGAGGCGCCTTCTTCGTTCTGTGCCTGGTGGTTGCGATCGCCGTCTTCGTCTTCCTCGAGGCGCTCGCCCGCTCGCCGTTTGGCAAGACCCTGGAGGGCATCCGCGAGAACGACCGGCGCATGCACGCCCTCGGGTTTCCGACCTTCCGCTACCGTCTCGCGGCTTTCGCCATCGCCGGCGCGCTGGCCGGCATCTCGGGCTCGCTGGCAGCGATGTCGAACGGCTTCGCGACGCCCGACCTCCTCTACTGGACGGTGTCCGGCCTGGCTCTGATCGCAGTCGTGGTGGGTGGCTCGCGATCGCTGATCGGGCCCGTGCTCGGCGCGTTTGTGGTGCTGTTCGCTCAGCTCGGCCTTTCCACCTACATCGATCGGTGGGAGCTCGTACTCGGTGCTCTATTCATCGCATTCGTGCTCTTCCTGCCCCGCGGCCTCGTGGGGCTGGTTCGGCGGACCTGATTCGGAATGGAGCTCGCTGTCGCCGGCCTGACCGTGCGCTTCGGCGCCGTGGCTGCGCTAGACCGCGTCGATCTCCACGTCGCGTCGGGCGAACGACTCGCGCTGATCGGCCCCAACGGCGCCGGCAAGACCACGCTCCTGAATGTGATTGCGGGCGAGTTGCGGCCGGCAGCGGGTTCGGTCCGGCTCGGCGCCCGCGATGCGACCCCGCTTCCTCCGTGGAGGCGCGCCCGGCTGGGGCTTGGGCGCACCTTCCAGCGTTCAACTCTGTTCGGTCAGCTCACAGTCGCTGAGAACGTCGCGCTCGCGGTGCGAGCTCGCATCCGCGGCAGCTGGCGCTTCTGGCCTTCACGGGAGCGCCCCCTTGCTGACGAGGTATCGCGCCGGCTCGAGGCAGCCGGTATCCCCCACCTCGCACGGCGGCGCGCCGTCACCCTCGGTCACGGCGAGCAGCGGATCCTCGAGATCGAGGTGGCGCTGACGGCGTCGCCCACGGCGCTCCTGCTCGACGAGCCGATGGCCGGCCTCTCCGGTGCCGAGAGGCAGTCGGCGCTGAAGAGGTTGCTTGCCTTGCCTCGCGAGGTAACCCTGGTCATCGTCGAGCACGACCTCGACGCCGTTTTTGCACTCGCCGAGCGGATCGCGGTGCTCGACCACGGGGTCAAGATCGCCGACGGAGCTCCGGATGCCGTCCGGGCGGACCCGCGCGTGCAGGAGGCATACCTTGGCTCGCGGTGACCCGAACCGGCTCGTGGTCGAGCACCTGACCGCTGGCTATGGCGGTAGCGCGGTGGTTCGAGACGTGTCCATTCGAGTAGCACAGGGCGAAGCGGTCGCGCTGCTAGGCCGCAACGGGGCAGGCAAGACCACGACTCTGATGGCGATCGCCGGTGCTATTCGTCCCCAGTCGGGATCAGTCGAGATCGATGGACAGGCGGTCGGCGGCCTGCCCTCATACAGGATCGCGCGACGCGGACTTTCCCTGGTCCCGCAGGGCCGCCGGATCTTCGCGACCCTGAGCGTCCGCGAGAACCTGTCATTGGCCGCTCGAGGCGGAAACCTGGACGAAGTCCACTCGCTGTTCCCCATCCTTGCGAGCCGCGGAGCGGTGGCCGGGATGGCGCTTTCGGGCGGCGAGCAGCAGATGCTCGCGATCGGCCGAGCGCTGATGACACGTCCCCGCGTGCTTCTCATGGATGAGCCGTCAGAAGGGTTGGCGCCGCAAGTCGTGCGCGAGATCGGCGAACTCATAGTCCGGCTGCGCCGGGAAATGGGGCTGTCGATACTGATCGCCGAGCAGAACCTGGCTCTTGCTTTCGCGATCGCAGACCGCGTTTACGTGGTTGAGAGGGGCGAGGTTGTCCATGAGGCTTCGGCCGCCGCTTTCCGCGACGATCCCGCGACGCAGAAACGGTACTTAGGGGTCTAGGGACGATTCCATAAACGAAGCGACTCGTACAGCTCGACTGTACGAGCGGCGATGGCCGGCCACCCGAAATGTCGCAACACTCGCTCACGTCCTGCCTTTCCCATCCGGGTGGCGAGATTAGGGTCTAAGAGCACCTCCTCGACCCGAACCGCCAGGGCGGCGATGAATGATTCAGGGTGCTCCGCGTCGTAATCGATCAGATAGCCGGTCTCGCCCTCGACGACGATTTCCGGAATCCCGCCCACCCGCGAGGCGACGACGGCCGTCTCGCATGCCATCGCCTCCAGGTTCACAAGGCCGAATGGCTCGTAAACCGATGGGCAGACGAACACGGTCGCGCTGGTGTAGAGGTGGATCAGATCCTCGAGCGGGATGAAGTGGCCGATCCAGACCAGGTTCCCCCGCTCCGATCGAACGCGCTCCGCCAGCTCGGCCACCTCGGCGCCAATCTCTGGCGTGTCTGGAGAGCTGGCCACGATCACCAGCTGATAGCGGGGATTGATCTTGTGCGCCGCGGCCAGGAGAAGGTGCAGGCCCTTCTGCCGAGTGACCCGACCCGCGAAGAGCGCAAACGGTACGTTGGGATCGACTCCCAGGTTGGCGAGCGCGGCTTCCGAAGGCCGCGGCCGGTAGACCTCTGCATCAATGCCGTTGTGGATCACATGAACGCGATCGGGATTCACGTTGGGATAGCTGCTCAGAACGTCGGCGCGCATTCCCTTTGAGACGGCGATCACCGCATCCGCTGCTTCGATCGCCGTCTGCTCGCAGAAGCGCGAAAGCGAGTAGCCGCCGCCCAGCTGCTCGGCCTTCCAGGGCCGGAGCGGCTCTAGGCTGTGCGTGGTCACGACGTGAGGAATCGACCACGTCAGCTTGGCCAGATGCCCGCCGAAGTTTGCGTACCAGGTATGGCTGTGGACGATGTCGAGCCCTTTGACTGCGGCGGCCATTGCGAGGTTGATCGACATCGCCTCGAGTGCAGTCGATTCCGGCTTTGGTTCCGACAGCGCCGCCCACGGCTGATGCGCGGTCACGCCCGCCTCGTCCCTCGGCTGACCCCAGCAATGAACCGACACCTCAGCTCGGTGGCGCAGCTCGCGCGCGAGGTACTCAACGTGAATGCCGGCTCCGCCATAAACGTCGGGTGGGTATTCGCGGGTCAGCAATGCGACCTTGGGCACGCTCACGGTCCGAAGCCTAGTTGCAACCGGCCGCGCCGTGCTATAGCTGACGCATGAATCGATTCTTCGATGACCTGGGTCAACGGTGGGTGGCCGCAGCGCAACGCCGGTCGGCTCGAATTGAAGCGCCTTCCCTCGACGCCAAAGTGGCGCTGGAGCTGCTGGACCTGGCTCGCGTCGCCGCCCACACGCAAGAGCGCCGCTTCGCACCTCTGTCGTGCTTCATGGCGGGGGTTGCCACCGAACGCCTCCGCACTGAGAAGGGCGGTGTCGACGACGCGGCCGTGGCGGACTTCATCCTCGAGGTCAGGCAGGAGCTCGAGAAGGAGTACCCCGCTTCGCTCAGCGAACGTTGATCACCGGCAGCTGACGAAAGCTCTGCACCGAGACCCGCGCAGCGACTGCCGAGGCGACATCGCGGAATGCCTTCGCACCCGCCGTGTCTGGGCGCGAGACGACCACCGGCGCGCCCGCGTCGGCCTCCTCGCGGATCACCTTCTCCAGCGGTATACCGCCCAGGTAAGGGACGCCCAGGCGCCGGGCCGCACGCTCAGCACCGCCGTGGTCGAAGATGTAGTGCTCTTCGCTGCAACGACCGCAGACGAACCAGCTCATGTTCTCGACCAAACCCAGTGGGGTGACGTTGAGCCCGCGGAACATCTGCAGTGCCTTGACCGCGATGCTGAGCGCGGCAGCCTGCGGTGTGCAGACGATCGCGACACCCGTCAGCGGCACCGCCTGGGCGAGGGTCAGTGATGCATCGCCGGTGCCTGGCGGGAGATCGATGACGAGATAGTCGAGCTCGCCCCAGCGTACGTCGCTGAGCATCTGCTCGATGGCTCGCGAGACCATCGGTCCGCGCCAGACCATTGCCTTGTCGGCGCCCGCGAGGAAGCCGATCGACATCAGCTTGACGCCGAAGGCTTCGAGGGGAACGAGCTTTTGATCCACGACCTTCGGCTCGTCCTGGACGCCCATCATTCCCGGTATCGACGGACCGTAGATGTCGGCGTCGAGCAGTCCGACGTTCGCCCCGCTTATGCCGAGGGCGCAAGCCAGGTTGATCGCCACGGTGGACTTGCCCACGCCACCCTTTCCGGATGCGACCGCGATCACCTGCTTGACACCGGGAAGCATCTGACCCGGCTGCCGCCCGTTGAAGGCCGAGCGCACGTTGGCGGTCATCTTCAGGTCCACTGCGGTCACGCCTGGTGCTCGCCATGGTCTGGAAGCGATCCCGGACCGGGCAGGCCGGCGTCGTCAGCTCGAAGGTGAAGCTCACGCGGCCGTCGGCGCCTATCACGAGGTCTTTGATCATTCCGAGGCTGACCACGTCGCGGCCGAGGTCGGGGTCCTGAATCGCCGACAGCACGGCCAGTACCTGGTCTGGGCTTGGCGGTCCGTTACTGGGCACTGAAGATCACCGCCCCGCGAAGCGCCAGCACCCCGAGCAGCACGAGGAGGGAGACGACAAGGGTGTCCGCTCCCGCGCGAGCCATCACCGCTGAGCCTCCGGCGGGGCGGATGCGCATGTGTCCCCTCGCCGCCACAAGTGACGACCCGATGCCGACGAGCGCGAGCAACCACAGCGGAAGGAACGGCACCGTCTTTCCGGCCGTTCCAGCCGCTGCGATCGTGACGAAGAACGCGACGAGCAAGACGAGCTCCAGGATCGAGAAATATCCGTCCGCCTCGTGCAGACGGCCGAGTGTGAACGCTGCGGCTGGGCGATAACGGGTCAGCAGCGCGATCAGGGCGGCCGAGCCGCTTAGACCCGAGGCCAGGAAAAGGCCGCCGAGCATCCATGTGTCGCTCCAGATCGGCTGGTTGCTGACACTCAAAAGAACACCGGTGTAGGAAGCGATGAACAAAGCAAGGATCGCCCCGACGACGTTGAATGCTCGGCCCAGAACCCCGCCGATCGGCCGGCTGGGGTCACCCATGGCGTTGCGATCTCGCCTGTCGAGCACGTAGGCCTCTAGAGCCGACACGGCTGCGAAGAAGCCGAATGCCAGCAGTGCCCACACGCCCACCGACATGGGTGACCAGTACTTGAAGTTGAGGCCTTGGTCTCCTGGCGTGATGTCGATGAGCATGTGCCAGAACTTCCACCAGCTCGCACCAAGGTCAACGGTCAGAAGCAGGGGGCAGACCAGCAGGGTCACGAAGCTTGTGTAGAAGCCGAGGCGCGCCGCAAGCTCATCCCGTGGGTCGCCGACCAAACGCAGGAGCGTCGCTACCGCATAGGAGCCGCCGGTGAGCCCGGCGAAGAAGAAGTAGCCGAGGATGTACCAGGTCCATTGCGGCGCTCGCACGAAGTGCTCCGCTGCGAGGTAGATCAAGACGCTCCTCGCCGCCTGAAGGCAACGATGCCCGCAACCACGCCGAGCACAGCGGTCACGAATGCGCCGACGTACCCACCGATGTCGTTGCGCGAGGGCAGCTGGGCATTGGCGGCGTTCGGGAGCCCATAGACCTCCGGCTTGTCCATCAAAAGGAAGAAGGCGTTCAGGCCCCCATATACCTTGTCATCCCGTCCATAGAGCTGAGCCTGCGTGATCCCCTGCGATTGCAGGGCGGCAAGCCTCACGTCGGCCGCCTTCTGCAGCTCGGCCAGCGGCCCGAACTGGATGGACTGTGTTGGGCATGCCTTCGCGCAGGCAGGTTGCATGCCGCCCTGGAGCCGGTCGTAGCACAACGTGCACTTGTGCGCCGTGCCGGTGGTTGGATTCAGGGCGATGACGCTGTACGGACACGCGGCGATGCAGTTCCGGCAGCCGTTGCAGACGTCCTGCTGTATGAAGACGGTGTCGAACTCGGTTCGAATGATCGCGCCCGTCGGACAGACTTCCATGCAGCTTGCGTGCTTGCAGTGCTTGCAGACGTCGGACATCATCAGCCAGGCCTTGCCGTTGCCCGCTTCCACGTTCTGCGCCGGCACGTCGTCGATGAATTTCACATGCCGCCAGTTCTGGTCGTCGAGCTGGCCGGTGTTGTCGTAGCTGTCAGAGAGGAATTTCGGCGAGTTGCCCTGGAGCTGGTTCCACTCCTTGCACGCGACCTCGCACGCCTTGCACCCGATGCAGATGCTTGTGTCGGTGAAGAAGCCGTACGACTCGCCAGGCTTGATCGCTGTTGCCATTGCTAAAACCCCATGAGGTTTGGAGTGATCTTTGAGAAGCCCCGCTCTCGTGCGTACAGGTCGAGCGGGAGGGCGGCCAGCTCATCCACGACGGGGACGGCCTTCGGGTCGGCCGCGAGGTCGACGCTGAGCAGATACCGCCGGCAGGTATCGCACGCTTCGATGCGAATGTGCGGGAGGACGGCCTTGTGGCCGGCCTCGCCGTTATTGCCAAGCTTTCCCTGCAGCCCGCGCACCACACTCCCGCGCTCGCCGGACGCCGTCCCTTCCTCACTGAAGATCGGGAGGTGGGAGCTCGAGTCTTCGCCGCAGCCAGGGCACCTCATGCGGGCATACGGCCAAGTGGCGTGGCAGCGCGCGCAGAGGAGAAATCGGCCGCCCGCGGCGAGGTCTTCGTTTGCGATCGCGAAGAAGCTGAGCTGGGGAGGCCCTCCGCAGCTCGGGCAGTGCTGTTTGTCGCGCACGCCCACACATGATGCCGATGCCTCCGGCCCCAACGCCTCGAGGACTGGGCCGAGGGACGCCCGAGCCAGGAACCGGTCGACAAGCCCCTGCTCTTCCCCCTCAATCCAGGCGGCGATGAGCTCCTGAGGATTGCCGGTCTCGAAACGAGCCGCCACTCGGTCGCGCAGCTTCTGGGGACCGGCCGCGATGCTCACATCGACGATGCCCGGCACCACCATCTCGGAGACATAAGCGACCAGCTCGCTCGCGGTAGGCCTCGCCGAGATCGCCTCTTCATGTGCCTGCTCCTGAACTCCCAGCAGGGCCCCATAGAAATCGAGCAGCTCGCCTACGAACGGGTGCTTGCGCCGCAGCTCCGTGGTGCGGCTCCGTCGATCCGTCCACGGATTGGAGGCGACGGCTGCCTGCGGCATCACATCTTCTCCAGGTTGACCAGGAAGGCCTTGAACTCGGGCGTGCGCGCGTTCGCATCGCCGACGAACGGCGTGAGAGCGTTGGCCAGCCAGTAGCGGCCGTGATTCGGGTCACGGTCGGCGGCGATGCCCACATAACCCCAGTGGATTGGAATCCCGATCTGGAACACCTTCTGCCCCGCGACCGTCATCGAGCCAAGGCGCTTGGTCACCACCGCAAGCACCTCCACCTTGCCGCGCTTGGATGAGACGCGGACCTTGTCGCCCGTCTTGATGCCCTTGGACTGGCCCAGCTCCCACGGGATCTCGACGAAGGGCTCGGGCTGCAGCTGCACCAGGTGGGGAACGTGCTGCGTGACGTAGTGCTCGTGCTCGGTAAGGCGGTAGCTGGTGGCGATGTAGGGGAATTCGGTAACGGTGCCGAACCGGTTCGGCCGACCTGATGCCTGGTCATAAAGGAACGCGACGGGCGACGCCGAGTTGGTCGCGTGCAGCGGGTTGGCCACCGCTGACTCGACCGGCTCATAGTGCTCGGGGAACGGGCCGTCGATCAGGCCGTTGCTGAACAGCCGGCCGACGCCCTCGCCGTTCATGATGAAAGGCAGATACGCATTCGGATCGTGCGGGTTCATCGTCGCCGGGTAGTCGGGCACGTCGCCGACCCACCGGGTCCCATTCCAGGTGATGCCAGGCCGTGCAGGATCCCAGGGCTTGCCGTCGAGGTCAGCGGAGGCCCGGTTGTACATCACCCGACGGTTCAGCGGCCAGCTCCACGCCCAGTTGGGGTAGTAACCCATGCCGGTGGGATCGTTCGTGGTCGGGTCCTGGATGCCCCCGCGGCGCTTCATCAGGTTCCCCGTGTCGAGGTAGCTGCCGGTGTAGATCCAGTCGCCGGCTGTGGTCGTGCCGTCGTCCTTCAGGTTGGCGAACGACGTCATCTGCTTGCCAGTGGACAGATCCTTGCCGTTGATCTCCTTGGCGATCTCGTCCAGCTCCGGTTTCAAAGGGTCCTTGTAATCGAGGGTCAGGTTCACGATCGCGTCAGGAAACTTGCCGCCCTGCTGCTTGTACAGCGCCTTCACGCGATTGAAGATGTCGCTCAAGATCCAGTGGTCGTGCCTGGCCTGACCGTGCGGCGGGATGACCTGATCCTTCCACTGCGCCCAACGTCCGCTGTTGGTGAACGAACCGTCCTTCTCGATCCAGTGCGTGGTCGGGAGCATGAAGACCTCGGTCTTGACCTGGCCCGGTTCGATCCCGGGAGCGTGCCAGAACTCGGAGCTGGTGGTCGGTAGGGGATCCATGACCACCAGCCACTTCAGGTTCGACAGCGCCTGCTGCACCTGGTTGGCATCGGGGCCGATGCTGGCGGCAGTCATGCCGGACAGGATTACGCCTTCCATCTTGCCCTTCAGCGCCTGGTCGAAGATCGACATCCACGACGAGTTCTGACCAGGTTTGGGCACGTAGTCGAACGCGAATTCGTTGTCCTTGGCCGCCGCTGACCCATACCACCCCTTGAGCAGACTGACCATGAACTTGCGGTAGTTGGTGCCGAAGAAGTTCCAGGAGTTCGGGTCCGACTTCTTGGGCGCGCTCTGAGCCACGTAATCGTCGAGGTTTTTCTGGCCCGGCGCGGGAATCCTCATGTATCCCGGCAGGAGCTCCCACGAGATGGCGTGGTCGGTGTTGCCCTGGATGTTTGCATGGCCTCGCTCGGCGTTCATGCCGCCTCCGGGCCGCCCCATACTGCCGAGCAGAAGCTGCAGCACAGCCCCCGAGCGGATCAGTTGGCCGCCGGTCGTGTGGTGCGTGAGGCCCACGGCGTAGACGATGGTCATCACCTTGTCGGGCTTGCCCATCTGGCCGACGAGGTCCGCCACCTTATTGAACTCGTCGACAGGAATTCCGGTGATGCTCGACACGACTTCCGGGGTGTAGCGGGAGTAATGGGTCTTCATGAGCTGGAAGACCGACCGCTCGTGCTGCAGCGTCATGTCGCGATTGGCGAACCCGTTGGGGCCGACCTCGTAGCTCCAGCTACTGATGTCGTACGAACGCTTGGCCGCACTGTATCCAGAGAAGAGCCCCTCCTTGAAGCTGAAGCCTTCTTTGACTATGAACGAGGCGTTCGTGTAGTTGCGGACATACTCGTCGTGGAAGAGGTTGTTCTGCATGACGTGGTTGATCAGGCCGCCGAAGTAGGCCACGTCGCTGCCCGTGCGTATGCGCAGGTACATGTCGGCGACCGCCGACGTGCGCGTGAACCGCGGATCCGCGTGGATGATCTTGGCCCCGCGGTCGAGCTTCGCGCGCATGAACCACTGGAAGCCGACCGGGTGCGCCTCGGCGGGGTTTGCCCCGTTGATGAGGATCAGGTCGGCGTTCTTGATATCGCGCCAGTGGTTTGTCATCGCTCCCCTTCCGAATGTGGCGGCCAAACTGACCACCGTGGGGCCGTGTCAAACCCTGGCCTGTTGTTCTAGGTGTACCAGTCCCAGGCCACGCATCAGCTTGGTGGTGAAGTAGCCTTCCTCCGAGCTGAATGCGGCGCCTCCCGCGAAGGCGATGCCTTCGGTGCGATTGACGATATTGCCGTTGCCGTCCGTGGCGACGAACGTGGCGTCGCGCGACGCCTTGACGTTCTGCGCGATCTTGTCCAGGACGAAGTCCCACGAGACGCTCTTCCAGCCGCCCGCGCCGGCTGCGCGGTACTGCGGCGACTCGACCCGACGCGGCGAGGTCGCCAGCTGCATCGCCGTCGCGCCCTTCGGGCATAGCCGGCCTTCATTGACTGGGCTGTCGGGGTCGCCCTCGATCTGGAGAAGCTGCACGGTGCCATCGGTGTTCTGGCGCGTATACGCGACCAGCGAACACCCGACCGCGCAGTAGGGGCAGATCGAGTGCGACTCTTTGGCGCCGGCGATCCGAAGGTTTTGCTTGACCTTGGTCGCTTCGGCGAGAGCGACGTCGAAGCCAAGGCCCGTCGCCACGAGGGCGCCGGCCCCGGCCATCCCGACCTTGAGAATCTCCCGACGTGTGAGGGTCGGCAACGCAGCCTGGTTCTCCTATCCACGAACCCGGCGGAGCAGCCTGACGCTAGCTCAGGCCGGAGTTGGTGTCAAGTTCACCCCGTGGAGATGTGGAAGTAAAGCGATTGTGTCAGGGGTGATGCGTAAAGCGATTCTGTCGCCCTATGAGGGACAGGATCGTCTTGAACAGAGCTGAGCAACGCCGTGTCAGCGTCCTCAACCACCTGGACTCGGGGGCCTTGGTGAACCGCGAGGCTGCCCAACTGCTTGGGATCTCGGTGCGCCAAGTCCAACGGCTGCACCGGGCTTTCAGCCAGCATGGCGTTGCCGGCTTGGCCCACGGCAACCGGGGTCGGCCGGCCAGCAACTTAGTCGACAGCGCGACTTCGGAGCGAATTATCGAGCTGGCTCGCACCAGGTATCAGGGCTTCAACCACCAGCATCTGACTGAGATGCTGGCCGAAAACCACGACATCGCGCTCTCGCGGCCGACCGTGCGCCGGATCCTTCTGGCCGCGGGCATCGCGTCGCCGCGTCGTCGCCGGCCGCCCAAACATCGTCGCCGGCGTGACCGCTACCCGAGGGAGGGCATGTTGCTGCAACTGGACGCCAGTCGCCACGACTGGCTCGAGGGTCGAGGACCCTACCTGAGCCTGGTCGGCGCCGTCGATGACGCGACCGGCAAGGTGTCGTGGGCTTGTTTCCGTGACCAGGAGGATGCCCAGGGCTACTTCATCGTCATGCGCGAAACGGTGTCCAGGTTCGGCATTCCGATGGCGGTCTATGCTGACCGCCACTCCATCTTCTACCAGGGCAAGGAGTCACATCTGCGCGAGCTCTCGCTGCAGGAGCAGTTGGCGGCTCACCGCGAACCGACTCAGTTCGGTCGGCTTCTCAACGAGCTTGGGGTTCAGCTCATCCATGCCCTTTCGCCGCAAGCCAAAGGGCGCATCGAGCGCCTCTGGGGAACCTTTCAGGACCGCCTGGCCAGCGAACTGCGCCTGGCCGGTGCTGCCAATTGCGAACAGGCCAACCAGGTCCTCCGACGCTTCCTGCCACGACACAACCGACGGTTTGTGGTCAGCCCTCAACAACCTGAGAAGGCATGGGTCCGGTTCGGCGCGGGTCACGGTCTGGATGAGCTCTTCTGCTTCAAGTACCGCCGGGTTGTCCTCAATGACAACACTGTGCGAATCGGCAAGCTCATCATCGACCTTCCCTCTCCGGTCAGCCACGCCCACGCCCGGGTTGAAGTCCAGGAGCGCTTCGACGGTTCGCTCGCCGTTTACCTCAACGGTCGCTGCATCGCCAAGAAAAGGCTGGCTGAGTCGGTCAATCCTTATCGCACGCGCCGCAGATCAGACAGCCCCGAACAGCCGCCAATGCCCAAACCGCCTACTGAACCCCCAACCCGGAAAGGGCCTTGGCGGCCGCCGCGAAATCATCCTTGGAACCAGGTGACAAGAGCCCTGGCTAAAGCGAAGGCATCATGACTGTGACGACGAAATCGCTTTTCAGTCACCACGACGGAATCGCTCTACTTCAACAGTGTGGCTCAGCCGGTGGAGATCAAGAGATCGGTTCGATCGTCGGGCTCTGAATTCCGGAGAAGATCGATTAGGCGGGCGTTCCAGGGCACGATCACACCAGTCGCACCGGCCGCCCCATAACCGCCGAGGGCGCCGGCCCAGGCCTCGCGATCGGGCGGCATCGCGATTGAAGCCCATACCTCTACATCTGTGTCGGTAGCGCCGCTGATCTGATCGGCCGACTCGACGTTGAAGATGACGCCGTCGGCGGTTTCTTTCGGGGATCCGGCGGTGAAGATCCTCGCTTCGGCCGCCCGAAGGGCCTCGATATGGTTCCTCAGCTTGGCATGCGACGGTAGCCCGACCACGACCCGGCCGCGACTCAACTTCTGCAACGCGGCGGCAGAAGGACTCAGCCGCGACGGAGGCCATCGGTCTAACGACGTGAACAGGCAGCCGAGCCCAACCCGGTGTGTCACCGCCGCCATCGCACCGAGCACGACCCAGGGGTCGAGCCCGGTGTCGTCCACCCAGATCGTGGCCGCGCCTGCGGCCTCGAGCGCGGTGACATCTGCGAGGTACTCCCCCACATCGTCGATCGTGGCCGGCAGCTTGACCGCAACACGGAGCACGAGCTCACTGTAGCTCGGCCTGTTCGCGCTGTAGTCGGCGCCTAGACTGCACCGGGCAAGGAGGATCGCGAAATGACACCGACACTCGACTATCTGCTGGTGGAGGATGCCCTCCCGGCGGCAGTCATCACGCTCAACCGGCCACAGCAGCTGAACCCCCTGTCGACTGGGCTCATGAAGGAGCTCACGGCCGAGCTCGAGCGCCAGAGTTCCCGGCCCGAAGTGCGAGCGATCGTGCTCAAAGGGGCCGGGCGCGCATTTTCGGCGGGGCACGACCTCAAGGAGATGATGGATCGGAACCTGGACGAGGAACGGGACATCTTCGCCGTCTGCAACAGGCTGATGGCCACCGTCCAGTCGGTCCCGGTCCCCGTGATCGCGGCGCCGCACGGGATCGCCACCGCCGCGGGTTGCCAGCTGGTCGCCACCTGCGACCTGGCTATAGCCAGCGACGATTGCCGATTTGCCACCTCCGGCGTTCGCTACGGCCTGTTCTGTTCCACACCCGGTGTGGCCGTGGCGCGCAACATCGGCCGCAAGAACGCCATGGAGATGCTGCTGACCGGGCGATTCGTGGATTCGGCGACGGCCGAGAGATGGGGCTTGATCAACCGCGCCGTGGCGCTGGCCGAGCTGGACGGCGAAATCATGAAGCTCGTCAACGAACTTGCCCAGCTCAGCCCCTACGCGCTGAGGATCGGCAAGGAAGGTTTCTACCAGCAGGTGGAGGCAACGCAGGCTGAGGCCTATCGGTTGATGGCCGAGGCGATCTCCTGCAACGCAGTCGCGCCCGACGGCCAGGAAGGGATCGCCGCCTTCGTCGAGAAGCGAACGCCTGTCTGGAACGACGGCTCGTGAGCGTGGCCGGCAGGCCGCTTACATATATATAGGAAGAGATTCACAGAAACTTCTCAGGCGCCTCGCAGGATAGTCCCAAAGGTCGGGTTCAGCTTTTGAGACATGCGCAGGCTTGCCTCGGTTGGAATCGTCGTGGTGGCGCTGACGGCGGTCGCCGTGACACCAGGTTTCGCCAATGTCGAGGCCCACGCGCAAGCGCCAGCCGGCGACCCACCCACGACCATTGGACTGACCTCGATCGGGGCGGTAAGCACGTCTGGGACCAAGGCCATCGAGGCGCTCGCACCGATTGCGGGTCGCACGCTCGCGCTCACGTCGATTGTCGCGATGATCGCGGACAGCGGCGCAACCGTCGGCGTCACGCTGGTAGAGCTGGGTGGTTCCAATCCGATTACGTGGTCGCAGAACGGAGGCGCCGTCGTGACCGCCGCCAGCACTTACAAGCTGGCCGCGCTCATGTTCGAGGCGGAGAACATCGCCGGTGGCGCGACCGACCCCAACGGCCTGGTCTGCTTCACGCCTGACGACTACGAGGCAGGTTGGTTTGATGACTACACGGACGGCGCCTGCTACACCCGGAACGAGCTCGCGTCACGCGCTGCCAGGCAGTCGGACAACACCGCCGGCCACATGCTCGTCCGCGATGTCGGCGGCGCGGATGCCCTCAACGCGTGGGCAGCCTCTGTCGGAGCGACCAATTCAGCCTTCTTTTATGACAACACCACCACTTCGGACGACCTGGCTGCGCTTTGGGCTGCGGAGGCGAAAGGCAAACTGGGAGGTGCCGCCGCCCAGGGGTGGCTGTATCCATTGCTGATTGGAACCACCACGGAGAGTGGAGTTCCTGCCGGCGTTGCGGGCGGAGTCGCCGTGGTTCACAAGACTGGAACCCTCGACACAATCGACAACGATGCGGCGCTGGTCACCTCCGGTCCGAGCGGCGCGTACGTGTTGACTGTGATGACCGACGGCCTCGGTGGTGCTGACGGCTGGGCGTTGATCGCCTCCATCTCCGCGCAGGTCTGGCAGTTCGAATCGCTGCGCCCGCAGCCGCAGATCAGCTCTCCAGTTCCCCCAGTCCCCGACTTCTATCCTCGGGCCGAGTAGTCCAGCTCGGGACGCCAGTCCGTGCCGCGGCCCTCGGGCGTGCGGTCGAGCACCGACCACAGCGGCCACATGAAGTCGACGTGGCGCATGTCCAGGCCGGGATCATTGGGGACCATGAACAGCTCGCTGCTCCACATGTGATGGACTTTTCCGTTGCGGCGGGCGAAAACGGTCGCCATCGGAAGCTGCTCGCCCGACTGGAGCTCAGCGCGATAGTCGCGGTTGTATGTGTTGTTGGCGGACGAAAGCAGGCGCACGTTGCGCCAACCTCGCGATTTCGCATGGGCCCGGAATTGCTTGATCGGGACTTTCGCGACGACCACGAAATTGATCCGCTGGGAGATATGCGGCGCCGATCCATCTATCCCGTCGATGATCGATGTGCACGAAGGGCAGCCCACCTCGAGCGGGAGTCCCACCTTGCCCGGGATGAACATGTGGCTGTAGACGAACAGGCTGTTCTTGCCGTCTTCGAACAGCTCGGAGAGCCGGACCCGTCGAGGTGCGTTTGAGCGCTCGTCCCACTCCTCGAACGTGTAGTAATCGGTCGGCACCAGGCCGCCAAGCGGCAGCTTCCGCCGCTGCGAAGCCACCGATTCGATTTGGCGCCTGAGCCCGACCTCCGCGTCGAGGAGCTCGTCGCGCGCCTGGCGGTACTGGTCCGACTCGCCAGGAGAGCGCCAGTCGTGCAACGGTCTCCTTCCTGCAGTTGCCATGCTGACTCCTTTATTGGTGGAAATCGCGCGGTTACCAGTAGCTGACGCCGTGTTCGACGTAGAACTTGAGGAGGGTCGTCGCCTCGCCCCAGCCGATTGAATTCCCCTCGAAAGACTGCCGGCCCCTTGCGGTGGCCGCGAAACCATGTTCCCAAACGCGCAGCAGGGTCCCACCATCCCGCTCCTCGATGTCGAACTCGACGGTGGTCATGGTCTCGGTCGGATCTCCCCACTTAAAGACGAAGCGCTTGGGCGGAACCACCTCGAGCACTACGCAGTCACCATCGAAATTGGTGTCTCTCTCGGCTCCCCAATCGCGCCAGCGGAGCGTCATCTTTCCACCGGGGCGGAGGTCGATCTCACTACCTCGCGTCCCCCACCAGCCATCCAGTCCTTGAGGCGTCGTCAACGCCGACCACACCTTCTCACGCGGGGCGCGAATGAAGACGCTGTGTTTGATCTCGGGGGCCGGCTCGCTGACGGTTGCTCCTCGACATAGCGTTTGAGCCGCAGCAGGCGCTGCTCCCATCTCGCCGACAGAGTCGCGAGCCAGGCGCTGGCCTCGCCGAGCGGCGCGGCTTCCATGCGGTACTGGACTTCACGCCCATGGCGTTCTTTAGCGACCATCCCCGCATCCGCGAGCATGCCCAGGTGCTTAACGACCGCCTGGCGGGTCAACGGGAACCTGATGGAAAGCCCGGTCGCGGTCGTCGGACCCATTGCAAGGCGCTCGAGCAGCCGGCGGCGAGTCGGATCAGCAAGCGCGGCGAACACGGCGTCATTCATGTGCAACTCAACAGTTGCACATGCCGAGCGTCGCTGTCAAGTTGGACCTGCCGGCTAGTCGGAGGTCACGCCACCTTGAGCCGGCGAAACCCAGAGAAGCTCGTGCCGGCTGGCAGATCCGCCGGAAGTGGCGGCGCGACCTCTTCCACGATCGCGAGGAGATTCGCCAACGCAGGCGACGGGTTGTCGCGCAGGTGCGCAACTCCGTACTCGATGACCGGCGCCGGCGTCAGTGGACGGTATTCAAGGCCATCGGTCCTAGCGATGACGGCGCGATGTTCGGTCATGAGCGCGACTGCGATTCCAGACTGTGCAAGCGCCGCGGCCATCTGGTCCGGCGGCTCCTCGCTGACGATGTTCGGCGGTTCGCCCGTGTGCTTGATGAGCCAGCTGACGGCGGCTGCCGCTAAAGGCGCGTTCACCCCCGGCGAAACGGTGATCATCGGCTCGCCTCGAAGCAATTCGATCGGGACGCGCTCCATCTGCGCGAAGCGATGGGCCGGCGGCATGACCACCACGATCTCATGACGATCCAAGGGACGTATTGCGACGCCCCTGTGCGGCCCGATTGACACGCCGACGAATGCGAGATCAACGTCGCCGGCAAGAAGGCGGTCCACGTTTGTCTGCGAATAACCGGTCATCATCTCCAGCTTGATCGCCGGGTAGCGGCGGCGACATTCGGCGACGATGTTGGCCGGGAGGCCAACATCCCAAAGCGTTAGATAAGAAATACGCAAACGGCCGACGATCCCGGCGGCATGATCCCGCAACGCAAACAACGCACGATCCTCAACCTGGATCAACCCTCTGGCGTGCTGGATGAGCTTCTCCCCTGCCGGCGTCAGGCGTACCTCGCGAGCGTTGCGCCTTAGAAGCTGAACCCCGAGCTCACGCTCCAGCACTTGAATTCGCTGCGTGATTGCGGGTTGGGTGACCCGGAGGCTCGCGGCTGCCCGGCCATAATGGCCTTGGTCGGCAATCGCGACAAACGCCCTCAGGTGGCGCAGTTCCACAGGCGGATGTTAATCATCAATTCGAATCGATGCATCACTTTCTGCTGGCTTTGATTGCGAATGCCCCCAACGCCCCGATACTCTCCACAAGCTGTGCCCAAGTTGCCCGCCCGCGTCCTGATCGTCGATGACGAGCCTGCGAACACCCTACTCCTCGAACAATTCTTGGCTGACACGGCCACCGAGATTCGCACGCTTACCGATTCTCGGCAGGTCGAGCAGGTATTCAACGAGTTCGCGCCTGACATCGTTCTGCTCGACCTGCATATGCCGGGTGTCGACGGCCAGGAAGTTCTAAGGCGACTTCGCAGCGCCCGTGAAAGCCTGGGCTTCCTTCCGGTGGTGGTCCTCACTAGCGACACAAGTCGCGCGGCGCGGAACAGCGCGCTGATCCTCGGCGCCGACGATTTCCTCACCAAGCCGCTCGATCGAACCGAGGTGGTGCTGCGGGTTCGCAATCTGCTGCGGATGCGTGAGCTGTTTGTCGATCTGGCCGCGGCCAACGGGGCACTCGAGAGCGGCCAGGACACGCGCTAGGGCCGCTCTAGAGCACGGTCACCGTGATCGTCTGAGATGCGCACCCATACGAATCGCATGCCGTGACCGTCGCCGTCCCGGTCGTCACCAAGGCCGAGACGCTTATCGGTTTCGAGAAGCTGCCGTCTGAGGCCGTACCGGCCGTGACCGTTTGCTTGGTTGATCCGCCCTGGACGATGGAGATCGTTACAGACTTGCCCGATCCGTAGTTAAGCCCGTTGACCGTGATGTTGCGGCTGAGCAACGTGATGTGATTCGGCGTCACCGTGATGGAAGGCGCTGGCGGCGGCGGCGGCGGTGGCGGAGAAGGCTTTGGAGTCGGGCTTGGCTGCGGGCTCGGCTGTGGACTTGGCTGCGGGCTCGGCGCCTGGTTGGGAGGCGGGGTCGACCCCGTGGTCGGCGCGGCGGTTGGTGCGGCGGTTGGCGGTGCACTGGTGCCGCCTGCGGGACTCGGGCTGGGGCTTGGGGTCGGCGAAGGAGTTTCGCCTGGCCCGGCGAGCGCAACCCCGGCGACCACGCGCAGAGTCGCCTGGGCATGGCACGCGCCACTCCAACAGATCCGGACAATGTGATCGCCGACCGGGGTATCGCCCGGGACCGTCAGCGTCGTTTTGACATCTCCGTTCTTGTCAGAGCGAAACGGCGTGATGTACACCGCGCTGTGCAGCTGGATCTCGCCGATCTGGTTGGCGGGAATATGGCTGGCGGTGACGACCACCGGATCGCCGGCGGATGCAATCGCCGGTTTGAGAGCCAGCGTTGGCGCCGTCATGGCGTTGTAGCTACAAAAGCCTGCGAAGAGGAGAACAGCGACCAGGAGCGCCGAACCGATCACATAGCGCGAACGGTTCGATCTCTTGTCGACGACTGCGGCAGGTGCGACGGCCGGCGGTGCGGCCGGCGCAACCGCCACTGTGCGCTCGACTTTCGCGGGCGCGCGAAAAGGTTCGGTGGCTGGAAGGGCCGGCGCAAGCACAGCCGTGGCGGCGGTGTTGTGGGCAGCGACTTTCGGTCGCGTCGTTGAAGGCGGAAGCGAAGGCACAAGCGGAGCCGTATCTTTGGTCGCGGCGGATGGGCCCGCAATCAATGCCGCCGCGAGGACTTCGACGAACGCCTCGCAGGTTCGCCAGCGTTGCTCTGGATTCTTGGCGAGCCCGCGCAGGATCACGGCATCCACCCCTGGTCCGAGCTCTGGGTTGCGTGAGCTCGGCGGAGGTGGTTCGCGGTGCACGTGCGCGTACAGCATCTCCAGGACGCCTTCTCCGTCAAACGGATACGCGCCCGTGAGCAGCTCGTAGGCGATGGTGGCCAGCGAGTAACGGTCCGCCGCGGGTCCGACCTCGCTGCCGGTGACCTGCTCCGGAGACATATACGCGGGGGTGCCGGTAGTGATCCCCGTGATCGACCTGATCGAAGTCGACTCCAGAAGCTTCGCCAATCCAAAGTCGGCGAGGATCGGCGAATCGTCGGGCCCGAGGAGCACATTGGCCGGCTTGACGTCACGGTGGACGATCCCAAGCGAGTGGGCGTAATCGAGCGCCTCAGCGATTCCGCGGAGGTACGCGATTGCGCTCTCCCGATGGACCGGTCCGCGCTGGAGGCGGTCGGCGAGGCTGCCGCCCGCTACGAACTCAACGATCATGTAGGGCGTACCACGGTACTCACCGAAGTCATAGACGTTGAGGATGTTCGGGTGGCGCATGTGGGCGATGGCTTGAGCCTCGCGACGGAACCGGGCCTTCGCCTCGGGATCGGGTCCGATGGCCTGCAGCACCTTGACCGCACCGATGCGCTCGAGCTCGGCGTGGTAGGCGCGGTAAACAACGCCCATCGCGCCCTGGCCGATGACTTCCTGGACCTCATAGGGGCCCAACTTGGTTCCGGGCTCGATCGGCAGCAAGAGCCCCTGATTATGCGATGCAATCGGCCTGGTTGAACCCACCATTGACGGACCTTTTACAAATCTATTGGTGCGAGCGCGACGCAGCGTTTGGGCTGTGGCGACGCAGTGCTGATCGCACGAGATAGGTCCGTCGGGAAACACTCATTGTGTGGATAGGCATGGCTCGATGTGGTACTAACGCGCCGCTCCTCGATCTGGTTCAGGGCAATTGGAGCGAGTCCATCGCATACCTATCTCTGACGACATGTACGTAGAGACCGGTCGAGCGGATCATTCGGCCATAAACTGTTAATTCATCGACCGTCGACTTGATCGACCCCGTATTCGCTCGCGGCGAGACCTGTTAATCAAACGCGGGAAATGCGCCGTAATCGTCCGCGCCCCGACGACTATCCGGCGATGTCGGGCACGCTAAACCGAGTCCAGTGCGCGCCACCGTCGCCGGTCCGGTAAATAGCGAGGGTGGGATGCGTGCCGGCGACAACGACCTCCGCCCATCCCGTGTCAGCGTTCTGAAACTCGATGGCCGTGACGTGCTCATTCGCCGGCAGCCAGCCGGCGAGGGCCGTCCAGTGCCTACCGCCGTCCGTCGTGCGTGCGATCCCGGCGGAGTCGGAGAGGAGGAACCAGTGGCTGGCGTCGACCACCGCCAGCGTCCGGACGAATGTGACGCCACCCGGTAATGCCAAGGGCTGCGGGTCGGACCAGTGGGCGCCGCCGTCCGCGGTGGAGTAGACATACGTCCCTTGCAGGCTCGACGCCTGCTGCGCGCTGCCGGCGGAGAATTTCGTCACCGCCAGGATGCCTTCCACCTGGCTGAAGAATTGGGGCTGCGAAATCGATGCATTGCTGGAGTCCAACTTGACCTCAGCCGTCGTCTGAAGTAGCTGTACCGACCATGTCTTGCCCCCGTCGTGGGTGATGTACAGGTGGGGCGCGACGATGGGGATGTTGGTGCCACTGACGGTGCCCCCGATAAACCACCCGGTGGAGGAGTCATGGAACATCAGGGAGCCCTGCAGGCTGCCGCCGACCAGCCCATAGCTGAACTGCTTGTTCACGTCTAGTCGGGCCACCTGTGTCCAATGCTGGCCGCCATCGGTCGTGTGGAACACTCCGGCGAATCCCGGCGTCGCTTCATTGAGGTAGGAGACGACCCAGCCCTCTCGAGCGTCGAGAAAATAGAGCAGGGCGATCTGGCTCGCCTCCGGCGGGAGGCTCATCCTCTCCCAGCTCGCGCCACCGTCGGACGACCGGAAGAGCGGGACCCCTCCTCTGCCGACAACCAGGCCCCCCTTTCCGTCGGCGCTGAAACGCACCTGCTCGGGTCCCGGCCCGTCCCAGGTGAGCCGGCGCTGCCAGCTGCGCCCGCCGTCCGTGGTCCTATAGAGGACGGTCGGACCGGCCAACGAGTTCGATGCTTTGCTCTCCGCGATCCAGCCTTCGTTTGCCGAAACGAAATGCAGCGCCGAAAAGTACCGGTCCGCTTTGCCTGGAACTCCGCCACTAGGACCGCCACTAGGAACGTTCTGCTGTTGCACGGCTCTCAGCCTGGTCACGCCAACGACGAGCAGGCCCGCGAAAATCAAAAGGACGCAAACAATCGCCAGCTGGCGCACCAGGACTCCTGCGACCGTCCATTTCGGTCGCATCGAAGGAGCCCGTCTCAGGTCGCGTGGCGTGATCGCGATCCGGGCCATGATCCGGCCTTCAATCCGCGTGGTTGATGGGAACTCGCGATCGTATTCCTTCGCGTATCCGCGCAACCGCGCCTCGACGTCGGCTCTAGAAGCCATCAGATCGCCACCTCATCAGAGGCCCCGCCAGGTGAGAGCTCGCGGCGCAGTTTGCCGAGCGCTCGATGAACCATCACGCGCACCGTGCCCTGACGAGCTCCCATGATCCGGGCGGTCTCCGCGAAGGATTGGTCTTCGAAATAGCGCAGATAAATCGCCTGGCGCTCGCGCAGACCCAGGACGAGCAGGGCCGCCCTCATTGCCTCATCACCCGCGCGCTTTTCGACCAGCTCGACCGGGTTCATCACCCCGGGAGCTGGGGATTGCAGCTTCGCGCGGCGCGATTGTCTCCGATAGAAGTCGTGGGCCAGGTTGGTGATGATTCGATACAGGTAACGTCGGAACTCGACCTCTGACGATGGCGTGTTTGGGGATGCCCATGATCTGGCGAAGGCCTCCTGGACGATCTCCTCCGCAAGGTCGACGTCGTGGACCAGGACGTTGGCGAACTTCATGGCCGGACGCGCCATGTTTCGCACCAGGTGTTCGAACTGGAGTCGGTCATCGCCCATCACGACATTCGATTTGCAAGACGACCCCACAACGTCCGTGTCCCTGAAAACGTTGCCGGATCGGAAATGCACAATCGAGTATCCGGGACGAACGCGTCCTTACGCGGGTGGGCGCGCGGCGTCCGGAACCTGGAAGACGATCACCGAACTGAAACTAAGGCCATCCATCTGGACGGCGTAGCAGCCTGGCGCATCGATGTGCGTCCGTGCGAAGAACATCCTCCAATAGCCTTCCGCGTCAGCTGCGGTGGCGGCCGGCAGGTCGAGCTCCAGATAGAAGGGGACCGGAGCTCCGTCGATTGTCACCGTGGCCGCCGGCGGCCCGGGAGGTGGGCTCCCCGCGCTGGAGAAACCCCCAAGAGGGAAGGTGATGGGTTCCGCGAAAGAGATGGCAGCGGCACCATTTATCTGGCGGGCGCGGACCAGAACAGGCCCTCGATAGGTCGGCTCGATGAGCCACACCTCGTTGTCGAAGCCGCCGGGATAAAGGGCGTTGGTCCCGCTGAGGTAGGCGGGGCCTGGGCCGAACCCATAGTTAGGGCCCTTCCCCTTGCCCCCGTTGATCACAGGGCTCAGGTCGCTGTGAAACGAAGTGGTGGGGCAGGCCTTATTTGCGTCAGGCGCCGGGGGGTTGAGCGGACGGTTTCGTAGTTCCGCCAGCGTTGATGCGGTCGGCGGGGACGAAGTGGCTGACGGCGATGGCGATCTCGAGGCAAGGCTGCCGGCCGTAGCTCCGCAGCCTGCCGTTACGAGCCCAAGCAGCATCCCGAGCGCGGTCAAGGCAAGCCAACCGTCGGGACCTCTGCCCGTGGCCGCCTCCGTCGCCCCAAACCAGAAGCGATTTGCCATTTTCTTTCCACCGCTCTCGCTGCTCGAGCCGCCGTCACCCCTCACAACGACCGATGGTGCTCGATTGTTACAAGGCCGGGCCCCGGCCGAAACAGGTACCTGTCTACAGGTAGGGCGGACAAAGGTTCAGGTAGTTCTCACCTTGGAGCCGAACTCGGACCCTCCTAACGTGATCAATGCCGCAACGTGCGGCCAGAGAAGCGAGGAGGAATAGAGATGAGCGACAACTGGAGCCAGTACATGGAGAAGATGGCCGAGCTGCGGCTGGCCCGCACCCGGAACCGGCCCCTTCAAGGGCAGTTCGAGGAGCTCGTGCGCTTCGTGTACGAATGCGAGTCCCGGTGGCCCGCCGATGCCCAGACCGAGCGCGACGTCGACCCAACGCTCGGCCGCTGATTCAGCTCAGCCGCCTTTCGTTGGTTGATCGACCGCGCGGCCAGAGATGTTCATGATCTCCACGACATTTCCTGCAACGCCCACGAGTTGCCGTCGGGGTCGCGGAGGTGAGCCATCTTGACGCCTCTTCCGTGGTCCTCGACCTGCCCTACCTCGACACCTCGACCGGTGAGCCATTCTCGGGCCTTGCTTACGTCCGATACGACCAGATGCAATCCTTTGACCGATCCCGGCTGCATGTCGGAGATTTCGCCCAAACCGGTTGAAATCACGATCGAACAAGCCGACCCGGGTGGTGTCAGCTGGACAATTCTCACGGCGTCGCCAACACGAGTGTCGTGGTCCGCATGGAATCCGAGTTTTTCAACGTAGAAGTCCTTCGCTCCGTCGATGTCAGAAACCGGTACCGGCACAAGCTCGAGCTTCATGTCCATCTCTTCCTCCTGCCTCTCCTTGCGAATTAGTCCGGCGCTCTCATATTGAGGTCGGAGCTGGTGGCGGCTTCTCGACATCCTCGCTCGGTAGTTATGGTCCCAGCCAACCTTAAGGCTCTTCCAACCGCCCTCCCAGCACGAGGCGCGATCCTGGCCATGTGCGCAGGATCCAACTCATCGGCGAGGCCGTGATCTTTGTCGTCGCCTCTGTCGCCGGCGCCCCTGCATTTCACCTGGCGGTGGCCATGCTCGAACGACGCAGACACGTCGGTCTACGGAGCATGGCGAGCATCCCGATCACTCGGCGGTGATCAGATCATTCGCGATCGTGCGTCCTCTGCTTTTGCACGGCCACGTTTCTCATCCTCGTCGTGGCCGCGGCCGGATGGATTCGACGGGAAGGTCGGCAGGAACTGGGGCTGCCGCCGCGCCTGCATTGCGTGTTCAAAGCCCGACGCGATCTTGATCAGAGTCGGCTCGCTGAAGGCGGTGCCGTAGAAGGAGACTCCGACCGGCAGCAGGTCATAGCTCATGCCTGAGGGCACGTTGATGATCGGGTAGCCGACTATCGCCGCCGGTGAGGGGGATCCTGTGGAGGTGAAGTGGTCGCCGTTGACGAGATCGGTCGTCCAGGCCGGGCTGTCAGTCGGCGCCACGATTGCGTCCAGCGAGTGTGCCGCCAGCAGAGCGTCGATACCCTCGGTTGCGCCAAACAGCAGGTCATTTTCAATCGAGATTTTGTAGGCGGCGATCGTTGCTGGATCTTTGATGTCAGTGTCACCCGCCGCGATCATCAGCTCCTGGCCGAAGAACTTGAGCTCCTGGTCTGCGTGTGCGCTGTTGAAGGCGATCACATCGCCGATAGTGTGGATCGTGGTTCCGGTCCTGGCGGCCAGATAGGCGTCGAGGTCTTGGTGGAAGTCGAAGAACAGGATCGCGATCTCGTCTGCGAAGGACAAGATCTCGCTGAAATGCTTGAAGTCGACGGGAACCAGGATGGCGCCGGCGGCGGTCATCGTCGCGAGCGCCCGGTCGAACAGGGCGGACATCTTCAGGTTTGGCCCGTTGAACTGCTGCGCCACCCCGATCCGTGCGCCCTGGAGACCGTTCGGATTCAGGAACACGGTGTAGTCGGCCGGGATGGTGGGCCGGCTACGACCCCTCCAGCCAAGCGGCACGCCACCGGTCGCGGCGTCGCGTCCGTCAAAGCCTGACGAGGCGATCGCGCTCAACACGGCAGCTGCGTCAGCCACCGTCCGCCCATGTGGACCCACTGTGTCTTGGGTATGCGAGATTGGAATCACGCCCGCCCGGCTTACCAGCCCCACGGTGGGCTTGATGCCCACCACACCGCAGTTGTTCGCCGGTCCAACGATGCTGCCGTCGGTCTCGGTGCCAATCGCCACCGAGGTGAAGTTCGCGGACACCGCTGCCGCCGAACCCGAGCTGGAGCCCGACGGATTGCAGTCGATGATGTACGGGTTGTTGCAGAGCCCGCCCCGGCCCGACCAGCCGCTGGTGGATGCGATGCCACTGAAGTTCGCCCACTCGGCCAGGCCCGCTTTGCCGAGGATCACTGCGCCCGCCTGGCGGAGCTTGGCGGCGACTGTTGAATCCTGGACTGGCGCCGGAATTCCGACAAGCGCCAGCGAGCCCGCCGCCGTCTGCATCCTGTCGTGCGTGTCGACGTTGTCCTTGAGCAGGACTGGGATGCCGTGAATCGGCCCCCGCGGCCCTTTCTGACGCCGCTCCTGATCGAGGGCGCGGGCAATCGTCCTGGCGTCGGGATTGAGCTCGATGACTGAGTTCACGCGCGGGCCGGCCTGGTCCAGCCTCCGGATCCGGCTCACATAGAAGTCGAGGAGGCCGACAGCCGTCAGTTCTCCTTTATTCATGAGCGTTTGGAGCTCGACGATCGTCTTTTCGTTGAGGTCGGTACGCGCGGACGAGGCGACAGCAGTCTCGTTTGCTCCCAGCGCGGCGACCGAGGCTCCGACCCCGGCGAGGACTCCTGCTTTGAGCACGTCACGACGCGTGAGCTTGGATGACCACGGACGACTAGCTTCGTCAGACATGGATCCCCACCTCCACTCCAACCGCTAGAGAAGCAAGACCTTAGTGTAATTGACGAGCGTGAGCAGGACCGATCCGCACGACCCCGGGGTCGAGGTCGCACGACGCCGGGCTGATGAAGCGGGCGAGGCCGGGCGACGGCCGATTCGGATCGGCGACGGAGAGGTCCGATTTGGCATAGCAAGCTGGACCGATCCGACGATGACGGCCCCCGGCGTCTTCTATCCGAAAGGTGTCAACAGCGCCGAAGAACGGCTGCATTTCGTCTTCGACGTGAAGGCGCATGCGTTGATGACCGGACAACCAACCGAGGTGGCGCGGCTCCCGAAGGCGATCAGGCAAGAGCTGGGCTCGGAGCTCAAGGACAAGGCACGCATATACCGAAAGGATCTGCCCAAAGAAATGCTCGATGCCGTTTACCAACAGTTCCGAGAGGCGATTGAGCCGCTGATCGACGCCGGCAAGCTGGGCGCGGTTTTCGTTCAGTTTCCCAAGTGGGTGTTTCCATCCAACGAAGCCCGCGAACTGATCCTGGAGAATCGCCGGCGTTTGGACGTCCCGATCGCGGTCGAGTTCCGGCACGGCAGCTGGTTCAACGAGAAGAACGCGGAGCGAACCGTCAAGTTCCTGCAAGACAACAAGATTCCCTACATCGCGGTGGACGAGCCTCAGGGATTCAAGAGCTCGGTGCCGCCAGTGGTGGTCCAGACATCCCCGGACCTGGCGGTCTTCCGCTTCCACGGCAGGAACAAGGAAAACTGGGAGAAGAAGGGCATTACACCCTCAGAGCGTTTCCGATACCTGTACGACCAAGACGAGCTGGCCGACTGGACGCCCAAGATCGCCGCGGTGGCCAAGACGACGAAGGAGACCCATGTGATCTTCAACAACTGCTTCTCGAATTACGCGACCACGAACGCGCGCGAGGCCGCCCGCCTCCTCGAAGAGCTCCAGAGGTAACTGCTAGCAGCCCAGCTTGTCCGCCAGGTCAATGAAGTCGGTGGCCTCCACATCGGCGCGCGGATCAGGCAGAAGATCGGCTCCTCCGCCCGGTCCCTTCTCCAGCGGGCGCTCGACAAATGCCGCTCGCATGCCGGCAGCCTGGGCGCCACGCAGGTCCCCCTTGTGCGCCGCCACCATCATCACCTGGCCCGCCTCCAGGCCCAGCGCGGAAGCGGCGCCCAGGTAGACCTCCGGGTCAGGCTTGTAGTGGCGGACGTCCTCCGCAGACAACACGCGTTGGAAGGGCAGGCCCGCGAAGCGGATCAACGCTTCCTGTTGGGATCGATTGCCATTCGACAGCGTCGATACCGTGAAGCGCCGCGCTAGCCTCGCGAGTCCCTGGGCGGTGTCGGGCCATGGCGGCAGGCGCTCCCAGGCAAGGGTCAGCTCTTCGCGCGCCGCGTCATCGAAGCCATTCGCGCGAATGTCACGCAGGACCTGATCCAGTGACATGCGATGGAGCCGATCGAAGTTGGTCCACGGCAGCTCACCGCTTCGCACGCGATCCATGTATGGGACGTACAGCGCTCGCCAGGCGTCAGCCAGCCGGTCCCAGTCGCCGTGTACGCGATGCGCGGCTCCAAGGCGCCGTGCCTCTTCGACCACTCCCGTGCGCCAGTCGACCGTAGTGCCAAAGATGTCGAACGTGAGGGCGCGAACGCCGGCTTGTTGCACAGGTCCCCTAATCGCGCCTGAAGGCGCTGTCGTATTCCGGGAAGTAGCGCTGGATCACAGAAAGATCGAAGCTCGAAAGTATGGCGTTCGCGGGCTCGCGCTCGAGCAGGAAGTCGAAGCTCCGCGCAACCAGGCTCTCCACGTCTTCGCGTTCAGTGCCGCCGGCCCAACGCTCGAGATCGGCTCGGCGGACGGTGACCGCATGCCGCGTGTGCTGGCCTGCATGGTCAACTATTACTTCGCACAGCCAGCCGTCGCCCTTGGTTTCGGCGCGCACCTTGACCATCGAACAGAAGCTACTGGATGTGAGCGGCCTCGAGCGTTGCCTCGATGACCGCTTCGTCGTGCGCCGCCGAGACAAACCAGGCCTCGAACTGTGAGGGGGGAAGCAGCACGCCGGCCTCGCGCATGTGGTGGAAAAACCGAGCGAAGGCATCCGTGTCAGCCTCCTTGGCCTCCCGAAAGTTGGTCGGCGCCGAATTGCGGAAGAACAGCGTGAGCAGCGACCCAACGCGAGCCACGCTCACGCCATCACGACGCAACCCTTTCTCGAGACGATCCGCGTTGCCTTCGATCTGGGCGTAGACGTCGGGAGTCAACTGCCGAAGGGTGGCTTCGCCGGCGGCCATGACGGCCGGGTGGCCAGACAGGGTGCCTGCCTGGTAGACAGGGCCGGCGGGCGCTACCAGGTCGAGCAGTTCAGCCTTGCCGCCGTACGCTCCCACCGGAAGGCCGCCCCCGATGATCTTGCCCAGGACGGTCAGGTCGGGCCGTACGCCAAAGATCTCTTGCGCGCCGCCCCGTGCAACGCGGAATCCAGTGATCACCTCGTCAAAAATCAGCAAAGCGCCCGCGCGATCCACCAACCGGCGCAGGCCCGCCAGAAAACCGGCGGCGGGAGCTACGACACCCATGTTGGCGGCGACAGGCTCGACGATCACCGCCGCTACTTTGCCCAGGTGAGCATCGAACAGCGCGGCAACAGAGGTGAGGTCGTTGTAGGTCGCGACAAGGGTTTGGGCCGCCACTGACGCGGCGACTCCGGCGCTGCCAGGGATCGACAGCGTGGCGACCCCCGAGCCCGCCTCCACCAGCAACGAATCGGCATGACCGTGGTAACCGCCGTCGAATTTGATGACCAGGTCGCGGCCGGTCGCAGCTCGTGCGACACGCAGCGCGCTCATCGCCGCCTCGGTGCCGCTGTTCACAAACCGGACGAGTTCGATGGACGGCATCCGCGAGCGGATCAGCTCGGCGAGCCGGACCTCGGCCGGGCTGGTCGTCCCGAACGAACCTCCAGCCTCGACTGTGTGGCGGATCGCCTTGACGACCGCAGGATTAGCGTGACCCAGCACGAGCGGACCGAAAGCACCGATGTAATCGATGTAGCGATTGCCGTCGGCGTCCCAGACGAAGGCGCCCTTTCCCCGCACCAAGATCGGCGGTTCCCCGCCCACCGCGCGATATGCGCGGACTGGACTGTTGACACCACCCGGGAACAGCCGAGCGGCGCGCTCGCGCCAGGCTGCGACGGTGATGACGTCCGACGCGTTAATTGCGGGCGTCGAGCCACCCCACGTACTCGCGTGTCTTGACGGCGATGATTTGCTCTGCCTTCTCGATGTAGGCGCCAGGCAGGGCTTGGGTGCGCGAGTACAGGTCGTCGATGCCAAGAAATCCGCCGTTCAGGTTCGCCCTGACAGCAGCCGGGATAGCGGGCGGAGCTGAGATGTCCGCGATCGGCGGGAAATCCGGGTCCGGCCGAAACTCACGCCATATGCCCGCGAGCGCGACCGCGACGCCTGCGCTACGAGGGGCGAGCTCGGCACCGCCGGCCAGGTCGACGCCTGGTCCGCCATAGACTCGCGCCAGGCGACGAGCCCTGGCCGGGTCGCGGCTGGCGATGGTGACCTCGGCGCCGGCGAGTCTTGCCGAGTGGGCGAGGGACGACCCCATCCGGCCCGCGCCCACCACCAACACAGTGCGACCGGCCAGTGGCGATTTTCCCTGCAGCCATGCCACGGCTCTTTGCGCAAGGTTGCCGCTGTATGCAGTGCGACCCGCCCGGGCGCTGCGGCCCGCCGCGATCGCGGTTTCGAACAATCTCTGAAGACGGTGGTCCATTGGATGCGATGCGCGAGCGTGCGCAATAGCCTCGCGTACCTGATGGAGCACCTCATCTTCGCCGACGATCGCGCTCTCCAATCCGGCCGCGACCCTGATGAGATGTCGCACTGCCCGCTCACCGCTATCGATCTGGAAGCGCGGATCCAGTTCGTCCAGTGCGCCGAATCCGTAGAGCTCCACGCGGTGGCAGGTGTTGAGCAGGATGCAATCCGTGCGATCGGCAATCAGGGCTGACGCCAATCGGGCGAGCCGCTCGCGCTCGTCTGCGCCGACGGTGTCCGCTTGAACAGCCATCACCCAGGGTTGGTCAGTGGACATCGGGAAGTGCCAACTCATGCTCAAGACTACTGAAAGCTATTGCTGGGACGACGTTGTCGGTCGAGCACCCTGGGTATCAGAAGCGTCGGCCGCACATCCTGTGTGTCGCTCAACCCAGAAGCTTCCAGCCTATCGGTGACTGTCAACGGCACCTTGGTCAGGTCGTGCAGATTCATCCGCTCGAGAAAGTCAAGGACAAGGTCGAGCTCACTCAACTGCCGCAACAGACGCGGACTCTCGCGCACCACGACGTGAGTCTACGACGGCGCCGGCAGGTTCAATGGGAATGCGCGCGCTACGATTTGGAGCCTCATGAGTCCGGCAGAGCATGGTGTGCTGATCCAGGCGGACGAACTGAGGGGTCTCAGCCTGTCGATTCTCAAAGCAGTCGGTACGCCGGAGGACCTCGCCTCCATCATTGCGGCGTCGCTTGTCGATTCCAACCTGGCCGGACACGACTCCCACGGAGTGATCAGGCTTCCTTCATACGTCGCCGCTGTGCGCAAAGGAAAGGTGTTTCCAGCGGCTCGCGCTGAGCGCCAGTCGCTGGGCGGGGCGTGCGCGCGGATTGATGGCGGGTGGGGCTGGGGTCAGCCAGCGGCCCATTTGGCGACCGACACAGCAATCGAGCTCGCTCTTTCTCACGGTGTGGGACTCGTTTCCATCGGCCGCTGCAACCACATCGGGCGGCTCGGGGAGCACGTGGAGAGGATTAGCCGAGCGGGAAAGATGGGTCTGGTAATTTGCAATTCGCCGGCGGCCGTCGCTCCTTTTGGAGGCTATACGCGCTTGCTCGGCACCAACCCCATCGCATGGAGCCCTCCCACGCCTCCGGGAAAGGTCCCTGTGGTGGTGGACTTCGCGACCTCCGCCATAGCGGAGGGGAAGCTGAAGGTCGCGCTCGCCGCCGGCGGCCAGGCGTCACCAGGAGCGGTGGTCGACAGCGATGGACATCCGAGCCAGAATCCATCGGCTTTCTACGACGGCGGCGCGCTGACAACGTTCGGCGGCCACAAGGGTTTTGGGTTGAGCGTGATGGCCGAGCTGGTGGGCGGAATCCTCTCTGGCTCAGGACCCTCGTCTCTACCCGGTTACGACAACGGCAACGGCACCGTTGTGTTGGCGATCGACGTGGAGAAGTTCCTGCCGGCTGCCGCGTACTTGGATCAGGTGGAGGCTTTTTCAGGAAAGATTCATGCCGCTCCGCCTGCGCCCGGCTTCGACGAGGTCGTGATGCCTGGAGAGCCCGAGTGGCGCTCTCGCCAGCGCCGTACGCAGGAGGGTGT
>WNEZ01000481.1_pt1 | contig 31966 bp, 20 predicted proteins | sample 5400521 | NCBI WGS metagenome assembly WNEZ01 (sample SAMN13153339, study PRJNA577476) | soil metagenome | isolation source: 120 cm saprolite under Douglas fir tree site 2 hole 1 replicate 1 | place: USA:California | collected 2015-04-18 | reverse complement strand
AAGACGCGCAGAGTCTGCGCTGCGACGAAAATCGCCACATCGCGCTCGCCAGGGTGGAAAATGGATTTCCGTAGCCAGGTTTCGGCAATCTCCCGGGGCATCCCCGTTGCTCTCAAGTGCGCGACGTGTGTAACAAGAAAATAGGCAACAAGCACCAGCGCACCGATTTGACCGACAACCCACACCGCGAACAAGCCTGGCCGCTTCCCATACGGATAGAGCCGCAAGAGCATGTACATGCCCATGGTGAAGGCGAAAAGCAGGGAAGAGTAATGAGTGAGAAGCGCCCCATAAAGGCATAACGAGAAGAGCACCATCAACGGCCGAGAATTCTCCTGGATCGCGCGCTCAGACAAGTAGAGGCACGCCGCCATGAAGAACAACAGGAGCGCATACTGCCTGACTTCCGCCGAGAGGCCGATCAGAGAGGGAGCGAACGACAAGAGCAACAGTCCCATGAAGGCGGTAGAGCGATCTGTAACATCCTTAAGCCATAGATAGAAAAGCCAGCAGCAGGCCGTCCCCGCCAGTACGGACGGCATGCGCAGCATCAGCTCCGATTGGCCAAATGAACGCCAGTAGTAAAGCACGAGGATCAACAATGGAGGGTGAGCGTTCGTGAGCGCAGCCTTATAAACAAGACCCACGGAAGGCTGGCTCGCCGAAAGGTAATGAAGGGCTTCGTCGGGATTGAGGAAGTACTCCTTGGCCTCAATGAGCCTTGCGCCAAGGCCGGCTACCAACACGAACAGAGGCAGCAAGGCATCGAGACGCGAACGGAAATCCCGCCCGTTCAGCACGGTCTCCTTGTTGGCGAGAGTCTCGCTCACTGCGCAACCATGGCGTTGAGCATTGTTGTCGTGCATTATTAATGTGGATCGCTAATAGCGTCAATCGGTATCGGACCGGCCGGGCACACGGGCGCCGCTCATAGCCGCCGTGTTATATTCCCACGCTAAGTGCCTCCGACAAAACTCTATCCCCGAACGGCGCTGGCCCTGCTGACCGCGCTGAACCTTCTGAACTACATTGACCGCTCGGTGTTGTTTGCCGTGCAGGATCTCGTCAAAGCGGAATTCCATCGAAGCGACCTGGCGTTCGGCCTGCTCACCACCGTCTTTTTCATCTTTTACATGTGTGCGGCGCCTTTCATGGGACCGCTTTCGCTGCGTTTCTCGCGCAAGCGCGTCATCGTCGCGGGGGCCATTGTGTGGAGCGTTGCCACCCTACTCACCGCCTTCACCAAGAACTTTGATGAACTGCTCATTCGTCATACTCTGGTGGGCATCGGTGAAGCCAGCTTCGTCATTCTTTCTCCAACTTTTGTCGCGGACATGTTTCCAGTCGAAAAGCGAGGACGGGTCATGGGGGTGTTTTACCTTGCGATCCCGGTCGGAACCGCTTTGGGGTATCTGCTGGGTGCCGTTATGGGGCCAAAATACGGCTGGCGCGCTCCATTTTACGTGGGAGCTGCACCAGGAGTTCTCCTGGCATTGCTGCTGCTGTCGATTCCCGAGCCGACACTGGGCCAATTCGATCCGCCCGAAAGCAAGCTTCCCGAGCGGGATACGCTGAAAAACTTGCTCCGCAATCCCGCCTTTCTTACCGCAACCCTGGGCATGGCGACGATGACCTTCGCGCTCGGGGGACTCCAGGTCTGGATGCCAACCTTCCTGCACCGCGCTCACGGCTACAGTCTGCAGGCTGCGGGCCTCATTTTTGGGTCGAGCACCCTTGTTAACGGCCTGGTTGCGTCTCTCGCGGGCGGCTGGATCTCCGATCGGCTGCTGCGACGAACCAAATCAGCCCACTACCTCGTGTCCGCCGTCAGCCTAGGGTTGGGCATTCCGGCCATGTGTGTCGCCTTGTTTGCCAACGGGACGCTCATGGTCGTCGGCATTTTCGTGGCCGAATTCTTGCTGCTATTGAACACCGGTCCGCTGAACGCCGCCGTGATCAATTCGGTCGGGCCCCATGTCCGTGCAACCGCACTGGCGGTAAACATTTTTATTTTCCATTTGCTCGGTGATGTACCGTCCGCAGCGCTGATCGGCTACATGTCGGATAAGTATTCTCTACAACTCGCCTTTTTAGGGCCGGTGATCGCAATTGCGCTCTCTTCAGCCATTCTGTTTTACGGCATGCGCTATGCACCTCCGTTACGTGGACAGGGTGAATCCACAGAGTCGCAAGTTCCCTCAGGAGCATCTTCCTAGCAGAATGCATTGGCAAACAGTTCATTGGATCGCAGGCGGCATTCTTGCACTGGCCTGGTTTTCGCGCATCGTGGAAGCGGCATTCGGTATGGCACATGTCGCCGACATCGCGCGGCCCGAATGGGATCGCAGGCCAGCGACTCCAAACGGCGAGCCTAGAGTCAGCATTATTGTTCCGGCGCGCAACGAGGAAGAACATATTCGCGAGACGCTGCGGCAGTTGCTCGCCCTCGATTATTCCAACTATGAAATTATCGCCGTCAATGATCGCTCGACCGACTGCACCGGACAGATCATGGATGAGGTTGCGGCGAGCTCCAAAGCACACGGCCTGCTGAAGGTGCTGCACATTTCGGAATTGCCCCCGGGGTGGCTCGGCAAAACGCATGCCATGTGGATTGCCGGCCGGCAGGCGAGTGGGGACTGGTTGCTCTTCACCGATGCCGATGTGCTCTTCAAGCCCGATTCGCTGCGGCGCCCGGTCGCTTATGCCGAAGCTGAGCGAGCCGACCATGTCGTCCTTTTCCCGCGCATGATTATGAAGCGGCCGGGCGAGAAAATGATGATCGCTTTCTTTCAGGCACTTTTCGTTTTCGGACACCGCCCGTGGAAGGTTGCCGATCCCAAAGCGCGAGACCACATGGGTGTGGGCGCTTTCAATATGGTCCGGCGCTCGGTCTATAACGCGGTCGGCACGTATCGCGCATTGCGCATGGAAGTGCTCGACGACATGAAACTGGGCAAGGTAATCAAGAACGCGGGATTCGCCCAGCGCAATGTTTTTGGCGAGGACCTGATTTCCCTCCGCTGGGCAAAGGGCGCTTTCGGCATCGTCAACAATCTCACCAAGAATTTCTTTGCCGTGCTTTCTTTCCAGTGGTGGCGGACCATGGCCACCATAGTGGGTCTCGGTTTTCTGAATCTCGGGCCGTTTTTTGGTGTCTGCCTGGCACATGGATGGGCGCGACTTCCTTATGCCATCGCCCTGGTTTCACTGTTTCTGATTTATTACGGAATGTCCGTCAGGTCGGCAGTCCCGCCATACTATTTTTTTCTCCATCCGGTCAGCACCAGCCTGTTCATGTACATATTGCTGCGCTCGATGTTCTATACGCTCTGGAACGATGGCATCGAGTGGCGGGGCACGAAGTATCCGCTGGAAGAGCTTCGCAAGGGAATGGTGTGAGGCGCGTGAGTCGTTAGCGGTGGCCGCTACTGCGGCTCTCCTGGATCCTCGATTGAAATGGGCGCGCCCTGCTTCCTATGTGACTTCTTGGCCTTGGGGTGGCTGTACTTTCCCGCACTGTAGTGGCCGCGCCGTTCGACGTCGTAGTCGGTCGGTACCGGAGGAACGACGACGAAAGCGCTCTCGCCCAGTTGTTGTGTGTGGCGCAAGACAATCTCCGCGCGTCCGTCGTGGTCTTGGATCGTACCCTTGATTTCAATCATTCGGCCTTCGAGTTGCTGAATATCGCCGACCTTTTTCAGGTCGTCCGGGAACACTACGACGGTAAAGGGACACGTCTTGTGGTCCTGGCAGAAGGTGAGGAAGGTGACGCCGTTGGTGCCATCCGCCACGTGCAGCACGGTTCCGGTGACGCACTGGGTGGTCCCGACATGCTTGCTCGCTTCGGCGAAGGAGACGCAGTCATGCTTTGAAGTATTGCGCGCGGAGCAAACGCCGCTCATTGTAATAACGGCAACAAGAACGCTCCCGAGCAAGCAGGTCAGAGTAAGAAAACGCATGATGGCTGAGGCGCAGCGAAGTGCTCCTCAGTTTTATTGTAGGCGTGGAGGAGAGACCCTACGCTAAGCGGGACGGAAATTTTCGCAGCGACTTCCCAAAAAGGGAACTTGCAGCCGGGGCGAAGCCCCGGCCTGCCACAGTGCTCGCGGTTACAAGCATCTCACGTCCCGCTACTTGGTGAAAGATTTTACGGCCGCTGCTTCGTCGTCCTTCACATCGAAGACGGTGTAGAGCTTCGTGATCTGCAGCAGGTCGTGTACTTTTTTGGTGAGGTTAAGCAGCTTGAGTTCGCCGCCCTGGTTTTTGGCGGTGGTGAAGGCGCTGACCAGCTCGCCGATGCCTGAGCTGTCGATATAGTTCACGTCGCCAAGGTTCAGCAAGATCTTTTTTTGTCCCTTGGAAAGCAGGTCGCGCACCGTTTCGCGCAAAACCACGCTGCCTTCGCCGAGGGTGATCCGGCCGCTGAGGTCGACAATCGTAACGCCATCGACCTGACGAGTACTGGACTTCATAGTCACTGGGGAGCCTCCTTGGAATCCGCGGGGTTGCCGTGGACATGCTTAGTCATTCTAAGTTCGGTGCCCGTCTGGGAAGGGTGGATCTCCACCACATCCATGAACGAGCGTATCAGGAAAATGCCCCGCCCCGACGTCTTCAGCAGGTTATCCGGCGCCAATGGATCCGGAATCTTGCTGGCGTCGAGCCCTTTGCCTTGATCGCGGATGACGATGACAAGGTCGTGGAGCGTACGCTCAAACGCGAGTGTAACTTTCTTAGTCGGGTCGTAGGCATTACCATGCAAAACTGCGTTAACCGCCGCTTCTCGCACCGCCATGGAGATCTTCATGATCTCCTCGTCGTCAAAGCCCGCTTCGGCGGCGATGCGGCCCGCCGTCTCTTCGGCATTGTTTACCGTCTCCAGCGTCGAATCAAGCGTATAGGAGACGCGGTCTGCGGACATAGTAGCCTAATATGAGAGAACAGTTCCTGAGTCGGCCTTCACCTCGCTTGCGACGGCGATGCCGGGCTCATCGTGCTGGCCCGAATACGGTGGACGGGCGAATTGAGAGTTTGCCTGTAGGGCTCGCAAAAGTCAACGCGATCCCTCAGGTTTGGTGTCCGGCGAGTTCCGGAGCAGGAGGGAGGTGGCTGGCGTAAGCCCAACCGGCTACGGTCCTGAAACGACCGTCAGCGTGACGTTGGTCGGATGGTAGGCGATTGTAAAGTGCTCGCCACTGTTAATGCTCAGGCCATTGACCGTGGCAAAGGTCCCCGTGACGGCGCTGCCGGTCAGGATGGCGAAGGTATTTCCGATGGCCGGAACGAAGTTGTTAATCAGCGTCACATTGAGAGTTCCATTCAGACTCGCCCCGTTTGCGACGGCCAGTTGGCTGTATTGCTTGCCGACTGTCAAGCCGCCAATTTGGACATTGAGGCTGCCGCTCGAATTCTGCGTGTAGGTACTCGCGGAAAGCTTGCCCGTCCCTGTCGGCGAATCGCCAGCCGTAAACAAGCCGCTGGAGACCACGGTGCTCGCGATCGTACCCTTGCCAAAAACGCTTCCCGCCTGAATCGTCGTCCCGGAGGGAGCGGTCAGAGTGCCATCCACGGTCGTGGTTCCCGCCGTCTGGGTGTAGCCGCCAGCGACCTTGAGATTAGTTCCTGCTCCCACGGTTAGCCTACCGGCGTTGCTGAGATCCGCGGGCGTAATCAGCGTCTTGCCGGAGTGCAGCGCCAGCGACCCTTTCTTGGTGATGGCGGCAAAGTTTCTCAGTCCATCGTTGGAGGCCTGGTCGATGATGGCGGAAGCTGTTCCCGTGAGAGTGATGTGCGCGGCATCGTTCACGATGTTGGCGCCGTTGAACTGCAACGTACCGGAGACCGTATAGGTTCCGCCGGTCAAGGTTGTGCCCGAGAAGTTACTGAACACCTGGTTGATGTTCATCAGACTTCCCTTGTTCACCATCAGCGCGCCGGAGTTGCTGAAACCGGCGCAATCGATGATGAGCGCCGTGGGCTGGTTCGCGATAATTTTCCCCTTGTTGTTCACCCCCGCCTGCGTATTTCCAATATGGCCTGCGCCCTCGATCGTGTTGTTCAGGTTGGTCAGCCCGCCGCCGAAACCACCAATCGTGTTGTTCGGACTGTTGGACATGATTACCGTGCCTTTGCCGGTCAGGGTGGCGCTCTGCGCTTGGAAGTGCAGGTCGGTCTGGGAGGCGGCGCCGTTCAGGAGAATCGTCCCGGTGTTGTTCACCGTGCCGAGCAACACCGCTGCGTTCCCGTCAGGGATCTGGAACGTACCCGCGTTGGTGACGATATTGGTCCTGCCGTCCAGGGCGGGGGCGCTGAAACCAACCCAGTTCGAACTGATGGTTCCGCCGCCGCTGGTGGTCACCGTTCCACCGTCGATCACAATGAACGCATCGAGCAGCACTGTCGAACCAGCTCCGACGGCCTGAATCTTCCCGACGGTGTTGGCATAGATTGACCCTTGCACTTCCAGCGTACCGCCGTTGGTCGCCTCCACCGTGCCGGTGTTGGTGGTTGTGCCCGTGATGGGATCAAGGATGAGGCGGTTGGCGCCCCCTCCCCCAATGTTGGCGTTAATCGTGCCCTGATTGTTCAAGAACATCTGGGTGTTCCCGATGTGTCCCGCACCCTGAATCGTGTTGTTTACGTTGGTCAGCGCTCCGCCGCCCCATCCGATTACGTTGTTGGGGTTATTGGACATGTTGAGCGTGCCGCCGCCGGTCAGCGTAACTTGCCCCCCGGCGGACTGAATGTCCAACGCTGTCAGCGTACCGGTGCTGTTGATATTCAAGTGGCCGCCATTGTTGATGGTGCCCCCGCCGCTCCCCTCGATGAAGAGGAAAATCCCGTTGTTGAAGCTCAGGCTGTCATCGGAGTCGATGGTGAGGTTGGTGGTGTGGCCGTCGATGTCCAGAGCGACCGGGGAGGCTTTCCCATTCCCGTTGTCAATGAACACATTGCTGCCCCTGGTCGGAACCCCAGCGCTCCACTTGCTGGTATCGCTCCAATTTCCGGCGCCCCCGAGCCAGGTGTCGTTCTGAGCGAAGGCCAGAATTGGAGTCAAGCAGGCCGCCAGCAAAACGGTGGCTCGCATAGTAGTTTTTCTACTGAGCCCTGCAAGGCACACTTCTTCGTAAACTTTCCCCAAGAGTCGCGTCATGGTCACACCTCAAACGAACTTTTTTCAAAGTGTCGTTCTAAAATTCCGAAGTTGTGACGATCAAAAAATCGGCTTGCTCTCGCGTTCGGCCTTGGGGGGGCGACGTGTTATCAGGCCGAAACGGCATAAGTAGACTCCACGGCAAGGCTGCTGTCAAGATGCAAAAATCTGCAAGCGATGCGATACCGCAGGTTTGGTGCTCGGCGAGTTCCGGAGCATCGTGCGGAGGCTTGCGTAACCCGCAAGGGAGGCGGCTGCGCCGGCCGCTCCCCGCGCAGCTACGGACCGACCGTCAGCGTCACGTTGGTCGGATTGTAGGTGACGGTAAAGTGCCCACCGGTGCCGATAGTCAGGCCATTGACGTGGGCAAATGTGCCGCTGCGGGCACTTCCCGTCAAGATGATGAACGTATTACCCATCGCAGGTACAAAACCATTGATCACCTTGATGTTCAGTGTCCCATTCAAACTTACCCCGTTGGCGACGGCCAGTTGGCTGTATTGCGTGCCGACTGTCAAGCCGCCAATTTGGACATTGAGGCTGCCGCCTGAATTCTGCGTATAGGTAGTCAGGGAAAGCTTCCCCGCTTTGGTGGCTGAGTCGCCGGCAGTCACCGATCCGCTGGAAACCACAGTACTGGCAATCGTGCCCTTGCCAAACACTTTTCCAGCCTGGATTGTCACCCCCCCAGTTGCAGTTAGAACACCATCGACAGTTGTGGTACCGGCAGTTTGCGTGTAGGTGGGCGTGCCCTGCGGGGGCGCGGAGATTTGAAAGCCGCTTCCCACTCCTACTGTCACTTTTCCGGCGTTGCTGAAATTACCCGAAGTAACGGTAGTGTTAATCAACTTCCCCGAAAGGAGAGAGAACGAGCCTGTCGTCGTATTGGTCGCAAAGTTCGCGAGGGCATTCGCTGAGTTCTGGTCGTTGATGATCTGGGAACTGCTCCCGGTCAGAGAGATGTTGGCTGCGTTGGTGGCAATGTTGGCGCCGTCAAACCCCAGCGTCCCGCTGACCATATACTTCCCCCCGGTTAGCGTGCTGCCGGAGAAATTCGTGAAAGCACTGCCAGTGATATACAGGGCACTTTTCTTGGCCACCGTCAGCGTCCCCGTGTTGGTGAAATTGCCGTTGATGATGATTGGAGTCGTCTGAGTCGCACCGATCGTGTGCTGGTTAAGGAAATTGCTGCAGCATCCGGGTGTAATGCTTCCCGCTCCCTGGATGGTGCTCTGATTGGTGAACGAAGCGCCATTTTGCTGACCATAGCCCATGATGGCGTTGTTGTTGGCGTTCGACATCTTCAGGGTGCCGCTCCCCTTCAGGGTTACGCTTCCCTTGATGTCGAGAATTGCAGAACCGCCGCTGGGCACGCTATTCATTTGGAAGGACCCGTTGTTGGTAATCGTTCCGTTCAGATATTCGATGTTGCCATTGTTTAGCTGGAATATGGACCCAGTACTAATGGTCACCCCATCGAGGATGCCGTCGTTGAAGCAGCAGTTTGCCTGGATGCTGCCGCTGCCGCTGGTAGTCAGCGTGCCTCCGCTGACGGTCAAGCCGCTCTCGATCGACACGACCGAACCGGAGTCGGCGTGGATGGTGCCTCCAGTATTGGTGAGCGTCCCCGAGCCACTGAGGGACAACTTCGCCCCATTCGTCGCCTCCAGCATTCCTGTATTTGTGACCGTGCCGGCTCCGATTGCGACGATCAACGGGGTTGTCTGATTAGCGTTGATCGTCGCCTGGTTGTTAAAGGTTTCTCCACTACCGATGCCGCCCCCACCAATGTCTCCAGCTCCCTGAATCGTAATTTTATTCGTTAGTGAGGCAGGCGATGTCTGACCATATCCCATGATTTGGTTGTTGGCATCGTTTGACATGGTCAAGGTGCCACTCCCCTTCAGGGTCACATCTCCGTTGACGTCCAGAATCGCCGAGCCGCCGCCAGTTGAGTTGAACTGCATGGAGCCGTTATTCGTGATCGTCCCGCCCAGGTGTTGGATGTTATTGTTCACCTGGAAAGTTCCGTTGATTGTGACACCGTTGAGGGTGCCGTCGTTAAAACAGCAGTTGGCCTGGATGGTCCCAGATCCGCTGGTCGTCAGGCTACCCCCGCTAATCGTCAGCCCGCTCTGTAGCGTAACGATGGAACTGGGATCGGCGTGAATGGTGCCCCCGGTGTTGGTCACCGTCCCCGAACCATTGAGCACCAGGGTCGCTCCGTTTGTGGCCTCCAGCGTTCCGGTGTTACTGGTAGTGGCAGCGCCGACTGACATAGTCAACGGCGTCGTCTGGTTCGCGTTGATGATCCCCTGGTTGGTAACAGTGCTACTGCCGGGTGATCCGATGCTTCCGGCGCCCCGGATCGTGGTTTGGTTGGTGAACGAAACACCGTTCGGCTGACCATACCCCATGAGAGCATTGCCAGCATTGTTCGACATGGTCAGACCACCCGCGCCCTTGAGAGTCACGCTTCCGCTGATGTCCAGGATTGGAGTGCCGGTGTTCGCGTTGATCGACAGCGTACCCGCGTTGCTGATGGTAGGCCCGAATACCGTGAAAATCGTGCCGTCCACCAGCGTCAAGCTGTCGTCGCTGTCAATGGTCAGGCTTCACTGCGCTCCGTTGAAGTTGATCGTGACCGGGGAAGCGCCGACTTTACCATTGTCAATGAAGACGCTATTGCTGCTGCTGGGTACGCCGACGCTCCACTTGGTACCATCGCTCCAAAGCCCGGTGCCCCCGAGCCAGTTGTCTTTCTGAGCGAGGGCCAGAATTGGAGTCAGGCAGGCCGCCAGCAAAACGGCAACTCGCACAATGGTTTTTCTACGGAGCCCTGCTAGGCACACTTCTTCGCAGACTTTCCCCAAAGGTTGCGTCATGGTCACACCTCAACGAACTTTTTTCAAAGTGTCGTTCTAAAATTCCGAAGTTGTGACGGCCAAAAAGGGGCTTGCTCAACGAGCTCGGCTTGGGAGAAATTACTTGCTAACGGGCCGAAACGGCACAATTAGACTGCTGGGGAATGCCGTTGTCAAGAGGCAAAAGTCTGCACTATCCTACCAAGCCGAGTCTTCTCCCAAGGGAAATCCGCGCAGTCGAATATCTTCTTTAGGAAGGCGGCGGAGGCGACTAGTCCTAGTCTATGAGCGCGTCAATACCACGGAGAAGAAGCGCTTTAGTTTGGTCGCGTCCAGTTTGCCATCGGTTCGCACGCCGGAACACAGATCGAGCCCGAACGGGCTCACTTCTTCAATGGCCTGGCCTACGTTCTCCGGGGTGAGCCCTCCGGCGAGAAACAGCGGAATGCCGATGCGTTCCCGGATCGCACGACTGAGGCTCCAATCGTGAGTTCTACCCGTACCGCCTAATTCCTTGACTGCGAGTTTCTGGTTGCCGGAATCGAGCAGGATTGCGTCCAGATCCGGTGCGACTCGCGCGGCCTCCTCGACGGATTCGGGTCCGGTCACGTGGACGACCTGAACCACGGAGATCCCAGGCAAAGCTTCTTTCAGGTCGCGATGCGTGCCGTGAACGAGATGGTCGCAGAGCTGAATCGTATTCGTCCGGCAGAACCGCTGTTGCTCGATGATCTCGGTAACCCTTTGCCGCGAGGTCAGCAGGAATGTTCCAATCGCAGGTGGGACGGTCGCGGCAATTTCTGCGATCCGCTCATCGCTGATGACGCCCGGCCCGCTCGGCATGTTTGAAACCAAGCCCAGCGCGGATGCTCCACACTCGATGGCCAGAGCCGCCTCGTCCACACTGCCGATGCAGCAGATTTTTACTCGTGGCGTGCGCGTCGCTCGAATGAGATTTCCCCTGTGTCTTTCTCTGTGTACCCCTGTGTCCTCTGTGGTGAAAAAAGATCTCTACCACAGAGGACACAGAGTACACAGAGAAATTCTCCTATTCGCCGTATGGAACCCAGATGTTCTTGACCTGGGTGGCGTGCTCAAGAAACCAGCGACCCTCGGCGAGCTTGGGGTTGAACCAGTCGATAGCGCGGCCTTCATTCGTCCAAACCTGCTTCAGATTGCCAACCGACTGCGCCTTGGCCGCAGCGGCGCTGGCTTCATCGCCAAAGCACCAGATGGCATCGACATCGTCGTGTTCGGCGAGCGTCTTCAGAAGCTGCGACGTGTATCCAGTCACAATATTCAGTGCCCCACGGGGCAGATCGCTGGTATCGAAAAGCTGGTAGAGATCGCTCGTGATAAGAGGATAGGCCTCCGAAGGAACGGCGATCACCGTATTGCCAACCGCGAGAGCGGGCATCACGACAGAAAGAAATCCGAGCAGCGGCGCTTCCCGCGGACAGATGACACCCACCGTCCCTATGGCCTCGTTCATTGCGATTGCAACATTCCGAAACGGAGGATTGTGCACCGCTCCGTCAAACTTATCGGCCCACGCCGCGTACGAAAAAATGCGCTCGATACTGAGGTCCACTTCCGCGGCAGCTTGTTTTTCGCCGACCACGGCGGCCAGGCGATGCGCAATTTCGTCGCGCCGCTGGGAAAGATTCTCCGCGCTGTAGTAAAGAACCTGAGCCCGATTTTGCGCGGTAGCCTTTGTCCACGATGCCGCCTTTCGCGCCGCTTCGACTGCGTTGCGGATGTCCTTGCGATTGCCGAGCGGTGCTTCACCCAGCAATCGTCCGTCGGCCGCGCGCACTTCTATGTAGTAACCGGAGTCCGGACGCGCCTGCTTGCCGCCGATGTAGAGCTTGACGGTGCGATCAATCTCGGGAGTATCGGTGTGAGAAGTACTCGTCGGTTGGTGGAGCGCCGGGCGTCCCCGCCCGGCCTCGTCATCATTGACGGGCGAGGACGCCCGTCGCTCTATCCTTGAAGCGTGGGTTTCGTGTTGCAATTCCGCTTCGGGTGCCGCGAGCGTCTTCTCCGCCGGAAGTGTCGGCGCGCTCTTGAACCAGGCCGGCTCCATGTATTCCAGCAGGCCTTCGCGTCCGCCCTCGCGTCCGTAACCACTCTCGCGGTAGCCGCCAAAACCGCAGGAAGCGTCGAACAGGTTCGTGCAGTTTACCCAGACCACTCCTGCTTTAAGTTGCGCGGCAACATGCAAGGCGACGTTGATGCTCTCGCTCCAGACACAAGCCGCCAACCCATAAACCGTATTGTTCGCCAACTCCACCGCTTCCGCCGGTGTGCGAAACGTCATCGCCGCCAGCACTGGTCCGAAGATTTCCTGCTGCGCAACAATCGATGTCGGATGCACGTTGCTCAGAAGCGTCGGCGGATAATAGAACCCGCGCGCAGGCAATGTAACCTGTGGCTGCCAGCACGTCGCGCCGTCGGCCACACCCTGGTCGACAAGGTTGCGAATGCGATCGAGCTGCACCTTCGCCACGATCGCGCCGATGTCGATGGCTTTGTCGAGCGGCGCGCCGATGCGCAGGGTGCTCATCCGATCCTGCACTTTGGCGATCAGAACTTCGGCAATACTCTCCTGCATCAGCAGTCGCGAGCCAGCGCAACATACCTGCCCCTGATTGAACCAGATTCCGTCCACCAGGCCTTCAACTGTGCTATCGAGATCCGCGTCTTCAAAGACGATGAAGGGAGACTTGCCGCCAAGCTCCAGCGAAAGGCGCTTGTGGCTCGTCGCGGTGGCTGCGCGAATTGCGCGTCCGACTTCAGTCGAGCCGGTGAACGCAATCTTGTCCACATCCGGATGCTTGACCAGCGCCTCGCCGGTCGAGCCGTCTCCGGCTACGATGTTGACCACACCGGCGGGCAAGCCAGCTTCCTGGCAGAGTTCGGCGAAGGCCAGCGCGGTGAGTGACGTGAATTCTGCCGGCTTCAAAACGACGGTGTTTCCCGTCGCCAGCGCGGGAGCAATCTTCCACGCCAGCATCAGCAGTGGGAAATTCCAGGGGATGATCTGACCGACGACCCCGCAGGGCACGTACTCCGGGAATTCCTGCTCGAGAAGTTGCGCCCAACCCGCATGGTGATAGAAATGGCGAGCGACTAGTGGGATATCAATGTCGCGACTCTCGCGGATGGGCTTGCCATTGTCCATCGTCTCGAGAACCGCCAGCAGCCGCGAATGCTTCTGCACCAGCCGCGCGATGGCATACAGGTAGCGCGCGCGGGAATGCGGGGTGAGCGCCTGCCATCCTGAAGACGCTGCCCGCGCGGCCTTGACCGCGAGGTCAACGTCAGCCGCCGACCCTTGCGCAACCGAGGCGAGTTTCTCTCCGTTCGAAGGATCGACGGTGTCGAAGTACTCCCCCGCCGCGGGCGCCTGCCAGCGGCCGCCGATGAAATGTTGGAGGCGGTGGCCATGACGCCCCAGCCATGCCACCGCTTCTTTTGAATCTTCCGGAGCGGGCCCGTATTCCATGCTCACAAACTTTTCGGCAATGCTCATTAGCGTTTGCTCAATTCCTTCTTCGGACTCTTCTGAAAATCAATATGTGTTGTCATCCCGAGCGGAGCGAGGGATCTGCAGTTTGTCGGGTTCGCAATTGCTGCTCGCAGCTCATGCAATCGGATGCCGGTACGCGGCGGAATAACGCCCCGTCGCATGATGCTCCAGTTGCCGCTCGATGTCGCCCAGCAAGCTGCTGGCGCCGAAGCGAAACATTTCCGCCCGCAGCCATGACTCGCCCAGTTCCTCTTTGATCAATGCCAGCCACTCGATCGACTGCTTCGCTGTGCGGATGCCTCCGGCCGGTTTGAAACCCACCGCCATTCCGGTTTGCTGCGCGTATTCGCGGATGGCGCGAGTCATCACCAAGCCGACCGGCAAGGTCGCGTTCGTCGGCTCCTTGCCCGTCGAAGTCTTGATGAAGTCAGCGCCCGCCATCATGGCAACCACACTCGCGCGCCCGACGTTGCGCAGCGTCAGCAGATCCCCGGTGCCGAGAATGACCTTCATGTGCGCTGATCCACAAGCTTGCTTGAAGGCCGCCACCTCGTCGTAGAGCGCCTGCCAGCGTCCACCGAAAACGTGCGCGCGGGTGATGACTACGTCGATCTCATGAGCGCCAGCCTCGACCGATCGGCGAATCTCCGCGACCCGCTCCGTCAGCGGTGATAGGCCTGCGGGGAAGCCCGTCGACACGGCAGCGACATGCACTCCACTACCCTCGAGCGCATGCAGCGCAGTTTCAACAAATGTGTGATACACGCAAACGGCGGCGACCTTAATTTGCAGTTCCTCGATCCCAAGCTTCTGTTCTATTTCCTGCTGGATGGGATGCCGGGCCTTCGCGCACAGGCGGCGAACGCGCTCGTCGGTGTCATCGCCGGAAAGAGTGGTCAGATCCATGCAGGTAATCGCCCGCAGAAGCCACGCCGCCTGCCATTCTTTTTTCACGGTTCGTCGCGCGACATGGGATTGAACGCGGCGCTCGACCGCGCTGGTGTTGACTCGGACTTCTCGAACCCAATCCAGATTGAGGGGAATGCCGGTATTCGGCAGCAGAGGACGCCCGGAGAGCGTCGCGAGCGCGTTGCCGCTGTCGTCAGAAACACTGTGTGCGATGCTTCGAAAATCGTTGTGTTCTACCGGCATCAGGTCCTCTCGGCGAAACACGCCGGGAAAATTCGAGATTCGTACTAGTGCATCGCTCTAACGACGCCACCAATCCCTTAAAATTAGATGCCCCTATAAGGGCTGGGTCGCAACGGCCAAAATCTTCCACGGCCTATGCGTTGCCGTGCAATTGTACGGCAGATGCGATGAAAGATGAATTCTGGTTTCGCCTTGACACTGGGATTTTGTACGGCTACGCTACGGCGCAATTCCTAAATGCTGCAATCGCAATTTGGAGGCTAGTTCTGATTACCCCGGGCCATCGTTTTCGATTCCACCCAGAATTTTTCATTGCCGCGATTCTCTCCGCATTCATCGCAATGACGCTGGCACTTCCCGCGTCCGCCGCCAAGAAAATTATCTTCGATACCGATCCCGGCACTGACGACGCCATGGCCCTGATGCTTGCGCTGAACTCTCCTGAGTTAGATATTCGCGCCGTCACCGTCGTGCCCGGCAACGTAACCGCCAAACAGGGACTGGAAAATGCGCTGCGCATGATGTCGCTGGCGAATCGTTGCGATATTCCCGTCGCCGCTGGAGCCCAGCATCCGCTCTTTCAGAAGTTAATCACGGCGGAGTTCTGGCATGGCAAAAATGGGCTGGCCAATGTCGAATTGCCGCCCAGTAAATGCAAAGTCGATTCCCGGTACGGCCCAGACCTGATCATCGAGATGGTGCACGCCGCTCCCCACGAAATCACGCTGGTTCCGGTCGGTCCGCTTACCAACATCGCGCTCGCAGTAGAGAAAGACCCGTCGATCGTTCCGCTGGTGAAGGAAGTCATAATCATGGGCGGCTCGATCACTGGTGGCAATGTGAACGCTGCTGCCGAAGCCAATATTTACAACGACCCCGAAGCCGCTCAGATCGTCTTTCAGGCCGGCTGGCCACTCACCATGGTCGGTCTTGATGTCGGCGATAAGACATTGCTTTCACCGAAATACCTCGCGCAACTCGGACAGACCCACAGCCCGGTGAATGACTTCATCTACCAGCTGGCGCACTACCTGATCGATCTGTCTGCGCAATTCGGTTCTGGTGGCACGCCGATGTATGATCCGCTCGCGGTCGGTGTCGCGATCGATGCAACCCTCGTAAAAGCGCTGCCGATGCACGTGGATGTGGAAACCCGAGGCGAATTCACTAGAGGAGAAACCGTTGCCAACCGCCGCGGCGCGGTAGAGCGCAACGTGCTGCACGGTGACCGCTACATCATCGAGGGTCTCGATAAAGTCGAGCCCAATGCGAAGGTATGCATCGACGTCGACACCGACCGCTTCCTGCAACTGTTTGTTTCCAGAATTCGTGGCAAGTAGAACTTTGGCAAGTAGAACTCCGGACAGGTACACTCGGAGCGCTGTCCGCCGTCCAAGGAGAAGCGATGTTCACACCCCACAGTCTGACTCTTGCACTCTGCATGATGATCACCAGCGCCATTTGCTGGGGCTCCTGGGCAAATACCTACAAGGGCGTCAAGAATTATCGCTTCGAATTGTTTTACTGGGACTACGCCATCGGCATTTTTCTGGTGTCTCTGATCCTCGCACTCACCATGGGAAGCACCGGCAACGACGCTTCGAGTTTTTTGAACAATGTGCGTTCCGCCGACACGAAGAACATCGTTTTGACCATGGTTGCGGGCCTCATCTTCAATCTCGCGAACCTCCTGTTGGTGGCAGCGATTGATATGGCTGGGCTGGCCGTCGCATTCCCGGTTGCCATCGGAATCGCCCTCGTCGTCGGCGTAATTTTGAGTTATGTCCAGGAGTTGAAGGGAAATGCAACACTCCTTGCGGCGGGCGTGGTTTGCGCTCTCATCGCAGTCGTCCTGGACGGCAAAGCCTATGGCAGCCTGGCCATCGCCGGCCGCTCGGTTTCGAAAAAGAGCATTATTGTCTGCGTAGTCTCTGGCGTACTGATGGGACTGTGGGCTCCCCTCGTAACCCGAGCGATGACCAACGGAAACACACTCGGTCCATATAGTATTGCCGTCTTCCTAACGCTCGGCGCGCTGCTCTCGTGTTTGATCTGGAATGTTTATTTCATGAAGAAACCGCTGGTCGGAGAGCCCGTGAGCTTCGCCGGATATTTCAAAGGACCAATGTCCGGCCACGCTCTCGGACTGCTCGGCGGATTCATCTGGGGCATCGGCATGGTGTTCAATCTGGTAGCTGCCAGCTTCACCGGCGTGGCGATTTCGTATGCCATAGGGCAATCCGCGCCGATGGTCGCCGCTCTCTGGGGAGTTCTTGCCTGGAAGGAATTTGAAGGCGCGCCCGGTAAAGCCAAACTATACCTGGGCCTCATGTTTGTCTTCTACTGTGTAGGGATCTTGCTGGTGGCAAGGGCAAATGGCTAAAGCGGGCTCGTGTGGGGACGGGCGTCTCGCCCGTCCAAGCCGAGCAAAGCCCGGCAACTATCCAACTGTCAGCGGTCAATCAGATCGTAAAAATCCGCGAAAACATAGGCAGTATGAAAAACTGAATTCGCAGCCTCGTCGCACGGCATTCGCTGAGGCAACACGAAAACTCTTGACTTTGCATTTCTAATCTATTTATATGACCCATCGCTGAAAATAGGGACGCTCCACGTTCGAGCCGCGACGGAGTCTGATCCCAAATCGCCACTCCCCGTCTCCTGAAGAGAGGAGTGGAAGCCAAGGTGAAAACTAATGCTGAAGAGAAAAGCGCTGCTCGTAGCGGTTCTGTGTTCCGTGTTCTGCCTCTGTCAACTGCTTTACAGCCAGGCGAACGGCAGTTTTTCCGGAACTGTTACCGATAAAACCGGATCAGTAGTCGCGGGAGCGACTGTGAAAATCACCTCGCAAGGGACCGGTGTCACGCGCGAAGTGAAGACCGACGGATCAGGTCACTACATCGCGCCGTTCCTGCCGGTATCGATTTACACCATCCGAGTGGAATCCCAGGGTTTCCAGATCACCGAGCAGAAAGACGTTCGTCTGCAGGTTGACGAACAGCGCGAAGTCGATTTCTCGCTCAACCCTGCGTCTGTCTCCTCGACGGTTGAAGTCAGCGCCACCGAAGTGGCGGTAGAGACCGCGAATCCAACCCTCGGGCAAGTGATCACGGCCGAGCAGGTAGCGGACCTTCCGTTAAACGGACGCGACTTCGTCCAGCTCGCCACCCTGATCCCGGGCGTCACGCAGGAGACCAATCCCAACAGCTTCTTCAACAACGGTCCGAGCAGCGAGGTATCGACCCGGGGAACCTTCTCCCTTTCGGTTGGCGGGTCGAGGGCGCAGGAAACCGATTGGCTCTACGATGGCAACGACAATAACGAATTGACGGCTGGCGGCATTGCGATCTTGCCCTCGATCGATGCCATTCAGGAATTCAAGGTGCTGACTTACAACTACTCAGCCGAGTACGGAACGCGCGCGGGTCCGACGGTGCTGATCACGACAAAATCCGGATCAAACAATTTCCACGGATCGTTGTTCGAGTTCCTGCGTAATACGAGTCTCGACTCGAAGGAGTTCTTCGCAGTGACGAAGGACAAGTTTAATCTGAATCAGTTTGGCGGTTCGCTGGGCGGCCCCATTCAAAAGGATAAGACCTTCTTCTTCGCAGACTATCAGGCCACCAGAAAGCGGCGTGGAGTCCCAGGGAACGGTCTGGTTCCGACATCTGCGATGCTGACGGGAGACTATAGCCTCGATCCGCTGGGCGTGGCCCGTCCCGGCCTCTTCGACGGGAGTACGAACGCCGACCACTTTCCCGACATTAACAGTCCCTATACGTTCTCGCCCTTCCAATGCGACAGCTCGGGAAACCCCTTGCCCGCGGGGCCTGGAGGCGTTCAGCCGGCGGGTGTGAACTGCAACAAGATTCCCTCGAATATGTTCGACCAATCGGTCAATTCGTCCGTGGACCCGACCGGTTTGGCAATGATGCAACTTTATCCTGCCGCTAACGTGGTTAACTTCTCGACGGGGACCAACTTCTCAAATGTGCCCGTGAGGAGGCTGAACGAAGCCTCATTTGACATCCGCGTGGATCACACCTTTTCAAGCAAGGATTCCGTATTCGCCCGCTTTAGCTACGATCAGGCGAACAACTATGTTCCTGGTGGTGCGCCCGGTTTCGCGGAACAAGCTGCTTTCGCCAGCAATCAAAACATCAGCAACCACGGGCGCAACGCGACTATCTCGGAAACCCACATTTTCTCCGACCACAATATCAACCAGTTTACGGCAGGGTTTAACCGCATCTTCAACCACATTTTGTCTTTTGGAAATGGAAGCTGCGAGGCCGCAAACATCGGAATCCTGGGCGCAGACCTGAACACCAAATGTCCGAACTCTCCCGCGGGAATCATAAATCAATCGACAAAAGACTGCATGAGCTGCGGTTTGACCTCGACTTTGATGCCAAACTACATGACCCTCGGTGACCGTGGCTTTGCCCCATTTCAAGGTGGGACGAACGTTTTCTTGATCGCGGACTCCTTCGATATGATTCGCGGCAAACACGATATCCGCATCGGTATGGGGTTCCGCGCCAATCAAATGAATGTTGAAACCAACGCCTTCCAGGACGGGTTCTTCATCAATTTTGTGCTGACCGGCGACGCTACGGCCGATCTCCTGCTCGGTCAGATCGGAGGCGGAATTCATGACCAGACCTTCTTTGGTGGTACTACCGGACGGCGCTGGAAACTGTTCCGCCCCTTCGTTCAAGACGATTGGCGTGTGACAAACAACCTGACGTTGAACCTCGGACTCGCCTGGGCTCTCGTCACTCCGATCTCCGAAGCTCAGAACCGGCAGGCCAACTTTGACTTCAATGGCGGTAGGTTTTATGTCGCCGGGAAGGCGGACATCACCGGATGCGCGATTTGCGTTCGTTCGGACGGGCGCGTTGGCATTCAGATGGACAAAACTGCTTTCGAACCGCGCATCGGACTTGCCTGGAAACCATTTGGCTCGCAAACGACAGCGGTGCGTGCGGGTTATGCGATATTCCATGATTCTTCATGGAATCAGGGGGCGCAAGGGTTGTGGGAGAATCCACCCTACTTGGCCGAACTCGATGCATTTGGTTCGGCGAATCAACCAATTCCTTGTCCGTTTAATAACTATGGTTCTGCGACTCCGTTCGACTGTGGCAATGGTCGCATCTTCCTGCCCACTCTTACAGGACCTCCGAATCCGCAACTCTATCCCGGAGCACTTCAGGTGCAAAACCTGAACTTTAAGCAGGGGAAGGTGCAGCAGTTCAATCTGAATGTTGAGCACCAGTTGCCGGGCAACGTCGTTCTGACGGTAGGATACGCTGGTTCCCGCGCTTCGCACATTCTGGTGGACGGCTTGAACCTGAATGTGGGATCTCCCGCAGCATGCGGCGTCGTTGCTGGATATACCCGCGGTTGTGGGCCTGGTGGAACAGCATTCGGACCTAAGTGGGGTTCTCCAACATTCCTATTCCCTCTGACCATGAATAACAACAACGACGTAGGCCGGGCGCACTACGATTCAATCCAGATCAAGGCTGAAACGAAGAGTGCTCGTCACGGACTCTATGCCTTGCTTGGCTACACCTACGCTCGCACTTTCGATACTGGAATGGCCGACGGGGTGGGCACTTCTCCCGGTGCGACTTATTTCCCACTGCCGGGTTATCTGAAGTTGGATTGGGGACTCTCGCAACTTAACCTCAACCACAGCTTTACTGCCAGCGTTCTTTACGACCTGCCTTTCGGCAAAGGCAAACGCTGGGGCGGAGACTGGAACGCCGTTACCAATGGCGCTCTTGGGGGCTGGTCGGTCAATATCATCGAGCGCGCCCAGTCCGGCTTTCCCCTTTTCTTGGTGGATGGCTTGAACCAAAGTGGGGTGGCCTTCTCCTGGAATGGAAATGGCTTAAACCGGCCCGACCAGGTAGGCGATCCAAACAGAGGTGGGGACGAGGGTGGCCAAACAGGCTGCCCGACACAAGTCCACACCGTCCAGCATTGGTTCAATCCGTGCGCTTTTGCTCGCGCAACTCCAGGAGAACTGGGAAACGCTAATCGTGCCCCGCTCTACGGGCCGCGGTATGTCGATACTGACTTCTCATTGGTCAAGCGAATTCCACTTCCCCGCGAAGGTATGGGTCTCGATTTCCGCGCTGAATTCTTTAATCTATGGAATCACCCGCTGTTTCAAATGACGGGTGGTCCCAGCGGCATGCAGGACATCACTGCGCCTTTAAGTTTCGGCGTGATCAACGAGACTACACAAGATAATGGCGCACGCGTAATTCAATTAGCCCTCAAGCTGACTTTCTAGAGGGTTCTGCGTCGTGTTTCAAATTCGGGCAGACCGAGCCATCTGGTTCACCCAGACTCAGCTCAGTCTGCCCTTAACTTTCCAATCCAACACTCTGCCGGGGATTGATGACATGTTGATTCGTTGCACGCCGAAACTAGCGCTGGTGTTGGTGTCTTTACTCGCTCTCTTGCTCGCCATCACCGCCTCCGCCCAGAAAATCAAAGTCATCGTCGATCAGGACGCCCGCGGCCCCGGCACCAGCGACCAGCAAGCCCTGCTGGTCTTCCTGCAGTCGGAGAAGTTTGATGTCCTCGGCATCACTACCGTCAGCGGCGATCAGTGGGTGAAAGAAGAGACGCTGCACACCCTCCGCATGCTGGAGATTGCCGGGCGCACCGACGTGCCCGTCATCCAGGGCGCTGAGTTTCCGCTGCTCAACAGCAAAGAAGAGACGGAGCGCTGGGAAGCACTCTACGGCAAGCTCGAATACAAAGGATGCTGGACTGAACACTTCCAGGCGACGCGCTCCACTATCTACGACGAGCCCTACCATGCGCCCGACGTTGTGCCTCCCATGAAGGAAGGCGAGCCGCACATTCACGCGCAGCCCGGCACTGCCGCGGAGTTCATCGTGAAGATGGTGCACAAGTATCCAGGTGAAGTTGTGCTGTGGGCGGGCGGTCCGCTGACGAATTATGCACTGGCGCTGAAGCTTGATCCATCAGTCGCGACGCTCGCAAAAGCGTTCGTCATGATGGGCGGAGGGCTCTACGCCGACAAAGGCGCCATCGATCCCGGAGCCATCGACGCCCGCCGCGAATTTAACTGGTGGTTTGACGCGGAAGCAACTCGCATCGTCCTTCGCGCGCCTTGGAAGAAAGTGACCATCACTCCCATCGATATCTCAGTCAAGACGCGCTATACGACCGAGATGAAGGCCACCATCACCAAGGCGGGCACCGCGGTCACCGACTATCTAGAGAAGTATTCGCTGCCCGGATACATGTGGGACGAAATCGCCGGCGCCGCGCTCATCGATCCCTCCATCATCACCGGGCAGAAGCAACTCTACATGGATATCGACGTCGATCACGGCGCCAGCTACGGCAAAACAATCTTCTGGAATTCTACCGCTCAGGTGCCGCCGTACTTGCGCCTGGCCAATGTTCAGTTCGACATTGATGCGGAAAAGTTCTACAAAATCTACATCGACTTGATGACTCGCCCCGCCCGAAAATAGAAGTAAAGTGATGGAGCGACGGGCGTCCCCGCCCGTCCACCGCCAGCCCCGCTGGTAAAATCGAAATTCAGCGCGATCCTAAACGTGGAGATTTCTTGGTGAAACTTCGTGCCCTTTATGGTCTGAATAACTTCAAACGCTCTCCTGTCTTTCCGCTGTCGGTAATCCTGCTCGCAACCTGCTTTGCCTCAGCGCAGCCGCGCCGCAAGGTCATCATCAATGAGGATTGCTCAGGCCCCGGCGGCAGTAATCTGCAAACTCTCCTGGTAATGATCCAGTCGCCGCAGGTCGAAGTGCTTGGGATCACGGTGGTCAGTGGAGACCAGTGGCGCGATGAAGAAGTAGCGCACACGCTTCGCCTGCTCGAAATCATTGGACGCACCGACATCCCCGTTGTGCCCGGCGCGGCGTTTCCGCTGGTTCGCACCCACGAAGAAGCGCAGCGGTGGCAGGAACGCTACGGAAAAGTGGCCTACGCCGGCGCCTGGGACGATCGCTGGTGGCACGATCCCTTCGTCGTCCCCACGCTGCCGGAAGGGCGGCCGACCACGAAGCCCGCCGATGAAGATGCCGCCCATTTTCTGATTCGAATGGTGCGCAAATACCCGCACCAGGTCACAATTTATGAGGGCGGCCCCATGACCAACCTCGCGCTGGCCATTTCAATCGATCCGCAATTCCCCGAGTTGGCCAGGGAGTTGATCTTCATGGGTGGAAGCATAGGGCCCCAAACCGACAACCCCGAGTTCATCAATAACCCGCGTCACGAATTCAACTTCTGGTTTGATCCTGAAGCTGCGCATGTGGTGTTGCGCGCGCCTTGGAAGAAGATCGTGTGCACGCCCACCGACATCTCGGTAAAGACAAGTCTGACGCCTGCCATGATCCAGCAGATCGATAAGGCTGGAACTCCTCTGGCGCATTACGTTGCCCATTTTTACCAGTCCTTTCCAGGCGCGGATATTATGTGGGACGAGCTCGCGGCGGCCGCTTGGATCGACCCGTCCGTCATCACGAAACGAGAGACGCGCTACATGAGTGTGGATCTCGACCGCGGAGCCGGATACGGGAACACGCTGACTTGGTCAGAGAAGAATAAGCCAACGCTGATGGTGCAACCGGTGGAGATTCAAGCTGACTTGGACAAAGAAAAGTTTTATCGGATGTTCGTGGGCCTGATGAGCACCGCCACGCCGGCCCCCTGACCATCCACCGACGACCGGTTCAGTTCTGCGGCTGCGAGACGGAATCTTTGTTCTTATTCTGTAGCGAGATCACAAACTGCTGAATCTCGAGACGGTCACGCTCTGCATGTTCCTTTGTTTTCTTAGCTAATCGATCATGGAGTTGAAGTTCTTCTTGAGCTCTTGTTTTGTAACCGGTTCGCAGGTAAACCTGAGCCAAACGATAATGCGCCACTTCCAGCGTCTCATTGATTTCCGGAGTAACTTTTTCCGGACTGACTTCTTCGGGACTGACTTCAATGGCCTTCTGATAAGCGGAAATGGCCCGCGGAAAACCCTTGCGCTGCGAATACAGAATCCCAAGTTGCAGATACGCGGCACCGAGTTTCGGGTCGAGGCGCACTGCCTTTTGCAGCAGCGACTCGACTCGCGCTGAACGCTGATCGTCGGCCCGAGTGTCCGCCGAATTTGCCGATTGCTTCCAAAGGCTGACGGCGTAATAGTAGTTCGCGAGCGCATTGTCCGGCTGCAGTTGCGAGAACCGCCGCAATCTTTCGACCGATCCCTCTGATGGAGTGCCCTCCACACTTTGCATTTTTCCCAGAAACAGATACGGAGTCGGATTGTCGGGAGCGAGATCGGACGCGTTCGCGAGACACTGCGCAGCTTGATCGTAGGAACCGCGAGCGTACCAGCTTACGCCGAGCGCGATCAGCATCCGCACAGACTTCGGAAACAGGCGAGTGCCTTTTGTGAAAACCTCGGTGGCCGGTTCCAGCGCGCGATGAGCCAGAAGTTCAGTTCCCCAATCGAATAGGTTCGGTTCGCTGGGATCAAGTTCGGCGGCGCGTTGGTACTCCCGAACCGCATTGAGTGAATTGCCGAGTTTCTCCTCGACGTCGCCTAGCAGGTGATGAAATACAGGGTCTTGGGGATTGCGTGCCACGGCATCTCGCAAAGAACTCTCTGTCGTGACGGAAGCAGGCGGGTTTGATCCACCGCCCGATTCTTTGCTCAATGAAACCGTTGCCTTGGCCAGCGCTTCGGTGGTTCGCAATGCGGTATCGGAACCGTGGCCACCTGAATTCGTGGCTTGTGTCACGCCCGCCACGGTGAAGTGAGGTTCGTCAAAGAACTCAGGGCCTGATACGACGGTTTTTTCGGGCGCTGGTTTCACTGGCGCAGCATTTTTGGCTTCATCAGTTAGTTTGGCCGGAAGATCGAGATCGATTGTCTCTGTCGCGTTTCGCGTGATATGTACCCTATGGCCAAGAGGCGGCTTGTCCGCCATGCCGCCGAGGACAACGTAATCGCCTTCTTCAACAGTCGAAAACTGATACGCTCCCTGCGAGTCCGTGTGCGTAATCTGGGTCGGCAGCCAAGGAATCCCAGTCGTCGCAATCGATGGTCCCGGAAGGTGAAGGGAGACCGTAACGTTCTCCACTGGACGGCCGCTGGCATCGCGCACGTGGCCCTGCACGCTCCCAAATTTCTCCGCAGCGGAGGCCGACTTTTGCCCCTGCGCGCACGCGTCCACAAGCGCGACCATGGACACTAGCGCCAAGACGGCGAGACAAATTCCGGTTTGTCCGAAGTGGCCGGAGGTCACGCGGATCGGCTCCTTGAGAAAGGAAGAAAGCGGCAGCTCCAAGAACAAAATGGAATCAGCCGCGATCGTTGCTGGTCATTCTATCTCATGCGTTCCCTTCAAGAAATTGGCAGAGCTTATGAATAGGATTTACAATGGCACGCTTTCCATGCGGGCTTGTGGGGCCCCAAATCGTTTCTGTCAATAGTGAGGGCACATTAATTATTGAGGGAGTCCAAGCCATGAAGGGAAGAGGCATCATTCTGCTGTTGGTTGCTTTTCTGTTGCTCACATTCGCCAATGACGTGCTGGCACAGAAAATCAAGGTCATCGTCGATCAGGATGCGCGCGGCCCGGCCACAACCGACATGCAGTCCATCCTGATTTTCCTGCAGTCCGACAAGTTCGACGTCCTCGGTATCACCACGGTAAGCGGCGATCAGTGGGTAAAGGAAGAAACGCAACGCACATTACGGCTGCTTGAAATCGCGGACCGCACCGATGTTCCCGTCGCCCAGGGTGCAGAGTTCCCGCTGCTGAATTCCAAGGAAGAGTCCGAGCGCTGGGAAGCTCTCTACGGGAAGTTCCGCTACAAGGGCTGCTGGAGCGACTTTTCCAAAAGCCCGGAAGGCACTCCGCCAGCCTTCCGCGAAGGGTATCACGATCCAGATGTGATCCCTACGCTGGTGGAGGGTGCTCCTCACATCAAAGCGCTCGACGAAACTGCAGCACACTTCATCGTCCGCATGGTGCACCAGTATCCCGGCGAGGTCGTGGTATGGGCCGGTGGCCCGATGACCAACATTGCTCTCGCCCTGCGGCTTGATCCACAGGTGGCGACTTTCGCGAAAGAGTTGGTCTTGATGGGCAGCGGGATGTACGCGAACAACGGTGGCATTACCGGCATTGATGGACGGCGCGAATTCAACTGGTGGTTTGATCCGGAAGCCGTTCGCATTGCGATGCGCGCGCCCTGGAAGAAGATCACGATCACACCCATCGACATTTCCGTCAAAACGCTGGTGAACCCGGCCGTCAGAGCGGCTATCGCCAAGGCGGATACGCCGGTCGCTCGCTACCTCACGCAATTCTCCGTCGAAAGTTTCATGTGGGATGAACTCTCCGCGGCGGCCTTGGTCGATCCTTCGATCATCACGGGACAGAAGCAGCTCTACGTGGATATCGATATTGACCACGGTCCAAGCTACGGTGAAACGCTCTTCTGGCAACCGGGCACGGAGCTTCCGTCGTACGAGAGAATTGCGACTGTCCAATTCGATGTGGACACACAAAAGCTGTACGATCTTTACGTCAAGTTAATGACGCAACCGCAGAGGACTACGAAATAGCTAGGCACGGCAGGATTTCACGCCGGATTTAAGGAGCAGCGCACACGTGGATTCAAAACGAGAAATCTTTCGCATCTCTAGAATTACCCGCCGGCAATTTGTAACTTCGTCCGCCGCAGTTTTGGCCACCAGCGGTTTCGCCCACGGGGCAAACGCCGGCGGCGCAGCGGCTGGACAGCCTTCAGAACCGAGAGAGTCCGGCGAAAAGTCCGACCGGGAAACCGGCCGCGGTCCCTTTCGCGTCATCATTGACACCGACCCTGGCGTCGACGACGCTCTCGCGCTCTTGCTGGCCATGCGCTCACCGGAGCTGAAGATCGAAGCCATCACTCCGGTCGCCGGAAACGTACCGCTCGACCTGACGTTGCCGAACACCTTGCGCATGGTTGAAATCGCCGGCCGCACCGACATTCCCGTGGCTGCAGGGGCTCGCGCCCCGCTGATGCGCCGCCTGGTGACGGCAACCTACGCGCACGGTGAGAACGGATTGGGAGGCGCCGTCTTTCCTGAGCCGACGACAAAACCCGTCGCCGCGCCTGCTGCGGAGATGATTCGCCAGATCGTTCGGAAATATCCCGGCGAGGTTACGCTGCTCACTATCGGTCCGCTGACCAACATTGCTACCGCTCTTAATTCTGATCCAGAACTAGCCAGCATGGTTCACGCGCTGGTCATGATGGGCGGCTCGCTGTCGGGAGGGAACATCACGCCCGCGGCAGAGTTCAATGTTTACGTGGACCCGGAAGCCGCGCGAATTGTTTTTCAATCCGGAATTCCCGTGACCATGGTTGGCCTTGACGTCACGCGCAGAACTTCTCTTACCGACGCCCATGTGCGCACGCTTGAAGCGGCGCAGAACCCGGTCAGCCAGGCCGCGGCCAAGATCGGACGCAATGCGCTCAACCACAACCGCGAGCGCGGATTTCTGGTGGGACCGAACATGCATGACTCGCTAGCCGTTGCCGGATTTCTCGATCCGGCGATTCTGAAACTGCAGGACTATTACGTCGATGTCGAGACGACGGGTGAGCTCACCGCTGGCGAAACTCTCGGTTACAGCCCTGTTGCGGGGGACTTGCGGCGCCGCCCTGGAACGGAGAAAGATGCGGCGACCGCGAACATGACGATTCGCGGATCGGCCCCCACTCTAGCCAGCACCAAAACATCTCCCGTGTTGCGCGATAAATTTGTGCCCAACACGAAGGTCGCGGTGGAAGTGGATTCCGCGAGGTTTTTCGACTTGCTCATCGGGCGATTATCGGGGAGCAAGCAGTTTTAATCCTTCGAGGTGTGCGAATGAAGCTGGGCCGAGTCCAGAGAGTTGTTGCGGTCGCAACTGTGATTTTCATGACATGGACCGTAGCGCCGGCGTCCCGCCGGCTGTCGCGGGGCCGTCCCGGCCCCGCTTTGCTTGTGTCCCAAAGCATGGAGAAAGACAAGCGCAAGATCATCATCGATCAAGACGCGGCCGGCCCCGCCGGCACCGACCAGCAGGCGATACTGCTGCTCATCCAGTCTCCGCAGACAGAAGTCTTGGGCATCACCGTGGTGACGGGCGATGCGTGGCTCACCGAGGAAGTCGCGCACACTCTGCGCATGCTCGAACTCATCGGACGCACCGATATTCCCGTCCTACGCGGAGCCGAGTATCCACTCGTCAGAACGAAAGAAGAGACGGAGCAGTGGGAGCAACGCTATGGCTCCGTGGCCTGGCTCGGGGCGTGGACTCCGCGCGTGTATCACGCACCCCGCGAACTGGGAGCAATGCCGGAAGGGAAGCCGACCACCAAGGCCGCCGATGAAGATGCGGCGCACTTTTTGGTGCGCCTGGTACGCAAGTATCCGCACGAAGTTACTATCTATGAAGGCGGGCCCATGACAAATTTGGCGCTCGCGATCTCCATCGACCCCGAATTTCCGGGGCTGGCTAAAGAATTGGTGTTCATGGGCGCCAGCCTGAATCCGCAGACCGCCGATCCCGAGTTCGCAAACACGCCCCGCCACGAATTCAACCTCTGGTTCGATCCGGAAGCGGCTCGCATTGTGCTGCGGGCACCGTGGAAAAAGATTGTCTGCACGCCAGTGGATATTTCGGTGAAGACAAGAATGACAAATGAACTGATTGACAAGATCAAGGCAGGTAACTCGCCAGCGGCGGAATACATTGGCAAGTTTGCACGCCTGCGTGGATCTTACAACTACCTCTGGGATGAACTTACCTCGGCGGCATGGCTCGACCCAAGCTTGATTACAAAGAAAGAAAACCGCTACATGGATGTGAACCTGGACCGCGGCCCCGGCTATGGAGACACCCTCACATGGACAGACAGGGATAAACCTAAGCGCGATGTCCAGTCAGTGGAAGTGCAGTTTGACTTGGATACTGAACGGTTTTACAAGTTATTTGTGAACCTATTAACCGCGCCAACGCCGCATCCGGCCAAGCCGTCAACGCCTTAGCGACTTTCTAATACCGCGACCGCCTGATGAGTTATATGGTGGAGCGACGGGCGTCTCGCCCGTCCAGCCGGGCGGGGACGCCCGGCTCTCCACCAGCAAGCTCTGATCGACATCAGTAATTGCGACACTAGCGCCTCAACTGCTGCATCATCGTCTGCGCCTGCTCATGGCCCGGATGCTGCTTAAGCAGTTCAAGCAGCACGGCCCGAGCTTTCTCCGGGGCGCCCTCCACGACATAGACTCGGGCCAGGTTCAAGTAAGCCTGATCGAAAACGGGCGCCACGCGGATGCACTCCTCAAAGCTCGCCACAGCCTGATCCCGCCGCTGCGTTCGCAGATAAAGAATCCCTAGGTTGTTCAGAGCCTCAGGATAAACTGGACGCAGCTTCAGCGCCCTCTGCAGAGAATCGAAAGCTCGCGCGGTGTCATCATTTTGCGCAAACACCATGCCCAGACCGTAGTTCGCTTCCGCATCGTTGGAGCTGACTTCCAGCGCGCGCTCATAGGTTTTGCGAGCATCATCCCATCGCTTCTGCTGGCGATAGGCGCTGCCCAAGTTATCGAGCGCAATCAGATGGTCGGGACTAAGCTTGAGCGCCTCCTGAAAGTAGCCGATTGCTTCGCCAGTGCGTCCTTCCCGCGCGGCCAGCAAGCCGAGGTTGTTCCGGGAATTTGCCAAAGTATCGGGATAGCTCGCGCGAAGCTTGAGCGCGCGTTCAAAGCTATCGCGGGCCTCTGTCGTCTTTTGCTGCTCCAGATACACGCTGCCAATGCCATAGAGAGCCTCGGCGCTTGAAGGATCGTCGCGCAGAGCAATACGGAATGAAGCTTCGGACTGATCCATATAGCCGCGCTGAAAAAACACCGAGCCGTAGGAGAGATAGTTACGCCCAAACTCAATCGTGTCTGAAACACCGGGGAAGGGAAGTGCTCTGGCTAATCGTTCCGCGCTGGTTTTGGGGATGTGCCGAAAGTCCTGTTCAACGTGCTCCGGTTCCACTGGCCCCTGATAAACCTTGACGATCTCTCCCTTTGCATCGATCAGAAATGATGTTGGAAGTTCGAGATCACGATGCCGATCAAACAGGTAACGATAAAGAATGTTGTAGATGGCGGCCACGTCCTCCACATCAGACGCCCCGCGCAGAATCGGAAACGAAAGACGATGCTCCCGCACCAGTGCCCGGACGCTTTCCGCATCGGCAGCGCTGTCCAGATTCACGGAAAGCAGTTGAAGACCCTGAGCCGCCCAAGCAGCGTGGCGCAGATTGAAGGCGATCCAATCATCCTTACATCGCTCGGCTCCGGTGGCCCAGAAGTTAAGCAGTACCGGCTTGCCGCGCAGCGCAGACAGAGTGAACACCTGCCCGGCGAAATTGGGCAAAGAAAAATCGGGCGCCTCGACCGGCGCGAGCAACCATGTCTCAGCCGTGGTGGGAAGGGTTTCGAGTTCTTGTGCCGTAGCGTCAGCGAGCGGGCCTCGCCTCGCCCGCGCTTTGAAGGCCTCCATCCGTGATGGTTCGGAGCCTTCCTCAATCCACACCCGGTGGTTGATCGGCAGATCGCGGAGTTCCTGCAGTAGTCCGCTCGGCCAGCGAATCGACGTGCGCACCGGGCCCTTCGCTGCTCCCAGGCCAAAGAACACATCTTTGCTGTGCTGCGAAAGAAATCCCGATCCAGCTTGCAGTGAGCGAGTTTGGTGGCCCAGTTCAGTTTCGACTGTGATTACCGCGCCAATGGCGTCACGATTGCTCTTCATACCACGCAGGTGGAACGCGATGGAGGGGGGCAGGTTCCCCATGATGTTCTTCAAGAGCCGCAACTGCGGACCGTTGCGGTTCTTCAGAAACACTTCCTGACGGCCATCATGATCGAAATCCGCGAGCGCGAACGCCCGCCCATCTTCCAGAAAGTCCAGCCCTATCACGGCCGAGATATCGGAAAACGTTCCATCGCCATTGTTCGCGTGGAAAATATTTCGTTCGTACCCGCTCCACGTGCCATCGGCGCGGATCAACTCGTTAATCGCGCTCCATCCCTGCTCGTAGTCGTGAGACGGCTTCGCCTCGTCCGGCGAATTGGCAACTACCTGCCGCCAGAAAAAACTGTTGAGGTCCTCGTCTTTGCGCGAGGGACCAGTAACCATGCCGTTGACGATGTAGAGATCCGGAAAACCATCATGATCAAAATCCCAGGAGTCGCTCGACCACGCCCAGCGCCCGATTCCGACGCCCGCAGCGGTGGTTGCATCTTTGAAAGCAGAAGCACCGCCATTTCGAGATACATTTCGAAAGAGCGAATTGCCCATGGCGTGTTTGTGATAGAGCGCTCGCGTTTCCCTGGGCGCGTCTTTCTTGAAGATATCCTGCATCGAAACGCGTTCCCCGGCCGCTGTCCACATGTCTGCTACGTAGAGGTCCTCCATGCCGTCGTTGTCATAGTCAAACCAGCAAACGCTCATCCCGGCGCCGACATCCTCAACCCCCATTTGCGGAGCAACGTCAGTAAACGTTCCGTTGCCGTTGTTGCGGTAAAGATTCTTTCGCCCAAAATCATTCACCACGTAAAGATCGGGCGAGCCATCACGGTTGAAGTCGTTCCAGCCGCAACAAAAGCTGTAGCGCGTGTTGTTCTGGTGGAGACCCGTCTCGGCAGTTACGTCGCGAAACGTTCCGTCCCGATTGTTGCGCATCATGAAATTAGGCGGCCCATTCTCCGCGTCATAATAAGGAGACGGATACTTGTATTGGTCGGTGCCCTGGTAATAGACGTAGAGGCAGAAATAGATATCCAGCCAGCCGTCGCGGTCATAGTCCGCAACTGCTGCTCCGGTGAAGGTTCCCTGCGGAGGAGTGGCGAACTGAAACGCATCCGCCTTCTGGCGAAACTTTCCGCCGCCTTCGTTCATGAATAACATCGGGCCGGTTGCCCGCACGACGATTAAGTCCTGATGCCCGTCATTGTTAACGTCGACAAACAGCGCACACGCCGTGTTTTCGATGACGCCGACTCCCGACGCCTCCGTGATGTCTTCGAACGTTCCGTCGCCTCGATTGCGATAAAGGCGATTCGGAAGGCCGCCGGGTTGGCACACATAGAGGTCGTCAAATCCATCGCCATCGATGTCGCCAATCGAAACGCCGTTG
>WNEZ01002873.1_pt1 | contig 32025 bp, 21 predicted proteins | sample 5400521 | NCBI WGS metagenome assembly WNEZ01 (sample SAMN13153339, study PRJNA577476) | soil metagenome | isolation source: 120 cm saprolite under Douglas fir tree site 2 hole 1 replicate 1 | place: USA:California | collected 2015-04-18 | reverse complement strand
AAAGGAGGACGTAATGTGCCGTTTGAGGATGTCTGTTGGTAAGTCAGCCGCGCCGCCGTTAGCGCGCATCTTAGATTGAGCAGTACCAGATTGAGCAGTACCAGATCGAGCAGTACCAGATCGAACACTACTAGATCGAGCACTACCAGATCGAGCTGTAGCAGATGAAGTATGACGCCATGCGCTGGATCTCTGGCTGAATGGCTGTACTTGGAATTGCACGCTTTACAAAGGCCAGGGGTCCCATGCTGTCCCACGAGTCCACGCAACCAGCACCGTACGCGCCGGAAAGCTTTGTTGTTGAGGTCTTTGCCGAGCTGGATGCAGCGACCATTCAAAAACGCTGGGAACACGTGAACGTGGTGCTGCGCCTGAGTATGCTTGCCGGTTTGCAAATGCACCTGGACGCAACTCTTAACCTGCTATGTGACATGGCTGGCGAGATCGCCACGTGCGAAAAATCGCTGGTCTATTTCTGGGACGAGGGTCAGGAGCAAATGGAACTTCGCCTGGCGCGCGGGATTGAAAAGGACCAGCCCGTCCTGCGGGAGGTTTCTGCTGGAAATGTTCTCAATCTGTGGGTGGTGCAATATGGGAGGCCTCTCCTGGTATCGCGTGGCCACCATCGCCAGGCAGATGCTTTGCTGGAAGCAATGATCGCTACTTCCGCCCTGGTGGTACCGCTCTTTGTCAGCAATCGAGTGATTGGTTCGCTGCAACTGTTTTCCTGCCAGGAGGAAGTATTTGATCGTGAAGACGCCCAGCTCCTGTGGATCATGTCACTGGTTTCAGAAAACCTTCTCACCCGCGAAACTGCCAATGAGGGGCTGATCCGGTTTGCTTTCACTGATTACCTTACCGGCCTTAAAACGCGCGGCTATTTCGAACAGCAACTGGAGCTTGAGTTCAAGCGGGCCGAGCGCCGGCGCCAGAAGTTCGCTTTGCTCATGATTGATATTGACCACTTTAAGCGTTTGAATGACACGTTTGGTCATCATGTGGGCGATCAGATGTTGCGTGACGTGACGTCAATCCTCATGAAGGATATGCGCGAGGTGGACACGGTAGCCCGTTACGGTGGCGAAGAATTCGTGATGATTCTTCCTGAAACCACAGAGAGCGGGGCGGTGTATGTGGCCCAGCGATTGCGGAGGGCGGTGGAACAGGCGAAATTTTTCGCCGGCTCTCCTCATGAAATTCAGCATCTTACAATCAGCATTGGTGTGGCAGTCTATGACACGGATGCCCAGTTTAAGCGCGACCTGATCGAATTTGCCGATGCTGCCTTGTATGCCGCAAAACACAATGGCCGCAATCGCGTGGTCAGTCATTCCGAAATTGCCAATCGAGAGCGAAAAGAAGTCTCCTGAGAGCTATGTCTTCCAACGGCGCGATGCCTGCCAGTAGAGACGGGGCGGCACGTCACCTTCAGGGTGGCGCACCTGCAAACAGAACACGAACGGCGTGGCGCGTGATTCATGCCTGCGAGTACGCGCGTGATGTGTTGCCCGTGGTGGAAGGACAAGTTGCCGCGGGAATGCGCCCGTACCTGGTAACGCCTCAGGGTGCGGGCACGGCGGAACTTTATCTGGCCCGTCCTAGCCAGGAGCCGGTACGGTCTTTCTCGCTGCTTCGTTCCTGGCAGGATGTGCGTAACTGGCGGAAGTCAATCCTGGAATGCGATCCGGAAAACTCGGCTGATCTGGTGCACGCGCATGCCTTCGCGCCAGGAATGGCTGCGGTACGCTGCTGCGGATGCGTGGTGTACGACCTGACTGGATGTATTGAAGAACTGGCCATTGCGGCTCATCTTTGCGAACCCGGTAGCTGGATGGGCCGGTCATTTCGTGTAGCGGAACAGTTCATTCTTTCCCGGGCGTCCGCTGTGGTGGTCCATTCCAATGGAATGAAAGACGCGGCACTGGAACGCGGCGCGGCACCAGACAGCATCTTCGTAATTCCCGAACCGCTGATCGTTTATGGGGAATCTCAAGAGGAAGACGATGTCTCGCGCTATTTTGCCGAGCGAACAACCTTCCCGGTCGCGAAGAGCGTGGGGGACAATGCGCCGGAGCTGCGCACAAACTTTTTTGTTCCTGAGTTTGCCGGGAAGGATGCGATCAAGCTGCCCAGCCATGCAGAGCTGCTACTGGAAGCATTTGCCATCGCCAGACAGGATATTCCGGGCCTTGGCCTCTTTTTGGAAGCGCCGGAAAACTTATGGCCTTCACTCAATGAACTGGCAGCGCGGTTGTCACTCACGAATAACCTTCAACGCGTGGATCCCAATGATGCGAGCCGGGGCTGGCAGAATTGTGATGTAGTAATCGCCACGGCAGCCGTTCCTCAAGATGCAGTTCTGGCGAAGCGAGCGAATGATATTTGCCTCAAGACAATGGTGGTGGGCAAGACATTGCTGGCTGCGGATGTTCCCCGGCATCGTGATGTCAGCCCGGACGGCCGTGGATGCCTGTGGTTTGATCCTGATGATGCTCGCGACCTGGGACACCGTATTTCATTTCTGGCCTTCAATCCAGAATTCCGGTCAGCTCTTGGTGCGGCAGGCCGCTCCTTTATTACTGAAAGTCGAAGTCTGGCGAGCATTGGCGCTCATTACGATGCAGTGTACCGGCACGCACTCAGCCGCAGGAAAACCATCAACACCGGGCCGGGCATGGCCACGTTTCAGGTCTCTCCGAACTTCACTTAATTGTCGAACCATGTAAAACGCTTCCTGCCTTCCATCACGTAGACCTTCTAGCCGTCCCATTCCGGGACCACGGTTTGCGAGTTCAATTCAATGGAGATTGAGGAGCCATCATTCTTCATATCTTCATGGCCCGGAAGTTGGAATTTTATAGCACACGCCTTCAGGAAGGACGCGAGGAGCGTCAGGCTTTCTGTTTCTTCTCCACCTTAGCCCAGGTGTCTTTCAACGCCACCGTGCGATTGAAAATCAGATTGCCAGGTTGTGAATCGCTGTCCACGCAGAAGTAGCCAAGGCGTTCGAACTGATAGCGGTCGCCGGGTTTTGCATTTTTGAGCGAAGGCTCCAGCTTGGCACGCGACACCACTTCCAGTGAGTTCGGGTTGAGATTGGCGGTGAAGTCCTGGCCGTCAGGAACATCGTTCGGGTCAGGATTGGAGAAGAGATTGTCATAGACGCGCACTTCCGCGTTAATGGCGTGCGCCGCAGAAACCCAGTGAATGGTCGATTTCACTTTGCGGCCATCGGGAGCGTTTCCGCCATGCGTTGCCGGATCATAGCTGCAGTGGACTTCAACCACCTCTCCGGCGGAATTTTTCACCACGCTCTTTGCGGTGATGAAATAGCCGTAACGCAGACGGACTTCTTTACCGGGTGAAAGGCGGAAGTAACCCTTGGGAGGCTCTTCGCGGAAGTCATCGTGTTCGATGTAAAGCTCTCGCGAGAATGGGACTTTGCGTTTGCCGGCGCTCTCATCCTCAGGATTGTTGATGGCTTCCATTTCTTCGCTTTTGCCTCCGGGATAGTTGTCAATCACTACCTTCAACGGCTTAAGCACAGCCATCACACGAAGGGAACGCTTGTTCAGATCTTCGCGCACGAAGTGCTCCAGCATGGCCAGCTCAATGGTGCCGTTGGTCTTGGTAACACCAATGTTGCCGACGAATTTTCGGATCGCCTCCGGTGTGTAACCCCGGCGGCGAATCCCGCTCAGCGTAGGCATGCGCGGATCGTCCCAGCCGCTGACTTTTCCCTGCTGCACCAGTTGCCGCAGCTTGCGTTTGCTGAGCAACGTATAAGTAAGGTTGAGCCTGTCAAACTCGATCTGCTGTGAAGGGAAGATTCCCAGCTCTTTGATGAACCAGTTGTAGAGTGGCCGATGATCTTCAAACTCCAGCGTGCACATGGAGTGCGTGATGTTTTCCAGCGAGTCGGATTGGCCGTGGGCGTAGTCATACATGGGATAAATACACCATTTGTCGCCCGTGCGATGATGCTCTGCATGCACGATGCGGTACATCACCGGATCGCGCATATTAAGGTTGGGCGAAGCCATGTCTATCTTTGCGCGGAGTGTTCGTGAGCCGTCAGGGAATTCGCCTTTGCGCATGCGATCCAAAAGGTCAAGATTCTCCTCAACTGATCTATTGCGATAAGGGCTATCTTTGCCGGGCTCTGTGAGCGTGCCGCGGTACTTACGCACCTCTTCCGCACTCAGATCGCAAACGTACGCGCTGCCCTTCTTGATGAGCTGGACGGCCCAGTCATAAAGGTGCTGGAAATAGTCCGAAGCGTAATACAGGTTTTCCCACTGAAAGCCGAGCCAGCGCACGTCCTTTTGAATGGAATCAACGTACTCGGTCTCTTCCTTTTCCGGATTCGTGTCATCAAAGCGAAGGTTTGTGCCGCCGCCGAATTCATCCGCCAGGCCGAAATCGAGGCAGATGGCTTTGGCGTGTCCTATATGGAGATAGCCGTTGGGCTCCGGCGGGAAGCGGGTCCACACGCGACCGTTGTATTTGTTGCTCTTCAGGTCTTCACGGATAATTTCGCGAACAAAGTTGGATTGTGTTGGAGCGGCTTCCGGCGACTCAGCGCCGTTTGACTCTGGTTTTTCTGGGCTCATGATGAATACGGGCGATCCGGCAAGCGCTCAGGATCGAAAGACTATCTTACTTGCGCTCATGCTATTGGGGCAATTTGACGGAAGCTGAGCTTGAATCCGCACAGGTTTCATACCGAAACTTGTTCCACGCGAAGCTTTCAGTGGTCTCAGATATATCAGTCCGGGCCTCTGGGCGATTGGTCCCTGACTGATTCTGGCTGCGAAGCGCATATGCCTTCGCACCCTGCATCTCTTTTTTACATCGGTCTTTACATCGGCTTACCAGGGTCGCAGGCGCACGCTGAACTTGCAGGATGCAGGTAGCTCATTTAGTTTCAAAACAGCATGCTCGCTAGAGATCGCCGCCTGGTTCCGGTAATCCTCACCGCTTTATATGTTTTCGTTCCAGCTCCACCGCAGGCGCACGCACAGGAACCTGGTCAACATCCTCCAGCAAGCGTTTCAGTTCCAGACCGCAACAGCATCAGCCTGCACTTGGTTGGAACGGTGGGTAATGGGTCGCTGCAAGGTACCAGCAATGACCGCCGGCTGTTCCTGATCGGGGCCGCCTACAATCGCCTGCTTACGAGAAGAAAGTTGGCGGACCTGACGTTTACTTCACAGGTCATCCCAGTGGCCTTGCTGCGGGAACCTTATTTCATCGGCACCAACGTTCAGGCAGTGCGAAATTTTCCGCCAGTGACTGAGGTGCGCAAGAATTATGGAGCCGGCGCGAGTCCGGTAGGGATAAGGCTGAATTTTCTGCCGGGCAAAACGGTGCAGCCGTTCGCCGGCATTGAAGGAGGATTTCTATATTTCAGCCGGACAGCATTATCGCCACATGCGTCTCAGTTCAACTTCACCGTGGACGGACGCGCGGGCGTGGAATTTAAGTTGCCATCGGGAAAGGCCATCTCTTTTGCTTACATGTTCGAGCACATGTCTAATGCCGACATAGCGCGGGAGAATCCGGGCGTTGATTGTCACATGCTTACGCTGGCTTATAGATTTCCGCTGCGGGTGGGAAAGAAGTCACACGGTAAACGCTGACTACCTGCCGGCTTTTTTGCTGTTGGCCTTGGTGTCAGACGATTTTTCGGCTGCATGCTGGGCCAGTGCGTACTCCACCACGCGTTGCATTTCCATCACGGGCGCAGGCTTGCCGGTCCATGTTTCAAATTGGCGGGCGCCCTGCTGGACAAACATCTCTGATCCCAGAATCACGTGCATGCCCTTGGCGCGGGCAATCTTGACCATCTTGGTTTCGGCCGGAGAGTAGACCATCTCAAAGAAATATTTTGCTTTGAGTTCCTGTTCCGTAATCGGCAGGGGATCGCGATTGCCTTCCATGCCTACGGGCGTTGCATTGATGATCACGTCAAATTCCATCTTCTTTACCATGGTGCGATTGATGGCTTTGGCCTTTGCCTGCTTGGCCAGAGTCTGGGCCGGACCCGGCGTGCGATTCAGGATGTAAACGTCAGCACTGCGTTCTTTCAGTCCAAAGACTGCTGCACGGGCTGCACCACCTGCGCCCAGCACCAGAATTTTTGCTCCTGGTAAACGCAGGCGGATTTCCAGCGGACGCACCACCCCGGCAACATCAGTATTAAATCCATAGAGGTGGCCATCCTGTCCGCGGACCACAGTATTGCAGGCGCCAATCTTGGCCGTCATTGGATCAGTCTTGTCCAAATACTTCAGGATCTCTTCTTTATAGGGCATGGTCACGCTCAGCCCGGCCAAAGGGATATCGCGCACGCAGGCCATCAGGTCGTCCAGTGACTTCGCGTGCAGAGCCAGGTACACGCCGTTTACATTTTCGCGGCGGAACGCCGTATTCAACATGATGGGTGAAAGAGAATGTGCCACCGGGTCGCCTGCCACGCCATAAACCTTGGTGGCGGCATCAACCTGATCAATGCGGAACGTCTCTCGCAAGACACGCGCTGCAATCTGTCCGGGAGCGGTCTCTTCTCCGGCACTGGGAGCTGCAAAGGTGAACTGGCCGCCGGCACGCACGCAGAGTACGCGGCTCATAATGCCTTGCTCACCCATGCAGATGCCGACAATGGAGCTCTCCGGACTGTGTTTTTCCAGAAACTTCATCATCTGAACGTTGTCATAGAGTGAATTTGCCGTATTGACTACTTTGAAGAAGTCAGCGGGATACTGCTTCATCCGGGCAAACGTCTCTTCGAGCTTCTTGGTGCCACGATAATCGTGGTACGAGAGAATCAGGTTGGCGTGGCGGCGCAGCCGGACGAAGTCTGCCGGCTTGAGCTGGGCCGCAGTCTCCAGCTCCAGGTCAATCAGGTGGCAGCCCTGCTGGGCGGCCTTAGCCAGAATGTCAATTTCGGCGGCGATGGTGCCTCGAAACTTGCCTCCGGCGGCGGCCCGGCGGCACGTGGCCACGATCAGGGTCTCGGGGTGGTACTCCACAAAGGTCCGTAGCTTGGGCAGCCCCAGAGCTGGCTTGGGAAGGTAGTCTAACCTGAACTCAACAAAGGGGTTCTCCCGAACCAGGACATCCGCTTTTTGGACCATTTCCGCGGGATTGTTGGCGGCAATAGCCACACAAACCCGGGGTAGCCGTGCCGGCAGGAATCGCGGAACCGAACTGAAGGTAACACTCATGTTAGCGGACAAAGGTGGTCATCATACGTGAGCGAATTTCCCGGATGCAAGACCCGAATTCAAATGGCAAATGAACTTCTGTAATTAGGTGTATCTGCTGAGTTAATAAGAGTTTAGTTGAAGTAGCTGGAAAAGCAGTGATATGGTGCACACCGGGCAAGTTTGCGTCTTTTTAAGCGCGCCGGTGAACGGCCCGTCGGTTCGGGAGGACTAAGTCGATGAAACAATTTTTGATGTTGCTGGTTCTGGCAGGCACGATGATAGGGCAAACGCCCACTGCGGCTCCGTCATCAGCCCAGTCTGCACCGCAAGTGAAAACGCCCGCTCTCGATGTTGGTACCGTGCCAACGCCGGCCGACATGTATTGCTCCGGTTTCATTTCCTCGGACAAAGTTTCCGAAAGCAACTATGTAGCTGCAGGATGGAACAGTCCTGATCAGACGCGCTATGCCGGCATTTCTGACACCATCTACATCCATGGCCGTGGGCTCAAAGAGGGCGACCTCTATCAGATCGTCCGCCATGTAAAGGATCCGAACCACTATGAGCTGTATAAAGGGCAATCAAGCGCTGTCCGCTCGGCCGGCGAAACTTATTTTGAGCTGGGCTATGTAAAAGTCATGTCGGTTCAAAAAGACACAGCGGTTGCCGTTCCCCAGTTAAGCTGTGCTGATTTTGTTCCTGGTGACCTGGCCATTCCTTTTGAAATCCGCCCAGTGCCCAAGTTCCGCAAAGTTGCGCTTGACCGGTTCGCGCCGCCGAATGGCAAAACCCAGGGCCGCATCATTCTTTCCAATGAATTCGATTCCTTCGTCGGCAGCAAAAACAAGGTATACCTGAACATTGGCGCTGATAAAGGTTTGAAGATCGGCGACTACCTTCGCGCCACTCGCACCTACGCCTACACTTACCGTGATCCCGAATCGTCCATGTCACTCAAAGCGAGTGCAACGGAAGATCAGCAGTATAAACAGCCAAAGTTTATAGACCTGGCGAGTCTTCCTCGTCGTACTCTGGGTGACATGGTAGTGCTAAGTGTGCACAAGCATAGTGCCACAGCCATGATTCTGGCCTCTCTTGAAGATATCCACGTAGGCGATGGTGTGGAACTCATGGACGTGAACGATGCGCCGGAACTACAACCGGTGTTGCCGATTTCAGCCAGCCAGCCGAATGCCAGTTTGAATCCGGGCACCCCTTCGAATGCTGAGCCTGCGCCGCCGAAAATCAGCTGCACCGCGGCGCCCGCCACGGTTCGCGTGGGCGAAAGCTCCAGCATCACCTGTGAAGCCACCAGCCCAGACGGGCGTCCCATCAGCATCGCGTTTGTAGCCAATGGCGGGAAGCTTTCTGCGAATCGCAATCAGGCAACGCTGGAGACCGCTGAAACCAGCGCAGGTCCCATTGCCGTTCGCGCGACGGCTTTTGACGATCGCCAGCTCAGCGCCAGCGCCATGACCACCGTGAACGTGGAAGCCGGCACGCCACCTGTGCCGACAGCGCAGAAGCTGACGTCGCTCGACTTCAAACCCAACAGTTCCTACGTTGACAATCGTTCCAAGGCCATTCTGGATGACGTTGCGTTGAAGCTTCAGCAGGACCCCAACAGCACTGCCGTATTGACCGGCGGTGCACAGGACCCAGAGCCCACGCGGCTCGCCAACCAGCGCGCCACCAATGCCATGACATATCTCACTAAATCCAAAGGCATTGACGGGCAGCGGTTGCAGTTGAAAACCGGCAACTCGTCAGGCCGCATTGTCGATATTTGGACCTTGCCTCCGGGCGCCAGTTTGCCGGCGGATAAACCCGCTGACGACAAACCGGGTGAAGCCAAACCGGAATAAGGGCCCTTTTGATTGAAACCGGAATAAGATTCAGAACCGCCCGGGCGCTCAAGGTCCGGGCGGTTCTTATTCTAATCGCATCCTGGTTATTGGATGAATGTGACGATTCGATGGAGTTCACTTTTCAGGAACTGAAAGCATTGTTGCCAAATCATGCAACTCCCTTGTTAACAATTATTTACAAAACCACACGCTTCATTCGCGGCGTGATGTCGTCCAATAGAGTAGTTAGCGTGGGAACTGAGCAATGCGGTTTTCCGGCGAACGACCGGGAGCATCTAAAAGGCCAGAAGGATGCGACTGTAAAGGCTCTCATCGAGTTTCCGCGGACTTCAACACAACCTGCGTAAATTTGAGCTGCTCTGGTACATTATTTAGCTCAACCTGGCATCTGCTCGTGTCCCCTTTGAAAGGAACAAGGATTTGAAACGTTCGCAACTCAATGTGCTGGTCTGTTCACTGGGCTTCTGGGCCTTTCTGTCCCTATTTTTAATGGGTTTTGTTCTGATCGGTTGCGGAAATTCCAATAACGCAGAAGCATCAGGTAAAGGGGGCTCCAGCAAGAAGGGCCAGCAGGGCGGTCGCGGCGCCATGGTTATCCCGGTGGGCGTAGCCTCTGCTGAAGTTCGTGATTTGCCTGTCTATATCAATGGTCTGGGTTCCGTGGAAGCGTTCAATACAGTGGTGGTGAAAAGCCGTATTGACGGGCAGTTAGTGGAAGTCCATTTTCGCGAAGGCCAGGAAGTGCAAAAGGGCGACCTTCTGGCGGTAATTGATCCCCGGCCGTATCAGGTGGCATTGAGCCAGGCAGAAGCGACTCTTTACAAGGACAAATCGGCGCTGGCTGACGCTCAACTCAACGCTGAACGATTTGATGGGCTCTTCAAACAAGGCATTATCCCGCAGCAGCAGAATGACACGCAGAAATCTCTGGTTGGCCAGTTGGAAGGCTCCGTGCGCTCTGACCAGGCGAACGTGGACAACGTAAAGCTTAATCTGACCTATACCCACATTACAGCCCCGGTAAGCGGACGTGTTGGATTGCGCCAGGTGGACGTGGGAAACATGGTCCACGCTTCCGACGCAAACGGCCTGCTGGTGATCACTCAGCTTCATCCCATCGCGGTGATCTTTAATTTGCCGGAAGACAATCTGGCGAACGTTTCACAGCATATGCGCAAAGGGACGCTGGAGGTTGAGGCTTACAGCCGTGACGATCAAACCAAGCTGGCTACCGGGAAGCTGATGACGATCGACAATCAAATCGACCCCACTACCGGCACGGGCAAACTCAAGGCCGTCTTCCAGAACACCGAAAGCGCACTCTGGCCCAATCAGTTTGTGAATATCCACTTACTGTTGGAAGTTCGCAAGAACAGCACCGTGGTTCCGGCCGCAGCCGTGCAACGCGGGCCCCAGGGCACATACGTGTTCGTGGTCAAGCCAGACAATACGGCCGATATGCGCAAGGTGACTCTGGGAATGAGCGTGGGGAATTATGCCGCCATTGCCAATGGCATCACGGCAGGCGAGAAAGTGGTCACGGACGGCCAGGACAAACTTCAGGCCGGCAGCAAGGTGGAAGTGCGAAATACCGGAGAGCAGCCCCCTCCCCAACAGCCAAGCCAGGGAACCCAGGCGCCTGGACAATAAGAAGACAGTAAACACGCTGCCCAACACGGATTAAGCCCGAAACCATACCCAATGCCGAATGGTGGTCCATCTCGTTTATTCATCCTTCGACCGGTAGCCACGTCGCTGCTGATGATCGGTCTGTTGCTGGTGGGCATTGTAGCCTACCGTCAACTGCCGGTTTCCGCGCTGCCTCAGGTTGATTACCCCACCATTCAGGTAACCACTTTTTATCCTGGCGCTGGGCCGGAGGTAATGGCTTCGTCCGTGACAGCACCCATGGAGCGACAGTTCGGCCAGGTACCCGGACTCTCGCAGATGACGTCCACCAGTTCCTATGGTGTTTCCGTCATCACGCTGCAGTTCACGCTGGAGCAAAGCATTGATATCGCTGAACAGGAAGTTCAGGCGGCCATCAACGCGTCTACAACGTTTCTTCCTCGTGATCTGCCCAATCCGCCCATCTACAGCAAGGTCAATCCCGCTGACTCGCCTATTATCACGCTGGCGCTGACGTCAGATAGTCTGCCCTTGACGAAGATTGAAGATCTGGCAGACACCACTCTGGCGCAGAAGATTTCGCAGGTTACCGGCGTAGGTCTGGTGTCTATCAGTGGCGGGCAGCGCCCGGCCGTCCGCATACAGGCCAATCCCACGGCGTTGGCTTCGTATGGCTTGAGTCTGGAAGACGTGCGAACGGTGCTGGCATCAGCCAACGTTGACCAGGCCAAGGGCGTGGTGGAGAACCAGCGCCAGTCGTTCACTATCAACAGCAATGATCAGTTGACGTCTGCCAATGACTACAAAGATGTAATTGTGGCGTACCGCAATAATGCGCCAGTGCGGCTGAAAGATATTGCCAGCGTGATTGACGGTGCGGAAAATGCCAAGCAGGCCGCATGGATGGGCAGCACCGCTGACGGCCAGATGCGGCCGGCGGTCATCGTCAACATTCAGCGCCAGCCCGGCGCCAACATCATCGGCGTGGTGGACCGCATCAAGAAACTGCTGCCGCAATTGCAGGGCGCGCTGCCCTCGTCAGTCAAAGTGCAGATCCTTACTGATCGCACTGAGACGATTCGCGCTTCCGTTAAAGACGTTCAATTCGAGCTGATGCTGACCGTCGCGCTGGTCGTGATGGTGATTTTCCTATTCTTGCGCAACCTGGCCGCTACGGTGATTCCCAGCGTGGCCGTGCCGTTATCGATTGTCGGCACGTTTGCGGTGATGTACCTGCTCGGCTACAGTCTGGACAATCTCTCACTCATGGCGCTCACCATCTCCACTGGATTCGTGGTGGATGACGCCATTGTGATGATTGAGAACATCGATCGTTATCTGGAAGAAGGGCACACACCGCTGGAAGCCGCGCTGGCCGGAGCAGGACAGATCGGTTTCACCATCATCTCGTTGACGGTCTCGCTGATCGCGGTGCTGATTCCGCTGCTGTTCATGGGCGACATTGTGGGCCGTCTCTTCCGCGAATTTGCGGTTACGCTCAGCGTTACCATCATCATCTCCGCACTGGTTTCGCTTTCACTTACGCCAATGATGGCCGCGCGTCTGCTGAAGAATCCGAAGCAGGCAAAGCATGGCCGCTTCTACATGGCTACGGAGCGGTTCTACGAAAGAGTCATCGAGCGCTACGGGACTACGTTGCGCTGGGTGCTGAAGCACCAGACCACCACGCTGCTGCTCACCGCCGCTGCCCTGGTGCTCACGCTTTATCTTTATACCATCGTGCCCAAAGGTTTCTTCCCGGTGCAGGATACGGGTGTGATTCTGGGTATCTCAGAAGCGGCACAGAGTTCTTCTTTCGCCGCCATGTCTGAGAGGCAGCAGAAACTTGCGCAAGTGATTTTGCAGGACCCGGACGTGGCCAGCCTATCATCGTTTATCGGCATTGACGGCACCAACACCACGCAGAACAGCGGCCGCATACAGATCAATCTCAAGCCACATGAAGACCGTTCGTCGACTGCATCGGATGTGATCCGCCGGCTTCAGCCTGAACTCGCCAGGGTGGAAGGTATTGTCCTTTATATGCAGCCGGTGCAGGACCTGACGGTGGAAGACCGTGTGAGCCGCACGCAGTTTCAATATTCGCTGGAAGATACTGACGCCGCCGAACTCAATGGCTGGTCCAACCGCATTGTGGAGAAGCTGCGCGCATTACCGCAACTGCGCGACGTTGCCAGTGACCAGCAAAATGGAGGCCTGCGCGCCGATCTGGTAATCGATCGCGATACCGCCTCGCGCTTCGGGATTCTGCCTCAGGCCGTGGATGACACACTGTATGACGCCTTTGGCCAGCGCCAGGTTTCAACCATCTTCACGCAGCTCAACCAGTATCACGTGGTGCTGGAAGTAGGCTCACAGTTCCAGCAGGACCCCACGGACCTCTCGCACATTTACGTGAAGTCGGTGACCGGAACGCAGGTGCCGCTCTCGGCATTTAGCCATTTTGAAACCACAAATACGTCGCTGGCCATTAATCACCAGGGACAGTTTCCGGTGGTCACCATCTCGTTCAATCTTGCACCGGGTGAATCACTGGGCAATGCCACCAAAGCCATCGCGCAGGTGGAACGGGATCTCGGCATGCCGGCCAGCATCCATCCAAGTTTCCAGGGAACGGCCGCGGCCTTTCAGAATTCACTGGCTTCAGAACCATGGCTGATTCTGGCCGCTCTTGTCACTGTTTACATCGTGCTGGGTGTTTTGTACGAAAGCTACATTCATCCGGTGACGATTCTTTCCACGCTGCCATCCGCCGGCGTGGGCGCGATCCTGGCGCTGATCATCACGCGCAATGACCTTACGGTGGTGGCGCTCATAGGAATCATCCTGCTGATCGGTATTGTGAAGAAGAACGCCATCATGATGATTGACTTTGCGCTGGTGGCTGAGCGCAATGAAGGCAAGCCGCCGGAAGAAGCCATTTATCAGGCCAGCCTGCTGCGTTTTCGTCCGATTATGATGACGACCATGGCTGCCCTCCTGGGCGCTGTTCCGCTGGCTTTCGGACGCGGCACCGGCTCCGAGCTGCGCCATCCGCTGGGCATCACCATCATCGGCGGACTGCTGCTCAGCCAGCTCTTTACGCTCTACACTACGCCTGTCATCTATATTTGGTTTGACAAGCTGGCGCAGCGCTTCTCACGTTTTAACATTGGCAATGAGATCAAGCCTCAGGAAGAGCCGGTGGCGGGAGATTAGCGCATGAATATTTCTGCTCCATTCATACGCCGGCCGGTTGCCACATCACTGCTGGCATTGGGTGTACTGATAGCCGGCGTTCTTTCCTATACGCGTCTGCCGGTCGCGCCGATACCACAGGTGGAATATCCCGTCATCAGTGTGGGCGCGGGCCTGCCTGGAGCCAGCCCGGAAACAATGGCATCGTCCGTGGCCACGCCTCTGGAACGCCAGTTCGGACGCATTGCCGGGGTCAATCAAATGACCTCCACCAGCCAGCTTGGGTCAACCAACATTACGTTGCAGTTCGATCTCAATCGCAACATTGATGCGGCAGCGCGCGACGTGCAGGCGGCCATCAACGCTTCTCTGGGACAATTGCCTGCGAACCTGCCTACGCGGCCTAACTGGCGCAAAGTCAATCCTGCCGATGCGCCCATCATGATTCTGGCGCTGACCTCGAACAGCAAGACGCTGCCGGCAATGTATGACGTGGCCGATTCCGTACTGGCTCAGAAGCTCTCGCAGGTACCCGGCATTGGTCAGGTGTTTGTCGGTGGCGGCGCCAAGCCTGCCGTGCGCGCGGAGCTGAACTCCACGGCGCTGAATAAACTCGGCATCGGTGTGGAGAAAGTTGCTTCCGCGCTGAATTCTGCCAATGCGAATCGTCCCAAGGGTGAAGTCGCCAATGCGGTGAACGCCTGGCAAATCACCACCAATGACCAGCTTTTCAAGGCCGACGATTACCGCAAGATCATTGTGGCGGGCAACGCCAATGGCATGTTCCGGCAGCCGGGCGCCAACATCATTGACGCCGTGGACCGCGTGAAGGCACTAATCCCTGAGTTCCAGGCGTCCATTCCCGCGGCCATGCACCTGGACGTGGTGCTGGACCGCACGATTACCATTCGCGCCTCCGTGGCTGACATCCAGAGGACGCTCATTATCTCCATCATTCTGGTGGTGCTGGTGGTATTTTTCTTTCTGCGCAACTGGCGCGCTACGCTCATTCCCAGCGTCGCCGTTCCGCTGTCGCTGATCGGCACTTTCGCTGTGATGTACCTGCTCGATTACAGCGTGGACAATCTTTCTCTGATGGCGCTGGCCATCTCCACTGGGTTCGTTGTGGATGACGCTATCGTTGTCATTGAGGACATCACGCGCTATCTGGAAAAGGGAATGGACCCCGTGAAAGCGGCATTCCGCGGGGCCAGCGAGATTGGCTTTACCGTGCTCTCCATGAGCACATCACTCGTCGCGGTCTTTCTGCCGATTCTACTCATGCAGGGGATCGTAGGCCGGCTTTTCCGTGAGTTTGCCGTGGTCCTCAGCACGGCGATCGGCGTGTCGCTCATTGTGTCACTCACGGTTACACCCATGATGTGCGCCAAGTTTCTGCGTTCGCCGCAAGAGGCGAAGCACGGAAGAATTTACCAGTGGAGTGAGCGCGGCTTCGATTTCATCCTGAAGATGTATCGCATCAGCCTGGGCTGGGTGCTGAAGCACCAGCCGTTGACGCTGACGGTCACAATCGCGACTGCGTTCCTGAGCATCGGTCTCTACATCTACGCGCCCAAAGGCTTCTTTCCTCAGCAAGACACTGGACGCCTTGGTGGCAGCATCCAGGCCGAACAAGACATTGCATTCCCCGCACTACGTGACAAGATGAAACAGTATGTGGGGATCATCCTGAAAGACCCTGCGGTCAACAAGGTGATGGGTTTTGCCGGCGGCCAGGGCACGTCCAACACCGGGCGTATGTTCATGACCTTGAAAGATCCGGGTCAGCGCGACAAGGTGGGCTCCGGAAAATTCAAACATCCCGTCACAGCGGACGAAGTTATTAATCGTTTGCGTCCCAAGCTGGGCCAGGTCCCCGGCGCAACGCTTTTTCTCACTGCCGTGCAGGACCTCAACATCGGCGGACGCTTTTCGAACGCGCAGTTCCAATATACGTTGCAGTCGGAAGATCTGAACGAGCTCAACTACTGGTCGCCGCGCATCCTGCAAAAGCTGCGCAGCCTGCCTGAACTGCGTGACGTCAATACTGACCAGCAGGACCGCGGCCTTGCCTCTGTTGTTCAGGTTGATCGAGATACCGCCTCACGCCTTGGCGTGAGTTCTGCGCAGGTTGATGCCGCGCTGTATCAATCTTTTGGACAGGCGCAGGTCTCCACCATGTACCGGCAATTGAATCAATATCACGTGGTGATGGAAGTTGATCCCAAGCTCATGTCCGGGCTGGATGCGCTCAAGAATACGTATGTAAAGTCATCCACAGGCGCTGAAATCCCGCTCTCAGTGTTCGCGCACTTTGTGCCTTCGAATACCTCATTGCAGGTGAACCATCAGGGACAGTATCCGGCAGCCACCATCTCTTTCAATCTGGCGCTGGGTGTCCCGCTGGGGAATGCCGCCAAGGTAGTTGAAACGGCCATGCGAGACATTGGTGTTCCCGCCAGCGTGCAGGGCGGATTCCAGGGCACTGCGGCGGCGTTTAAAGATACCGCTAAAAGCGAGCCGATCCTCATTCTGGCTGCGCTGATCACCGTATACATTGTGCTGGGCATGCTCTATGAGAGCACCATTCATCCCATTACGATTCTCTCCACACTGCCTTCCGCCGGCGTGGGCGCGATTCTGGCCATCATGCTCACAGGCAATGATCTGAATGTGATGGCGATGATCGGCATTATCCTGCTGATCGGCATTGTGAAGAAAAACGCCATCATGATGATTGACTTCGCGCTGGAGACCGAGCGTCGCGACAGCAAATCTCCTGAAGAGGCCATTTACGAAGCCGCACTCCTGCGCTTCCGTCCCATCATCATGACCACCATGGCTGCCCTGCTTGGTGGACTGCCGCTGGCTCTGGGTACGGGTGTAGGTGCAGAGTTGCGCCGTCCGTTGGGTATCGCGATCGTCGGCGGCCTGATTGTTAGCCAGGCGCTGACACTTTTCACCACGCCAGTGATCTATCTTTATCTCGACCGTATGCGTCTGCGCGTAACCGGACGGCGGGCGTCATATAAGCGTGGCCCAATCACGACCAAGCCGGCGCATGAGCCGAGTGGAGATTGAGAAAATGGCATTCAGCATTCAGCACTCAGCCAAAGCTAAGTTGACGCTTCAAGTACAGCTCTTTCGGACGGGCAAAGAATGCGTTTGCACGCAGGCGAGGGCGCATGCGCTCCACGTTCTGGTACTACACATGTGAAGATGGTGATGGGAAGCTAAGGGCTTGCCAAAGGCTAATGGCCAAGGGCTAATGGCTAAGGGGACAACCGCTACCGCCCCGGGTTCTCTGCCTGCTCGAGCGCCTTCTTCTTCTTGCGGCTCAGCACAAAAGGACGTCTTCTACGCCGCTCGGCGCGCTTGTCGATCTTCTTCCAGAAGCCGACAAAATAATCCACCGCGGAAATCACTGACACGCCAACCATGAACCAGATCGCCATAATGGCAATCAGGCGCACCGGCAGAATGAAATATTTAAAGTCCCAGATGTCCCAGCGCAGCGCCAGGATGGTGGAGACCACAGAGACAATCTGTACCACCATCTTCAGCTTGCCCAGCTCACTGGCTTCGATGGTGAAGCCCTCAGAAGCGGCAATCGAGCGCAAGCCGGAGATCAAAAACTCCCGTCCTACGATAATCACCGCCACCCAGACGCTCACGATGGATGGAATCAACTGGACCAGGGTGATGAAGGCAGCGGCGATCATCAGCTTGTCCGCCAGAGGATCGAGCAGCGTGCCCATGGTGGTGATCTGGCCGCGGCGACGGGCCAGGTAGCCGTCCAAGCCGTCAGTGATGGAAGCCAGTATAAAGATGGTGGACGCCAACACCACCCGCATCGTGTTCTCTTTCGCGCTGAAATGGGGCGTGGTAAGGATCCAGATAATCAGCGGGATGGACGCGATACGCGAAAGCGTGATGTAGTTCGGCAGATTCAAGGGATTTAAGCGGCCGGGATTTCGGCTGCTCTCATTATCCTAGTAACTATTTCCAGCCAGCGCAAACTTTCTGCGCCGCGTTATTTCTTGCCATTCACGGTATTCAGGCAGCGAGTATACAGGTCAAGCAGATGCGTAGCATAGTCTTCTGATTTGCTTTCGGTACCGGCTTGGAAACCGGCGGCGGCTGTACCGGTGGTCCGGCCGTAACCTGTGGTGCTGGCAATGAATTTCATCATATCCAGCGCAATATCTTCATTACGTCGAACACCAATGGTTCCAACTCCTGCAGTCTGTTCCATATGCCCTTTGAGCCCTCCAAAAATTAAGATGACTCTTCCATTGTAGCCGGGAAGCGTGCATGGGAAACGGCCCCTCGCTATTCCATGTTGATTTGAAAAATCTGCGAGAGCACACTTTCGTTACCCATTGGTGGAAGAGTGAATCAGCCAACGGCCTGATCTTGATGTATTCTTTGCATCTAACATCCCTGGAATCTAACAACTGTTTATGGATATGACCTGGGTTACAGACCGGATCGCGCTTGGCGGCGGCATATGGAATGACGAGAACATGGCGGAACTGGTCCGCATGGGCGTGACCCATATCATCAACATGCAGATTGAGTTTGACGATCGTCCTCTGGCGGAAGGTTATCCGGTAAGCGTGCTGCACAATCCCACAGACGATGATTTTCAGATCAAGCCACCCCAACTTTTCCAGCAAGGCGTGGACTTTGCTCTTGAAGCGCTGGAACATCAGACCAGCAAGGTCTATATACACTGCGCCGCCGGAGTGCATCGTGCGCCCATGATGACGCTGGCTGTAATGCGCGTGCTTGGCTGGCCGCTGGATGACGCCAAGGACCTCATCCAGAAGCGCCGCTACGTGGTGGATTGGGCAGATGTTTATGTGGAAAGCGTTGAGGAATTCATACGCGTTTATGAAGCGGCCCGCGAAGCACAATCGGCGTCTGAACGCTGATTCCGTCAACGAGCCTGTCAGGTCTGAAAGAAATCAAGAAATAGCTGAATTTCGTGCTACTATCGCGAAACTCTGCCGCCATGGAACCACTCCTTCAGCCTCTCAGGACCACACAACTTCTTGACCGAGCGGTCTATGTCTTTCGCCGCCATTTTCTTTTCTTCGTCCTGCTTTGTCTGCCCGCAGTGGTTGTAGTAGTTGGAACGGGAGAATTAGGCCGCCGTGCCTTTTCCGTTATCTACCGTGAACGTTCCATACAGATATTCTTTTCATGGATATTCCAGATCGTGGCTTACGCCACGGCTGTTGGGACTACTGCGGCATTGGTTGTCTTTGGGTTACGAGGCATTGAGTCTGGACAACCGTATACCGTCATCGGTTGCTATCGGGCTGCACGAGCGCAGTGGCCCCGAATCGCGGGGATTCAAAGTTTAGTGGCTCTTCGGCTGATTGGGGTATTTCTTGTTACAGCGGTGGCTCCGACTCTGGTTCTGGCCATTGCCATAAGACACTATCCGCCTCTGTTCGCCAGATTTTTTGCCTGGCGCGCAGTCATTGGTGTGACTGTGCTTCTGCTGATTGTGACTTCCATGATTTGGATGGTCCATTCCTTTGCAAGACATTCGCTTGCCGCGGCGTGTTGTGTGGTGGAGAACACCGGCATAAGGGCATCACTTAAGCGCAGCCGGAAGCTGGCGAACGGCGCTAAGGGCCGGATCTGGACTATGTTCTTCTTCGCTCTTTGCCTGTTCATTCCTATCGCGAGCCTGGCAGAGCTGCCAAGTGCACTCGCCGAGCAGTGGGTATCGCACCACAAAGCGCTGTTTGAGGGCTGGACGCTGCTGGCTTCCATGTTTGCCATGGCGATTTCCGCGCCAATCGTCGTCATTGGCACAACTCTTGTCTATTACGATCAGCGGATCCGGCGCGAAGCCCTCGACGTGCAAACGCTGATCGAGGCTGCTGAAGCCCATAACGCCGCACAGGTGAGCGAATTGGTTGTGAGCCCAGAGGTTGCGATCGTAAACGCAGCCCCGGTCGTAACCGCAGTCTCCGCAGAGCGCGACGAAAATGAAGACGTGGAAAAGATCGACGAAACGCCGGGAGCCGCGTCAGCCGCCGCAGGATCGTAGTCGCCAGCACCAGTCGCAAATGCGAGGATCGCAATCGAGAAACTTTATGGAGCGAAAGACCCAGGGCATCGTTCGTCGCAATTGAGTCTTGTAATCGCTCACCCTTCACGCAACGTCTGAAGCGGATCAATTGTGGCGGCCTTTCTCGCCGGAACGTAACAGGCGAGCAACGCCAGAGTGGCCAGCAATAAAGGTGCGCCCACGATTAAACGTACATCGCCAGTGCCAACATTGAGAGCGTTGACAAAAACACTGGTGAGCGCGGAAAGCATTTTGGCCAGGCCGAACGCGCCCAATAATCCAAGAACCGTTCCAACGCATACCAGAGCCGTGCCTTCGCGCAGGACCAACAGCAATACCTGCCCCTTGCGTGCTCCCAACGCCATGCGAATACCAATCTCCCTGCGCCGTTGTGCAACCGCGTAGGCCGTGACACCGGCAAGTCCGATTGCAGACAACACCAGCCCAAAGACGCCGATTGCGCCATAGGTTTTGATTGCGAAACGCTGTGAGGACCGGCTGACCTCCAGGTAGTCACTGAGAGTTCGTACGTTGAAGATCTTCAGGTTGGGATCAATGGAGGCAATCTCCTTTCGAATGCGGCCCAGGGTGTCCGCTCCCGCGCCGCCCGCATTCATGCGGACCATCACGGTCATGCCATCCGCGGGCGGGTGCGCAAGCTGCCGCCGCGTCAGGGGCAGATAGACGACCAGCTGGCTTTCACTGATGCCGTTTTTAAAATCGTGGACCACACCGACGACTTCATAGGATTGCTGGTCTTTTGATTGCAGATCTTTTGATTGCAGGTCTTCCCTGATGTGCTTGCCGAGGGCATTTCCGTGACCGAAAAATTTATGTGCGGCAGTCTCATTCAGCACAACGGGCACAATCTTCGACTCCGCCGAATCTGTTCGTTGATCCAGCTCTGCGAATTCGCGGCCCGCCAGCATTGGTTCGCTCAATGCAGAAAAATAACCTGCGCCCACTGATTCCTTGATCATCGCCTGCTGTATATGCGAGGTTGCGGAGGAGTCTTCCGTGGTGAATTGGACGGCCCCATCTTCTTCATCCTGGATCGACAATGGCGGTTGCGCTGCTAGTGTGACGCTACGCACCGTACCAGCGTTTTTGAGCTGCTCGGGAAGTTTCTCAAATAGTGCCTGCGCCTTTTCAGGCGAGTAACCGTCACGCATCGGGTCAATGGAAAGGAGATACATGGTATGCGGATCAAAGTTAGTTTGGGTTCCGCTTACCTGACTGAATCCCATGACCAGGAAGCCGGTGATCAACAGCAGCATGAGCGATCCCGTGACCTGGCCGACCATCAGCAGGTTGCGCAGACCAAATCGGCGGTAACCAGGCAACTGGAGTGCGGATCCTTGTTTGAGCGCCGGGAACATTTCTGCTTTCGTGGCCCGCAGAGCAGGTATCAGGCTGAATGCGATGCCACACAGGACCGACAAGGCAAATACAAAAATTCCTGCACGCCAATCCGGAAGGGACTCGGGCTCAATGGGAACAGGCGTGGGTGATGCTATTTTGGACCGCAGTACTGACAACCAATAAGCCATCACGAAGCCCGCAATGCCGCCCAGCAGTGAAAGCAAAATGCCTTCACTCATCATCTGGCGGATCAGGCGGAAACGGCTGGCGCCGATGGCCAGGCGAATGGCCAACTCTTTGCGGCGATTGGCGCCGCGCGCGAGCAGCATGTTGGCCAGGTTCATGCACGCGATGGTCATGATCAACACCATCAACACGGCAAAGAAGCCGATCACCACGGGTCTTAAGCTGCGCGGCAATGGCACCATGGTGCCTGCCTGAAGCAGAGTCACACGCCGGCCCTTTTCTTCGGAGGCCAGCATTGAAGCATCCTGCTGGTCAAGCCGACGCGTGATCGCGTCGAGCGCAGCTTCGGCTGAATCCAGGCTGACTCCCGGCGCTAGACACATCATGGCGATGAAGTCCCGGGCTTTACGTTGATGCAGCACATCATTCGCCAGCTCAGGAGCAAGCGATGCCGGGGCCGTGATCGGCACGAACACCTCAGAGGGATTCTCCGGAAGGGCGCCATTGAAATCCTTTGGAGCAATGCCCACAATGGTCACCGGTTGTGTGTTGATGCGAATTGTCTGGCCCACGGCATCCGGAGAAGAGTTGAGGCGATTACGCCAGAAGCGATCACTGATCACCACCACCGGGGAATCGCCAGGCTTGTCAATATCGGCACTAAGCATCCGTCCGCGCTGCGCCTGCACACCGAGAACGGAAAAATAATCAGGTGATACCAGTTGTCCGAACACGCGCTCTGGTTTTGCCTTCGCATCATTTTGCAGGTTCACGTTTTGCAAGCTAACGTTGAATGCAATACCGGTTTGAAGTGCAGCTACGCCAGCGAACAGGTTTTTTTGATCGCGGAATTGTTCAATGTAGTAATAGGAAACAGGTTTTTCCTGCATCACCAGGCGTTGGGCGTTCGCGGCTGCGGGCAGCTCACGAAAAATGGATTGCCATCTTGAGTTGAAGATGTTGGTGGTGAGCCCCATGCCAATTCCCATGGAAAGAATGCCAACCACGGCGAAGCCGGGTGATTTGATCAATGCTCGCAACGCATAGCGCATGTCGCCGCGCATCTCGCTCAGGTATTCGATTGGAACGCGAACTGCGATGTCCGCGAGCGGCCTGAACAGGCCGGTGATGCCATGTCGCGTGGCGATATCTTTGACCACGTCATCGCCGAGCTGCATCATTTCAGTGCCGTAAGCCAGTTTGAATTCGTGGGGAAAGGCCTTGGCCAACCGCTGGTAGAGGCGAGATGCAAAATTCATGGCGTCACCTTTCTTACCTACGTTCCGTGACTTTCATGCAGTGGCTTCATTCCCCAGGCTTTTATTCCGCAGGCTTTTATTCCGCAGGCTTTCATTCCGCAAGCAGGGCCTGTTTCTCTCGAATCACGCGTACCAACTCATGGAGGCGGTTGCATTCAGCGTCGAGCACGCGTTTGCCGAGCGGTGTGAGGCGGTAATAGCGGCGGCGTGCGTCGTCCAGTTCCGGCGCGGGCCGTTCGTCGGACTCTTCGATCAGCTCCGCTTCAATCAATCGCTTGATGGATCCATAGAGCGTCGCCGGCCACAGCCGTACTTTACCGGAAGTGCGCTCCAGGACTTCCTGCATGATTCCGTAGCCATGCTGCTCTCCCCCAGCCAGTGACAGCATGATGTGGAACCACTGAGTCTTGAGCGGGATGAATTTTTGGAAATCGGCTTTGCTCACATCAATATATATATCGTTTGATATATATATTAGTCAAGTTAGAATGTGGGGAGAATGAGTATTCCGAGCCTGTTTGCGATGTAATCCAAGGTAATCCCACTGGGGCGTCAGGTTGACCTAGACTTGCATCATGAACAGCCAAGCCTTTTGGCAGCAGTTTGAGGTCTATTTAAGATGGAGCTTTGAAGCCTTGATAGCGCCAACCCCGCTCCTGGGTTTCTTTTTTGCGCTGAGTCTCAGCCTTGCGATCTCAACCTTCCGGCAGAAGCCGTGGCGAAAAAGGGTATGGCATTGGTCATACTGGTTTGCGCTGAGCCAACTTTTTTTTCCTGCCACAATTGCGGTCGGCGTGTTATTTCCCGCCATCAGCAGCTGGCCATCTCCGCAAGCGAATGCCACCGGTGAGCGCTGGCTCAATTTCACTTTTTACGGATCGCTGGCGACAGGTGTTTACTGGATCTACAGTATGAAAGGGTTGCGTTGGTTTGCTGCGAGTCTCATCGGTCTGCAACAACTCGTGCTTGCCTGCGCCGGCTTCATCGCAGGCATGAGCGTTACTGGCCAGTGGCTTTGATCGACCAGGCAGATCATTGCTCGGCTCAATAATTTCATCGATCGAAATGAGTCTTGTTTGCGCATGGGTTTTTATTCTGTGAAAGTTTTCGCTTAAAATCTCAGTTCATGCCAATTCAGGCAGTTCAACATGTTCGCCGCATGCGTGGCGGCGCCCAGTCTCACCTGATGCGCGCCTCTGACGGGCATTACTACGTCGTCAAGTTTCAGAACAATCCGCAGCATCTACGCGTGCTGGCCAATGAGCTTCTGGCTACGCGATTGGCTGAGCGCATCGGGCTGCCTGTACCGGTCACGGAAGTCATTGAAGTGGAACCGTGGCTGATCGCCAACACGGTTGAGCTGGCGATGGAAGTTTCAGTGCGTCCGGTCCCTTGCGTTCCAGGATTGCAGTTTGCCGCGCGTTATGTGTGCGATCCTGCGGAGGCGCACGTCTTCGACTATCTTCCCGAAAGCATGCTGGCCAAAGTGAAGAATCTTTCTACCTTCTGCGGCATGCTTGCACTGGATAAATGGCTGGGCAATGCCAATGGCCGCCAGGCGGTCTTCTGGAAGAAGCCGAGCGAACGCAAATACGGCGCCAGCTTCATCGATCAGGGTTATTGTTTCAATGCCGGTGAATGGAACTTTCCTGACTCGCCGTTGCGGGGCGTTTACGCCCGCAATGCCGTTTATAAGGAAGTTGGTGGATGGGAATCATTTCAGCCGTGGCTGGGCCGGATTGAGAAGTTCGATCCCAAAATCATCAGCGAAATTGCCGGCGAGATCCCGCCCGAATGGACCGGCCATGACTGGCCTGCGCTGGAGCAACTGACGCAAGCGATTACTGACCGTCGCAGCAAAGTGCGGGAGTTGATCACGGCATTTAGAAATTCTTCGCGTCAACCGTTCCCGGCGTGGGCCGACGCAGAAAAACATATGGTGGTGCAGTGATGGCGCAACAACAATGTAGTTTCTTTCTCGTACGCTATGTTCCTGATGCGGTGAAGAACGAGTTCGTGAACATCGGCGTGGTGCTGATGCCTCCGGTGGGTGATCCTGAGCTGCGTTTCACGCATGATTGGGCGCGTGTCCGTTGCGTTGACCCGCAGGCTGATGTGGAAATGCTGGAAGCGTTGGAGGCCGACTTGCGCAGCCATATGCGTGGCGCGCACGGTGACCGCGACGCTCTGCTGCGGCGCATGCAGGATTCTTTTTCCAACGCTCTGCAACCCTCAGAGTTCAAGGCGTGTCTGGCAGAATCGCCGGTTGCCGAAGCCGACGAGCTCGCCCGCATATACCTGGAGCGTTCGCGGCGCCGTGGGGGGCGCGAGCTCAGCTCACGGCAAGCGATTTATCAGCGCATGCGCAGTGAGTTTGAACGCGTGGGCGCATGGGACCTGATGTGGCGAGACATTCCTGCTTCGCGTTTTACCCGCAGCGGCGATCCCTTAAAGATCGACGCGGGATATTCTGCCGGAGACAAGGTGAAGATGTTTCACGCGCTTTCGCTGGAACAGGACGTAAATGCCGCCAAAGTCCTGGGCTTCAGCTTCCCGCGGATCGCTGAAGGCATTCTGCGTGCGCAGAACCAGCAGGCCGAGCTGACAGCCGTTGTGGAAGACGGGCTTCCCACTGACGATGATGCAATCAACTTCGCATTAGAAACTCTGGATGCCAGCGAAATTAAGATCGCATCGTTGCAGCAAATGTCAGACATCGCAAACGTGGCAGCACTCGAGCTGCGTTTGCAGTAAGGCGAATAAAAAAGCCCCGGCGAACCGGGGCTCAAAAGAGAGAGCTGAAGTTTATTGGGCCCGGAAGGGTGTTCCTTCAATCACCCTGGTTCGTACGCCATCAATCACGGGTGGAATGATGGTGTTGGCTACTCCGGTTGTGGTGTAGAACAGGATCGCTGTTTCCGACGGATTGTCAGTACTGCGTCCCACGGCCACACCGTGAATACCTTGTTTTCCGAAGTACTCATTGACATGGGCTTCTTTTACAGAAATGGTGCTCCGCAGTGCCTGGTCGCTGAGGACATTATCGACCACAGCTCCGGCGGTATAGACCACGCGGGTACGAACGCCATCGAGGACTGCAGGAATCGGTTGCCGCGGCGCCTTGGAGAGTTCGATTAAGACTGCGCCTTCCCTCGGGTTATCCGCGCTGGCGCCCACGGTTACCGAGCGTACAGCCTCGTCGCTCATGAGGAACACAGCGTGTTTGTCGCGGGCGGTGCCGGCCATCTGTTTTTGTTGTGTGCTCAGCGTAGCGGCCGTTGCGGCTACTTGCGCCTGCGTGGCTCCCAAAACTTTTGAGTTCACTATCACCGCGGTTTGCTGGCAGCTTACCGGGTGGTCAGGATTGCCTGCGATCAAGCCAAGTCCTGCTGACGTCCTGGTATCCAACACGGCAATCACATCAGCAATTGGATTGGCCACCGCATTGGAGGTGCCGCTGGCATAAAGAAGCCCAAGCGGGCGGGCAGTGGCATTGTCCACCAGCAGGGAACCCGAATCTCCCGATTCGATGAAATTGCCGCCGATCACCGTAATCTGGTTGTGGTAGTGAGCCTGAAAAGCCGTGGCCCCGCCACAGGAAGCGTCATAGTCAACAGCCACGCTTCCGTCAATCGCTTGAATCGTGGAACATGTGAGACCGGTACTGAGGCCGTGCCCAGAGTGGATGACGGCGGCAAGTCGCCGATATCGGTCGCGGTGGCAGCGCCCAGTTCCAGGATGGTCCCGGCGGGATCTACGTTTCCATTGGCGGTGGAGATGGCGGCATCCACGTTGTCCGGCGCAACGCCGCACAGAGTGGCCGTAGTGGGCTGCACGCAGCCTGTGGCATCGTTGCTGACCGGTTTCATGATTGAGTGGCCGGCCAGAGTTCCCACTGAGGTTCCACCTCCGCAGCTACGAGTCTGATTAATGGCCTCGCCGTTAACTCCCTGGTCTGAACGGGCCAAAACGTGATTGTTGCTTAGAATAAAGTTAGAGGCGCCGCGCGCGATGAGACTGCCCAGCGTTCCCACGCAGCATTTGGTATTGGCAGTGTTGTTATCAAGCAGGTTCTCACCCACAGAACCGAGCTTGATTGGCAAGGTCGTCTCTGTGACGTTGTTTTTATTCGGATACACCACACTGGCGGTAGAACTGGCCGTCTTAGTGGCATCCGCTATGGACGTGGCTGTGACGGTGACTGTGATCGTCCCGGGAGGGTTAAATCCGGCGGGAGCCAGATAAAAGCCTGTGGCGGATATGGTGCCCACGGTCGTGTTGCCGCCGGGAATACTGTTCACGCTCCAGGTGACCGGAGTTGCGCTGCCTGCCGCGGTAAGCTGCTGTGAGCCGTTGAGGGCCACGGTAAACGCAGTAGGCGATACCGAAACTGGAGCCGGAGGCGGTGTGGGTGTGGGCACCGGCGTTGGCGTGGGTGTTGGCGTTGGCGTTGTATGATTGCCACCGCCGCAAGCCACCAGACCGAACAGAATAAGACACAGCAGACACGAAGCAAAAATCTTGCTCATAAGCAGATCATCCCTCCACAGGCACAAAACCACGTTCTCTCGAATAGTATAGGCCGAATCAGGCCGGACATACGGGTTCTATGAGTGGTTCCCTTGGTTCTCCAGAGTAGCTGACCTGAGGTAACAAAGCACCAGACGGCTGTAAATCTTGTGTCAGGTAAGCACCTGAGGGAGTCGGGTTCACGGCCACTTGGTGCAGAGAAGGTGCTCGAATTTTCCTGCTAACCGATTGCAATCTGGACGAGTCATATAGCCAGCTAGGTAAGATAATGCCTAGGGGGAGCCGATGGGTAAACATCCGAATGACCGATTGCAGGGCACCCTTGACCTGCTGGTTTTACAGTCGCTGGCCAGCCGGGGCAAGATGCACGGCTATGGGATTACGGTCCATATTCAGCAGATTGCCGGCGACGTGCTCCGCGTGGAAGAAGGATCACTGTATCCGGCGTTGCATCGTATGGCTCAGGAGGGCTGGATCAAGGCCGAATGGGGGACCAGTGAGAACAATCGCCGGGCCCGTTTTTATTCTTTGACGGCCGCCGGCCGTTCCCAACTGGCTGCCGAACAGGAACGCTGGAGCCAACTCACTGACGCAGTTTCCCGTGTGCTGCGCTTCGCCTGATGATTTTCACCAGCAGCAAGAATTTCACCACGCAGCCGCGGAGAACCGCAAAGACTCTTACAGAGGATGGACGCGGATGGTCGCCGATTTAAAAGCTAAACCTTTAACCACGAAGAACGCGAAGGAACACAAAGGAAACAAAACAAGTTGAGGTCCAGAAAGTATGGCTTGGCTCGACCGTCTTCGTAACATCTTCCGTTCCCATGCGCTGCAAAGGGAACTGGAAGATGAAATGCGCCTGCATCTGGATTTGCGCGCCGCTGACCTGCAACGCGAAGGGCTCAGCGCAGAAGAAGCGCGGGCTGCGGCCCACAGGCAATTCGGTAATCCTACTCTGGAAATGGAAAAGGCCCGCACCATGGACATTGCCGCCGGAATGGAAACACTGCTGAAAGATTTTCGTTACGCGTTGCGCCAGTTCGCCCGCAACCCTGTATTTACGATTGTGGCGGTGGCCTCATTGGCCATTGGCATTGGCGCCAACACCGCAATTTTCAGTGTGATCAACGCAATTCTGCTGCGCGAGCTTCCAGTTACAGACGCGGGTTCGCTGGTGATGCTCAGCAATCCTGACGCCGCCGGCGTGAATAACGGTCTCACCAGCGGAGTGCGCCGTCTGCTGACCTACGCGGAATACGATCAACTGCGCGACCATGCCACCAGCTTTGCAGGAATCTGTGCGGCGCAGTCCGATCTTGATAAGTCATCTGTGCGCATTGCCGGGGGCCAACCGGAAGACGCGCACAGCAAACTTGTTTCAGAAGATTACTTTTCCGTTCTCGGAATCAGTCCTGCCATTGGCCGTGTCTTCACGCCCGACGATCGCAAAGCTCCCGGGCAGGACCCGTATGCAGTGCTCAGCTATGACTACTGGCAGCATCGCTTCGGCGGCAACACGGCTGTCCTGGGTACGCCGATTCGCCTGGTCAGCACGACTGTAACGGTGATTGGTGTAACGCCTGCAGGATTTCATGGTGAAAGCGTCGGCCAGCGGCCTGACTTCTGGATGCCCATGATGATGCAGCCTGTGATCATGCAGGGCCATGACTGGCTGCATGAAGACCTGGGCAAGGATATGCAGAAGATCATGTGGCTGCATGCCATTGCACGCCTGAAGCCTGCTGTGACCATGGCCAAAACTCAGACTGAAGTGGATGTGCTTTTCAAAGCGATCATCGAGAACGGATATCCCACCACGCTTCCTCGTGAGACACGCCAGAAAGCCATGAACCAGACACTCAAGCTGCATGGCGCGAGCAGCGGTGCTTTCAGCGGCCGTGACGACCTTTCACAGCAACTGGTGGTCCTGATGGCAGCCTCGGGTGTGGTTCTGCTGATCGCTTGTATCAATGTGGCCAACCTGCTGCTGGCACGGGCGGCGTCGCGCAGCAAAGAGGTGAGCGTGCGGCTTTCCATCGGCGCGTCGCGCGGGCGCCTGATACGCCAGTTCCTTACGGAAAGTCTTACGCTGTCAGTCTTGGGCGGCATTGCCGGGCTCTTTCTTGCCTGGGGAGCCTCGCGTGTGCTTTCCGTCATGGTCTCCTCGGTCAACCGCAAAGCGGAAGTTGCCGTTGCGCTTGATTTGCGTGTGCTTGCTTTTACTGCCGGCGTAACTTTGTTGACTGGCTTGATCTTTGGATTGGCGCCCGCAATTCGCGGTACGCGAGTGAAACTGGTTGACAGTCTGCGCGATGGCAGCCGGGCCACAGCTTCCGGCACAAAGCTCAATCTGGCCAAGGGACTTGTAGTTCTTCAAGTGGGATTATCTCTGCTGGTGGTAGTGAGTTCCGGCTTGCTGTTGCGTACCTTGTGGAACCTCCAGAGCGCCGATCTCGGCTACGTGAAAGAAAAAATGCTGGTCGTGAACATTGATGGCACTGTTCCGGGATACAAAGGGCCACAGCTTACAGCCATGTGGCGCGAATTATCGGATCGAATCGGCGCGCTGCCAGGGGTTCGCGGCGTCACTTTTTCCAACAATGGCCTGTTTACGGGGAATGAAGCCGCCGACTATATCAGCGCGGAAGGATACGTTCCCGGGAAAGATGACGAGAAGTTTTCACGCTTTGACGCGGTTGGGCCCGGCTATTTTTCCACCGTCGGCATTCCCATGCTGCGCGGCCGCGAGTTCGGGCTGCAGGACACGGCTACTTCCACCAAAGTCGCTGTGATCAATGAAGCATTTGCCAGGAAGTATTTTGCCGGGCGTAATCCCATTGGCTACCACATCACTTCAACGTTCGGAAAGAACCAGGTCACGTTTGAAGTGGTAGGAGTGTCCCGCAACGTTCGCGACCACCGCTTGTCTGGTGAAGTACCACCCCGTTACTACATTGTTCCGGAGCAATCGATGGAAGGCCCGTTGGAATTCGGATCCATCATGATTCGCACAGCCGCTGATCCCGATCAACTGATTCCCTCAGTACGGCGAGCCATCCTTTCCGTGAATCAGGACCTTTACCCCGATGAGTTACAGCCTTTGGTGCAAAACGTGGACACTTTCATTGCCCAGCCTCGAGTCCTGGCGCGGCTTTGTACCTTGTTCGGCTCAATTGCACTACTGCTGGCGGCCACCGGACTTTATGGTGTGCTCTCTTATGGCGTAACCCGTCGCACCAATGAGATTGGCATCCGCATGGCCCTAGGCGCTGGGAGAAGCAATGTGGTTGGCATGATTCTGAGGGAAACCAGCGTGATGATCGCCATCGGCGTGGCGCTTGGCATGGGCGCTATAGCGGCGGTTACTCGTTTGATGAAAGCCGTTCTGTACGGCTTGAGCTCTCTTGATCCAGCCACGATCGGCGGAGCCTTATTGTTGTTGGGCGTGGTGGCTCTGGTGGCCGGCTATATTCCCGCCACGCGAGCCGCGCGTGTGAATCCTACGACGGCATTAAGGCATGAGTGAGCTACTAGCTGCTAGCCATTCGCACTTAGCCATTCGCACTTAGCCATTAGCCATTAGCCATGAGCCATTAGCCATGAGCACTTAACCTTCAGGATTTGCCGCTGCAAAGCTAATGATTGAGGACGCCACAATTGCGGAGACCGCTACTCGGCGATGCTTTCTCCCCGTGTCATCTTGAGCGCAGTCGGCGCGCATGCGACGACGTAGTCGAAAGATCCCGAGAATGCTGGGTGTAACCAGGCAGTCTCAGGGAATTTTCTCGAGAAGCCCTTTGTGTTCCTTCGTGCCCTTCGTGATGAAGCTTTCGACTTCCCGATCTCAGCGTCCGTGCAACCACAGAGGTCACAGAGGAACACCGAGGAAAACAAAACCACAAAGACACGAAGGAACACGAAGGCGGACTGCTGGAAGAAGAGCCGTCGGCACTCAGCATTCAGCACTCAGCCGGGAAACTTTAATTTCTGGAGCAAAGGGTTAATTACGGCTAAGTGCTAATGGCTAAGTACTAAGTACCGATTGCTAAGTGCTAACGGCTAAGTGCTAAAGGCCAAGTACCAAGTACCAAGTACCAAGTACCAAGTACCAAGTACCAAGTACCAAGTACCAAGTACTGACTCGCTTATTCGTATGCCAGCGCGTCAATGGGATCTTTCTGGGCGGCTTTGAAGGCAGGATAAACGGCTCCCAGCATGGCGCCGCCCACGGCGATTACCGTTGCGTAGAAAGCCCAGCGGAGGGTAAGTGGAAGCACGCTGAGAGTAGGGAATTGATGCACCAGTCCGGCGCGGCCAGCCACGCTGATCACGATCCCCACCACAACTCCGGCCACGCCAAGCAGAGCGCTTTCCCGCAGAATCAGGCGCACGATGTAGCTCTTGGACGCACCCAGAGATTTCAGGATTCCGATTTCGCGGGTCCGCTCCATCACAGACGTGTACATTGACTGGAAGATCACAATGAAGCCGATGATCATGGCAATCCCGATGACCACCTTGATGAAAATCGACAGGCCGGGAATATTGTCCGGCGACATGATGGTGAGCCAGTCACGCATGGACTGGACGTTGAAGTCGCTGAGTCCAGGGACGGCTTTGATTACCTTCGAGACAATATCTGCGTTGGCCGGATTATCCAGCTTTACATAAAACATGGTGGCTTTGTTTTC
>WNEZ01001726.1_pt1 | contig 32030 bp, 35 predicted proteins | sample 5400521 | NCBI WGS metagenome assembly WNEZ01 (sample SAMN13153339, study PRJNA577476) | soil metagenome | isolation source: 120 cm saprolite under Douglas fir tree site 2 hole 1 replicate 1 | place: USA:California | collected 2015-04-18 | reverse complement strand
GAAGCTTAGGCGCCCGCATGAAGCAAAAGCCGTAGACAACACCGATCGCGCCACCCATGAAAACCAAGAAAACGATGTGTGCGATCCGGCCGGGCATCGGATTGGCCAAGTCGAGTAAGAATCCGACGCCGGAAAACGTAAAAAAGACGGCATACAAGAATTGCAACCGCGCTTCCCACGGCATTCTGTCCCAAATTCTTCCCGAGCTCGTAGAATAAGTGAGGCGCATGCTCAGCACATGGTAGAAGAAGAAGGCGCTGGACAGAAGGCCGAATGAACAATGGGCTTTTCTTGGTTGCAACGGCCTACCGCCTCGTCTATGGCGTCGTGGGCGGATACATAAACGGCGCGGTTAGCACCTAGCTCGCCAGTGAAGCACGCACTGCTATGCGGTCTGATCGGCCAACAGGAAGTTATGTCAGCCTTTGTGTGTTCACCTTTGACGTCCGTGGTCACTTGGCCGATTCAGTGCTTACCGGAAAAACGTGCGCCAGCGATATCTCTAGTGTAATTTCGCGGCTTTGATTCGCAAGCAATGTCGAGCTCGGAGCTTGCAGCGCGACTACAATGACGAAGGCCGAAAGTCGAAAATGGACAATTGATGAGGAGATTTCCGAAAATGCCGTCGGGCGACGCACAGCGAACCTGGTTTCCGGAAATGGTCGTGCGGTTGCGGTCGAAGTGGCACGAGGGAGTGTCGATGCCGACCCTCATTAGCTTACGAGACGAACTGGATGGAATGCCGCAGCGGATTCGGACCGGCCGTAACATCCAGACACCGATCATCACTTGCCGCTGGTGTGGGACAACGGGTGGGCAGCAGAACCCCACGTTAGTGTGCGTGCCTTGATATTGGCGTTGGGCCGATTCGGAATCGCTTCAAAGGACCAAACCCGCGCGCTGGAAAAGGCGTGGGCAGAATACCGCAAGCAACACCGGCTGGACATCGAAGGAAAGTCCCCTCACGGGTCCCGGCAACCTGCCCACATTGACGATCACGGCAGAGGTGGGTCCTTCGCCCGAATTCGGCGGATGTGCAAAAGTCGGCAGGTGGACTGCCGAGGCATGATGGTACGGCAAAGCAAGATCGGATCCTCGCTAGAGTCCAAAGAACTCGTCGTCTTTGACATCCTGCGCGATTCTAAGTGCACGGAATGTGGCAAGGAGCTGGGGAAGGGCGATTTCCTCTTCATGGAAGGCAAACATCCGGTTTGCCTAAGTTGCGCCGATTTCGATCATCTGATTTACCTCCCTCGAGGCGATGCCGCCCTCACACGTCGTGCTAAGAAGTACAGCGCACTGTCAGCCATTGTTGTTCGTTTCAGCAGATCACGTGGACGGTACGAACGCCAAGGCATCTTGGTAGAGGAGGCTGCCCTGGAGCGCGCCGAACAAGAATGCCTTGCGGATGCCCAGCAGCGTGCGCGACGCCGCGAACGGGACGAGGTGCGGCGCGCTGAGGATGACCGCAAGCTCGCGGCGCACATTGCAGAAGCGATTCTGAAACTGTTTCCTGGCTGTCCTCCGGGAGAAGCGCGAGTTATCGCAGCACACACGGCGTTGCGGGGCAGCGGTCGGGTGGGTCGCACATCCGCCGCGCGAGGTCTCGAAACGGAGGCTTTGACCGCCGCTGTGATTGCGGCCATCCGCCACCGTCACACGCAATACGATGAGCTGCTTATGAGCGGCTACAGCCGAACTGACGCCCGTGACTCTATTCATGAGGCCGTTGATCAGGTGATCGAACGTTGGCGACACCCTTCTGTATCCCCCTAATGGCGAACTTAAGTGCTTCTTGCTTCATGCGAGTCGCCACGACGGTAAGGAATTGCGCCGCAGTTTGTTTTATTGGCGATTTTGAGTCAACCGAGGAAGCGATCTGTTGTCCAGATTTCAGAGTCACGACCTGGGCACTTTGCATCGATCCGCCGTTTGCCAAATTGATCCGGGGTAGCTGGTTTGCTAAGTTCGTCGCCATGTCCGAGCGTTCCACCGAGCAGATACGCGAATTGCTCGACTCCCTTTATCGCGTGGATTCGGGACGAATCCTGGCAACTCTGATCCGCTTGCTCGGTGATTTTGATCTCGCCGAGGAGGCGATGCACGAGGCCTTTGCCGCCGCTTTGGACATGTGGCCCCAGGCCGGCGTACCGGATAAACCGCGGCCCTGGCTCATTTCGACCGCCCGATTCAAAGCCATTGATACTCTGCGTCGACGGGCAAGATTTGATGCGGCTCAAGACGAGCTCGTCCGATATCTCGAAGCGCAATGGAGTTCGGCGGAAAGCTCCAAGGAAGAGGACAGCCTTGAGGATGATCGGCTGCGCCTGATCTTTACCTGCTGTCATCCATCTCTAGCGCCGGAAGCGCACGTTGCGCTCACCTTGCGTGAGGTGTGCGGGCTGACCACCGAGGAGATCGCAAAAGCCTTCCTCACCACTCCGCGTACGCTGGCGCAGCGCATTGTGCGCGCAAAGGCAAAGATTCGAGAGACACCGATTCCGTACGAGGTGCCGACGCCGCAGGAATTGCCAGCGCGACTGGGCGCGGTGCTTCAGGTCGTCTACCTCGTCTTTAATGAGGGTTATTCGGCCGCGGCGGGAGCGGAGGTAACGCGGGCCGAGCTAACCGGCGAGGCGATTCGGCTGGGCCGGTTGCTGACCGAACTCCGGCCAGAGCCGGAAGTCATTGGACTGCTTTCCCTGATGTTGCTACACGAATCCCGTCACGCCGCGAGAACATCGCCGACCGGAGAGCTGATTTTGCTGGAGAACCAGGATCGCTCGCTCTGGAACCGGGAGCAGATCGCGGAGGGAATGGCATTGCTGGAGAAGGCCCTGAAGTCCCGCCGTTTCGGCTCCTACACACTGCAGGCTGCGATTGCGGCCGTTCACGCGGAGGCGGAATCGGTCGCTGCGACCGACTGGCGGCAGATTGTTGCGCTTTACAACCAATTGCTACGAATTCAGCCTTCGCCGGTTGTACAACTCAATCGTGCCGTGGCAATTGCCATGCGCGATGGTCCAGAGGCCGGTCTGGCGCATATCGACGCGGTGCTGGAGCATGGCGAATTGGCAAATTATTACCTGGCGCATTCGGCGCGTGCGGATATGTACCGCAGGCTCGGCAGGACAGCTGAGGCTCGGTCCTCTTATGAGAAAGCTCTGGCCCTGACCCAACAGGAACCAGAGCGGCAATTCCTGCAAGAGCGGATTCGGCAGCTGAAATAAGAAAAGAAAAATTTTCTTGGACGACTTGTCGAATTCAGGTGCGGCCGGGTACCGGATCTCAAAGACATGGAGGTAATGGGCAAGTACAACGAGCAACTACAGAAAGCCGGTGTGCTGCTCGCGCTCGACGGCTTAACTCCGCCCGCGACGATGAGCGCGCGCGTCACTTTCAAAAGCGGAACCGCCCGCGACGATGAGCGCGCGCGTCACTTTCAAAAGCGGAAAATCGCAAGTTACCGACGGTCCGTTCCCCGAAACGAAGGAAGTGGTCGGCGGCTACTGGATCATCCAGGTGAAGTCGCGCGAAGAGGCGCTCGAATGGGCCTCGCGCATCCCCGGAAAGGATAACTTAATGGTTGAAGTTCGCCGGATGTTTGACGTAACCGACTTCGATCCCGAGACCCAAAAGGAGATCCAAAAGAAGTTCCCTGACGCCTGGCGCTGAGCTGGGCCAGCAGTAAAAAAACTCTCCGCGCTTTGTCGATTTCGCGACGCCTCGTGCGACGTCTATGTAGCCGCCACCGGAGAATGGAGAACTCATAAGCCAGTATTTGGTTGCTATTCACCTCCCCGACGACTTCGACCCGTCCGTCGTGACCGAAGCGATGGTGCGCGATATTGACGTGCTCAATGAAGAGATGGACGCTGCCGGTGTCAGGCTTTTCGCTGGTGGCCTCTCCGCGGCCAGCGATGCGAGGTCGCTGCGGGCGCAGCCCGATGGCAAGGTGCTCGTCACCGACGGGCCATACTTGGAGACCAAGGAGCACGTAGGCGGTTTTTGGCTGCTGGAACGCGCGAACCTGGACGAGGCACTGGCGTGTGGGCGCAAGGCTGTCGCCGCCTGTCGGGCGCCGGTCGAGGTGCGCGCGTTTCTCCGCATTCGGCCGGGTGGCCCGGGCCTTTGATCTTGCGGGCATCACGCATCAGTGCCCTACAGATTCCTCTGACGAGGCTAAAAAAATGGAGCAGCTGTCGATTTTCAGTCTCCCCAACGACTATCTGATAACAGCACGATGAGCTACGGCTCCTTGAGTCACAGGAAACAAGGAGGAATTGATGAAATACATCTGTTTGGGCTATCTCGAACCCGGCAAGTTCGAAAACATGTCGGAGAGCGAGCGCAACACCATGCTGGACGAGTGTTTTAGCTACAACGACGAACTGCGGAAGAACGGACACTTGGTCGCTGAGGAACCTCTTCAGCCCTCCAACACCGCGGTGACCGTGGGTTGGAAGAACGGAAAGGTTGCAGTGACAGACGGTCCGTACGCGGAAACGAAGGAGCAATTGGGTGGAATTCAGGTGCTCGAAGCGCGAGATCTGAATCACGCAATTCAACTCATTTCCCAATCTCTGGGAGTGAAGTTGCAGTGTGGGACAATCGAGATACGTTCAGCGGCGGATATCAACGAAATGATAAGAGAGAGCGAGCGGCGACGGCGAAAGGATACGCCGCGAGGAGAAGACACATGTTATTTTTCCGCGATCTAAGAGTTGCGTTCCATTCGCTGATGCGCAGCAAAGGGCTTGCGACCATTGTGATCCTCACGCTGGCGCTTGGCATCGGGGCCAACGCCGCGATCTCCACGCTGGTGCGCGGAGTGCTGCTCAAGCCGCTCGTGAACCGTGACGAGAACCGGCTCATGTACATCCGCCAGAGCGCCCCCAGCGGCGGACAGGACAACACCACGTTTTCCGTGCCCGAAATCAAGGACATCGAAGGCGGCGTCCGCTCCGTGAGCGAGTTCGGCGATTTCTCGGCGATGGACTTTACGATGGTCGGACTGGGTGAACCTCGCGGAGTGCAAGGTGGCGTCGTCAGCGGCAACTACTTTGAAGTAGTGGGGCTGCGTCCTGTTCTCGGCCGTCTCATCGGACCTCAGGACGACGGTCCCAATGCGGCCGGCGTCATCGTGCTCACGTATCGTTTCTGGTCCACCGTTTACAAAAAAGATCCCAATGTGATCGGCAAGACCGTTCGCCTCAGCAGCATTGGCGATCGTCCGGCCACCGTGATCGGCGTCCTCGAACCCAGTGTGCCGTATCCCGCGGATACAGAAATCATCGGCAACATCGTCATCAGCCCGCACCACCTCTCCGCCACGATGATCACGGGCCGCATCCATCGCATGACCGAACTCTTCGGTAAGCTCGCTCCCGGCGCCACTCTCGACCAGGCTCGCACCGAGTTGCGCACCGTGTACGCCTCTATGGAGAAGGACCATCCCGATGCGTATCCCGATAACGGCGGCTACCGTATTGATGCCAAGATGCTTCGCGACCAGATTACTTCCGGCGCGCGTACCGTTCTCCTTGTGCTTCTCGCTGCTTCGGGCCTGGTCTTCATCATCGCCTGCTCGAACGTTGCCAACCTGATTCTCGCGCGGACGGTTCGCCGCGAGGGCGAACTGTCGATTCGAGCCGCGCTCGGCGCCAGCACTGGCGCGCTGCGTCGCATGTTGCTAGCCGAAAGCCTTCTGCTCTGCGGCGCGGGAGCGGCAATCGCTTTAATTATCGCGCAGCCATTGGTCACCATCCTGGCTCGATACGCCTCGCGCTTCTCCGTTCGCGCGCTGGATTTGACGGTCGATTTCAGTCTGCTCTGGGTGGGAGTGGCGCTGGCGGTAGTCGCCGCGGTGATTTTGGCATTTGTGCCGCGCCTGCGCTCGGCTAACGCGTCGAACGGCATGAACCTGGCGAGTGGCAGCGTCCGCATCACCAGCAGCACCAGCCGCCGCCAGCGCATCTTCGCCGTCACCCAAATCGCCGCGTCTTTCGTGCTGCTGGCGGGCGCCAGCATGTTGATCACTACGCTGATCGCGTTGCAAACCACCCAGACCGGTGTCGATACGCGTCACGTCCTCGTCATCGACGTTCCGGCACTGTACAACGGAAAAACGCCTCAGCAAGTCCTCGATTTTTACAACGAGTCGATACGTCAAATCGATGCGCTACCCGGCGTCAGCCAGACGGCTGTGGGTATGATCGCTCCCTGGCGTGATGCCGGAGGAGGCTTCGGTATAGGTTTGCAATTTTCTGGTGATGGTCACGTCCGTGGCAAAGACGATCCTCGCGCGCTGTGGCGTACCATCTCTCCCGGCTTTTTCAGCGCGCTTGGCGTTCCCATTGTTGCCGGGCGCGATTTCAACGCGCTCGATGACTCGAATCGAGAGCCGGTCGTGATCGTCAGCGCGACTCTGGCACAGAGCATGTTTCCTGGTCAGGACCCGATCAATCGGCATGTCTATTGGACCGATCCGGTGCTCGAGTTCATGGAGGGCACTGCAAGCGAAAAGGCGCGATTTACCTCGCCACACCGCATTATTGGGGTCGCCGCCGATGTGGACGACGAACATATCGTTCCTTCGCCCACCTCCACCATCTATAGCTCCTATGCAGACGCCTCAATGTTCGGTGGTCACCTCTTCATCCACACCACCGGAAATCCTTATGCGCTAGTAACGCCGGTAACAAAAATTATCCGGCAGATGTCCGCCGATGAACCCGTTGAGCACGCCGCCACTCTCGAAGACATCCGCGCGAAGGTGCTTGCGCCGGATCGATTGAACTCCCTGGTCTTTGGCGTGTTCGCCGGGGTCGCGTTGCTGATTGCCATCGTTGGCGTCGCGGGGGTACTGGCGTTTTCTGTCAGTGCGCGGACACGCGAATTCGGCATCCGCTTGGCGCTTGGCTCTCAGCCGGAAAGTCTCCTCAGAGGCGTGGTCACCGAAGGCGTCGTGATAGCTGCCGTTGGCGTTGTGGCGGGCGCGGCGTTCGGGCTCGTCGTTGCGCGCGTGGCAGGCAGTTATTTCGGCGACTTAAAAATGCCGGGCGCATTGCCCGTGATCGTTTCTGCGTTTGTGCTGTTAGGCGCGGCGGTAGTCGCTTCGATGCTCCCGGCGGCCCGCGCCGCCCGCGTCGACGTCATACAAGCGCTTCGCTCGGAATGATTTTCCCGGCACGGCCCCGGGGCCCCTCATCAAGATTTTCTCTGACCGTCTATTCCGTGGCTACATGTGTCTCTTGACATCTCGCCTTCCAAGTTGAAGTGTGAACTAATCGAGATACGTCCAGCGGCGGATTTGAACAAAATGATGAAGGAGAGCGAGCGGCGACGGCGAAATGATACCTCGCGATGAGGGCGGCCACGAGGGAAAGAAGGATCAGTATCATGGCCTTGGTGCTGGTAATCAGCATCTGTTTCCTGGTGCTGAAGGCGGCGGCACAGTCGGATAAATATTCGAAAATGGCACCTGTCGATCAATACTTGATGGAAAGGAATGCTGAGATTCTGCTGGCGCGGAGCGCCGCTCCCGATTCCATATCCAGCGACGCGACGATCCTGGTCTTGGGACGACAAGGCTATGAAACAGCAATCCGAGGAAAGAACGAGTTTGTCTGTATGGTGGCAAGAAGCTGGATGGCGGCGTTTGACTCGCCTGAGTTCTGGAACCCGAAGGTGAGGGGTGCCGAATGCCTGAATTGCCAAGCTGCACGATCGATATTGCCGATCGCCGATCTGCGGACGAGGATGGTGATGGCCGGCCACTCTAAGGCGGCGTTCGACAATAAACAACTGCCAGATCTCGAAAGCGGCAATATAGTGTTCATGACGTCGAAGTCGGCATATCTATACGACGAAAGGGATCACAACGGACCACATCTGATGTTCTTTACTCCCGTCAAGGACGGTAAGGATTGGGGAGCTGGCGCATCGGGCTCGCCAGTTGTTTCCGGTCCTTACTGGTTCGTATCGTCGAAGGAACCGTCCCAGGCGAAAGGGCTGCCGCCGATTCTGGTGTTCGCAGTCGAAGTTGCAAAGTGGTCCGACGGAACGGCTGCACCCATGCCTCAAGAGTAGATGGACCACTACGCAATCGAGACATCCCGCTGAGCTCCGGCTTGGCAACCCGAGTGGTCTGCCCAGCGAATTGTCCGCCACCCGGAAGTAATCGTCGCAAACGGTGCTCCAAGCCATCAGCGGCGATTTCCATGGGGCTGCGGTCACGCACTTCGAACCGCGCTGACCGAGCGCATTTGCCACAGCCATCCACCGCTCAGGGGCGCCCCTTCCTCCACACGTATTCGTTTCCCATCCTCCAGCACGCCGGCTCTCAACCATTTCTGGATGAGCCGCACGACGCGCCGGTCCGCCACCCGATGCTCGACGAACTTCACCAGCCATTCGTGGGAAAGCCCATCGAAAAAGCCTTTGATGTCCAGGTCGAGCACCCAGTTCACTTTTCTCGTCAGCAGTCCCGTGTACAGTGCATCCAGCGCTTGATGCTGGCTGTGCCCTGGTCGGAACCCGTACGAAAAACCGAGAAAGTCCGTTTTGTAGATAGCGTTCAGCATCGCTGCACCTGCTCCACTTTCGTATGACTTTTGCATTCACTACACCTCGCCGGTTTAACCGGCGCACAGGAGACATTTTCATGTCCTACTTATATGTTAAGTGGAATAGGTTTTCTGAGCTGATTCGCTCGCCGACGGTTGAGCCATTAGAGCAAGGTTTGAGTCTCATGGGCCACTCCTGAAGCGGCGGCCTGCGACGCCGAAGGCGGAGCGCTTAGGTCAGCGCGGAGGGAGTGGCCTGTTGGTCGAAGCAGCTAAGCGCACGGCCCGACTTACGACTCAAATGCCTTGACACGATTTCCGATTACTATCACAATGTGATTCTAATCATGCTTGGCGAATTCGAATACCTGTTGATCACCGCGGCCGCCGGACTCGGCGACAACGCTTATGGCGCGGCGATCCGGGAAGAGATCGAAGCGACGACGGGACGAAAGTGCTCGATTGGCGCGCTCTATACAACCATCGATCGCCTCGAAATAAAAGGTCTGCTGAAAACGTGGATGGGTGATGCCACGCCGCAGCGGGGTGGTCGCGCCAAGCGCATGGTTCGTGTGACGGCTAAGGGCGTGCACGCAGCGAAGGACTTTTACGATGCTGTGACGCGCGTGAGCCGCGGCGCGTCGTGGGTGGCCAACCGAACCGGGAGCGCCTCATGACGAGCATCGGCTGGTCGTTCCTCGAGACTGCTGCCCGACTGCTGGCGCGCGACGAGCGCGAAGCCGTGCTGGGCGATTTGGTGGAAGCGGGTGAAAGCACCTGGCGAGGGTTGCTGGGTGTGCTCGACTTGGTGTTCCGCCGGGAAGCGGTCCTTTGGAAGAGTTGGCGGCCATGGCTGGCAGGATTCGGGGTGGCATTGCCAAGCAGCTTTCTCCTTATGGGTTTCTCGCTGTCTGTCAGCTGGAGTTATCTACGGCTCCGCTGCCCGGAGCTTCTCTCGCAGGCCTCGCTGACGCGGCCTTCCGCGTTCCTGGTGCTGATGTGCCAGGCCCTCTTGCTGATCGGATGGTCCTGGACGAGTGGTTTTGTGGTGGGATCGGTGTCGCGACGAACTCTCTGGGCAAGCACGGTTTTGTGTTATTCGCCATGTTTATTTTGCTTGTCGAGATTCCGCGTTGAGTCCCTGTCGAGGTTTTGCCTGCTTCTCTTCTTGTTGCCTGCGATCTGGGGAGTTCACCAGGGTTTGCGAATTTCAAGGATGAAGTTGAGCTCGGCCATCGTGCTGGCTGTGGCCGTCACGGTGATGATGCTTCCCGGATGGAGCAGTGCAGGTCAGCATTGGTGGAGCCCAACCCGGTGGACTCTGAATTGGGCGTTGTGTTGGCCGGCGTGGTATCTGGTGGCGACGGCACAGCGAACGGGCGCAAAGGCGGGACTGGGCGGCAGCGGCGGGCTGTGGAGCGGGCATCAGGAACAAGAAACAGGAATGTCGTAGAAGTAAAGTCAGGCCCGCTTGATGGGCTCATGAGATCCAGGGCCAAGGAAGGAAAGCCATGGCGAACGAACTTAGCTTATCCGTGAACGGCGCGAAGCAAGTTGTGTCCACAGCGCCGGAGACGCCCTTGCTCTTCGTGCTTCGCAACGAACTGAAATTGACGGGCCCGCGCCTCGGCTGCGGGATGGCGCAGTGCGGTGCGTGTTCCGTTCTGCTCGATGGCCAAGAAATTCGCTCCTGCGTTACCCCAGTTTCGTACGCCGTGGGAAAGAAAGTGATCACCATCGAAGGACTGCCAGAAGTCTGGGCCACAGAAAAGCGTTTGAGCGCAGCCGCCGCAGCCAATACGCTGCATCCAGTACAACAGGCGTGGATCGACGAACAGGTTCCGCAGTGCGGTTATTGCCAAAGTGGAATGATGATTGCCGCCGTGCAACTCCTTGCGAAAAATCAAAATCCAACCGTCGCGCAAATCAAAGACGCCTTCACAAACACGCCGCCGTCACCACATCTCTGCCGTTGCGGCACTTACTCCGCAATCATTGATGCTGTGCAGCGCGCAGCCAAAGCGATGAAGTCATGAAGGGAGACACGCTATGACCACAAAAACAGAAACGCTCAGCGATTCTCCTGTCACGACAGCGATCACGCGCCGCGGCTTCGTGAAAATAGGCGGGACGCTTTTTGTTTCGTTCGCATTGCCAGCGGGATTTTCCACTCTGTCTGCTGCCGAAAATCAAACGTCGCTCGACCCGAGCGAACTCGCCTCGTGGCTCGAAATCCGCAGCGACAACACTATCCTCGTGCGCACCGGCCGAACGGAAACCGGCACCGGCATGAGCGCGTATTACGCGCAGACGATAGCTGAGGAATTAAATGTCCGCCCAGAAACAATCACGCTTGTCTTAGGCGATACAGACAAAACCCCTGACGGCGGCTATTCCGCTGGCTTTTTGAGCGGAGCGATGAACCTCCGCAAAGTGGGCGCGTACACCTATCAAGCGCTGCTCGGCCTAGCTGCGACACAACTCGGCGTCCCAGTTTCCAATCTTACCGTCACCGAGGGCATCGTGTCCGGCGGCGGAAAAACCATCAGCTATGGCCAACTCGTTCAGGGCCAGCATCTCGAATTGAAAATCCCCGTTGAGGGCAACCGCACAAAAGTAGATCCGTCAAACTTCACCGGAGTCGTAGGCTTGGACGGTTTTACCGTAACCGGCGAACCGCCGATGAAACCGGTAAACAAATACAAAATCGTCGGCACATCCCATCCGATGCCCGGCATTTTCGACAAAGTCACCGGCAAAACAAAATGGAGTTGCGATGTCACCCTGCCCGGAATGCTTCACGCTCGCATGGTGCGGCCTGCCACGCTCGGCTCAACGTTAATCTCCGTCGGCTCACTCGACAAAAAACAATTTCCCACGGCGGAAATTGTGAAAAAAAATAATCTGGTCGCCGTGGTTTCTCACAATGAATGGGAAGCAATCAGCGCGGCCCGCTCCGTTGCGTCCACCACCAAGTGGACCGACTGGGCCGGGCTGCCTGGCAGCGAGAATCTGACCAAAACGCTTCGCGCCTACAAGTGGGACGCACCACCCACCCGTGGCAAGGCCGCCGATGTAAGCGCCGCCCTCGCGAGCGCCGCCACAACGATTTCCGCCACGTACGAGCAGCCGTACGTTAGGCACGCCCCAATCGGCCCCTTCGTCGCGGTCGCCGATGTTCGCGGCGATGGCAGCGTAACGGTCTGGACTCATTCGTCGCAGTCGCAAGGCCTGCGTGCCAGACTCGCCCACACTCTGAACATTCCCGTAGAAAAAGTAGTCGTCCGCTGGCTCGATCACTCCGGCCAATACGGACGCACCACGTTCGGTGGCGATGGTGCCGAAGGTGACGCCGTAATCCTTTCGCAGTTAACCGGCAAACCAGTCCGCGTGCAATGGACCCTGCAGGAAGACCTGGCCTGGTCCACCGTCTCACCCGGCTGGGTCGGCGACATCAAGGCCGCGTTCAATGCGAACGGTCATATAACCGCTATTCACAGCGCCTCCTACTCTCCAGCGCAATCGGACCCGCGTCTTCTCGGCGCGATTCTCGCAGGCATGCCCACCACCACGCCGGACGGCGGCAGTTGGATTGCCACGGAATGGCCCTACGACAAAATTCAAAACCGCTTCGAACAAGCGTTCGGCATGCCGAACATCGCAGTCGAATCTGCAAACGGCGGACTGCGCGGCAATATCATGCGCACGCCAGGACAGCGTCAGCAAAATCTTGTTCTCGAAGGTTTAATGAACGAAGCTGCTGCCGCAGCCCATGCCGATCCCATTCAATTCCGCTTGGATCACACAACGGATCGGCGGTTGATCGACATACTCAACGCTACAGCTAAAGCAGCAGGGTGGGAGCCGCGTCCCTACCCACAAAAAACCGCGCGTAAATCGGGTTCAACTCCCAAGGACGGGCGTGGCGTGTCCATCATGATCCGCCAAAACGCCTACTGGGTGGGCATCGCCGAAATTTCTGTCATCCCAGATACGGGAGTTGTGCAGGTAACAAAATTCACCATCGGCGCTGAATGCGGCAAAATCATCAACCCGCGCCAACTCGGCCTGTGCATGAAAAGCGGCGTCGTCATGGGCTTGAGCGAAACGCTCAAGGAAGAAGTCACCTTCGATAGATCAAAAGTCACCAACACAAATTGGGACCGCTACAAAATCCTCACAATGGTAGAGACGCCAGAAATCAAAATCGTCCAGCTCTCCCGAGACGATAAAGGTTTCGGGGGTGGCTCCGAAGCCGCCAACGCCGTTTGTATGCCCGCAGTCGTCGCCGCTCTCTTCGACGCGACTGGTGTCCAACCTCGCAGAATTCCGCTGACGCCCGCGTATGTGACGACGCTGCTCAAAGGCTAGTGCAGACCGCCATAATCGGAAACCGCTGACCACTCGCAACGATATCTTGCATTCATTTGGCTCCAAGGTTCGTTCCGAGTGCGCCTTCAACGTCCGCCTTTCTCCGCTTTAACTTGGCTCCCACGGTCTGGCCCCTCGCGCGATTCTTACTGAGTCCAGTGCGCCACCTTTTTCTGCCACTCATTTTCCTGGGTACTACTTCCGGCTAATTCCTGCGCCCGGCAGCTTCGCGGCCTCTGCTTTCACGGTTCCTCCCGAAACTCTTTGGGTCCCTCCCAGAATGCAGCCGCTCGCTTTGGGAGCAGAAGCCCTCGCTTCTGGGTGCCCCAAGAAAATGGGGCAAGAAAAAGAGATTCAAAAAATGTCTTACCTATATGTTAAGTGGAATAGGTTTTCGGAGTGGTTCTCTCGCTGGCGGTTAACTTAATTAGAGCATGCTTTGAGCCTGGCTGGCCACTCCCGAAGCGGAGGCCTGCGGAGCCGTAGGCGGAGCGCTTAGGCCGGAGAAGAGGGAGTGGCCACGGAGCGGTTGAGGCGCGGACACTCTGTTCTCCTTGACAGTCTAGGAGACTGGAAATATAGTCCTAGATTATCTAGGAGAAGGTGTTTCCATGGACGAACAACTCAATCTTCTGCAAGGCACTCTGGACATGCTAATCCTCAAGGCTGTTTCGCTCGGTCCGCTGCATGGCTACGGCGTACTGCTGCGCATCCAGCAGATTTCAAAAAGCCGGCTGGAGATTCAACAAGGCTCTCTGTATCCCGCTCTGTACCGCCTGGAACATCAGGGCTGGATCACCAGCGAATGGGGCGAGTCGGAAAACAACCGTAAGGCGAAGTATTACCGTCTCACTGTGGCGGGAAAGCGCAAATTCCAAAGCGAAGCCGAAAAGTGGAATCGCATGGCGGATGTTATCGCGGGAATCCTGCGAACCACACCGGAGGAAGTATGACTCTCTGGAGTCGCTTTCGCTGCTGGTTGACGGAAATTTTGCACCGCTCTCGTACAGAGAGCGAAATGGACGTGGAGCTGCGGTTCCACATGGAAGCGTATGCCGAGGACTTACTCCGGAGCGGTGTGCCTCGCCAGGACGCGCTGCGGCGGGCACGTATGGAATTTGGTGGCATCGAGCAAACCAAAGAACAGTGCCGGGAAGCGCGGGGAGTCGACTGGATCGACGACATCGCAAAAGACTTTCGTTATGCTCTCCGCCAGTTGCGACTATCCCTCGGTTTCACCTTGACGGTCACCCTGACCCTCGCTCTCGGCATCGGTGCCACCACGGCGATCTTCACGTTGGTTGAGGCAGTTTTGCTGAAATCTTTGCCCGTCTCCAATCCAGCTCAACTCTACCGCTTGGGCAAGGATCCCGATTGTTGCGTGCGGCTGGGTTTCAGTCGTCCCGCCGAGTATGCAATCGTTTCCAACGAACTCTACGAATACCTTCGCGCAAACACGAAAGACTTTGAAGAATTGGCGGCGTTCCAAGCCGGTGGGACCTTCCTTGGGGTTCGGCCCGCGCACAGCGCAAGCCCCGCAGAAATCTATTTCGGTGAGTTTGTCTCCGGCAATTATTTTTCTATGTTCGGTCTGAACGCTTATGCGGGACGTGTACTCTCCGTCGCGGATGATACCCCCGCCGCTCCGCCCTCCGCGGTCATGAGCTATCCGGTGTGGAAGCGGATCTACGAGCTAGACCCCTCGGTGATTGGCAGCGTCTTTAACATCAACGACAAGCCGTTCACGATCGTAGGAGTCGCTCCCCCGGACTTTTATGGCGACACCCTGAGCAACGTGCCTTCTGACTTTTACCTGCCTCTGGCAATGGAGCCCTTCGTGAAAGACGACGGCTCGCTCCTCAAACTGAGCTCCGCAGGATGGCTGAATGTGATCGGGCGCATCCGGCCCGGCACCAACGTTGCTTCCACCGAAGCGCAAATGCGCGTCGAACTCCAGCAGTGGCTGCGGTCCCACTGGGGCGAGATGACCGCCAACGAGCGCTTGGATCTTGCGAAGCAGACCCTCAACCTTGGCCCCGGTGGTGCCGGCATCACAACGATGCGCCAGCAATACGGCGACTGGCTCCACATCCTGATGTTGGTCGCCGGCTTTGTTCTGCTCATTGTCTGCGCCAATGTCGCAAATCTCTTGCTCATGCGCGGCATGGAGCGCCGCCAGCAGACCTCTCTGAGAATTGCCCTTGGCGCACGCCCGACACGATTGGTCAGGCAGGCCCTCACCGAGAGCATTCTCCTGTCCTTAATAGGCGGTGCTGTGGGGCTGGTCGTTGCCTTCCTGGGTACTCGAATGATTCTCCATTTTGCGTTTGACACCACCACGCAGGTGCCCATCAGCGCTGCTCCGTCTCTCCCGGTTCTGCTTTTCGCCTTCGGAGTTTCCTTGATCACCGGCATGATCTTCGGTATCGGTCCTGCCTGGTTGGCCACCCGCGTTGACCCCATCGAAGCATTGCGCGGCGCTAATCGCGCGACGCGTGATGCCGGCTCACTTCCTCGCAAGGCTCTTGTGATCCTCCAGGCAGCTCTGTCCGTTGTGCTCCTGTCCGCATCCGGGTTGCTCCTTCAGACCTTGCGTAATCTCCAGCATGAGAACTTCGGTTTCGATCGGAACCATCGCACGGTAATTCATATCGATCCCGTGCTCGCAGGCTACAAACCCACACAACTCCCAGCGCTCTACAGCGGCATACACGATTCGCTCACCTCTCTTGCTGGCGTTGCTTCCGTCTCATTCGCCTTATACTCACCGATGAGCGGCGACGGTTGGAGCGAAGCCATCTATGTCGAAGGCAAGCCCGAGCCCGGTCCGGGCGCGGACGCAGGCTCCGGCTGGACTCGCGTTTCTCCCGGCTTCTTTGAAGCAATAGGTAACTCCATCCTCAGAGGGCGCGCCTTCGACGATCACGATTCCGATCGTTCCCGACACGTCGCCGTGATCAATGAAGCCTTCGCGCACAAGTTTTTCAACAACGAGGACCCCCTTGGCAAGCATTTTGGAAAGGCGAGAGGCTCTGCCGGCGACTATGAAATCGTTGGTGTGGCCAAAGACGCCCGATACGCTGACTTCGACTTCACCAAGCCACCGGGCGCATTCTTCTTTCTCCCTCAATCACAGTCGTCGGGATATAGCGATACAAACGCAGCCTCTACCGAACTGCGTTCCCATTTCCTGCACGATATCGTGGTTCGTATGCAGCCCGGTGCGGCGTTGCCGGTCGAGCAAGTGCGCCGCGCCCTCGCTTCCGTCGCCCCGAATCTCCCTGTCGGCAGGATTCAGAGCTTGGACCAGCAAGTCGAGAACAATTTCAGCCAGCAGAACTTGATTGCCCAATTGACTTCGCTCTTCGGCATCTTGGCTCTCGTCTTGGCCTCCATCGGTATCTACGGAATTACCTCTTACAACGTGGCGCGCCGCACCAATGAGATCGGTGTGCGGATGAGCCTCGGAGCGGATCGCATGCACGTCGTGCGATTGGTTCTGCGCGGGGCCTTCCTCCAAGTCGCCCTCGGTTTGACGCTTGGGATTCCGCTAGCCATTGCCGGAGGACGCTTGCTGGGGTCGCAGCTCTACCAGGTGCCAGCTGCGGATCCGGCAGCGCCCGCAATTGCCGTCGGGCTGCTTGCGCTCTGCGCGCTGGTCGCATCACTCATACCAGCGCAAAGGGCAGCGTCCCTCGACCCGGTGAAGTGCTTGCGCACGGAATGACCCAGCACGCTATACGCGTGGATCCGGGGTCGCTCTCAGTGTCCCGGGCCACTCGCAATAAGAGTCCCACTCACTTGGCTCGATGGTGTATTTCGAAGGCAGCACTGACTTTTGATCCGTTTTCCCGCCGTGGTTTGCTGATGTGATCGTGCTCCTCACGCCGATTCTTGCTGAGTCCAGTAGGTGGCCTTTTTCTGCCGCTCATTTTCTTGGGCACTGCTTCGTGCTAATTCCTGCGTCCTGCAGCTTCGCGGCTTCTGCTTTCCCGGTTCCTCCCGAGACAAGACTGTGACTTGAACCATCGTTTGGCCATTTCGGAAGGATCGATTGGCCGTTCAGCGGCCTGTAAGCCCTGTAAATCCGAACTCCATCAAAAAGGCTTTTCGGAGGTCTGAAGCATCGGTTGGCCAGGAGTACAGAATCGGAAAATGTCCCACCGCGGGCGGGTACGGTTCGCGTAGGCGATGAAATGAGTCTACGGTTGCAGCGAATAATTCACGTCAATGGTCGTATCTATTTCGATCGGTTCGCCGTTGAGCAATGTGGGGGTGTAGCGCCACTGGCTGACGGCCTCGACAGCGGAACGCGCGAGATCCGGATCAACTTGAGCATTCATGACGCGGAGCGAGAGAGGGTTGCCATCCTTACTGATGATGGCGTGGAGGACGACAGTGCCCTGCACGCCTGCCGACCTGGCGGACTCAGGATAGATGGGCTGGACCTTCGTAATAATTTTGGAGGCTTGTATGGTTCCGCCAATGCTGAGGCGGGACGGTTTGCCTGAGGTTGTCTCAACCGGAGCAGGTTTGGCCGAGTTCTCAGGGACAACCGTCACGTGCTCGGTGATTGCTCCCGGTTCCAAAGTGAGCGATTCAGAGAAGTCGTGGCCGGCGTCAAGCGCGACCTGCGGCACTCGATAAGGTTTGAATCCCGGCTTCAAGACCCGCAGCTCGTAATTTCCTGCTGGCAATGGTTTGAAGTTGAAATTACCTTCGCGGTCGGAGGTCGTCATATCAATGGTCATATCAATGGTGTTGGCCGCGTGCTTGGTCATGATGATGGTGGCGTTGGCAACACCGGCACCGCTGATATCGTGGATGGAGCCGGAAGTTTTGCCGGAGAGATTCTGCGCGGGAAGACGCAGAGCGGCGAGTGGAACGAGTACACATAAGGCGAGCAGCGGAATTAGGAACTTCGCTTTCGGAGACAAATGACGGCGATTGAGAGACGGATTCAGCATGGCTGCAAATCTCCTTTCAAGATTTGATGGGCGCGCGAGGGCTAGAGCGGTGGACCAGGCGCGGCCGGAGTTTTCAAGCGTCCTTGCGAGATCGAGAAGTTGGCTGGCGTAGTGGGAAGGCGCGATTCCGGAGCGCAGGACGGCGTCATCGGAGGCGCGTTCGCTTTCTTGGCGCAGGCGTGCAGCGCCCAGCCAAACGAGAGGATGGAACCAGTAGAAGCAGCGGGCAAGTTCGGCGCAAATCTGCAGGAGCCAGTCGTGGCGGGCGATGTGCGCGAGTTCGTGAGAAAGCACGACGCGGCGGCGGTCCAAGAAATCGACCATCTCACCTGTCTTTGGGTCGCACAGTTTTGATTGAAGCGGACGAACTTTCTCCCAGGTGTTGATCGCCTGCCCCACTATTCGGTCCACGGGTTTCGTAAATGCCGTTCCTGTCTTGCTGACAGGCATATCCAGGAAGCACACCGACGATGCGTTGTCTTGCTGCCAGCGCACACATCCAACACGCAGGCGACGAATTTCGTCGCCGCGGAGACCCGCGAACAGCCACGCTAGTGTCAGAGCCACCGACACATACGGAATCAGAGGCAAGAGGGATTTCATGAAGAACAATTCTGCAACCGAGCAGGAAATCCACACGCTTTTAGATGGCGAAACAAATCCGTTGACCGTTAGAGAAGCTGCCAAATTTCTTGGAGTGAGTCCCTAAACTGTGTATCTTTGGGTGGAGCGAAAGCAGATTCCCCATCTCCGCGTAATGGGTCGCAAAATAGTCTTTCATCCGTCCATTCAGAACTCCGAGAACGGTGATCGCTTCCAGTTTTTCTGCAACAACAGTCTCTCTGGGATACGCAAGCAATTTCGGGACAGGAAATTCAAGCAGAACCGGATATTCAATCTCAGTCGGGCGAGGGATGATCGAATCACCAAATCCGATGTCGACTTGCACCATAGCAGTTAGGCGAACCCGCGCCCCTTCGTACTCTGCATCCTCTTTGATTCTCTGGATTTCAATGGTCTCTTTCTTGAACTCTGCTCCATCCTGTTCCACGGCGAGACCGCATATCTCCTCGATAACTGACCGTATGTGTTCAAGATCGTTGTCGACCCGACCCATTAGATCGATGTCCATCGTCGGCCTCGACTGTGGCGCCCTCCAGGCAGTCAGCAATAGAGCACCCTTCAGAATGAACGAGTCACGGAACTGTGATCTCGACAGTCGGTACAGGAATCGTTCCATGACAAAGTACTGGAGAAGTTCCTGAAAAGGCCTCCCTTGCCCGTGTGCTTGATTTAGCAAGCGCTGACGCACGGAAGCCCCGATATCTCTTTTGCTCACAGCGTAGCCTCAAGATAGGGACGCATGATCCTCTCCACACGGCAAATGCGCGCGTAGCGCACGAGTTCCCGAAAGTCTGCCTTTTTCTTGAGTTCCCGGAATCGCCGCAGGGCTTCAACAGCGATATCCAGACCAATCTTATTGCGATACTTGAAACAGTCGGCTATCGTCTTTGCAGCTGAATAGATTCGGACGGAAACCTCGTCGATTCGAACTAGCTCAACTCCTGCGCTGAACGCCGGCTCGGAATACCAGAACACTCGGATAGGAAGAGCATCCACCTTCGGTATCTGCCCATGGCTGGGTATGGCAAGATCAATGGTGTGGGGAATCTGTGTTGTCATACCATGATGAGCCAGCGCGGATATCAGGCACACTACTGCATTGGGGGCACGAATCGCCACTGTGACCCAGTCTGGATTAGTCAGATGTGGTGCAGTGGAGAGGCGGTAGAGTCCCCGGCCAACACGTTCAAGCTCCCCTCGGTCACGGAGTTTGTAAAGCGTACGAGGATGGATGCCCAGCCGTAGCGCGTCCACCGTCCGGAGCATGCCTCCGCGCTTGCTGAAAGCCTTGCGTGCTGAATCCACGGCCTTTGAAGCACTCGCCATGATGGATAAATCTCTCGGAAAGTATATACATACTCCGAGCATTTTATCCACCCCTAAAGGGTTCAAGCCCTACTGAAAGCACTCCAAGAAATAAGCTCCATGATCGCACCTCAACTCTACGGCGTGACTTTGCATGATCGTCGGTGCTTGCCCGACCGTCCTAGCTTGTTACAGCCCGGGCGCCTGGTCCCGAGCAGGGGCGTAGCGCAGCCTGGTAGCGCGCCTGCCTTGGGCGCACGATATTTCATTCTACGCATTCTATCTTCTGCTTTGGTTTCTATTGTTTTCAACAAACTGGGGAATCTGCTTCTCGTTCAAAGCCAATCCCAATGGCCTCAACCTCGCTCGTAAATGCACGGTTAGAGCACGGCAGCGCACCTGCTCAGAGCCGATTTTGCTAGCTGTCCGCGATGCCTTTCTCGTTGCGCTGAAGTTCTTGCCGCAAGGAGTTGCCGACGATTCGCAAGCGATGGCGGGTTTTCAACGTCTTGGGCGTAACGAAGCAGCGAGAAAAAATGATTTCACATGAGATGGAAATGATGCGCCGCGCCGACGGCCAGGCATCGGCAGCCTCCGATGCTTAGTGGGATTCCCTTTCGGGAGTATGCCGCCCGTAGTAATCCTGAATCCCCCGCCACGCCCGAGGCGCCCGATTTCGCTAGTAGAGGGAGGGCCGCGCGGAACCACCCAAGAGCGAAGTATTCATGTTGGCGATGGTGTGTTGCCCTTCGTTCCCTCCCCAGGCAAACAGAAGTGACACCATCGGAAACGCACCCGCTCGGAGCGTCAGCCCGGTGGCGAAACTGTGCTTCAAATGGCCGAAGCCCAAATCCCCGCGTGTCGCGGCCACTCGGCCTTGATCCGCCGTGAATTTGAAACCAAACGGACCCCAGATCGAATGCTCGAATGTTTCCTGCAAGAGCAGAACGTTGGGCGCGCGAAATCGGTAGTCTTGATAGCTTCCGAGCGACAATGCGCTGTTGATGTCTTGCCCACCCAAGGTCTGTTGAAAATAGAACGGAACCGCGCTGCTGGCCGAATTGATGGATTCGGAAATGAGTAACCGCACGCCCAACGAGCCGCTGACATTTAGTGTACGCGGAATCTTTGGGCAGTCGTCGCCAGATGGGGCGCAGGAATCTGGACCAACGGTCCCCGCGTTGAGCCCTGGCTGCGTGTATCCGTGCAGATAGTAGGTGTGGTTCAGATCGACCGTCCACCGCAGAAAGGAGCTATGCGAATCCGACGGTGCAAAGTATTGCTGAAACTTACCTAGGTAATTCAGTTCGAAGTTCCCGAAGCTCGGTTTGATCCGGGCTCCTTCGCCCAACTGAACAAATCCTGGCTGATTGCCCAAGCCAGGCGCGGTTGTATTCGTGTAGATTGCCTCAATCGAAGGCACGGACTGCCCATGTTCTCCGCGGAGATCGACAAAGCATCCATTGATCTCTCCCAGCAGCGCAAGATTCAGCTTTCGAATCGCTTGCCACTCAAAAACGGGCTTGATCGCGCTGCCGCCAACGATGGTCTGACTCATTCCGTAAACGGACTTCCCCGCGAACGAAGAGTCATTGCCTAAACCAAAGAAGTACAACTTGTTCAGCGAAATCGATTGCGCGTAGAAATTGAAGACAGTGTACGGATGAGTGAAACTCGCCTCCCCTTTCTCCTTTGCTCCTTCCTCTCGTACCCCTTCTGGTTTTGATTCTTCAGCTGGCGTTCCACCTGGATTCGGCGTCACAACCTTGATCGGAGTTTTCCCGCTATGCGGGGTGTGAACCATGGTCATGTATCGTCCACGTCCCAACTCAAACGCCAGTTCGCAGTGTTTTTCGACCATACGAAGGCCGCTCCCAATCCGAATCCGTTTTGCGGGGGCAGACTGCCGGCGGCTATGTGAAAGGGATGGTCGGTAAAAAGGGTGTAGGCACAACCGGGCACCGAGCCGAAACTGAACGCTCCGCACGCATCTGAAATACGTTCCCTCTCGCGGCGCCACTCTGCCCCGAGCGGGGTTTCTTGAGCCGAAACGAACGACGCACCCAGGAGCACCAATAGCAAACCGAACGACATTCGCGGGTTCAAGAGGGCCTTCCCTTTTTGGGCTTGGCCCGGGTTTCCCTTTTCTTGTTCTTTGCGCGGCCTGTGGACTTCGTGCGTTGCCTCGCCGCGTCCTCGTGCGCATGATGAATGGCCTCGGTCACCTCGCAGATGTAGCGTGCCGCTTCGCCTTCGGTTCGAATTGCGTGAGTGTAGATCTTCGAGCGATAAGCGAGGGGCAGGCGCCGTTCCGCATGCTGCAAGTGCTGGATCTGCGCCGAGAGCAAACCAGATACCGGCCGGTGAGGATTCATCGCTTTCTTCGAAGGCTTAGGCACATGAATGATGGTCATATTTGTCGGCTCCCGTTGGCTCCTGTTCCTAAACATCGAACTCCGGGCAATCCGTCCGCATGGTATCGAGTGAAAGCAGATTCCTTTGCGGATCGATGGGTGCGGCGTTGGGTTCGATGAACACGTCAGCATGGATTTCGCGCGGAGACCGTTTCGCGTCGTCGTTCAAGAAAAACCTAGTAATCGTCGCGGGAATCGAAGCGTGATCGAAGACCCGGTCCACGACGGTATTCTTCGGGATCCACGGAGAGATAAGGACGGCCGGAACGCGAACCCCGAGTCGATCGAACTTAAACTCCGTCCCGGTCCCGGTGCTGTTCGCCGAAGCGGTAAATTGATCTGCGGTGCAGGAGGGAGGAGGGACATGATCAAAGATCCCTCCATGTTCGTCATAAACCACCAGCAGCGCGGTGCTTCGCCAGAGGGCCGGGTTTCGCTTGATCCGCATATATACTTCGGCGATCAAGAACTCACCAGCTTGCACGTCATGGTCAGGGTGCTGATCGCTGGCTACTTCTTCTCCACTGTCGGTTTCGTGGTCGTTGTAATTTGGCTCGACGAAGGAATACTCGGGCAGGCTTCCCTGGTCGCAATCGCTCAGAAACTGCTTGTAGGTGCCAAACAGTTCCGGTTGGTTCTGCAGCAGGTTTACGACTTCCATCGTGGAACTGGTCGTATCGTAATAGTAGACCTTGGCGGTATGTTTCGGAGTTGCATTGATCAGACGTGTGTAAATGCTTTTGACCGGCTCGATGATGTCAAAGGGATTCATATCGACCCGACCGAACGACGTTCCATAGTGAGCAAAGGCACGATTGCAGATCGTCGGTCCGGGAATCGAAGCAAACCAGCGGTTGAACACCGCAAATTCGAGCGCCAAAGTGGTCAGCACCGGCAGGTCGTCTTTCTTGAAGTAGTACATGATCTTCTGTGAATGCGCGACATCGCGTCGCTGATTGAAGTAGCTCTTCACGAACCCTTGCATATTCGGGGCTCTTCCTGGGCTCTTGTCTCCGTCGAAAATTTGCAGGTCCACCGCTGGAAAATGGTGGTCGGGGTCAGGGTTGAGCTGCCCCTGAAAATCCGCCAGTGGCTCGGGTTTGACGGCTGCGCCGGTCGTATCCGAATTGCTCATTTGATCGGTGACTCCATCGATCCGTGGATCGATCGCCTTCAGCGAGCCCAGCATGTGATCGAACGAGCGGTTCTCCATCATCAACACAACGATGTGCTTTAGGTTATCCAATCCGGCCGTCATACACGTCTCCCATGGGCATCACGCAAAGTAGTGGCGCCCGAGTACAAACCGTTTCGTCCAAGACAACGATTGACCACGCTCCCAGCCAACCCTTGGTGCACGACTTCCATCTGTTATGGCAGCACTTGCCGGTCGGCCGGAAGATTGCGCGGTTCGTAGCGAAGACTCCCGTCCCTGATTCGTTGCTCGACCGAAGAATGCACGAAACAACCTGGCGCAATAAAGCGGCGCCGGCCAAGTTGAACCAGATCGAGGAGCGCCACGCGCCAATGCTGTCTTTCTGGTGCGCGATCTTTGGCCAGAATTCAGCGATCCACCACAAGCCTCGCAGGGATTCATGCTTCGGACCGCGCGGGTCGGGCGCGACGTAAGGTGGCTTTCCTCCGAGGATGTCGGCCTTTCGTCCAGGATCTACCTGCAAACCGGCTGCCTCCGCTTCGTCCAGCATCCACTGCAGCGCAATCTTCGACAGCTGACTTTCCGGCTCCGAATAGCTCCCGCCAACATCGGAATGCACGTCCGCAAACCAAACCTCCTCTACGTTCTGGCTCGCGTCGTGCGGCGGACCAAACAGGTTCTGCCGGAAGAAGGCTCTCCGCTCGTCGATCGACATCGCGTGACGAACGAAGTGTAAGTCCGGATTTTGCATAAGCCGGGTGAAAGGAAAATGCACAGGATCATAGACCCATCCGAGCGAGCAGACCGTGTCCCAGACTCCCACAAAGTGCGGCTTGCATTCTTGCGAAAAGGTCTTTTTGAAATCGGCCGCCACCGCAAAGTCGATGTTTTTCTTCTTGATCATGCGGATGGCAAAAGGAATCAACCCTTCGTTGTTCCGTCCGAGCAAGCCGACCGTGCGCAGCATTCCGCATAAGGCGCGCGCCTTGTAGGCTCCGCGGCTGAAGCCAAATACGTAGATCTGGTCACTCGGGTATTCCCTCGCGTGGAAATCATTCGCAAGCCGCTCCTTCGCAACCTTCCGATGCCGCGAGAAACTGAGTCCAATCGGTCGCGATCCCCTTCTGCGCGTCCGCCAGCGACATCTTGCCTTCCCGCACTTGTTTGGCCAGGAAGTTTTCGACGGCGTCTTTGCGTTTGAAGAAGCGTTCGGAGAGCGCCACACCGTCTGGACCACACTGCGGCCAGATGTTATCGACAGTGTCCGCACCGCCAAGCTCCAGCGAGATCAGATGGTCGAGTTCGCAGACCTGGGTCTGTCCCGTATTGTGATCCGGATGCGGAATCGCGTAGAGGTCGTAAGTCTGATTCTTCTGGGCGCTCGAGGAAGCATGGCCGCGGACGCAAGCCGTACGAAAGCTCGGATCCTGTAGTATCTCGGTGGTGACGGTCGGATTCACCGCTCCCGGTGTGCAAGCGGAATCGGGTAAGAGAAATCCATTCTTGACTCGCGTCTTGCAAGCGCTTGATGGGGTCGCGCCCTCTGCAGCGAGAGACTCCGAAGCCGTTCCGTCGATGTCGAATTGAGTGCAGAAGGCCGCCGCCGTCGTCGTGCTGTGCGTCGCTTGATCCTTTGCGCCAACGCCATTCATGGCCAGGCCGATGGCCAAGGGCAGGACGGCCACTGCATGAGCGAGCGAATTCCTTTTGGGCATGGCTGCCTCACCCAGCCTGGCCTGCGGGCCCAGGCTGATTTTGCGGCGCCGGCGGATTCGGCGGGGCGGGCGGATTCTCCGTCCCGGGCTTGTTGGCCATTTGAATGGCCTTGCTTACGGTGTAAGAGCTGGCGCTAATGCCTAGCAATGCAAGAACACCTCCAGGAACGTCCGGCAGCATCGGCTTCGCGGCCTGCCCTGCGGTTCCCCCGTGCAAACCGGCGCTCGAAACGACGATGAGAAAAAAGCTGAGGACGATGACGAATGTGAAGATCAGCAGTTGAAACCGCGACATGCTGGCCTCGCCGGTTTTTTCGCTAATCAGAAGATCCAGGTTGATCTTGCCCTGTAAAATCATCCAGAAAACCGCCACGGCAAAGAGCCCCACCACGCCGCACACCAAGTACCCGATGACCAACTCAAGCGAGTTTGACATTTTCTCCTCCTACCGAGACCGCTTAAGATTTGCCCAGAAAAAAAGCACCCAGCTTCCCACCGAGATACAACAAGTGACTGCCGCCCAGTACCACAATCCAAGTGTCAGAAACGACCGGAAATTTGGTCGGATCCCGCAAGACGCTCGACAGAAACTGGAAGGCGGCTCCGAGTGTGAACAGCAACAGCTGCACGCGTTCCGGGCTGAAATATTCAGTCCCGTCTCCCTTGTGGCCCGTGAATAGACCCCGCGTGTTGATCTGCCCAGACAGCAGCTGGACACAAACCACCGCAAAGAGCGCCATAAGGAAGGCCAGGACTTCGCAATACGTCAGTTCCGCTAACGAATGCACGTTGTCGCTCCCACAATGGACGAACGATCCGAGCGCAAATCTGGCCCAGCCGCGTCCGTAAGACACCTTGCTGAAACTGGTTACCTCGGGATGAATCCGACCTTTCGGCAGCTTATTGCAATAGTGAGACAAGTTAGGCGATCGTTACAGCCTGGCTAGAAAAAAAGAGCGCAAGATCTCTGCAATGAAACGAGATGACCCTGAAAGACACTATTCTCTAAGCGGACTGGCAATGCCGGAGCCTATTTTCGCGCCGGTACCGCTTTACTTCTTGTAACGGTAGTAGTTTCGCAGTAGCGTTTGTAGATAACTGCCAAACTCGATTTTACATACTGCGAATTGAGGAGAACACCCGTGCCCTGCCCATTTCTCCGCAATCTCTTGTTAGCGTCCTCTACAATCCTGCTGTCGAGCGCCGCTTTCCTCGCCCTACCGGCGTGCGCGCAATACAGCGAGACCTACGCGCGGGCGCCGTCGCGCGACGGGCAGGCCACTGGGGGCGCAGAGCCAACGCGCGTGATTGTCATGCCGCAGTTCCCGGCCTTCTCGAACTGTTCCTTTGGCTCCCAGGAGATGCCCATGGGCTCGTCGGAGTCCCGTGCCGAACTCCTCGACCGGTATGGACCGCAACTGCCCGCTGTCTTTGGACTGAGCTCGCTGTCGGTGATGGGCTTCTCGCGAGGCAGCTGGCCGGTGGCGATCGATTATGCGCTGGAACAGGATAGCCTGCTGCTAGTCGTCATCTCCCCGGAAGGCCAAACACCGCTCATCTATCGGTTGGAGGGAAAGAAAGGGCACTGGGTGAGCAAGCTCCAGATCCCACCTTCAGTCGGCGCAGAGCTGCGCGTCTCGCAGTACCTCGTGCAAACCCTTGATGACAGCGTAGGCCGCGTGATGCCCTCTCACATCCATATCCACGGAATTGCCGCCGGACCAAAGGCCGTAGGGTCCATCGGCATCGATCAGGTTGGTTTTGCGCCCTCCAGCATCCACCTCGGTCACGAGAAAGCGCAATTTACCTATCACTCCATCTCGGATTTTGACGACACCGAAGTCTCGTTCGTGCGTTTGGCCAAATCGCGGAGCGGAGAGATCCTGGCGGCTGCCGTAAACAAGAAGGCCATGGGGAGCATTGCACAAAATCATATGAAGAACGGCGACTGGGACGGAAGCATCAAGACCGAAGACCTGGTCAAGAACTTCAGCCCAGAAGTGAAACAGTGGCTAGTAGCTCCGACCGGACAGCACATTCTGCAGGTGCGCGCTTGGCGCAGCAGGGATCACGGCGGCGACTTTGTGACGGCTCTATCGGAAACGATCGTCGCGGTGGAGTGAGCCTGCCAGCATCAAGCAAACCGACTGGCGGGACGGAATCAGTTCCCTAGAATTTCAGGAGCAAATCGGTGAAATCGTTCCTGAACACAAGTCTGGCCACCAAGATCCTCTCGGTTGCCGCTCTGCTTCCGGCGGTGGCGGTGGAATGGATGTTGGTCAACGTTCCCGTGTCCGAGGTCACCGGACAGTTCCCGGCCACGGTGCGGTCGAGAGACGAGATCGTGGCCTTCGCAAACCCCGTAGCTGCGACTGGCGATTCCTTTCTGTTTGAATATGCACAGCCGAGCGAGTCGGAAAAAGTGCTGCTCGATGCTTTCTTCGACAATGCTCAACTCGCTGATTCAACCGTCGCAGCACTGAAGTCGTTGCAGGTCGTGGCGCCGACCACATCCGGGGTCATTGCGCACCTGACCAGTAACGTCGGCTCCGGCTCTTGCGCCACCAAACTCCGAGTGGAACCTGTCGGCGGGCCATTTTCTAGCGTCGAGTTTTCGCAGAACGGGGACGATATTTCGAGCGACTACCGAGCGCTCGGGGTTCGCCTTATCGGGACCGATGGCTTGGTCACGCTCACTCCGCAAGGTGCCTTTCAGACTGGGATGTCGCCATGCAAAGTAGGGTTGTCGGTGGGTGAATGGAAACAGTCCACCCAAGGATTCCTGCCGATCAAGATCCGTGTGCCGGCCGGCGAATCTTTCCGATTCCATTGGCGAAATCTCACCGAGCACACCAGCACCTGGAAAACCAGGAGTTCCGCGATCGCTCTGCTCAGCTTTGGCGCCTCAGCCAACGACCAGTTCCTGTCGGGGGGCATCGCCATCCGTTCCCTGGACCCCAAAACCGGCATGGCCGCTGATCCGCCGACCTTTGAGGCCCGAGGCGAGAAACACGACCGCTTGACGGTGTCCTTTTTTGGCATCAATCAGAATCAGCTGCAGATCAGTGCTTCCGGCAAGGGGCGCGCTCTGCGACATGGCAGCGTCGTTCGCCAGAACGTTCTCGAGACGGTCGATAAATATCCGATTCCCGCGGCACTGCTAGGGGCTGGCAATCTCGCTTTGATCGCTTGGGTGAAGCGGGCGTTCTTTCCGCCCCGCCAGAAAGAGAACGGCTAGATCCGGAAGGATTGGTGACAAACTCTGATAGCTTCATAAGCATCACCTGACATCCTATTGAGATCGCTGGCCTGCCCGACAGGAGAGGAACCGATGACGACACAACGAGAGTTTTTACCCACGGCAGAATCTATCGCCAAATACGTAAAGCAGAACGCCCGGAAACTAGCCAAGTCTTCGTCCATGAAAAGCATGATGCATGGAAAAGGGGTTCAGGAAATCATCCGTCAGGACGACTATAAGGGACACCATGTCATTGTTAAAACGAGATATGAGATAACCATCGATGGCCAAGTCGTAACCGGGCACATCATGCTCACCAACCTCGGCCAAGTGCAATATCACGGTTTGCCAAACCACAGCTTCGACTCCGCCGTGGAACTGGCCCGGGCGCTCATTGATAACTTTCCAGAGGACTTTGAAAAGAAAGCTGCGCCTAGTTCTCCCCATCGCGGCAGCAAGGGTGGGTCCATGGGCGGAATGAAAATGCCCGCCACCAAAGCCGCAAAATCTTCGAAGTCGAATAAATCTAGGTCCAAACCGCGGTAGAGGAAGCCAAACCTCTAGAGTTGGAGAAATTATGAGTATTACTCGCGCGAACGCTCTCAAGGACGCAACCGCTCTTGCGGACTACTGCGATGGAGTCAAAAAGCTCAAGAATGAATTCACTGGGCCGACCACCAAGGACCTAGGGATTGCCGGTTCTGTCGAGAAGGTCAGCACCTACGATCTTTTTGTGGTTTGGCACGTGAATGCGATGATGACGATGACGCCATCACAAAATAATCCCGAGGGCCGGAATGCCGCCCACCGGGGTCCCGTCTTCCCCGCATGGCATCGATTTATGCTGCGGCAGCTGGAACTAAATCTCCAGCGGGTCCTCAAGAAGAGTGATTTTGCGTTGCCCTATTGGGATTGGGCGACGGACGGAGAAGGTTCTCCTCAGGAGCAACTGAAATCGGCGCTCTGGACGAAAGACGGCATCGGCGGTTCCGGCGATCCCATAAGCTCAGGCCCATTTGTGTTCGACCCGAGTGATAGCTCCTCGTTTTGCGTGCGAATCGATACAGACTCGAACGGCAATTTACAGCAGTTCAAACGCGGCCTCGCGCGTGATTTGGGCCACGACATCGACACCCTTCCAAACAGAACAGATACCGCCGGTGCGCTGAAATTGTCACTCTATGACGGACCGCCCTGGACGGTCAGTTCCTCTGGTTTTCGCAATCAAGTTGAAGGATGGGTAGGGACGACCGGTCCTGGATTGCACAATCGGGTGCACGTTTGGGTCGGAGGCGACATGAGCCCGGCGTCTTCACCCAATGACCCTGTCTTCTTCCTGAATCATTGTAACGTGGATCGCATCTGGGAAGCTTGGATGCAAAAGCATGGACGCGTCTACGCGCCCGCTGCGAACGCGTCAAATAACCTTAAGGGCCACCGCATCAATGACGAGTTAGCGTCATTGCTTTCGCCTCCGACCACCCCGGCCGATGTGCTCGATGTCGGTACCCAGTATGTATATGACTCGCTCGATGTCTAAGGGAATCTGACTAGACTGAAGTCCGCTACTTCAATCTTCATGCTAAATACTCGAGCTGGGCACCGGACTATGAGTGCCCGGACGATCTCTGGCGATTCGCTTTGAATGGAGAATGTCAAGGTTGGGGGGGCTACCTCGTCCGAAGCTTCTATCGTTCGAGGCAAGATCGTTGCGCTAAGAATGAGGCGAAGGCTGTCCAGCCACATGGCAAGGACGAAGGACCTGTCACACGCAGTCCGCGGCGCCCATATCCTTATTCTTGTGTCGGGCTACAATGCCATTCCATGCTTCTGGGCCCCCGGCGTAGTGGCTACCGAAGCCGAAGCGCCCCGTTCCCACACAGCCCAACGTCCTTCGTCGTTTCTACCGCCCCACCGGCATACCCAGGATGGAGCGAATTTCACGCCGAGCGCTCACGTCTCTGGGCGAACGCGGTGGTCGATCGAGCCACTTCAGAAACTCCAAGAACTTCACTTCATGCTCGACGCGCACGTCGGCAACCGATACCTTCACCACGCTTGGACCTTGCGCGATTCCGGCTACCCACTCGTTGCCGCGCAAAGCCGCGACACCGCGCGCGACCGCTTCATACAGCGTCGCCGCCATCACTTCGACGGTGTGAGAGACTACGCACAGCGCTTTCCTACCGTGGAAGTCGACACGACCTTTTATGCTTGCCCCTCCACCCGCTCCGTCGCTAACTGGAATGCTCGAACGCCCGACGAATTCATTTTCGCGGTCAAAGTGCCGCTGACGATCACCCACGAAAGGGTTCTGGTGGATTGCGATCCTTTGCACGAGTTCCTTGCAACGATGGACCTTTTGGCGAGCTAAAAGCCCCCTCGCGGAACATTCACCATTATTTGAATCACTTGGGAGAAGGCATTTTGGCATGCGGCCAATTGACGACTGTTGGTGACATAACCGTCCTCTGACTCGCTGTTTGAAAGAGCAGCCAGGGCCTTATGCTTAGCCTCCATTCGGACGTGCCCATAGTGCCGAAGCCTGGGCAAGACGTTGAAGGCGATCGCCATTATGGTCTGGTCGCTAGCCTGGGACTCGGCAATGCTCCCCGCTCAAACTAGACCACCGAAGAAACGTTTTGCAGCTCCGGCTCACCCATATACGAGAACTCTGGCACGCGCTCTTGACGGGATTGGGACGGTGACGGCCGCACTTCTCATTCGCAGCCGGCATAAGGGGCGTCGAGCTTCGAGCACCGCGGGTTTGTCTCCCATAAGTTTGCGAAGGTAATTCACGAGCCAGTCGGTTCCGTTCCTAGCGTCTCACGCTGTTTCTTGAGCCAAAAGTAATTCATAAAGGTGCATCCCCAGGCAAGCCGGACGAGGCGAAAAGCGACGGCACTTGGCTGACTCAGCTCTGTGATCGACAATCCGCGTCCGATAGGCGAGCAGTCTTGAGCACCTAGTGCGGCACTAGGTCTCGGATTTTCAAAGTCAGCCGATACAAGTTGTTCTAGCATTCTGAATCCCTGCGTTGGAACCAAAGCGTTTGGTTTGAATCTAGGCGTCCATCACGCAGCAAGCACCGCAGAATATCGGCGGTTAGGATCAACAATACCTAATGTGACATTCTCAGTTAGACTCAAAACCTTAAAAATTCTGCGATTTTCTTCTTCAGTTGATCGACGTTACGCAAAGTGAGGGCACCGGAGTCGGAATTGGCTAAGTAAACGATCAGGTTTCGTCCTTCTCCGGCAACGCTTGGAAATCGGATCCCCTGAATATTCGCTCTTCGGAGAACTTCGCCCACTTCTTTGGACGGCGCCAATTCCTTTTCATCAAGACACGCTTGGCGGATCATGGCCAGGCGCACGGAGCGCGGACGGCGCAGCCAGCTCACCACTCTTTCGAGGGCGACGTCCACACCAAACACAATTCTTGGGTACTTTTCGATCGTGATCTGCGATTGGTTCCCCAAGCGTTTTTTTCTGGCGAGCACTTCGTTGCTCGCGGCGGCATCGGATTCCGCTAGTGTAGTGTCTCCAACGCTTCTTTACATTTGGCGATTTTGCCCATAATTCGTTCTACAGATGCGCTCCAGACGAAAACCTTGGGATTCTGATTGTGGGTTTGGATGTACTGGTTGATAGCGGCGATCAAATCCGGG
>WNEZ01005267.1_pt1 | contig 32038 bp, 27 predicted proteins | sample 5400521 | NCBI WGS metagenome assembly WNEZ01 (sample SAMN13153339, study PRJNA577476) | soil metagenome | isolation source: 120 cm saprolite under Douglas fir tree site 2 hole 1 replicate 1 | place: USA:California | collected 2015-04-18 | reverse complement strand
GTCCAGTCCTCTGCCAACCACTGCTCCACAAACTGCTTGCGCTTTTCCACCACTCCGCTCACTTTCCAAGGCATGCTCCTTTGTAGCTGCCTTCGGTGAACGGACCAATCTGTCAACCATCTGCCCGGTCTGGTTTGTCGACTATGTCCCCGGTCCGGACCCTGGCTTGACCCACGGCTTACGCCGTGGGCTGCATTCTTTCGCCGCTTCGCGGCTGCCAAACGTAGCCTCATTCGTCATTTCTCAGCCAGCTGCTTGGCTTCGCCTTCGCGGGACAGCCGAGGCGGCTGTCTCTACGTGGGTGTCTTGGAACGCTACTTCCGCGCATACCACTCCTGCCGTTCCCTTGACCGGCGGCTCCGGGCACTGCTATACATGGCTGCCTTTCGGACTCGTACTTCGCCGATGATCAAGCGCGTCTTCTTCTCGTTCACTCTCGTTCTGGCAGTCGCTGCGCACGCTGCTTCGGATAAGCCAGGCACTACGGGTAGGTCCACGAAATCAGCGGGCCCGCGGTTTGAGATTTCGTTTTCCAGGGAGATGAGTCCGGCGCCGCTGGACGGGCACGTTCTTCTGCTCATCTCCAACAACGACGAGAAGGAGCCGCGGTTTCAGATCAGCTACAACACCACGGAGTCGCAGCAGGTCTTCGGCGTTGACGTGGACGGACTCGCTGCGGGCACGCCTGCGGTCGTGGATGCTTCGACACTCGGTTATCCCGCCGAGAGTTTGAATGACCTGGCGGCAGGAGACTACTGGGTGCAGGGGCTGATTAACATCTATGAAACCTTCCACCTCGCCAACGGGCACACGGTCAAACTGCCTCCGGAGAAGGGCGAGGGCCAGCACTGGCAGGTGAAGCCGGGCAATCTTTACAGCAAGCCGCAGAAGCTTCATCTGGACCCGAAGGCGGGGCAGACCATCCGGATCTCGCTCACGGAGAAAGTTCCTGCGGTCGAGGAGGAACCTAAAATCGTCGACTCGGTGGTGGGATGGAGCGGCGCGAACGACCAGCATGTGATCGCCGACAACAAGTGGGTGAAGCACATCCGCATCCAGAGTGAGCTGCTGACAAAGTTCTGGGGAAGGCCAACGTATCTGGGCGCAGTGGTGTTGTTGCCGGATGGATGGGAGGAACATCCGGAGGCCCACTACCCCCTCATCGTCGAGCAGGACCATTTCTCCCGAGACTTGCCAGGAGTGGTCGCGTTTCGCACAGAGCCACCCAGCCCGGATCTAAAAGGTGGCGAGCTGAGGGCGGCGAAGTCGGGGTACAAGCTCTATCAGGACTGGACTGCCGGACGGTTGCCGCGTGTAATCGTACTTACGATTCAGCACGCGACTCCTTACTTCGATGATTCCTACGCGGTTAATTCAGAGAATGTCGGACCTTACGGCGATGCCATCACGCAGGAACTGATTCCCTACGTCGAGAAAAAGTTCCGCGGCATTGGGGACGGGTGGGCGCGGGCTGTCTATGGCGGCTCGACCGGCGGTTGGGAGGCGCTGGCTTCGCAGGTGTTTTATGCGGACTTTTATAACGGGGCGTGGGTGTTCTGTCCTGATGTCGTCGACTTTCGCGCCTACATCACCACGAACATTTATGAGGACAAGAACGCCTATTCGATCGAGACGCCGTACACGCATTTGCCGCGGCCATCCATGCGGCAGCCCGACGGCACCGTGCTCTCGACGATGGAACTGATGAACCGCTATGAACTGGTGCAGGGCACGGACAGCCGGTCGGGTGAGCAATTCGATATCTGGCAGGCGGTGTTCAGCCCCGTGGGGGAGGATGGCTATCCCAAGCCGATCTTCGACAAGCGCACCGGCGTGATCGATCACGAGACGGCGAAGTACTGGAAGGAGCACTACGACCTCAGCGCCATCATGCAACGGGATTGGAAGACGCTGGGGCCAAAGCTCGCCGGCAAGCTGCATTTCTACGTCGGCGAGGCCGACACGTTTTATCTGGATCGCGCGGTGCATCTGCTGAAGGATTTTCTGGAATCGACGACGGACCCTTACTACCACGGCAGCTTTGAGTTCGGCATGCGCAAGCCGCATTGCTATGCCGGAGAGATTGACCCGGCCGCAGGCCTGAACCAGCACTACTGGCCCGAGATGGTCAAACGCATGGAGCAGACCGCGCCCAAGGGCGCGGACTTAACGAGCTGGAAGTACTAGTCGCACAGGTCAGGTAACATGGTTGTGTGTCGATTCGGGCTCCTAGAAAAACAAATGTCAGGCAAGCGAAACTCAACATCCTTCGCGCTAACCACCTGGAGGAGATTCCGTGGCTGGTTCACGGTTTTTCCACACGTGTAGGCGGATTCTCCCGCGCCTATGGCGGGCACAGTCTTAACCTCGGTTTGACCAAGGCCGACGCCAGCAGCGCAGTTGAACGTAATCGGATGGCTTTTCTGCGGGAACTGGGCGCGGCAGATAAACAGCCAAGCCGTCCGCGGCGCACCTTGCCGCATGTTTGGCCGCTGATCACGCTGCGACAGGTCCATTCCGATCTCATCCATTGCGTTGACGCGCAACCTGAACGACCGCTAACCGGCGACGGGTTGCTCACCTCGACTCCGGGCTTGCTCCTCGCCATCCAGACTGCGGATTGCCTGCCCGTGATAGTGGTAGATACCGAACGACGCGCCGTTGGCGTGTTCCATGCGGGATGGCGCGGAACCGTGAAGCGCATCGTTGAGAAGGGCGTGGGAGAGATGCATCGCTGGTTTGGCAGCGATCCCAAAGACCTCAAGGCCGCGATTGGGCCGGGCATTCACGGATGCTGCTACGAGGTAGGCGAGGAAGTCCGGACGAAATTCGAGTCGCAGTTCGGGTATACGGACGTGCTGTTTCGCGAGGTCAAGGAATCGGATCCCGTCCGCGAAAAATATCCGCTCTTGTTTCTCACCGCCCGCGCTCCCGGACACGGCGAACTGCCGAAAAAGATTTTCCTCGACCTGGTCGAAGCCAATCGCCAGCAGTTAATTGCCGCGGGAGTACGGCCAAAGAGTATTGACGTGTCGCCTCTATGCACAAACTGCCGTCGCGATTTGCTGTTCTCGTATCGCGCAGAGAAGGGAAAGACGGGGCGGATGATGGCCGTCGCAGGAATTCGGGACTAATGCCGGTGAATGTGGCGCGGGCGCCCCGCCCGCGCGGGCTTGTTCGTACTGCTACCATGTCCGCTTATTGTTTCTCCCAGTCTTGCCTAGGATCCCGGTGATCAAAAGATCAGCCATCACGCTGCTCGCTTCGGTGCTGACCGTCTCAGCCCACCCCGTCGCTCAAGTCTCGGAAAGTCAAATCGATGCCATCTTTACCAGTCTGAAATCGACCAACGCTCCGGGCGCCGCTGTCCTGGTTGTCCGCAACGGCCGGACTGTTTTCCGTCGGGGATATGGCGTCACTGACTTGCGCAGCCTGCACAAGATCGACGAGCATACCAACTTCCGGCTGGCCTCATTCACCAAGCAATTCACGGCCGCCTGTATCATGCTGCTGGTGCGGGACGGCAAGCTGCGCTATGACGATCACCTCACCGACCTCTTCCCCGAATTTCCCGCCTATGGCAAGGCGATCACGGTTCGCAATCTGCTGAACCCTCCCATTTCGCGCCCGCCGGAAACCAGTGGCAAGTTTCCGGCGGGCGCGAAATGGGAGTACAGCAATTCGGGCTATGCAGTTCTGGCCATGATCGTGGAGAAAATCTCGGGTAAGCCCTTCGGGCAATTCTTGCAGGAAAGGATTTTCGCTCCGCTGAAGATGACGAACACGCTTGCCTACGAGAAGGGCAAGAATGACGTGCGGAACCGGGCTTATGGCCACACCAAGAAGAGCGAGGGCTGGCAGGAAACTGATCAGAGCCCCACGTCAGCGGTTCTGGGGGATGGCGGCATCTATTCGTCCCTCGCTGATCTGGAGAAATGGGACCGCGCGATCCGGAATCACACACTGCTCACTGCCGCCGAAATGCAGCCGGCGCTGACGCCGGTTCAGCCAACGGATGGCCCGGCGAAGTCGTCTGAGGGAAGCGTCGTGAGCTACGGCTTTGGCTGGTTTCTCGATCCGCATCAAGGTCACAAGCGCATGTTCCACGACGGCGAGACGATTGGGTTCCGTACGACCATCCAGCGATTCCCGGACGACGGGTTGACGATCATTGTGCTGGCCAACCGGGCCGATGCCGATCCGGAGCAGCTGGCGTTAAAAGTCGCGGATCTTTATTTTGATCGGGATCACAAGAAGCTCGCGGCAGAGAAGGCGCTGCCGTGATGGGATTTCTTCGCAAAAGTAGCCGCACGCTCACGGACACCTCAGCTGCGCGGACCCGAAGACCTTGAGCTGCGTACCGGCGTCGGGATTCCCCATCGAGGAAGAGGCTGTTCCGGCGAGGATCGTGGCGGTTCCGGTAAAGTTCGGCGAGCATTGCGCCAATCCGTTCTGATCAACGGTGGCGCCCGGGATTGCGTTTCCCACACATACACCGTCGCTCGATCCTGCGCACCACATTACATCCTTGCTTGAAAGTTGCGCGGGGGACGGTGGCTTGCTGAACGTGCCGGTCGCCGTGAACGAAACCTGGCCGTTGGAAAAGTCTTTCGCGTCCGCCAATGCCGGAGTCAGCGCCACCGACTGCGATTGGCGGCTGCTGCCGCATCCCATGATGCCGAATGCGATGAGAGGGAATAGAAGAACTAGCAGGCAAGATCCGAAACGTGTCATAGCGACCTCCTCGTGCCGGGAACCTAGGCCGTGGGCGGCGCAGACGCGGCGGGTGCCGGAGCGGTCGCGCCAGTATCGCCCTCGTTCACAAGGTCTTTCAACTCCTTGCTGGGCTTGAAGAAAGGGATCTTTTTCGCCGGAACTTCGACGCGCTCGCCGGTCTTCGGGTTGCGGCCGACACGTGGTTTGCGCTGGCGGGTGCGGAAGCTGCCAAAGCCGCGAATCTCGATCTTGTCGCCGGCGCGCAGGGAGCGTACCACGCTGTCAAAGATAGTCTCCACAATCACTTCGCTGTCTTTGCGGGTAAGCTCCGCTAAACGTGAGACTTCATCGATCAGATCGGCTTTGGTCATAACACCTCTTCTCCTGGGGACTGATGCTGGGCCTGCGGCTGAACCTTCATAACCTTCTCAAATTTCAGGGGTTGTGCGCAAGTCACGGTTTTGGGGCATAGCGTCTGTGACTCGGGTGGTGTGATGCACAGGCGCTCCCGGAGCGATCCTGAACGCCGACAAAGTGCATTGAGACGCCTACTTCCAGAGGAAATAGAAGCCTACCTGCTGCTCGAGCATCTTTTCCCGCGTTGGCAGATACTGGGATACGTCGCCCAGCAGAAGGTCGAGCACGGTGCGGCGATCCTTCTCGGGATGCACCAGAGTTGGTTCGCCCTTGATGCCAACGGACTTTGCCGTGTCGGCGACAGCTGCCTCGAAATCGCCGACCTCGTCAATCAACTTCATGCTCAGCGCTTGCTCGCCGGTCCAAACCTTTCCGTCGGCGATGGCCTTGACGTTCTCGAACTTCAAACTGCGGCCGTCGGCCACGGCGTGAACAAACTGTTGAAACATGTTATCGATCAACGACTGCATGTAAGCCTGCTCGGCGGGAGTGAGGTCGCGGGTGGGATTTCCGGTGTCTTTAAACTCGCCGGTTTTGATGACAACGTCTTTCAGCTTGGCCCACTTCAACAGATCGCCGTAGTTGACCCACTGGGCAATGACGCCGATGGATCCGACAATGCTGCCATGGTCGGCGTAAATCTTGTTGGAAGCAGACGCAACATAGTAGGCGCCGCTGGCACCCACGGTTTCAATTGAGACCACGATACGTTTCTTCTTTTCGTCGCGAAGGCGTTTGACTTCGTGATAAATCTCTTCCGAGGCAGCCACGCCGCCGCCGGGCGAGTTCACGTGCAGAATGATGGCCTTGATGGAAGAATCGTCGCCGAACTTCTTCAGTTGCCCTACGACCGGCTGCGGCGAGAGGATCACACCATCGAGATCGACTACGCCGATGCGGTCGCCGAAGCCGCCCAGGCCTGCATCACTGGTGCCGGCATGCAGCGTCAGGTAGACGAGCGAAAAAACGGCCAGCACGAAGAGGAAGAAGGCTCCTCCTCCGATGAGGATCCAGAGCAGGGTACGGAGCGTCCTTCAGGCATGGAGAAAGTTTAGCACTGAGGTCGAGTTTCTAGTTTCCGGTTTCTGGTTTCCAGTTCATCATGCGGCTTCCTGAAGCGATTGCATCAGCCCGTGGAGCAGGCGGCTGACCTCGCCGGAAGCACGTCCGAGTTCCCGTACCTCAGTCTGCGACAGGTAGCCAAGATTTTCGGCAATGACTACCTGAGTTTCCATTTCAAGCAGCGAGCCTCGCGCCGTGCCAAGGAAATGGCGGAACTCTCGCCGCGAGAGTCTACCCTGGCCCTCCGCAATATTGCTGGCTACCGACACCGCGGAACGCCGTATCTGGCTGGTCAAACCATGGGTTTCGTTCCGGGGAAAGTTCTGCGTCGCGCGATAAATGTCTGTCACCATGGCGATCGCTTTCTACCAAACGATAAGGTCTCTATAGGAATGTCCCATGAACGGCTCCTAGTCTCCTGTCGATACCTGAGAAGGGTGTCTCACAGGAAAGTAGAAACCAGAAACTAGAAACGTGTCTGTGACGGATGAACAATCACCCGAAGCACATCGCGACGAACTGCGACTTCGACCGGGGTTTGGCAGACATACTCGCCGTCGGCGTAGACGTCGAGGGGATGCTCGGTTTCGACGCGCAGGCACGCGGATTGAAAGTAATCGACCTCCGACATGCTGAGGTGCCGCCCAAAATAGACGGTTGGGAACATGCAGAACAGTTTGAACGGATCGATGCCGCCCACGATGCAGACATCCAGCAGGCCGTCGTCCACTTTGGCGTGGGGAGCGATCTTCATGCCCCCACCATACGTGGAAGTGTTGGCGAAGGCTGCGAGGATGGTGGGTTGGTCGCTGCGGATCGTCCAGATGCCGTCTATGACCTCGGGCTTTTGTCCGTCGGCCTCAGTCTTTGGTGTCAGGATTTTCATTGGCAACGGCGCAAAGTGAAAGATGGCCGGGGCCAGGCTCATTACATACCCGCCGTGTGCCCGCAGCCAGCGCGGCAACTGGTTCGCGCGACGCGCGACTTCGCCGTCCAGGCCAACGCCGGCTGCGCAGCAGAAGTATCGAGCGCCGTGGACCGCGTCGCGCGCTGGTTCGTGTGGCGTGGACCTGCCCTGAGCGATAGTCGAAGGGGCCTCGCCCGCGCTTTCCAGAGGCGTAATGAGCCCCAAGTCAATTGAGCGCACGTTGTCGTGCGTTGCGCGGAAGCGTCGCCATGCGGCGACGGAATCATGCAAGCGGCGAAGGCCGAGAGCTCGTGCAAAGTCGTTACCACTGCCCGCGGGGACCACGAGTACGGGAACGTTCAGCCTTACTAATTGACCGAGGTGGCGGTGAATGGTTCCGTCGCCGCCGAAGAGCAAGATGACATCGACGGGATCAGTCGGCGTTGGCATGCCGATGCGCCAGTCGATGGCCTTGTCGGCAGCCTTGTCGTCCTGAAATGGCTTGAGGTATTTCGGAGAACATCCCAGCCCGAGAATGGCTGCGGCGCGCATGTGCGCGGATGAGGGTAGCAGAATTTACCACGCCCGGGGATGAGCTGAAAGATTTATGTGGGGACAGCCGCCCCCGGCTGTCCGACTGGGCGAAGCCCAGTAGCTTCTCGGGGCTCAGTCACAGAGCCGGAGCAAAGGGATTCACAAAAGGCTTCTTCCATAACCAAGGATAGTTTTCCCAAGCGGCAACCAACCCTCGACGGACCGGGTTTTCCAGCAAGTTATCGATCTTCGCATCGAGGCTCTGAAGACCGCACGACATGATCGAAGGATTCGGGTTGCCAAAGCCGTCCTTTTCGTCCGAGTGCTTTGTTGACTTTGTGCGCGGATGCCCCTTTGATTGCATCCATGATGTCAGCGAGTGAGCAAACCTCTTGCGCCTCGCGATCGACCCAGGGCACGAAGATCATGTGAACATGATCGGGCAACACGACTGCGGCGCGCATGTCGAATTTCTTTCCGTTGTCGTGGAGACAGCAATTCAGCACGATGGAACGGACGTGCTCGGGAAGGATCCAGAGGTGATCGGTGCAGAATGTCACGAAGTGCTGTCTGTCATCGACTTGGAGATGCGGGAGCTGTCTGCGGTAGAAAGCCTGCGGCATTGGGGCCAATGTGGGACGGCCGCCCTCGGCTGTCCGGCGGAGCGAAGCTCCGCTGTTTGGAAGTGTAGTCGGAGTTAGGGGGAAGTGGATGCTGCAGTTTCGTTAAATTGTCGATCAATTCCAGATTGGGAAGGACGGGTGACAGCAGGAAGGCAGGCGAGCTTTGCTCGCCCGGACAGCCGAGGGCGGCTGTCCCCACATGAGTTATTGTTTCGGCCTAACACCCATAATCATGCTTGCACGAACCTTCCGGATCTTTCTGCCTACCTGCAGCGTGACGGGTTGGCTCAAGTCGATCCGCGTGACCGGATCCGTTTGGATCTCGCCGTTTACTCGTACAGCTTTCTGCTTCAGCTTCCTTCCAGCATCACTGACCGATTCGGCCAGATCGACGCGAGCAAGCAGCTTGTCAAGGCGCACGCCGCCCTCAGTAATCTCAATTGCCACTTCTAACACATGGTCTGGGACGCGGCCCTCTTGAAACTGTGTTGCCCAATCCCGAGATGCTCTTTCTGCCACGTCCCGCGAGTGGAAGTCGGTGACAATCAGCCTAGCCAGCAACTTCTTGACTTCCATCGGATGGCGTTCGCCGCTTTTGACACCCTCCTTCAAGGCATCGATCTGAATCTGTAGCACATCTGTGAGCAGTTCGTAATAACGCCACATCATTTCGTCGGAGATGCTCATTACCTTGCCGTACATTTCCAGTGGGGGCTCGTGGATGCCGATCGCGTTGCCGAGCGACTTTGACATTTTCTGCACGCCGTCGAGGCCTTCGAGAATCGGCGTGGTCAGCACTACCTGCGATTCCTGGCCGTAGGCGCGCTGCATTTCGCGGCCGACGAGCAGGTTGAATTTCTGGTCGGTGCCGCCGAGTTCGACGTCGGCTTCGAGGGCGACGGAGTCGTATCCCTGGACCAGCGGGTAGAGCAGTTCGTGCACCGAGATGGGCTTTTCTTCCTGGAAGCGTTTGTGAAAGTCTTCGCGCTCGAGCAATTGCGAGACCGTGTACTTCGCGGTCAGGCGAACGAAATCGTCGGAGGTGAACTGGCCCATCCAGCGGCGGTTGAAGTCGATGACAGTTTTCTTCGGGTCGAGGATTTTGAAGACCTGGGCGCGGTAGGTTTCGGCATTCTGTTCGATCTGTTCGCGACTGAGCGGTGGGCGGGTGGCGGATCGTCCCGTGGGGTCGCCGATCATGCCGGTGAAGTCGCCGATGAGGAAGATTGCGGTGTGGCCTAGATCTTGAAAGTGTTTGAGTTTTCGCAATACGACCGTGTGGCCGAGGTGCAGGTCGGGAGCGGTTGGGTCCATGCCGAGCTTTACACGCAGCGGCTTGCCGGTGGTGCGCGACTTTTCCAGCTTCGCGCGGAGGTCGGCTTCGCGAATGATTTCCGCGGCGCCTTTCTTTAGATACGTCAGCTGTTCGTCTACCGGAGCGAAGGTTGACATGGGAACAGTCATTATAGGGAATGCAGAAGTTAAAAGTCAGAATGCAGAATTAGGCCAGAACTCACGAAGCAATTCCCTTCGCGGTGCGGATGGAGGTCACGAAGATCGCAGTGAGTTCCCGGGCTTCTTGAACAAGGGGCATCAACTTCTGGGGGCTCATGATCCCTGATTCTTGCAGTAGTTCCAGCCAAAAGATTGTCTCGTCCGCTTCCTCGAGAACTATGCCGATCTTTGCCACAAACTCAGCCTTCGACCGCGCGCGACAGGCCGCTCGGTAGTTAGCCCCCACCGACGTGCCTGAGCAGAAGTTGTCTACCAATGACCCTGGCCTCTTCGTGAAAGGGAAGCGCTCTGTATAACGTACGACACGAAGCGCAAAATGCTTCGTCCGGTCCTTCAGATCGTCGCTGTTACCCACGAGGACCATCTTCAACCCGGCGGGTTGAGCAAGGCTGTGACGGATGTCACAAGATTTTCACTTCTGCCTTCTGATTTCTGCCTTTTGACTTGCCACTAGCCTTCTGCCCACGATTTCGAAGTTCCCCGCTAGGACAATGTTGACCGCCTCGGTGTAGGCGATGTGCTCCTGTTCGAGAATGCGTGCGGCCAGGGTGTGCTCATCGTCGGAGCCTGAAATCTTGACGCCGTAGGCGAAGGCTTGCTCTTGCGCCTCGAGGCCGGGGAATGCGGGCAAGAGCGAGGGATGGATGTTCAGAATTCTCCGGGGAAACTGCTGCACGAACCACGGCGAAAGCAGGCGCATGTATCCGGCTAAGCAGATTAGGTCAACGCCATTCTGATTGAGCGCGGCAACGACTTCGCGGTCATGCTGCTCGCGGGACTTGTCCTTCGACGGAATGACCAGTGCGTTGAGTCCGCGCTGGCGTGCGAAGGCGATTCCTGGCGCGTCTGGCTTGTTGGAGATGACGACGGTGATGCGGGCGTCGGGAATCCGTCCAGAATCGATGCTGTCGGCGATGGCGACGAAGTTGCTGCCGCGTCCGGAGAGGAGGATGCCGAGAGAATTCATGGGGTTTCGGCTGTCAGCTATCAGCTTTCAGCCAGTCCATCATAGTGCACCCGCATAGTTCACCGGCGGGGCTACTGGCACATGGAGACGAGGCGGGCACCGGATCGCGCAAAGCTCAGCTGTACATTACCTTGCGTTCACCCTTGACGATGCGGCCGATGGTGTAGGCTTTTTCTCCCACGCGTTCGAGCACGGTTTGGGCTTTCTTGAATTTTGCCGAGGGCACGACCAGCAACATACCCAGGCCCATGTTGAAGGTGCGGAGCATCTCGTCCTGCGGGACGTTCCCGAGTTGCTGCAAGTGCTCGAAGATGGGCATGACCGGCCATGTGCCCAGTTCGATGACGGCTGACGTTCCGCGAGGCAGCACGCGCGGGAGATTTTCTGTGATTCCCCCTCCGGTGATGTGCGCCAGAGCGGCAACGCACTGACCGTCGAGCAACTTCTTCAGGGAAGACCAGTAACTCTTGTGCGTCCGCATGAGCTCGTTGCCGACCTTGTTCTTGATCTCGTTCACGTAGGTCTCAGGCGAGTAGTGGGCTACTTCAAAGAGCAACTTGCGAGCCAGGGCATATCCATTGGTATGCAGGCCATTCGAAGGCAGGCCGAGAACAATATCGCCGATCTCCACGTCCTTGCCGGTAATGATGCGCTCACGGTCGACGACTCCGACGATGAATCCGGCCAGGTCGTATTCTCCGTCGGGATAGAAGCCGGGCATTTCGGCGGTCTCGCCGCCGATGAGCGCGCAGCCGTTGTGCTTGCAGGCGTCGGCGATGCCCTCGACGACCTGCTCGGCAATCGAGGGTTCGAGCTTGCCGGTCGCCAGATAGTCCATAAAGAACAGCGGCGCGGCGCCTTGGACAGCAATGTCGTTGACGCAATGATTGACCAGGTCTGCGCCGACCGTGGAATGCAGACCCATCTCGAAGGCGACCTTGAGTTTGGTACCTACGCCGTCGACGCTTGAGACCAGTACGGGGTCCACATACTTGGTCTTGTCCACCGCGAACAGGCCGCCAAACCCGCCAATCTCGCTCAGTACGCCGCGGGTAAAGGTCTTGTGGGCCAGGTACTTGATGCGCTGCTTGGTGCGGTTGGCGCGAGTGATGTCCACACCGGCGTCGGCGTAGGTGATCGGGGTAGGAGTGGATGTGGGAGTCTTGGCCACAGCATCTTCCTTCGTGCTTCTTTGCAGTTCTTACGTGTGGGGAAACGCCGGATCGCGCGAACGCCAGCAGCTCCTAAGGCCGCTCATTGTAGCACGTTCAACTGGGTCTTCTTCGAGGGACCACGCGTCCCAGCTCACGCGGAGAAACACTTCAACATTTTCCGCGGACGCGCACGCCCGTTCGAGACATCAGTGCCGGACTAGTGGGAGATGAAGTCCGAGAAGAAGTACGCCAGAAGGCCGAAAAGGGCCAGGCCGGAAATGCCGTAGGCGGTGAGTACCCAGGCGCCGCGGCCTTCGCGTTTGCGGGTGGACTGCTGAACTGCAGAATTGACGACAGGGGCCCGATCTTCCATGCAAGAAAACCTCCAACGGAAAGATCGTGGCGCAAGAACATTATGCGTCACGTCTGTCTGGCGTCGTGGCCAGGCAGAACTATCTGGGAGGAATTTTACTACTGGTTGGGGCTGGCAAAGCCAGGAAAATGTCACCCGAATCTACGTTACTGATGTGTAAACCGCGCCATTGTCGGCGGGACATGCAAGGCGGTCGCCCGTCAGATTACGATTGAAAACCTACGCTTTATCGCGAGTTCCGCCACTTTTGATCCGACAGAACCACGGAAGTTTCAATCTGGCGTTCGGGGACATTCCAATACTTTTTAAGCAGCCGGTCTTTCTCCTGGGGAACCACGACTTGGAAGCCATATCTTTCGTAAAAGTGAATCGCCCAGACCGCATCCGCCCAAGTCCCGATTAATACCGGGCCGATTGCCAGCTCCCGCAAATGAGACAGCAAGTTCCCTCCAATTCCTCGTTTCTGGCTGCTGGTGCGAACATAGGCGTGTCGGACGAGGGTCACGTCCTGGACCGCTTGAATGCCCATTACGCCCACCAATATCCCGGTCTCCTCATAGCCCCAGAAAACAACTCCCTGGTCGATTTCGTGGCACAATTTCTCCCGTGACATGTATGGATCGGTCCAGCAATCTGCAGGGATGATTCCTTTATAGACCTGCGCGCCATCGTTGATGATGGCCCAAATCAGCTCAAAATCACGATCGTCACAGCGTCGGATCATGCGTACTTAGCCTCGTCCCCTGGCATCTCGATATTTTCGGTCAGGAAATCATACTCGTCTGCGCGGAACTACGAGCTATTGCTCGGCGTAGTCGGCCTTCAGAAACTTCGTCCCCAAGCCAAATCGACGGATTAGCAAGCGGGTGGTCCCCTTGCGCCCGCGCCCGGCTTGGGATACAAACGGCGCAGGGCCTGTCCCTACCTATGCGGAATTGCATCCTCGTTTTCACTTTTGCCTGCACGTGCGGCCTGAACGTCACTGCCCAACAGTCGAGCCCGGTTCCGGAGGGCTCTACTTCCAGGAAGCCGAGCAGTTCGGCGGATTCGAAGAAAGTTGCGCAAAAGCCGGAGATTCCCACCGCCAAGCCGCCTGAAGGCGATTCGGCCAAGGCAGCTGAAAAGGCCCACGACTATTCCCAGGAAGCTTTCGTCATCGAGCAGTTACGCTCCCGCTACCGGTTCGAGAGCGACGGTACTGGCCGCCGCGAAACTATCGCCCGGATCCGCGTGCAAAGCGAAGCGGGAGTGCAGCAATGGGGACAGCTGCAACTAGGCTACAACTCGGCCAATGAGCGAGTTGAGATTCCGTACGTTCGCGTGCTGAAGGAGGACGGCAGCGTCGTTAAGGCCGGCGAAGATGCGGTGCAGGACTTGAGTGCTCCGGTCGAGCGCGAGGCACCCGTGTACACCGACTACCGCCAGAAGCACATTACGGTGCCGGGACTGCGTCCGGGAGAGGTGCTGGAGTACGACCTCGTCACCGTGGTGCATACGCCTCTGGCAGCGGGGCAGTTCTGGACCGAATACGAGTTCGACAAGAACAACATCGTGCTCGATGAGGAATTCGACGTCGATGTGCCCGCTGACCGAACGGTCAAGCTGAAGAATAATCCGGGCCTGGATCCGAAGGTGTCGGAGGAGAAGGGACGGCGCGTCTATCACTGGTCCGGTTCGCACCTGGAGCGCGAAGACGAGAGCAAAGACAAGGAGAAGGACAAAAAGAAGAAAAAGAAAAAGAAACTGGAGGACGAACGCCCCGACGTCCAACTTACGACCTTCAACAGCTGGGAAGAGGTTGGGCGCTGGTACGCGACGCTGGAGAAAGACCGTCGCACTCCTTCGCGGGAAGTGCGCACCAAGGCGAATGAATTGACCAAGGACTTCACTGCGGATCTCGACAAGACGCAAGCCCTGTATGACTTTGTCGCCAAGAACTTCCGTTATGTGAGTCTGTCGTTAGGATTGGGGCGGTATCAGCCGCATTCGGCCAGCGACGTTCTGCACAACCAGTATGGCGACTGCAAGGACAAGCACACCCTGCTGGCTTCGATGCTCGAGGCGGAAGGCTTTCACGCGTCATCGGTTCTGATCAATTCCAGTCGCAAGCTCGATCCCGACGTGCCGTCGCCCTCACAGTTCGATCACGTGATCACGCTGCTGCCGCTGGGCAAGGAAGAAGTCTGGATGGATACGACCAGCGAAGTCGCCCCCTTTCGCCTGCTGGCCTTCAGCCTGCGCAAGAAGCAGGCATTGGTCATTCCCGCCGACGGCACGCCCCACCTGGAGGAGACGCCGGCGGACACCCCGATGCCCGACAGCGAGATTTCGGAGATCGACGGCAAGGTCAATGAAATCGGCAAGCTCGATGCTCACGTGCATTATGTGTTTCGGGGCGATGAAGAATTGCTGCTGCGCTCCATCTTCCGCCGCGTTCCTCAGGCCAACTGGCAGCGGGTGGTCGAGAATGTAAACGTCGGACTTGGCGGCGACGTCACGAATCTCAAGGTCAGCGATCCTGCCGCTACCCGCGAGCCTTTCACCATGTCCTACGACGTTTCCCGCCCGAACTTTCTGGATTGGTCCAGGAAGAAGCTGGACATGGTGCTGCCGCTTTCTTCCTTCAATCTGCCGGATGTCAGCGACGACGACACTGACGCCGACGCGGAACCACTGAAGCTGGGTCCGAAGGCCGAGTACACATACAAAATCAAGCTGGAGCTTCCGGCCAAGTACACGGCGCACGCGCCGCTTCCGTTCTCGTTAAAGCGCGATTACGCGGAGTACGAGGCAACTTACAAACTTGAGAACAACGTCTTCACCGCCGGGCGCAAGCTGACGCTTCATCAGGACGAACTTCCGCCGGGGCGCGGCCCGGACTACGAAGCCTTCCGCCGCGCCGTCAGCTCCGACCTGGGGCAGCGCCTCGCGATCGAGAACGCGGCCGCCGGCGTGGCGGTTCCTCCCGCCGACATGAAGGCTGACGATCTGGTGGAGAGCGGCGTGGCCGCCATGAACAACGGGAATTTTCCTGTGGCCATTGCTCTCTTGAAGCGGGCCACAGAGATCGATCCCAAGAACAAATTTGCCTGGAACAATCTGGGGCGTGTGTATTTAGGAATGCGCGACAACAATGCCGCTGTCGTTGCGTTCCAGAAGCAGATTGAAATCAATCCCTACGACGAGTTCGCCTACAACAATCTGGGGCGCGCTTACTGGCAGGATCGCAAGTACGACGATGCGGCCACGGCATTCCACAAGCAACTCGAGATCAATCCACTCGATAAGTACGCTCACGCCAATCTGGGCGCCATGTATGCGGAGTGGCACAAATACGACGAGGCTGCCCCGGAACTCGAAAAGGCTGCGTCCCTTACGCCCGAGAGCCCCGAGTTGCAGGTGAGCCTGGGCGACGCCTACCTGAACCTCGGGCAGGACGACAAGGCGCTGGCCGCGTTCGATCACGCGGTGGAACTCGCCGCCACACCGCTGGTGTGGAATAACATCGCGTACCAGCTTTCGTTGAAGAAGACGCATCTGGACCGGGCGCAGCAGTATGCGGAGTCGGCGGTCTCGGCGACGGCGGCGGCGCTGCGCAATGTTTCGCTGGACCGGCTCACGCAGCAGGAGTTGCCGCTGGTCCCATCACTGATCGCTTACTGGGACACTCTGGGCTGGGTGCATTTTGCGGAAGGGCATCTGGACAAGGCTGAGAAATATGTAGCGGCGGCGTGGGCCCTTGGTCATCACGGCGAGGTGGGAGATCATCTCGGGCAGATCTACGAGAAGCAGGGGAACAAAGATCGCGCTCTTCAGACGTACGCGCTCGCATTGAACGGACTGCGTCCCATTCCCGAAACGCGCCCGCGACTGGCCGGGCTAGCCGGCGGCGACGCCAAAGTGGATGCATTGGTCGCCAAGCACAAGGACGAACTTCAGCATCTCGAAACCCTCAACCTGGGCAAGGCGAAGCAGACTGGGAACGCGGAGTTCTTCGTCCAGTTGAGCGGAGGTGTGGGTTCGGCGGCGAAGGCTGACGCTGTGAAGTTCGTTAGCGGAGACGAGAAGCTGAAGTCCTTCACCGAAGCGCTTCGCACCGCGGGCTACCACCTGACCTTTCCTGACGATACTCCCGTAAAGGTTTTCCGGCGTGGGACCCTTTCGTGCTCGATAACTGCCAGTTGCACCTTCACGCTGTTGCTGCCGGATGATGTCAGGACGGTGGATTGAGAATGAGACGGGTGAACGGGAGTGGAAGGGTCGGCCATGTCAGGAACACGACCTAGTGAGCGAGATGACGATTTTTCGCCAGTCAATCGACGCTGGGCTTCAGCACCTCAGCAGAAGGCTTGTTTTCAATCATCGAGAACTTCACCCTCAGTCGCCCACACACCTTTCGCGCAACCCCATTTTGCAAGTATGGCTTGAATCTCCATCTTTCCGCAGCCGTTACTAAGAACTCGATAGCCAAAGGATGTCCAGAGATGGCCCTTGCACTGACTACACGTCCATTCTCGTCAAATGTAACCTGAAAGACCGCGATTCCCCTGAGGTTGGTGTGATTGCCCATCCGGTCAGGTTCCATTTCAATGCGCGAAACCTGCTTACTCACTTGCCCTTCGGTAAGGCACATCATTCCGGTCGTGCGGCACGGGCAGGACAACGTACGTTTTGCCACAGCGTCGTCAAGGCAAAAGAGGAGTGCAAACGTCACAGATAAGACCTTCCTCATACCTTGCTTAGACACCGACGACGCAGTCATGAGCACTCCTGTCGAAAATCAGGCGTTTCCGCTAATCGTTCTGACCGACCATCTCTCGTTCCTCCCCTGCTCCGTGCACCGTCGCTTGTGCCACGCCGTCGCCTGCTCGTAAGCGTCAGCTAATCGAAGTACGACCTCCTCTCTCCAGGGCGGTCCCGCAATCTGCAAACCGATCGGCAACCCCGCCTGCGTGAAGCCGCATGGAATTGAGATCGTCGGTAATCCCCACACGTTGAATGGGCGCGTGTTGCGCAACAGCCTGAGTTCGGCAGGGCGCAAGGCGTCCGGATCTTTTCTCAGATCGCTGATCGCGGGAGCGGGCAGCGGCATGGTGGGAGTGATCAGCAGATCCACATCAGCGAATGCATCGCGAATGCTGCGTCGGGCTTCGTCCATCTCCCGTCGCCGCTGAATGTAATCCGCCGCTGAGACGTTTGCTCCCGAGCGGATGCGGCGCAGGGTTTCCTCCTGGTACATTTCCGGCGACTTCGCTACATGTGCGGCATGATAGGCATACGATTCGGCAGATTGCAGGCTGCGGTCGGTCGGCACGTTCAAGGTGATCTCTTTCACTTCGGCAACGAGAGTCTTGATGCCAGCCAGGGCATGCTCCATCGCGGCAGCAACTTCTGCATCCAGATCGTCGTAGAAGTATGCTCGGGGCACGCCCACGCGAAGTCTCTTTGAACTTTCGCGCAGAGCAGAGACATAGTCTTCTACCGGTACGTTGGATGTTGTGATGTCTGCGGCGTCGTAGCCCGCGATTGCCTGGAGCACCACAGCAGCGTCGGCAACCGTTGCGGCCAGAGGACCGACGTGGTCGAGAGACATCGAAAGCGGAATGACGCCGCGGCTCGGCACCCGTCCATAGGTCGGCTTGAGACCCACACATCCACAGAGGGCGGCAGGCTCACGGATGGAGCCTGCGGTATCCGTCCCAATCGCGGCATAACACAGGCCCGCAGCCACCGCGGCAGCCGATCCGCCTGATGAGCCGCCAGCAATGTGGTCAACATCCCAGGGATTGTGCACGTCGCCGAAGTGGCTGACCAGCGAACTGCCGCCGTAGGCAAACTCGTGCAGATTGTTTTTTCCCAGGATTACCGCGCCGGCTTCTTTCACCCGACGAACAATTTCGGCATCTGCAGTGGGAACACGGTTTTTGAAAAGCGCACTGGCTGCGGTGGTGCGCACGCCCGCCGTGTCGATCAGGTCTTTCAGCGCGATGGGAACGCCGTGCAGGGGTCCGCGCCAGTTGCCGTGGGCGATCTCATCTTCCGCGGCACGTGCTTCTGCGAGCGCGGAGTCGGTGGTCACCGTGATAAAGGCATTCAGCGCGGGATTCAGTTTCTCGATCTTTCCCAGACAGGCGTGGGTCAACTCAACCGGGGAAATTTTCTTTTCACGCAGGAGTGGCGCAAGTTCGAGGATCGTCTGTGGGAAGGACATTGGCAAAGCGTCTAATTGTAGAGGAACGATGAAAAATATCGCTCCGGGAAGCGCCAACTTACGCAACTGGGAGAAATCTCCCTTCGGAATCGCGCGTGCGCTGTTGCAAAGGTCTTATAATCTTCAAGGCTCGTTGCCACCGGGGATCAGAAAATCATGGCCGAGATGACGATTGCTCCCGTTGTGACGCACGGATTCTTCGTGGATGGCCGCTGGATGGAAGACGGCGACGTCGTCGAGGTGCGCGCACCGTATGACGGCAGCGTGATTGCCCGGGTGATCCAAGGCCGACGCGAGCATGCGGAAGCCGCCATTGCAGCCGCGGTCAAGGCGTTTGGCACTACCAAGCGCCTGCCCGCGTTTGAACGGCAGCGCGTGCTGCGGCAGATTTCGGCGGCCATTGCACGGCGCAAAGATGAATTCGCACGCACGCTGGCTCAGGAAGCCGGCAAGCCGATCAAGAGCGCCCGCACCGAGGTCGAACGTGCCGTTTTCACGTTCAACGTCGCGGCCGAGGAAAGCACCCGCATCTACGGCGAGTTTCTTCCCCTTGACTGGCAGGAGTACACCGCCGGACGCTGGGGAATCGTGCGTCACTTCCCTCTGGGCCCCGTCGCGGGGATTACTCCCTTCAACTTTCCGCTCAACCTGGTCGCGCACAAGGTCGCGCCTGCGATTGCCGCGGGTTGTTCGATGGTGTTGAAACCCGCGCCGCAGACCCCGCTGTGCTCGCTGATGCTCGCCGAATCTGTACAGCAGGCGGGCTGGCCCGATGGCGGGCTCAACGTCCTGCCTCTGTCGAATGAGGATGCTGGTCTTCTAGTGACGGACGATCGCATCAAGCTCATCAGCTTTACGGGGAGTGTCCCCGTCGGATGGGACATCAAGCGCCGCGCCGGGAAGAAGAAAGTTGTTCTCGAACTTGGCGGCAATGCTGCCGTGATTGTGCACAGTGACGCGGACCTTCATTATGCCGCGGAACGCTGTGTCAGTGGCGGCTTTGGCTACGCTGGACAAACTTGTATCTCGGTCCAGCGGATTGTGGTCGAGCACTCGGTTTACGGAAAATTCACCGACTTGCTGGTCGACGGTGTAAAGAAGCTCAAGGCCGGCGATCCGCTGGACGAATCGACGGACGTGGGTCCGCTGATCCGCGAGAGCGACGCGATCCGCACGGTCAACTGGATCGAGGACGCGGTTCGCGCCGGAGCGCGCCTGCTCTGCGGTGGGGGGCGCAGAGGAATGATTGTTGAGCCCACGGTTCTCACCGGGACCAAGCCGGATATGAAAGTGAACTGCCAGGAAGTGTTCGGCCCCGTGGTAACGGTCGAGCCCTACAGGAATTTCGACGAGGCGTTGCGGCAGGTCAATAATTCGTCCTTCGGATTGCAGGCAGGCTTGTTTACCCGTGATGCGAAGTTGCTGTTCCAGGCCTACGAGGAACTGGAGCTGGGGGGACTTATTGCCGGGGACGTGCCTTCATTCCGCATCGATCATATGCCTTATGGCGGAGTCAAAGATTCCGGCCTCGGCCGCGAAGGCCTCCGCTATGCCATCGAAGAAATGATGGAACCGAAACTGCTTGTAATGAATCTCAGGTAGTACCTTGGAATGAATCCGAGGTAGTAGCGTGATCGCGCAGAGAAAATTCCGCGACCCTGTGCGACAAATTTCAACGAACTATTTATAATCTTCTGTTTTCATAGCTGACGCCGAACGCTGTGGGTAGCTGTCTTTTTTCGCAACTTAAACTGGCTTCACAAAATTTGGGGCAGATCTGACGGGTCTCCAGCTCGATCGCATAAGCCATGCCGCAGATTTTTCATCGCAGCACGAATACTCTGTCTCGCGCCACCATTTTTGGCGCGATCTTCGTGGTCGCTGCGCTGGCTTGGGTGGCGATGGAAGTCCAGCGCTCTCCCTACACAACCTACGCCGGCGTGCGCAAGCCGCAGCCGGTGCCGTTCAGCCACCAGCACCACGTCGCGGGACTGGGGATTGACTGCCGCTACTGTCACACCTCGGTTGAGACCTCGAGCTTTGCCGGGATTCCTCCGACCAAGACCTGCATGAACTGCCACTCGCAGATCTGGACCAACGCGCAGCTGCTCGAACCGGTGCGCGCCAGCTATCGGTCGGGAGAATCGTTGCAGTGGACGCGGGTCAACCAGCTCCCCGACTTCGTCTACTTCAACCACAGCATTCATATCAATAAGGGAGTCGGCTGCAATACTTGCCACGGACCGGTCGACCAGATGCCGCTGATGTATCAGCAGGAATCGCTGCAGATGGAGTGGTGCCTGGGCTGCCATCGCGATCCGGGAAAGAATCTGCGGCCGCGCGATCAGGTTTTCAATATGCGGTATCAGCCGCCGTCGACCGGTAGTCCGGTTACGGTAGATGACAAGAAGTTCGTAGACCAGGAATTGCTGGGTGCGTACTTGATTTCGAAATACAAAGTGCGCACGGGAAAATTGATGACGTCGGATGGGCAGGTCAGCATTGGCGATATCACCAGTTGCAGTACGTGTCATCGGTAGGACTTTCTCCGTGATCTGCGCGGCAGTTCTTTGCGTGCTCTGCGATTAAGGCTTTATCGCAGAGGTCGCTGAGAAAGGCCGCAGAGGACGCGGAGAAAACATGGAGTTGGCCGGCGAACGCTAAGGATGACGATGCACGAGCACAAACAGACTTCCAAGCGCGAGGATGTTTGCCCCAGCAGGAAAGGCAAGCTGGACCTGGCATCCGTGCGCCTGGAAATCGAGAAAGCCGCGAAAACCGGTCCCGAATACTGGCGCAGCCTGGAGGAACTCGCGGGCAGCGCGGACTTCCAGGAGGCGCTGCATCGCGAATTTCCCAAGGGCGCGTCCGAATGGGTGGATTCCGTTTCGCGCCGCGGCTTCCTCAAGGTGATGGGCGCGTCGATGGCGCTGGCGGGCATGACTGGCTGCGTGCGCCTGCCGCTGGAACACGCAACGGCGATGACGCTCGGCGGATACGCCAGCCCGATCTTGGTGGAGAGCCATCTCGGACGTCCCACGAAGATTGAAGGCAACGACCGGCATCCCGCGTCGCTCGGAGGCACCGACATTTTCGCGCAGGCGTCGATTCTCGGCCTGTACGATCCTGACCGCTCGCAGAGCGTGACGTCGATGGGCGACCAGCGCTCCTGGAAGTCGTTTCTGGACGCGATTCGCGGACCGCTGAGCGCGCAGAAAGCATTGCAAGGCGCGGGCATCCGCATTCTGACGCCGACGATTTCTTCCCCGACGTTGGCCGATCAGCTGCGCAATTTCCTGAAGAGTTATCCCCAGGCCAAGTGGCATGCCTACGAACCGGTGAATCGCGACAACGTCCTCGAAGGCGCGAAGATGGCCTTCGGCCAGCCGGTCGAGACGCGATACGACTTCTCACAGGCCGATGTGATCGTCTCGCTGGACGCCGATTTCCTCTCTGCAGGATTCCCGGGAAATACTCGCTACATTCGCGACTTCGCCAAGCGCCGCGATCCGGACGGCAAGATGAACCGGCTGTATGTCGTCGAGAGCACGCCGAGTTCAACGGGGGCGAAGGCGGATCATCGGCTGCCGATGCGAGCGGACGCGGTCAGCTGGTTTGCGGAGGAGTTAGTATCTGCGCTCGGCCTAACCACTAGTGGGCGATCTCTCCCCGATCAACAGAAAAAGTTTCTCGAAGTGACCGCTAAGGAATTGCAGGCTCATTCTGGGTCTTGCGTCGTGGTTCCAGGGGATCACCAGTCGGCATTCGTTCATGCGCTAGCGCACATGATGAACCAGAAGCTGGGGAATGTCGGAAAGACGGTTTTCTACACTGACGCGGTCGATGCCAATCCGGTCAACCAAACCTCTTCCATCAAGGATCTTGTCGCCGACATCAGCACTGCAAAAGTGGATATGCTGGTCATTCTTGGAGGGAACCCGGCCTACGACGCTCCCGTCGATGTTGACTTCGCGAATGTTCTTAAGAATGGCAAGGTTCCGTTGCGCGTACACGTCGGTCTTTACCAGAGCGAAACCGCGGAATTGTGCCAGTGGCACGTCAATGAGGCGCACGAGCTCGAAGCTTGGGCCGATGCCCGTGCTTTCGATGGCACGGTAAGCATCGTTCAACCACTTATTGCCCCGCTCTACAGCGGAAAGAGCCCTCTTGAATTTGTCGCCTTGCTCTCTGGACAGGCCGACGCGACAGGTTACGATCTCGTCCGGGCGTACTGGCAGAAGCAACACAGCGGTACCGATTTTGAAACTTTCTGGCGGAAGTCGCTGCACGAGGGGTGGATCGACGGGACTACCTTCGAATCGAGACACGTTGTTCTGAAATCGATTGATTTGAACGGCCTATCCGTTCTTGACGAAAAGGCCATCGAACTCAGCTTCCGCCGCGACCCCACCATCTACGATGGCCAATTCTCCAACAACGGCTGGCTGCAGGAACTGCCCAAGCCGATGACCAAGCTCACCTGGGACAACGCCGTGCTAATCGGTCCCAAGATGGCGGAGCGGCTCGGCATCAAGACCGAAGATGTGGTCGAGCTTGAATTGAACGGGAAGAAAGTCACCGGCCCGGTCTGGATTCAGGCAGGCCATCCCGACAATTCTGTCACGGTCACTCTCGGCTATGGACGTACACGTGCCGGACGCGTGGGAACCGCTCAGGGATTCAACGCGTATTCGCTGCGCACGACTGCCGCGCCATGGATCGCGACCGGCCTGCAAATCCGCAAGACCGGAGACACCTACAAACTGGCGTCCACCCAGGGCTACCAGACCATGGACACGCCCGACGGCGGGCATCGCCCGCTGGTCCGCGAAACCAGCCTTGAGGAGTATCGCAAGGAGCCGACCTTCGCGAAGGAAGAAGAGCCCGCGCCGGGCCTCACGCTCTATCCCAACTACGACTACAAGAAGGAAACCTACGCATGGGGTATGACGATTGATCTGAACAAGTGCGTTGGCTGCAACAACTGCATTGTGGCCTGCCAGTCGGAGAACAACATCGCCGTCGTCGGCAAGGAGCAGACCGTGCTGGGCCGCCACATGCACTGGATTCGCGTCGACGCCTACTACCAGGGCGACCGCGACAATCCCAAGGCATTTTTCCAACCCGTGCCTTGCATGCAGTGCGAGAACGCGCCCTGCGAAGTGGTCTGCCCGGTCGGCGCCACCAACCACAGCAGCGAGGGTCTGAACGACATGATCTACAACCGCTGCGTGGGCACGCGCTACTGCTCGAACAACTGTCCGTATAAGGTGCGCCGCTTTAACTTCTTTCTCTTCCAGGACTGGGAGACGCCGCAGTACAAGATGATGCGCAACCCCGACGTCAGCGTGCGCAGCCGCGGCGTGATGGAGAAGTGCACGTATTGCGTACAGCGCATCAACGAACGCCGCATCGACGTGGAGACCGCTTCGGTGCGCGAGAACAAAGACATCCGTATCGGGGATGAGTTGCAAACCGCCTGCCAGCAATCGTGCCCGGCGGAGGCGATCATCTTCGGCAATATCAACGATCCGAACAGCCGAGTCTCAACGTTGAAAGCCGAGTCGCGCAATTACAGCCTGCTGGGCGAACTAAATACCCGCCCCCGGACGACGTACCTTGCGGAAGTTCGCAACCCAAATCCAGAGTTAGAGGCCAAGAGCTAAAGGCCAAGAGCCGAGAGCCAAGAGCCAGAAGCCGAGCATGGACGAGCAATACAAAGTAACGGTCGACGCGCAGCGAGCGCCGGTGATCGAACCGGGACACACCTTCGGCACGGTCACGGAAAAGATCAGCGCCATCGTGCTGACCCGTCCGGCGTCGAATGGATGGTTCCTGGGCTTCGGCATCGCCTTCATGCTCACGATGATGCTGCTCTACTCCATCGGCTATCTTTTCCTCAAAGGCATCGGGATCTGGGGCGTGAACATCCCCATCGGCTGGGGTTTCGCCATCGTCAACTTCGTGTGGTGGATCGGAATCGGCCACGCCGGCACGCTGATCTCCGCCATTCTGCTGCTGTTACGACAGTCGTGGCGCAATTCCATCAACCGTTTCGCCGAGGCCATGACTTTGTTCGCGGTCGCTTGTGCCGGAGTTTTCCCCGCGATTCACATTGGGCGCCCGTGGCTGGCCTACTGGCTCTTTCCTTATCCGAACACGATGAAGGTGTGGCCGCAGTTCCGCAGCCCACTCATATGGGACGTCTTCGCGGTCTCCACCTACGCCACCATTTCGGCGCTGTTCTGGTTCATCGGCCTCGTCCCCGATCTGGCGACGCTGCGGGACCGCGCAGAAAATCGCTGGGCCCGGATGATCTACGGCATGCTGTCGATGGGTTGGCGCGGTTCGGCGCGACATTGGCATCGCTACGAAACTATGTACCTGCTGCTGGCTGGATTGGCGACCCCGCTGGTGCTCTCCGTGCATACCGTGGTCAGCTTCGATTTTGCCGTCGGCATTGTGCCGGGCTGGCATACGACGATCTTCCCACCCTATTTCGTGGCGGGCGCGATCTACTCGGGATTCGCCATGGTGCTGATGCTGGCGATTCCCATCCGCAAGATTTACGGCCTGGAAGATTTCATCACCGAACGCCACTTGCAGAACTCGGCCAAAGTAATGCTGGCGACGGGCCTCATCGTGGCCTACGGTTACGGCATTGAAGCTTTCATGGGATGGTATAGCGGCGACCGCTACGACGCCTTTACGCTGTGGAACCGCCTGCACGGGCCTTACGCAGTTCCTTATTGGATGTTGCTGATCTGTAACATTTTCATTCCTCAGGTTCTGTGGATCCGGAAATTGCGCACCAGCCCGGTCGCACTCTTCTTTGTTTCCGGCGTGATTCTGGTCGGCATGTGGCTGGAGCGATTCATCATCGTCGTGGTCAGCCTGCACCGCGACTTCCTGACCTCATCGTGGGGAATGTACTACCCGACGCGTTGGGATTGGATGACCTACATCGGCACCATCGGTATGTTCCTTGCGTTGATGTTCCTATTCCTGCGCATTCTGCCGGCCATCTCGATCTTTGAAATGCGCACTCTTCTGCCCGAAGCGGAGGTGAAGGCGGAATGAAGCGCGATCCCATCTACGGCATCATGGCGGAGTTCGATTCGCCTCAGGCTCTGATCGACGCCGCGAAGCGTACGCATGAAGCCGGATACAAGAAGATCGACGCCTACAGCCCGTTTCCAATTGAAGGCTTGGCAGAGGAGATCGGCTTCCATTTCAACGAAGTACCGCTGGTCGTTTTGATCGGGGGCATCATCGGCGGCCTGACGGGTTACATCATGCAGTATTGGATGTCGGCGGTCGACTACCCGCTCAACATCGGCGGAAAGCCGCCGCATTCCTGGCCCGCCTTCATTGTCATCACTTTCGAGATGACGATTCTCTTTGCCGGAGTTTCCGCGGTGTTTGGCATGCTGGCGCTGAATGGCCTGCCCATGCCCTATCACCCGGTGTTCAACGTTCCGCGCTTCGCGTTTGCGTCGAAAGACCGCTTCTTTCTGATCGTGTTCTCATCCGACAAGAAATTCCACCGGGCGGAAACGCGCCAGTTCCTGGAAACCCTTGCCCCGCGCTCGGTTTCGGAGGTGCCCAGCTAGATGCTGCATCTCCGCCAAAATGAAATATGTGGGGACAGCCGCCCTCGGCTGTCCCGTCGAGCGAAGCTCGGCGCCGCCGGTGGGCAGCGATGCAGCCTCCACAAGGGGATGCCGCTTGCTGTGGCCCTTACGCTGGCGATGGCAGGCAGCGGGTGTCGTATCGACATGCACGTGCAACCGCGTGTTAATCCGCTCGCCCGCAGCGACTTCTTCACGGACCAGCGTTCGGCTCGGCCTCCAGTGGAAGGCACCGTGGCTCGCGGGCAGTTGCGTGACGACACATATTTCTACACCGGCAAGATCGGAAGCAATCCCGGCGACTACATGCCGTTCCCGGTGACCAAAGAAGTTCTCGAACGCGGTCGCGAGCGCTACAACATCTTCTGTGCGCCCTGCCACTCGCGGGTGGGCGACGGCAACGGATTCGTTCCCTCCCGCGGATTCGCCCGCCAGCCTCCCTCGTTTCACATCCAGCGCCTGCAGAAGGCGCCGCTCGGATACTTCTACGACGTGATGACCAATGGCTTTGGCATCATGCCCGACTACGCCTCGCAGATTGCGCCGCAGGATCGCTGGAATATCCTGGCCTACATTCGTGCCCTCCAATTGAGCCAGAACGCCAGCATGGCGGACGTCCCGTCTGGGCAGAAGGTTCCGTCAGAGCCGCCGAGTTTTGGAGATATGGGAACCGGCGCCACTTTACCGGCCACTACGAAGCAACCAAGTCCGCAAGCTGGAGAACAGAAATGACGGCGGCGACAGCGAAAAATCTCGATCTGACGCCGCCGCCGGTGGTGAAGAAAATCTCTCAGCGCTCACTCGTCGTCGGCGTGATCTTCTCAGTGATCGCCGTCGCGGGAATCTTTATATTCCCGAACGGACGCGAGCAGTTCTACCGCGCGTACCTGCTCGGCTTTATGGCCTGGCTAGGCGTTGCGCTCGGTTCGATGGCGATTCTGATGATTCGTCACCTGACCGGAGGCGGTTGGGGCATGGTGATTCGCCGCATCCTGGGCGCGGCGATGCGCACACTGCCATTGCTGGCGTTCTTGTTCATCCCACTGTTGTTCGGCGTAAGGCACATTTATCCCTGGGCGATGCCGCTCGAGTCAATTCAGGACGAGCACATCCGCGAGCATCTGGCGAAGAATCAGTTCATCACACAAAGCTACCTGACTTTTCGCGGCTTCTTCTATCGTGCCTGGTTTTACTTCGCCATCTGGAATCTTTTGTCCTTCCTGCTGTCAAAGTGGTCCAAAGAAACCGACCGCCCGGGAAGTCCTGATCACACAGGGCGCTTCAAAGCTGTATCCGGCCCTGGGCTGATTCTTTACGGGTTCACCATCTCCTTCGCCGCCATCGACTGGGTCATGTCGCTCGATCCCAGTTGGATTTCGACCATCTTCGGACTCGTCATCCTCATCGGCCAGGTGCTGTCGGCGATGTGCTTCGCAGTCGTAGTGGAGCGGATTCTCTTCAACTACAAGCCGATGTCGGAGATGTTGCGGCCCGACTTTGTTCACGACCACGGCAAATGGATGCTGACTTTCACCATGGTGTGGGCCTACTTCAATTTCTCTCAGTGGCTCATCATTTGGGCCGGGAACCTGCCGACCGAAATCACGTTCTATCTGAAACGTTTGAGCGGCGGCTGGGGATCCGTCGGCCTGATTCTCGCGGTGTTCCACTTCGCCGTTCCATTCGCGATTCTGCTGTCACGGCCATTCAAGCGCGATATCCGCAAGCTGGTCTGGCTTGGCGTCTGGCTGCTGCTGATGCGCTACGTCGACCTGTTCTGGATTATCGAACCGAATTTCTCAAAGACTCTGAACTTGACCTGGGCCGACGTAGTTGTGCCCATCGCGATTGGCGGATTGTGGCTGGCATATTTTTTCCGCAATCTTGGAGCGATGCCGCTCCTTCCTGCCTACGATCCGTCGGCGGTCGAGGTTCTGGAGCCGACGCACCAACACGAGTAACGAACATGAGCATCGAGACCCACGACAGTAAGAACGCGCAAGGACACGGCAGCTACGAACGCCGCGACATCGGCGTCGCGGGCGTGATCTATTTTTTCCTGGGTCTGGCCACGGTCACGGTGGTGATTCATTTCTTGCTGGTGGGCTTCTATGACTCCCTCGATAAGCGCAGTAACGCCGAGCAGGCTCCGGTGAGTCCGCTAGTCACCAATGTGCCCACGGATACTCGCCACATCCCAAACAATTATCCGGACAAGGCGTTTCCGGATCCAAGACTGGAAAATGACGAGCGCAACCAACTGAACCAGATCCGTCTGACCGAAGAACAAACTCTCGATAGCTACGGATGGGTCGACGAGAAATCGAAGACGGTTCGCATCCCGATCGAGCGTGCCATGGACCTGGTCGCACAGCGTGGACTACCCGTGCGGCCGTCGGCAGCACCAGCTTCAGCAGCACCAGCGCAAACAGCGGTCACAAAAAAGAAGGGGGAAAAGCAGTGAGCAGTCCGAAGAACAATTCGCGCGTGGCGCGGGCCTTTGCCGCGACTCTACTCCTGGCGATTTCCGCCTGGGGACAGGGCATGAGCAAGGGCATTATGTCTCCGCCCGCAAACGTGCGGCCGCCGTCCCTTCAAAACGTCGGCATCGAACAGCATCTCGACGGCCAAGTTCCTCCCGATCTGACGTTTCGCGATGAGACGGGCCAGACCGTCAAGCTCGGCGACTACTTCGGGAAGAAGCCCGTAATCCTGAACCTCGTCTACTACAACTGCACCATGCTGTGCGGTGAGGTTCTCGCCGGACTCACCGGCGCGATGCGTTTGGTGAAGTTTGACGTGGGCAAGGAATTCGACGTGGTCACCGTCAGCTTCGATCCCCGCGAGACACCAGAAATCGCCACCGCGAAGAAGAAAGATTACGTGAAACGCTACGGCCGCCTGAATGCCGCCGCCGGCTGGCACTTCCTCACGGGCTCAGCTGATTCCATCAACGCGCTGACCCGGGCCGTCGGCTTCCAGTATCAGTACGATCCGAAGATCAACCAGTTCGCGCACGCCACCGCGATCATGGTGTTGACTCCGGAGGGCCGTATTTCGCGGTATTTCTACGGAGTGGACTTTCCACCCAAGGATCTGCGGATGGGCCTGGTCGAAGCTTCGCAGGGAAAGATCGGCAATCCGATCGATCAGGTGCTGCTCTACTGCTATCACTATGATCCAGCGAGCGGGCAACTTTCCACTATGGCCGGCGCGCGCTTCCACGACGGCGGGTAACGTGGACGCTCTCTTCATCTTCCTGCTCATCCTGACGGGAATGGTGACGCTGCTTATCTTCACCTGCTTACTCTACTTCGCGGCTCGCTACCGCTATCGTGCGAATGTACCCGCCGAGCAGATCGAAGGCTCCACTCCTCTGGAATTGACCTGGAGCGTCATCCCGCTGGGCGTTTTCCTTGTGATTTTCGTCTGGGGAGCGGTGGTCTACTTCAAGGAACGCACTCCGCCTCGCGACTCTACCGAAGTCTACGTCGTCGCCAAGCAGTGGATGTGGAAACTGGAGCACGCCGAAGGTCAGCGCGAAATTAATGAACTGCATGTTCCCGTGGGGCGCGACGTCAAGCTCATCATGACCTCGCAGGACGTGATCCACAGCTTCTTCGTTCCTGCATTCCGCATTAAGCAGGATGTGCTGCCGGGCCGCTATACCACGACCTGGTTCCGCGCCACCAAGCCGGGCACCTATCATTTGTTCTGCGCGGAGTATTGCGGCACCCAGCACTCCGGGATGATCGGCTCGATTGTGGTGCTTGCGCCTGCACAATATGAAACCTGGATGAGCGGCGGCTCTACCGGACCCCTATCAGCGACGGGAGAAAAAGTGTTTGCCGAATTGGGTTGTGCCACGTGCCACCGCAGCGATGCGCAAGGGCGTGGCCCGAATTTGCAGGGACTCTTCGGCAAGCCGGTCCGGTTGCAGGATGGGCGCACAGTGGTTGCCGACGAGAACTACATTCGCGAATCGATTCTTGATCCGGGCGCGAAGATCGTAAACGGCTACAAGCCGGTGATGCCCACGTTTCAAGGACTGCTCAGCGAAGAGCAACTGAATGCGCTGGTCGCCTATTTGAAGTCACTGTCCGCAACCAAGCCAGGTGAGGGCAATGCGACTGCGAGTACAGCCCAGGGAAGTCAGGTGGAATGAGTATGGCTACTTTCAATGCTCACCCCGGTGAGCGCGAGAACTATCTGAATAAAGAGTACGGCGTCGGATCGTGGCTGTTCACCACGGACCACAAACGCATCGCGCTCCTCTACCTCATTTCCATCACCTTCTTCTTTTTCATCGGAGGCTTCTTCGCGCTGCTGATCCGCTTGGAGTTGCTGACTCCCGCCGGAGACCTGGTCCAGGCCGACACCTACAACAAGCTCTTCAGCATGCACGGCATCGTCATGATCTTTTTCTTCCTGGTTCCGTCGATTCCTGCCGTGCTCGGCAACTTTCTGGTTCCGATGATGATTGGGGCCAAGGACCTGGCTTTCCCCCGAATCAATCTGTTGAGCTGGTATATCTACATCATCGGCGGCGTGATGATGCTTCACTGCATGCTAACCGGCGGTGTAGACACGGGCTGGACCTTCTACGCTCCTTTCAGCACCAATTACTCCAACACGAAGGTGGTTGAAGCCGGACTCGCAGTCTTCGTCGTGGGATTCTCTTCCATCCTCACCGGCCTCAACTTCGTCGTCACCATTCACCGCATGCGCGCTCCGGGAATGACCTGGTCGCGCCTGCCCCTGTTCATCTGGGCGCACTACGCCACCAGCATCATTCAGCTTCTGGGCACTCCTGTCCTCGCCATCACCCTCGTGCTGGTGGTCGCCGAACGCGCTTTGCATCTAGGTATTTTCGATCCGAAGCTGGGTGGCGATCCCGTTCTGTTCCAGCACCTGTTCTGGTTCTACTCTCACCCCGCCGTCTACATCATGATCCTTCCCTCGATGGGCATTGTGAGCGAGATCATCGCGTGCTTCACGCGCAAGCGCATTTTTGGCTACAGCTTCGTCGCCTTTTCATCCATCGCAATTGCGGTCTTCGGTTTTCTGGTTTGGGCTCACCACATGTTTGTCGCGGGCACGTCGGTCTACGCCGCTCTGGTATTTTCGCTGTTGAGCTACGCGGTGGCAGTGCCCTCGGCAGTCAAAGTTTTTAACTGGACGGCGACGCTCTACAAGGGCTCCATCCACTTCGACGCGCCCATGCTCTACGCGTTCGGATTCATCGGTCTCTTCACCATGGGAGGCCTGACCGGCCTTTACCTTGCCGCCTTGGGAATAGATGTTCACGTGACCGACACCTATTTCATCATCGCCCACTTCCACTACATCATGGTCGGAGGCGCGGTCATGGGATATCTCGGAGGCATGCATTTCTGGTGGCCGAAGATTTCCGGCAAGCTCTATCCCGAAGGTTGGGCGAGACTGGCGGCGTTGATCGTATTCATCGGATTCAATCTCACCTTCTTTCCGCAGTTTGTCCTTGGATATCTGGGCATGCCGCGACGCTATTACGATTACAGCCACATGCCGGAATATCAGGTGCTGAACGTGCTCTCGACCGCGGGTGCAACCATTCTTGGAGTCGGCTACTTGCTGCCCATGATTTATTTCCTCTGGTCGATGCGCTACGGCAAGCCGGCCTCCGACAATCCATGGAACGCGGCGGGACTGGAGTGGAAGAGCGCTTCGCCTCCTCCGACGTTCAACTTTGACGAAGAGCCGGTTGTGACCTGGGAAGCCTACAACTACGAAGAACTGGACGCACCTCATCCGCAGGAGGCGCCCGTTGCCCGATAGCCAGGCTGCCGCAGTTCACCACCCCGCGCACGGCCACGCCCACGACCCAGCCTTGCTGCATCACTTCGCAGAACCGCAGCAGCAGCGCGACGCCGCCAGCCTGGGCATGTG
>WNEZ01002130.1_pt1 | contig 32098 bp, 24 predicted proteins | sample 5400521 | NCBI WGS metagenome assembly WNEZ01 (sample SAMN13153339, study PRJNA577476) | soil metagenome | isolation source: 120 cm saprolite under Douglas fir tree site 2 hole 1 replicate 1 | place: USA:California | collected 2015-04-18 | reverse complement strand
CAGCATCGACAACCAGCACGTCAGCGGGCGGCGCGCGAGGAACGAATCGCAGCCAAGACGTCGGGCATGCGCTCGCCAGTTGCTGTGCGTTGCCAGGATGCCGGAAGCTGCAGCGCGGCATCGCTGGCTAGGCGTGCCAAGTCTTCCTCGTCTATCAGATGCTGTGTGCCGATCCTGATCGCTTTCAGTCGGCCAGAACGGATCCAGCGGCGCACCGTTTCGGGATCCCGTTTGGGCCGGCGAGCAGCCTCGGGTACCGTGAGCATTGTCGTCACATACTACAACAACCCCCCAGAGGGTGGTACAGCAGCTGAACACGATCCCAGTCCGATGGGCGCGAACCCGCACGCCCGGCGCTTGAATACCGTTTCGTTGACAGCAGCCTCACTGGCTCGCCGCTTGTTTGTGTGCCGCAGGACAGCTTTGGCCTAATCACGCCAGCACGTGGCTTAATCGCCCGTGCCTGAACAACGTTGACGGGCCGGCCTCATGGCGCCACCCAGAGCGATCGAGCAGCCCGATCAGTTGGGATAAGGCCGCCCAAGGCGCGCGAAGGGCCGCTAATCAGTTGTAGCCTGGCTATTGCCTGAAAATCCTGGCGGCCATCCGCGGTCCGCGGTGTTTGACTTAACGCCCCCGGCAAAGCCCCGCTACACGCTCAAATGAAGGGCGACATTTTGGCACCTGACGGCGCCAGTTCCGTCCCAACTGACGTGGACTTGCAACCTGGAACACGCATCGCGGTCATGGCCGCGAAGCTTCGCGTCCCGGCGTCGGAATCCTATGGGCTGGTGCGCCTCGACGCACTGATGAACCGGTTTTGGGGCCGGCGATTGGGCCTGGTTGTGGCGCCCGCAGGATCGGGCAAGACCACGCTTCTATCCAGGTTTGCGTCCACCGCCCGCGCTCCTGTTGCCTGGTATCGCAGCGAGTCATGGGACGCCAGCCAGAACCACCTCTTGCGCCACCTCGAGGAGGCTTTCGTCGGGATCATCGGTCCCCACTCACGACCATGGGCAAGCGTCGAGGATGCCATCGCCGCCCTCGACGGCTGGTCAGGCGAGCGCCTGTTGTTGGTGATAGACGATCTGCACAGCATCGCCCGCACACCGGCCGAAGCGGCTCTCGAGCGTTTCATCGACTACGCTCCGCCGAGTCTTCTAACGGTGATCGCATCCCGATCGCAACCCGCCTTCAACCTTTCAAGACTTCGCGTATCGGGTACATTGGCCGAGATCACAGGAGACGACCTTCGGTTCCGATCCTGGGAAGTAGAGAACCTCTTTCGAGATTTCTATCGTGAGCCACTGCCTCCCGTTGAGCTCGCTGAGCTCGCGCGACGGACCGAAGGTTGGGCAGCCGGTCTCCAACTCTTTCACCTCGCCACTTCGGGCAAGGGGTTGGACGAGCGACGGCGTGTCCTGCGAGCTCTAGGGGGAGGATCGCGCCTGGTGCGCGAGTACCTGGCCCGCAACGTGCTCGACGAGCTTCCGCCACTACTTCGAGATTTCCTTATCGATACGTGTGTGCTTGGCCGCTTGAGTGGGCTCATTTGTGACGAGTTCTTGAATCGCGACGACAGCGGCCAGGTCCTGCAGGAGCTAGAGCGTCGGCAGATCTTCACCACAGCCATCGGCAGCGACGGGGACTACCGATATCACGAGGTTTTACGGTCGCATCTGGAGCATGTGCTCGTCATCGAAGGCGGCGAAAGAGCGTTGCGAGCTCGATACGGCAGCGCCGGAGCTGTTCTGGAACAACATGGGGCGATTCCCGAGGCGTTGCATGCTTATTGCCGCGCCGAGGATTGGAGTGCGGTCGACCGCCTGCTCGGCCGTAACGGGGCGCAGTTGGCGAGCCGCACAGGCATATGGATTGACGCTCTTCCGCCCGCGATTCTCGAGCACGATCCATGGCTCCTACTCGCGAGTGCGAGACGCCACCGCGCCGAAGGTCGTTGGCATAACGCGCTCGAGGCTTATCAGCGCGCAGAACACGGATTCAGTGGGCTCGAGGCGACGCAGATCTGTCAGCGAGAGCGGTCGGCCCTAGCGCTTTGGCTGACACCCACACCCGCCCCGGCAGTTGACAGTCTCGGCTTGTTCCGGCTCGCAACCATCAGAGATCCGCTGGCGGTGAGAGCCCAGCTGGCGGCTCAGACAGCCGGGCAAGAGCGTCTTGTCGCCGGGGTCGCCTCACTTCTCGCGGGTGAGGTTCTCGAAGCGACGCGTTTGTTTTCGCTGGCTGCCGAGAGTCCAGACAACAGCGATGCGGTGGTGGTCGCGGCGCGTCTCGGCTCGGCCCTGGCTTCGTTACTCGCCGGGGCCGCGGGCGCCGTGGGTGAGTTGGACCTTGCGGTGGAGGATGCGGACGCGCGCGGTCAAGGCTTCATCGCGCGGCTCGGACGCGCCGGCATGGCTTTGGTTTCAGACCAAAGAGGACTGGCCGAGGCGGACGCTGTGCGAAGCGTGTGCGAACACATTGGAGATGAGTGGGGATCGGCTTTCGCAGCTCTGCTTCGAGGCTGGTGTTTGGTTCAGACCGGGGGCCAAGGCGGCGACGCGGTTTCTGATCTCGAAGTCGTTGGGGACACATTCCACCAGTTGGGAGCGGGAGTTCTCGAAGCGTGGAGCAGGGCGCTCCTCGCGCTCGCGCTGGCGCAACAACGGCATCCTGGCGCGCTTGGCGCGGCTCTGAAAGCAGAGAGCCTCGCCAATTCCATCGGGGTCGAGGGCGCCAAGCTGTTCATATACCTGGCCCTGGCAAGGTCCGACGCCCGGCACACGATGGAGTTTGTCCAGCTTGCGAGGTCGGTGGTTGCACGGACCGGGTTAAGTGCTCACCTTCTGGACGCCCACCTATCTCCTTCAGCGCAATCGCCGGACCACGCTCTCACCATCCGTTGCTTCGGAGAGTTTCGAATCCTCATCGACGGGCAACCACTTGCCATGGCGCGTATGAAGCCTCGCGCCCGGGCTCTGCTCCGCCGATTGAGCGCGGACGCGGGTTCGCCCATCCACCGCGAGGTTCTACAAGATGCACTGTGGCCCGACGCAGACGCTGACGCTGCGGCGCGCAACCTCCACGTCGCGATCTCGAGTCTCCGGCAGGCACTCGAGCCGGGGATCGCGCGGGGAGCGTCGTCCTTGCTCGTCCGCGAGGGCGACTCATATCGCCTAGTGCTGCCGCCCGGCTCCGAGGTCGACCTTCGCGCATTCGACCAGGCGCTCGACCGCAGCCGTCGTGCTCGCCTCGCGGGCGACTTCGAGCTTGCTCTGGTGACGTTTCAGGAGGCGGAGAGCATGGCGGAGAAGGAGCTCTTGCCGGAGGACGGCTCGGCAGACTGGGTCATCCAGCGGCGCGACCGGATGCGAACCGGCCTCGTCGACACTGGTGGAGCCCTTGCCAAGCACCTCCTCGCGAAGGCGGAGCCGGCGCTGGCCGCGCAGGTTTCGGTGAGTGCGCTGAACGCCGACCGGTACGACGACGCACTGTGGCGCCTACTGATCGAGGCCAGAAAAATGGCCGGAGACGAGGCGGGTGCTCGTCGCGCGCAGTCGGAGTATCGAAAGGTCGTCTCGGAGCTCGAGCCCCGGCCTACTCGATCCTGAAGAACTCGACCTCGTTGATTGCGACGTCCGGGCTTTGCGCCGACGGATAAACGCTGAGGATGTGGATCTCCGCGTAGGTCACGTGGTGCGCCGATGCGTCGTAGGAGGTCGGCTTCGGATCGTCCTTCAAAGTCAGGTGCACGCTCGTCTTGTCGGAAAAGACGATCTGCACCTCTTTGGGTCTGGCCAGCGTCGCGTAATCGTTGGCGGCGCCTGAGGTGATCAGCGCCGCGTCGAAGTCGACCGGCCCACCGAAGCTCAGGCGCAGCCACGGCTGCTTGTCGGTTGCGGTGTTGGCCGCCCAGTACGTTTCTGTGACCAGGTCGATCGAAAGCCGCGCGGGATGGGTGGGCAGCTCGGAGCTTGCCTTCGCATCGCTTGGGCGAACCGGAAACGTGTTCGGAGCGAAGTGGCGATGCGCGGTTGCATATAGGGAAGCCACCGTGTTGTTGACGCGCGTATGTACCGGCGGGACTACGAGGTAAACGAGGACGATGACGGCGATCACTCCGGCTGCGATCACTCGGAACAGCGCCGTGCCCCAGGCTCGTTCCACCGGTCCCGTAGCTGGCCGCGTTCCGGCGGCGGGTGCGCTGCGTGCCGGAAACAGCCTTTGCCACCATGGCGTCTTCACCACAAGGGCCGGCGTCGCCTTGAGGTTGGCTCCGCACCTCTGACAGAAGTGCCTGTCTGGGCTGTTACCGGCGCCGCATCTGGCGCAGATCACGTCGCCGGGCTGCACCTGCGGGGCTATTGCCCGACCGGTCTTCGGGCCCGGCCGGGGTATTTCGGGGCCCGGCTCCACAGACTCGGGCACGCGGGCGATCGGGGTTTCTGGGGCGCGCGGAACGACCGCGGCCGGGATCGCCGGGTCAGCCATCTTCGCGGCAGGTGCGTATCCCGGCGCGTCTATCGCCGCGGCACCCGTGCCAGAGGAAATCGGCGCCGGTGGTGTGGGGACCCCGCCGGCTGGCGGAGCGCCCTCCGACTTGGGCCGATCCAGCCCGACCGCGTGCTTCATGCGGTCCACGAAGTCGGGCTCCAGTTCGGGCGTGCTGGGTGGTACTGCCACCGGCGGTGGGGAAGGTGGCGCCGGGTCGGGAACGACATCGCCGTAGTACTTCAGGTACCTGTTGCAGGACGTGCAGAACTCATCGGTGTTCGCGTTCTGATTGCCGCAGACCCTGCAGACGATCATCCGAAGACCCTCTCGATTCGGGTGATGTTAAGGCGTTTTGCGCGCCCTCGACCGACGAGAACTTGGGCGTGTTGCTCGCGCAGTTCTTGATTAGACTGCGTTCGCCATGGGTGCGATGGCCATCCTCGAGACCAAGGCGATCGCCGCCCAGCCGGGTGGCGAGGCTGCTGTTCGGATCAAGGTTCAAAACACCGGCACGGTCGTAGACGAGTTCACCATCGAGGTGCTGGGAGATCCGGCGCCTTGGGCCACGGTTACGCCTCCCGCCTTGCGGCTGTTTCCAGACCACGAGGACGTAGCGATGGTCACGTTCCGTCCGCCACGGGACGCGCAAGCCGCCGCCGGTCAGATTCCTTTTGCTGTCCGCGTGCAGTCCGTCCAGGACCCGCAGGGGTCCGTGGTCGAAGAGGGGATGCTGACGGTCGGAGTCTTCACCGACGTCACCGCCGAGCTGATCCCCAGGAACTCACGGGGGAGCCGGCACGGAAACCACGAGGTGGCAGTCGACAACCGGGGCAACGCACGGGTGCAGGCGTCCCTGACGGCCGCCGACCAGGACAAACTCCTCGACTTCAAGTTCAATCCCCCGTCCCTGGCGGTCGCGCCAGGGACAGCCGGGTTCACCCGCCTCCGAGTGCGGCCGCGACAGAGCTTCTGGACCGGGCAGCCAAAATTCCGCGCCTTTCAGGTGCATGTCCAGCCCGACGGCCAGCCACCGATCGCGCTCGACGGGACGATGGTCCAGGGCCCGCTCCTCGCCTCGTGGATGGTTCCCGTCGCCCTTGGCGCTATTGCCCTGCTCATCGCGGCAACCCTGTTCTGGTTCTTGGCCGTCAAGCCGGGCATCGAGAGCGTGGCTCGGAACGCCGTGGTCAGTCCGTCCCCGGTGGCGGCCGGCGGCGGGGGTGGCGGCGGAGGGGGAGGTGGGGGAAAGTCTCCCAACCCCGCATCACCCACCGCTCCGTCTAACTCATCGGTGGGCGGCATCAACTTTGCTCAGCGCCTGGCGCCACCCGGCCAGGGCCAGTTCAAGGCGCCGGCGAACACGACGCTCTACATCACCGACCTGGTGTTCAACAACCCAGATTCGGAATCGGGGACCGTGAGCCTCCAGCGGGATGGTGTGAATCTTCTAGTCGAAAACCTTGGCAACTTCCGGGACCTGGACTATCACTTCATCTCACCGATTCAGATCAACCCGAATCAGACGGTTCAGCTGAGCGGGGGCTGCAAGTCGTGCTCGGTCCTCGTGAGCGGTTACGAGAAGACGAGTTGAAGCGAGCCCTTGCGGGCATTCTCGGGATGGTCTTGGTGGCATCGGTCACCGGCCTGCCTGCGGTTCTTGCTCAAGGGGTCACATCGCTGACACTTAAAACGCTATGCGGATCGCCCGGAGCGAGCCTGGCCATGACTGGAGATCATTTCGCTCCTGGTCGGATTGGCTACGTTGTAGTCACATTCGATCCTGGCGGATCACCAGAAGGCAAGGTGACGGTCCCCGCCGCCTCGATTGATGTGAGTGGTCATTTCGACGCAACGCTTACGGTCCCGAGCCGGCCAAACCGGGCCACAGCGTATGCGGTGGTTGCCAATCAAATCACCCAGAACGGCAGCACCGAGACCAGTGCCACCGCCTTCTTCTTAATACCCTGCCCGACCCTGATCCTCAAGCCCGACTGCGGATCGGTCGGGGATCCCATCGAGGTTGTCGGTGCCGGATTCCGTCAAGACGTCGCTGTGGGCATCGCGTTCACCCCTTCAACGGGCGGTACCCCTGACGCGATCGCAGTGCCCGGCGCCGACAGCACGTTCAACGTGATTGTGCGAGTGCCCCAGCGGCCGCCTGGCGACTATTCAATTGTGGCCACCCAGACGTACGCAAACTTCGCGAGAGCGATACCCGCGCTGGTGGTCACGGCTGCGTTCAAGATCCCGTGCGTCAATGCGGTGATCGTTCTGCGGCCGACGGTTGGCCCGCGCGGAACCGTGACGACGGTGGTGGGTACCGGGTTTCCGCCCAATGCCGTGGTCAAGCTGACGTGGAGCCACGGGATTGCTATTTCCCGCCCTTCGATCCACATCGACGCGACTCCGGGCTTCACCATCACGATCCTGATCTTTCCGCACGATGAGCTCGGCCCGCGCCGTCTAAGCGCGGGGCCCGACCTGAGCGTATCGACCGCTCCACTCTTCAACATCGCGTCGGCGGACTTTCTCGTTGTCCAGGGGACGGAACAACCACACGATTTCTCATGGCGCCACTGAATGACGAGTCACAAGATGCATTGCCAGGTGACATTGACCCTCTGCGTGCTCGTGATGGTTTGACCGACTTTGTCTTTGAGCGTGAATGTGTAGATCACTGTGAAGGTCCCGCTGGGACACGTAAATGGCGGTGGTGGTTGGTCTCGTAACGCCCCCTGCTGCGCCGTGATCGCGTATGACTTGTACGCTGGCTGACCGGCGTAGTTACCCACGATCGATCCGCTGAAAGGGCTGCAGCCGCCACTCGAGCTCCAGCTGATATCAACTGTTGGAGGATAGACGCCGGCTACCGGCTGAGCCGTGAAATTGCCGAGCGCGAGCCTCGTTGGGCACGTTGGTGGCGGTGGAGGAGGCGGTGGCGGCGCATGCGTGGGGGTCGGGACAGGAGGAGGAGGGACGTAAACCGTGAAGTACTTGGTGACCTCCTTCATGTTCCCGGCGGCGTCGATGGACTGCATTGTGATCATGTGATCGCCGCCGGCCGCAACGATGAGCACCCGGCTAAAACTAGTGTCTGATGAGTATTGGAGGAGCCCAGTTCCATCGAGGTTGTACTTGATCTCAGCCAGCCCGCTGAGGGTGTCGCTCGAGACGATGCTGATTTTTCCGGGCCTGTCGATCACCGGATAGTTGGCAGTGACGAACGAGCCGGCCGAGCGTGCTGGCGCCGCTCCAGACGCCCGGACCTGCGATTGCACGTCGCCTGACTGGCGCGGGTTCAACAGGGTCAGATCCACGATCGGGGCGGTGCGGTCGATCGTGAACCGGTAGAGCTCGACCCTCGGCGGGTTGGAGGGTGCCTGCGTGACCAGCATGAGCATGTAGATGCCCTCGTCACTTACAGTCGCGCCGGGCGCGATTTTCGTCACGGTCACCGGCTGGTTGAAGGTGTCTTTCGCAATTGCACCCCATGACAGCTGCACGAGCTGCAGAAGCTTCAGGTACTTGAGGTTGGGGGCAAGGTGGATCGTGACCGGGTCCTTTCCCGTGCCTCCGTCGGTGACTCCGCTGACCGAGGGGGTGCCGCCTTTGATCAATCGGCCGCAGTTACGCCCTGGCCCGCCATAGCTGATGATCCACCGCGGGTTATAGCCGGCGTTTATGTATGACCCCAGCGTTTTGCTGGTAGTCGCGTCCCAGGGATCGGTGATCCGGTAGTTCTGGGCGAGACCGCCACCACCCGAGGTGACGACCACGAAATGCGAGCCGGTCTGGCCTCGCAGCAGACCGACGATCGCGGGACGACCGCTGGCAAGGAGCGCATCCAGATCGGTCCAGGTGAAGTCGATCCGGTCGCCGCCGCTGATCAGGCCCTTCGTGCACGAAGGCACGGATTTCCAGACGATCGGATCCGCGCCGCCCCCGAGGCAAGAATTGAGTTGGGCCGGCGAGAAAGCCGCGCCGTAGTAGTTGAGCATCATCGCGGCGGTGGTGAGAGCACAGCCGGCGCCTCCGATCGAGTCGCTTCCGGACTGCATGATCACGTCCCGCCAGGCCGGGTCGTTCTGGCTGTAGATCGGAACGCCGCACGGAGAGCCGGTGCTGGGGCTGACGCTGGCCTCCGGACTGGGAGCTGCGCCAGTTGGGCTTGGCGATGGAAACGGCACCGAGTTGGTTGGCACCAGCACCACCCGCTTGTCCGCCGTCCAGCAGATCGACGCCGAATGGCCGTTGGTGAAGTTGTCGGCCACGAGGTCCGCCTGTATCGCCGCGGATACCGGCTGCGTTGTGGTGTCGGCAATCCAAAGCTCGAACTGTGGAGGCGCGCCGCTGCTCGCGCTCATCGTCACGTACGCCAGCTTCCGGTTGTCCGGCGACCATGCCGGCCTTACCACCCAGAATCCCTTCGCAATTGCGGCCAGCTCGGTTCGAACGCTTGGATTGGCGACGTCGACGTACTCGACGTGGGCGTCATCCATCAGCTCATCGGAGGCGGTGACGTACGCCAGCCGCTGGTCGTCGCCAGACAGGGCGAGGAGGGCGTCGAACATACCGGGCAGGACGTTGGCCGGCTCGGTACGTAGGATCCGCATCTCGGTGTAGTCGAGGTTGCTCAGGCGGAGCATGGTCGTCTGGCCGTCGCTGAACAGACTCGCCAGCTTGTGCGGCTGATTGGCGCACCGCTGCGCGCTGCTCACGGCCGCAATATGCGGGCGGCTGACCAGGGCATAGCCCACGAAGCCGACGATGCCCACGGCCAGGATCGCGATTCCGCCGGCCGCCAAGCCCCGCCATCGGGCTAAGAAATTCACCCTTCCTCCTGCCCGAAACGTACTCGGGGCGGTGCAATTGTCAAGCGGATTAGATGCAATCCTCGTGCCCGTTGAGTCCACGTTTAATGCCCGGAAAGTACGTCCGAGTAGCCTTTGCGAAAAATTCAGGGCCTGAGGTGGCGACGTGGCGATGATCGCAAGCTCGTTTGAGTCGCGGGAACGAATCGAGGTCTATGTGTCGGCATGCGATCCGGTTTCTCGTGAAGGGATCGTCAGTCAATTGCGCGGGCATGGGGTCACTTTGGTCGACGAGCGAAATCTCCACCAGAACGTGGTGGCTCTATTGGTGGTCGAGGAGGTCGACGAACAGGCTGCACAGCAGATCCGCGCTCTCAAACACCGCGGCCTCGACAGAGTTGTGGTGATTGCGACCAAAGTCGAGGATGGCGGACTGCTCTCGGCTGTGGAAGCGGGGGCAAACGGCTTTCTCAGGCGCGGCCAGTCGACGGCGCCCAAGCTCGTGGAGACGATCCGCACTGCGGCGGCGGGCGATGGTGTGCTGCCGCCGGACCTCCTGGGCCGCCTGCTGGGTCAGGTCGGGAGGCTCCAGCGCCAGGTTCTCAACCCGCGTGGCCTGAGCTTTGCGGGTCTAACCGATCGGGAGGTCAAGGTCTTGAAACTGCTGGCCGAGGGCTTCGACACGGGTGACGTCGGCCGGCAGCTCTTCCTTTCGGAGCGAACCGTGAAGAACATCGTCCACGATGTGACTAGCCGCCTGAACCTGCGAAACCGAACGCACGCGGTCGCATACGCGCTGAAACAGGGACTGATCTAAGCCAGATTGCCCTTTTGGGCAGCTACGTGTACCCCGAGTGCTGCGCCGGCAGCCATTGACTGCTGCCCAGAATTGGGTTCTCATTCGCCGCACAGGTCCGTTTCAACGGAGGTTAGAGTGCACGCTCACGATTTCGAGTCCGGTCTCGCTGCTTCTCCTCACCTGTCGGTCAGCCGCGAAGTCGATGAAGCCGACCCGACCATGCTGCAGGCGGCGGTCACCGGCCGCGCCGACGCCATGAGCCCGGGTGCGCTGCTCAACCTCCAGCGGCTCGCCGGGAACTCCAGCGTCACTTCGCTATTGAGTGAGGAAACCGATGAGCCGTCGCCGGTTCGAGATGTGATTGGCTCAGGCGGCGGATCGCCGCTCGAAGGCTCGACCCGGACTTACATGGAGTCGCGGCTCGGCCACGATTTCAGCGACGTCCGCATCCACACCGGTCCCAAGGCCGACGAGTCGGCGAGGGCGATCCACGCGCAGGCCTACACTGTCGGGACCAATGTCGTTTTCCAGGCGGGCAAGTTTGCGCCCGACACTCCGTCTGGCGCACACACGCTTGCGCACGAGCTGACCCACGTGGCTCAGCAGAAGGCCGGGCCGGTCGCCGGCACTCCGGCCCCCGGCGGGATCCGATTGAGCGATCCGACAGATTCCTTCGAGCAGGCCGCGGAGCGAACCGCAGCCACCGCCCTGGCTCCAACCGCCCAGGCTTCGGCTGCGGGCAGTGGCGAGGCTTCGGTGCAGCGAGCCGGCGAAGAAGAGGAGGAGGAAACCGCGCAGACGCTGGTCGCGCAGCGCGCGGGCGAGGAAGAGGAAGAGGAGACGGCCTAGCTCCACTCGAGCATGAAGGCCAAACTCGCTCTGCGGCCGGCGCCTCCGGTGAGGGTCCAGCGCCAGCCTGTTACGTCGGCGCTCGCCCACAAGCCGCCTGGTGCGCAACCCGCTCTCCGCATCATCGATGGCGGTCTCGACCCGGGCTCGGTGCTGCGCCTGCAGTCGGCGGCCGGCAACCAGGCGGTCGGCGATCTGATCGCCCGTCCACGGCTTCTCGTCCAGGCCCTCTCTTTGGGGACCCTGCTGCGACCGGCCGAGGCGGCGGCCACCGCGACCGTTAGCGTGGGCGAGTCGGTCGCCGCTGCGCCGAAATCCGCCGAGGCCATTGGATCGGCGGCCACCGGTATTGGCGAGGAGGTCGCCGGCGCGCCCAAACCGGCCGAACCCGGCAGCGTGGCGGGTGCTGCTGCCGGTGAGGCCGTCGCCGGGGCGCCCAAGCCAGGCGACGCCGTCGCTTCGGCGGCGGGTCCCGGCGAGGGCGCGCTTCCTTCGACCAAACGCGCTGAGCCGGCCCTCGCACCGAAAGCTGCCGCCGAGACCGGCGCGCCCGCCGGCAAAGCTCCCGCAACCCCGGCGGCGCCCGCCAAGGCCCCGGTGGCAGCTGGCGCACCGGCGGCCGGCCCAGTCGAGACCGCAGCCGCGCCGGGTGGCCCCGCCGAGGTTGCCGGCGAGGTGGGCGCCGGGCCCTCCGGACCGGCGAATCCTCACGACGACCCCCGCTTTGCCGCCGTCGCGGGACGCGTCGGTGGCACTGCGACGCGGCAGAAGAGTCACCCCCCGGCGCGGGCGAAGGTGGCCGAGTCGGAGAACGCCGCCAAGGGCCCTGGCAACGAGGTTGCGAGCAAAGCGGCTGCGAACAAGGTCGAAGAGATGGGCGCCCAAAAGCCCAAGGGTTTCGACAAGGCGGGGTTCATTGCCGCCATCCATGCCGCGATCGAAAAAAAGTCGCCCAAGAACATGACCGAGGTTCGGGACTTCAAAGAGTCGGGTAAGGCCGCGGAGATCAAGAGTGAGGTCGCCGGCAACGTGACGGCGGGCAAGGAAGCCGCGGCTGGGGACATCAAGGCATCTGAACAGGCGCCGCCGAATCCGGCGGGCATTGCGCCGAAACCCGTGGCGCCCATGGCGCCCGAGGCGCCCGGCCCGCATCCGGCGGATGTGAAGGCGGGCGACGCGATGCCGGCTCCGAAGCCAGAGGCGGAGGTGTCGCTCGACCACACCAAGCCGCAGACGGACAAGCAGCTGGCGGACGCCAACGTAACCGATGAACAGATCGCACAGTCCAACGAGCCGCAATTCCATGAGGCGATGGACGCCAAGAAGGAGGCGGACGAGCACGCAGCGACAGCACCGAAGAAATTCCGGGAGGATGAGCAGAAGCAGTTAGGCGAGGCCAAGGCCGCAGCCGCCGTGGACACCGCAACAGGTCTGTCACAGATGCATCAATCGCGTGCGGCAGCGCTCGGCCATGTGGGGACGCACAAGGATGCTGCCAAGGCCAAGAACGAGGCCGAGAGGGCGAAGGTCGCCGCCGAGCTCGAGTCGATCTACAACGCGACGAAGAAGGACGTCGACGACATCCTCGGCGGCGTTGACGCCAAGGTCGGGACGACCTTCGACCAGGGCGAGAAGAGCGCCCGCGAGGCCTTCGAAAACGACTACCAGACCAAGAAGGACGCTTACTTTGACGACCGGTACAGCGGTCTCCGAGGCAAGTGGCGCTGGGTCAAGGACAAGTTCAAAGGCGCGCCGCCTGAGGTAAACGAATTCATCGTCCAGGCCAAGCAGCTGTACATCACCAAGATGGAAGCGGTCATCAACGACGTGGCCAACATCGTCGAGGCCGAGCTCAATCGCGCCACAGCGCGGATCGCAGAGGGCCGGACGAAGATCACGGACTACGTCAACAAGCAGCCGAAAGACCTGAAGAAGATCGCGAGCGAGGCGGCGACCGAGATTTCGAGCAAGTTTGACGCCCTCGATCAGGCCGTGGAGGACAAGGCCAGCGACGTCGTCGACGACCTTGCCGACAGATACACGTCGGCGATGAAGGAAGTGGACGACCGCGTCGAGGAGATGCGGGAGGAGAACAAAGGCCTCATCGACAAGGCCATGGACAAGATCAAGGGCGTGATCGAAGCGATCGGCAAGATCAAGGACATGCTGGTCCAGATGGCCGAAAAGGCCGCCGCCGTAATCGGCGACATCATCGCCCACCCGATCCGATTCCTCGAAAACCTGATCGGTGCCCTGAAGCAAGGCTTTGGGCAGTTCGTCGACAACATCGGGAAGCACCTGGCCGAGGGGCTGATGGGCTGGTTGCTGGGCGAGCTCGGCGCGGCCGGGATCACCCTCCCGGAGTCTTTCGACCTGAAGGGCATCCTGCATTTCGTGGCACAGATCCTTGGCCTGACCTGGGAGAACATCCGCGCCCGCGCCGTCGAGATGCTGGGCCCGGAGGTGGTCGGGATGATCGAGCAGGGTGTGGGCATGTTCCAGAAGATCGCGCACATCTTCACGACCATCCGCGAGCAGGGACTCGCCGGGCTGTGGGACATGATCTCGGACAAGATCGGCGACCTCAAGGCGCAGGTCATGGACCAGATCCAGGACTTCGTCATCACCAAGGTGATCACCGCCGGCGTCAAATGGATTCTGGGCCTGCTGAACCCGGTCGGCGCCTTCATCAAAGCCTGCATCGCGATCTACGACATCGTCATGTTCTTCATCAACCACGGCTCGGAGATCCTGGCCCTGGTCAATTCGATCCTCGACAACCTGGCCGCGATCGTGGCCGGGAACATCGGCGCGGCTGCGGACCTGGTCGAGTCGGTGATGGCCAAGGCGATCCCGATGGTGATCGGATTCCTGGCCAGCCTGCTGGGTGTCGGTGGCATCGGAGAGAAGATCAAGGAAGTCATCAACGCGGTCCGCAAGCCGATCAACAAGGCGGTCGACTGGGTGCTGAAGACGGTGGTCAAACCGGTGGCGCGACTAGCGGCGCGCGCGGTTGGCTTCGTTAAAGGCAAAGTCAAATCGGGTGTCGAATTCCTGAAGAAGAAAGGTCAAGCAGGGGTCAACTGGCTCAAAAAGAAGGGCAGCGCTGCGATCGAAAAAGTGAAGAGCAAGTTCGGCAAGCAGGACACTCGCAGCGACGATGAGCGAAGGGCGGCGCTCGACACTGCGATGTCAGCGGCTGAGGCCCTCATCGCGAACCCCGAGGCTGACGAGGTAGACATAAGGAAGGAGCTGGGGGTCCTAAAGCGGACGCACCAGGTGCGCCAACTTGACCTGGTCATCGATTCGGTGGACGGCGTAGTGGAGACCGTTCACATCGTCGGAGCCAACAGCCCTGGCCTGGTTAGCCCAGCGGCGAAAATCACGAAGTCGATCTATTGGCATATGAAGAGCGGGCAGAGACAATTGCGCGAGTACTACGCAACTCGGTGGCGGAAGGTCTTCTACGAGGGCGACTGGAAGCGGCCCGGCGGCACATACGGAACGGGTACTGGAGGATGGATGGATTTCATGCTCTCAACCCCGGTTGGCGAAGGCGAAGGGGGTCGCCGCATGGGGATTCGTCATCCGAATCGTCCATGTGGGGCAAGCTGCGACCACCGGCCATACAAGAACTTCTACTACGCAGTCGGTCATTACTGGGACATGACCGTTAAACGCGAACGGCCGACGATCGACCATTCAACGCCGGTGGTCAAGCACTGGAGTGAACTTGGCCGGAATATGACCCAGAGTGAGCGAGAATCCTTCTACCAGCATCTGGGTGATAGCGGGTCCATTGACCTCGAGATCGTCCCGGGTTTCATCAATTCACGATGGGGGCAGGAACTGAAAGGCACCGCGAAGCTCTGGGTTCTCCAGGGCTTTCGAGGTCCCGGCGAATAGGCGATCCACAATCGCCATCGATTGACGGCGCGTGCCGTCCGAGCGATGCTTAACCTGGTTTGCGAGTCCACGCCCGGCGCCATCACTCGACTCGCCCGCTAGCGGACGGGCACTCACAACGTCGGCAAACGCGTCGAGCGCCCCTCGGAGCCTTGACCCGCGCTGGCCGCGCCTTTCCTTCTCTGGCCGCGAGCCTGTCTGCGGCCGATGGTGCATGCCGGGCTAACCTGCTGACGATCCTCCAGCGGACCGCGGGCAACGCTGCTGTGCAGCGCATGCTCGGATCGATCGAGGTTGCTGGGCGGCCGGCGAAGGCCTCGGCGCCGGGTGGAGCCTTTTCCGTCCACGGTCAGACCGACGCCGTTTTCGACGGGGGCACCGGCAAGATGACGAAGGCCAATGCATGCATGTGACCGGGGCCCTGGTCGTCAAGTACAACGTCGACGTGACGGTCACGATGCCAGATATGCCGGATGGCTTGAACCAGTGCGAAGAGACAAAGGTTCGCCAGTTCATCAACACCACCCTGCAGGCACACGAGAACGAACACGTGCGGCGCTTCAAGACCTACAACGGCACGAAGTCGATCCCGATCAATGTGACGGGCTGCGGTGAAAGTGATATCCAGTCGCAGGTCCAGACGCTGCACGACACCGACGAACAGAAAAGGCAAGCTGATGCACAAGCGCTAAGCGATGCGATCGACCCGTTCACCAAATCGATCGACCTCAGCAAGTGCCAGGAATGACGGCGGAGTGCGTCGGAGCTAGTGAGTCACCGGGGTGAAAATCACGCAAGTAATGCACACCCTGATGCCGCCTCGCCAACCCGACACGGGCACAACCTGCTGTCCCAAACTGCTGTTGATGAGAATCGACGCCGTGAAGGTCGGACCAGCTGTCGTCGTTGCGAACTGAGTCTGGATCGCGCACCCGGTTGTAGGCTTCAGCGTCTTCCCCGCGCAATCCGTGGACAGAATGTTGAACTTGCCGGTGGTGTCCTGCAAGACCACGGAGCTGATGTTGAGGTCACCGTTGCCTGAGTTCGTACATGTCAACGGCAGGGCCTGGGATGTCGGCGGCGTACCGACAATCCCACTGATATTGATGCTGAATGAGAGGCTGGGAGGCACGCATGTCAGAATCGCGTGGCCCTGACCGAAGCCATTCAGTGTTACCGGACTCGGCGTGTTGCCATTGTCCACTGTGAACGTCAATGTGGCGTCCATCGCACCTTCAGCCTGAGGCGTGAACGCGATCTGCAGCTGACACTTCTCGTTCGGCCCCAGGGAGGAGCTGCGGCACTGGTCCTGAATCGAGAAGTCCTTCGTGTTGCTCAGTTTGGCCGTCACGTTGGTCTTGCCAGTTCCGCTGTTCGCCACCGTGACACTCATCGTTGCGCTACCCGCACCTACCGAGACGGTCCCAAATTTGAGGCTTTGCGGGGTGACCGTGAGGTTTGCGACGGTAGCCACAGGGGAGGGCGAGGGGGACGGCGGGAGGGAGGGCGACGGCTGTGGGAAGGGAGGCCAGTGAGGATAAGGCGGCCCTGCCAACGCCACGCCGGCGGTGACTAGCGTCAAAAGGAGCGCGGCCGCGATTGCCAATCGCCACTTCGGCCACCATCCTTTCTGTTGTTCGAGCAGAACCGTTACTCCGTCCAGACGGATAGGTGGGCTACCGTCGGGCTGAATCAGCACTTGGAAGGCCAGGCGACGCCCGGCTCGAGGCTCCTTTGGGTTACGCGGCCAAACCGCGACGTGAGAGCTTGCTGACGAGCCTGGCGCCACCGTCATGTCAGATGGCACCACCTCGGAAGCCAACTTGTCGTCAGCGTCCTGCGCCGACACCCTGACCCGACTTGGTCCGTTGCCTCGGTTCTCGACCTTTACGGTGTGCTCGCCGACCCGAAAGCTTTCGGAAGTCTGTGGCACCATCGATGCGATCACGTCGACGAAGCGTCCGATCGTGAGGCTTCCGGCCACCGCCGTCTTCACATTCGGATCCACCGTCGAATTGACGGTGATTACGAAGGGTACTGTCCCAGCCAGTGGGTAAGCTGCGCGCGGCGGGCGGAACAGAACGCGTGCTGAGCCGGCGGTCTTTGGCATCAGGCGAAGCGAGGTCGGCTCTACCGAGCACCACGAGGCATCGGGCCCAGAGACCTGCAACCAGTACTCGTCAACGAGCCGACCGTCGTTGTGCACCTCGACATCGCACGCCATCTGGCCGCCCGGTTCGACGGTGAGGTCCTGAGTCTTCAGCATTGCGCTGACAGCCGAGCCTGCCGGTTCAGCCACTCGAACCCCGGTCCAGTCCATGTAGGCGCCGCACCGTACGCAGAACCGGGTGCCGTCCGGATTATCAGATCCGCACTTGGTGCAGACGATCATTTACTGATCTTTCGTCCCTGACCTGGATTCCTAAGACTTGACATGGTCGTCGCACGGCAGAGGCTTGTCAATGGCCGGGCGCGCTCCCAACTCGGGTCAGCGGCGTATGACGCCGGCGACTCAGTGCGCGGCTGTCAAAAGCACCGAGTAATACTCGCCGAACTCCGACTCCACCACCATCCGGCCGAGTTTTCGGTATTCGCGCTGCGTGGCCCGCACGAGGTCCGCCATCGAGATCGCTCGCCCCGCCTCTGCCGCCATGTAGGCCGCAGCCAGCACGATGTTGCGGATGTTGCCTCCCGACAGCTTGAACGCCCGGGCAAGAAACGCCAGGTCCATGTCGCCGGCGCGCGGCGCGTGCGATCCGAGACAGCGATCCCAAAGTCGTAGGCGATCTGCCTCCTCGGGTTCGGGAAAGTCGATGAGCGAATCGAGCCGGCGCGCGAAGGCTTCATCGAGGTTGGAGCGCAGGTTGGTGGCCAGTATTGCTATGCCTTCGAAGAGCTCCATGCGCTGCAGGAGATAGGCCACCTCCACATTCGCGTACCGGTCGTGCGCGTCTGCGACCTCGGATCGCTTGCCGAACAACGCGTCCGCCTCGTCGAAAAGCAGCACGCCATTTACGCTCTCCGCTTCAACGAAGATGCGATCCAGGTTCTTCTCCGTCTCGCCGACGTACTTATCGACCACGCTCGCCAGGTCGACCACATAGAGGTCGAGGCCCATCTCGCCGGCGACGACCTCGGCGGCCATCGATTTGCCCGTTCCAGAAGCGCCGGCGAAGAGCGCGGTCAAACCGCGCCGCCGCGATGCGGCGCCGGCCATGTGCCACTCCCCGAGCACGCGTTCTCGCTGCCTTGCCCGAACGGTCAGCTCTCGTAGCTGCTCGAGAACGTCGGGTGGCAACACCAGGTCGGCGAAGCTGACGCTTGGCTCCATCCTCCGCGCCAGGCGTTCCAGTCCGGCTGCGTTTTGAGCTCGGGCTCCGGCTCGCAGGTCGTCGCCTTCAATCGGCCGTTCGGCCGCCTGGGCCTGCAGGCGCGCCGCCCGCGTTGCGCGCTTGATCTGCTCAGGCGAGAGCCTGAACTGCACCGTGGCCTCCGCCGGATCGAGGCCGGGCGCCAGCTCACCGTCGACGCCGGCCTTCCAGAGCTGGGCGCGCTCCGCTGTGGGTTGGTGCGCCTCGCAGAGGAACGGCACCTCGCGCGACCAGATCGGATCCCAGTTGCCCGCACCGGTGAGGATCACAATGGCGGGCAGCTCGGAAAATGCCTGGATGGCTGACGCGCCGCGAGCCACCAGCGCTTCCACCGGCCCGGCTACCACCACCGAACCGGACAGCCGGGCTTCGCGAGATACCAATCCCGCTAGCAGTGAAGGGTCGTCATCCGCGCGGCTGCGCCTCAGGTCGATTACCAGCGCGCCTCGATTGGCCGCCATCGCGGCTGCAACCGCAAACGGAGGTGCTGCGGCCCCGGACAGCTCGCGCACGTAGGCCAGTCGGGGCTCGGCGCCCAGCCATCGGGTGAGTCCAGTAGTTTCGATACCGGGTAGTGCTTCGCAGTCGTACGCCAGCGTGGCCACCTGCGAGTCCGGTTTGTCTTCGCCAAGCAGGAAGGCCGTGACCCGATCGGGGACACGGAGAGAGCGGGTGAGGAAAGGGCGCTCCTGGTCCTCCACCAAAAGCAAACGTGCCCCGGACAGCGGTCCGTCCGGGGCAAGACGCTGAAACGCAGCCGCGCTCGCGGGCTCCAATCCGCACAGCTCCAGCCAAAGACCGATGCTGGCGCGACGCCGTGATACGTCGTCATGAAGGTAGCCATAGAGCCGCTCGAAGCGATCGTCGAGATCTGGTGCGACAGCGATGAGCAGCAGCTCGACATCGAGCTCGTTGAGATCGAAGGTCCTGGCCAGGCGTCTCAGGCGGAGGTCGAAGCCTTTTCGCTCTGCGAGCGTGGCCTCGTCTTCCAGGCTTTCGATCTGGGCCGCCGCATTGGCGTCGGGCGGAAGCGGTTGCTGCGGAGTCGACAGCAGGTTCTCGACTTGCGTCGCCGAGATGTGCAGGCCTCGAAACCGATCGAGCGGGTCCGGATCGCTTGCCCTCCGCCAGTCGACCGCCGCTTTGACCCGCCTGGCAACCAGCTCGAGCCGGCCCAAAAGATATGCCAGCGAGGCCGCCTCGCTCGGGCCGGCGGCTGCGGCCGGCGGCCTGGTCACCGTCTAACCGTACCCCGCAGCCGAAGCACGCGGCCAGGCCTATCCGCGGTCCCCGACACACGCTGCTCTTCGGGAATGGCGGGAGCCACTGCGGCAGGTTTGTCGCTCCGACTTCTTGCCCCGCGGCCGGGTGCTGCCTCGCCACCCACGCGGATCCGCGGCTCTTCGAGCACCGGCGGCCCCGCCACCTCGGTGCGGACGTCGACCACTGGCGCGATGACGACCAGGTCAAGCGAAGGCTTGAGCTCTCCGCCCAATGCCGTCCAGACGTCGGAGAGGGAGCGATCCGCCGGAGGCGGCAGGGCAATGGTCATGAGGACGGGAAGGTCGATCCCGGCCAGCGAGCCCGCAAGCAGATCGGGAGGCATGAACTCGTTGCTCAGGAAGCACGTAAGCAGCCCGGACAGCAGGCGGTGCTCGTCTTCCGCTCGCTGCGTCCACGCCGTCACCAGATAGGAGAGCTTGAACCGGCGCGGCGGCGGCCGGCGGTCGGTCACACGGCCCGTCTTGTCTCGCACAGGTTGCCAAGCCATTTCGCGCCGGACGAGGTCTTCGCGAATGTCATAGAGGTAGAGGTCGACCGTCGGAGTGTTGCGACGAGCTGACCAATCCTTGGTCGGCGCATCAAATGAGATCTCAACGTCGGAACCGTTGAGCGCTTCGCGGCGGACGAGCGCGCGCAGCGATTCATCCAGGTCCTGGATCACGTCTCTAGAGACTCCTGACCTCTCCCTTGCCTAACAAGACGCGTGGGGGCAGTCCTTAGGGCTGACCCAACTGCGCCTTCGCGCAACGGTCCGCGCCCACATGGGAGGGTGTCGAGTTGCGAGTTTTCCCACGAGCGCCAAGGGACTGCACCTATGGGTCATGGCCGATACCCATTCGTCGGTCCACAGGTCCCTTGTTCCTCTGGGTGCCCGATGCGAGCCTCGTGCATGTTCAGCCTGATACTCACTCGGAGGTCGATGCGTAATGCCGACTACATACCTTTCACCTGGTGTATACGTCGAAGAGGTCGAGTCCGGATCGAAGCCAATCGAAGGCGTCGGCACGTCCACTGCCGCCTTCGTTGGCTTCGCGTCCAGGGGCGACTACAACAAGCCGACTCTAGTCACGAACTGGAGTCAGTTCGTGCAGAACTTTGGCGACTTCATGGAGGGGTCGTACCTGGCTCACGCGGTCTATGGCTACTTCCTGAACGGCGGGGGCACGTGCTACGTCGTGAGGATCGGGGCCAACGGCGCAGGGCCGACCGCCCACGCTGAGCTTCCACTCGGGCGCGACAAGGCGTTGCCATATCGCGTCAGCGCGCTGGAGGAGGGACAAGGCGGGGACGACATCACGGTTGAGGTCGCCGACGCCTCGGAGCCAGGTGAGGACCTTTTCAAGCTCATCGTCAGCAAGGGTGGCAAGGTCCAAGAGACATACGACAACGTGACCACCAGGCGCGGCAAGCGCAATGTCGTCACCGCGGTAAAAAACCAATCAAAGCTGATTCAGCTGGAGGAGATCACCGGCAGCACCGCAATGGAGCCCGTCCCTCAGGCCCGGGCGGCTCTGGCTGGTGGCGGCGTTACGGCTCCGGTGCGGGTTACCGCGGACGCCTACGTTGGGAATTCGGCAGATCGCACCGGGTTCGCAGGCCTCGAGGCCGTTGACACCGTGACCATGCTGTCAGTGCCGGACCTGATGGCCGCCTACAAGGCGTCGGCGATCGACCTCGACGCAGTGCAGTCGGTTCAGGGCGCCATGATCGCGCACTGCGAGCTGATGGGCGACCGCGTGGCCATCCTCGACGCACCCCCGGGATTGAACGCGCAACAGGTTCGGGAGTGGAGGGTCGACAAGGCTCGATACGACTCCAAGTACGCCACTCTCTACTGGCCCTGGATCCAGGTCTTCGACCCGCTGACCGGTGACCAGAAGTTGGTTCCTCCAAGCGGGCACATGGCCGGAATCTGGGCGCGGAGCGATACCACGAGGGGTGTCCACAAGGCGCCCGCAAACGAAGTTGTGCGTGGGGCAGTCGACCTCGAAAAAATGATCACCAAAGGTGAGCACGACCAGCTCAATCCGCAGGGCATCAACTGCATCCGGGCATTTCCCGGTCGCGGAATCCGAGTCTGGGGAGCAAGAACGCTCTCGAGCGACACGTCGTGGAAATACATCAACGTGCGGCGGCTCTTCAACTACCTCGAGTCGTCGATTCTCCTAGGCACGCACTGGGTCGTGTTCGAGCCAAACGATATGGCTCTCTGGGAACGAGTCAAGCGGACGATCAACGCCTTTCTAGTCCGCTCTTGGCGCGACGGCGCGCTCTTCGGTGCGACGCCGCAGGAAGCCTTCTACGTGAAGTGCGACTCCGAGACGAACCCATCAGAGGTCATCGACGCGGGCCAGCTGGTGGTGGAGATCGGCATCGCGCCCGTGAAGCCGGCCGAATTCGTGATTTTCAGGATCGCCCAGTTCTCGGGCGGCACATCGCTCACCGAGTGATGGCAGAGCCAAGTATCTGAAGGAGGAAGTGACTAAATGCCAGCCGGTATACCAGGAATGGCCACCGACGCGCTCGCCGGTTACCACTTTTCGATCGAGATTGATGGTGTCAGCATCGCGCAATTCCAGGAGGTGAGCGGGATCACATCAGAGCTTGATGTCATCGAGCTCAAGGAAAACACCAAGGACGGCAAATACGTCCTCCACAAGCTGCCGGGCAACCGGAAGCCGCCGACCATCACTCTCAAGCGCGCGAAGAGTTCGTCGCTGGACCTTTGGGAATGGCACAAGAAGATGTACCAGGGTAAGGTCGTCGACGCTCGCAAGAACGGATCTGTAGTCATACACAGCTACGACAATGAGGAGGTAGGCCGCTACAACTTCGTCAACGCGTGGCCTTCCAAAGTCACCACCAGCGCTCTCAAGGCCGGCGCCAACGAGATCGTCATGGAGGAAGTGACCATCGTCTGCGAGGAGTTGGAGCGCGTCAAGTGACATCATCGACGCTTTCACGCCCAGGTTCGAGCGGTCGCGTCGGCGATCAGCTTCACACGGAGTTCACGTTTGTCCTGCCGCGCGGTTATGTGGACGACGACGGTGCCGTGCACAAGGAAGGAGTCATGCGTCTGGCGACGGCACGCGACGAGATCCTCCCACAGCGAGACCCGCGCGTCCGCGAGAACGAGGCGTATCTCACGGTCATCTTGCTCGCGCGCGTTGTGACCCGACTTGGCGGCATTTCCCAGGTCACGCCGGCAACGATTGAAGGATTGTTCGCGTCCGACCTGGCGTTCCTCCAGGACCTGTATCGCCGCATCAATCAGGAAGGCCACACACACGCCGCCGTCAGCTGTCCACAGTGCAAGCACGAGTTCACTGTCGATGTTGCGCGTGGTGTCGGCCTGGGAAAAGCATGACGTACGCGTCTGATCGCATGTTCGAGGAGATTGCGTACGTCGCCTACCACGTTCACTGGTCCCTGGACGAAATCCTCGACCTGGAGCACCCGCTGAGGAAGCGGTTCGTGGAGGAGATCGGGCGGATCAATCGACGCCTGGCCGAAGAAGAGTAGATTCGAGATGCGGTGGCCGTTCCACTTTGGAAGACCTGCTGTCGCGGAGAAGGCATCGGCTGCTGAGCGGCCGGCGCAGCCGAACCGCCGTGAGTGGGCTTCGCTCCCGCCGATTCAACGTGCCGGGGGCGATGCGCAGCTGACCGCGCCAACCGCGCAGTTCATCGATTCGCTCGCCGGCACACATGATCCCGATCTGAGTCTCGAGCCACTCGGTCACCACGTCTCCCTCGACGCACCTCACGGACAGGTGACCGGCGTCACGAGGTCGTTCGAGACGTACTCGCCATCGACTGAGCTGGTCGGCCGGCCGCGTCGGGTAGCTCCGTCGGCGATCGTTCAGCGCGAATCGGACGCATCAATCGCCGCGGAACCTGAGCCGTCAATGGAGCGGGTGGACGCGACCGAAGAATCGGCGCCGCTGATCCCACTTCGAGAGCTGGCCGCGGTCGACGCGGTGGTCCCAAGTGAGCGTCCGTTGGTCCGGCTCGCAGACGCTGACAGGGCGGCGGTGATGCCGATCGCCTCGGTTCAGCGCGCGAGGGACGTGGCACCCGAGCCGGCTCAAGAACCGGCCGTCGCCGAGGCGGCGATAACGACGTCGGCGACGGCGCCCTTAGCCCAGCGCCTCACCCTCGGCCAATCGCGCCGCCTCGGTCTGGGGGCGCCACTGACGCCGTCTGCGGTGGCGGCCCTGCAGCGATCGTCCCCGCCATCCCCGGCCATGGATCTACCGCCGCGCGAGCGCCAGACGCCGGCTGTGGAATCGAAGCCGGAATTTGAACAGAGGTCGGAACCGGAGCATTTCTCCACGGTGGATGCTGTTGTTCAGAGAGGCATCCTTGCCCCTGCGGCGGATAGGGGAGGAGGGCTGAGTCCTCTGCCCGTCGTCAGAAAGCGCGCCGAATCATCGGGCGGTTCCTCGGAGAGTCAAGGCTTGACACAACCGCTTACGCCCGAGGTGCAGACCGCCATGACTAAGTCGGCGCAGGCCCAATTGATGCCCGGTGTCGCTGTGGCCGCGGCGCCGTCGGTGCAGAGAGTCATGGCAACAAGCCTGCCGCCGCTTTACTCGCGGCCCGCGCCCGCGGCAGTCACCGCTCCGCTCGTTGCGAGCGGTCAGCCGATCCTTGCGAGCCGGAGCACGGTCCAGCCGGCTCGCGATGGCACGCCACAGGTCGGCGTCCAGCTGATGCCTGATTCGAGGGCCGCACTTGAGAAGCTCCCAACGCCGACCGAGCAGGTGCAGGCAGCACTGCCATGGATCCCCGCGACTCCAGGAGGATTCGCCGCAACCCTGCAACCGCGATCGCACCTGTTCACACCACCGTCGCCCGCTCCATCCCTTTCAGTCCCACCATTCGCGCAACGGATAATTGCCCCCGCTGAACCGGCGTCTCCGACTCCGATGACCCTGGCACCCCCCATGCTTGTGGGACCGATGTTGGCGACCACCGGGGCACACGTGCCGATGCAGCTCCAGGTAGACGGAGGCGAGAGTCCTTCGCCGCCGGCCGCCGTGGCTCCCTCGACATCGGCCGCAGCTCCAAGCGCCGGCGCGCTGCCCGCCCACGACAGCGAAAAGGACCTGGACGAGCTTGCCCGCAAGCTTCACGACCGGATCAGCGCCCGCATCCGCTACGACCTGCTGGTGGACAGGGAGCGTGCGGGCATGGTGACGGATCTGCGATGAGCGAGAGACATGGCTGACTTCGGGCTTGCTTTGAGATTCCGGGTCGTCATCGACAGCTTCGGCAGCCTGGGCAGCTGGAGCAAATGTGACGGCCTGACGGTGGAATACGAGATCCAGGAGTACCAGGAAGGCGGCCAGAACGACTATGTCCACCGACTGCCAGGACGCTGCAAATACCAGAACGTCAAACTGACCCGGCCGCTTGACAAGTCGTCGGCGGATGTTGCGTCTTGGGTCGCCGGCCAGCGCACGAAGGTCGAGCGAAGCCACGCCGAGATCGCTGTGCTGGATGCAGCCGGAGAGGTCGTCGCCCAGTGGAACCTCAACGGCGTCTATCCGGTCAAATGGGCCGGGCCCACGCTGGACGCAACCGGCAACCAGATCGCGACCGAGACGCTGGAACTCGCCCACAACGGCTTCTTGAAGGGCGGAGGCTGACCATGAGCAACCCTCGAGCCAGCCTCATCGAGGCCGACGGTTCTCGCGAGCTCAAGTTCCACTTCAACCCGAAGGAGTACTCGACCAGCAAGTCAGCGAGCTGGAGCCGCCCGACCAACAAGAGCGCCAAGTCGTCAACGGCGCCCGAATGGGGTGGCGTGCAGCCGCAGACCGTGACGATGGAGCTGCTCTTCGACGACTGGGAGAATGACGACCCCGACTTGCTCGAAGACATCGAGACGCTCCTCGACTGGTTGAGGCCGACCGACAAGTCGCTCAACAACGGCAAGCCGCAGCCGCAGATCCTCAAGTTCCAGTGGGGAGGCAATCACTCGCTGTCGGATTTCAAGGGATTCCTCAAATCGGTCGGTGTGAAGTACACGATGTTCAAGTCCGACGGCACGCCGGTGCGAGCCACGGCAAACATCACACTGGAGGAAGTGCCTGCCGGGCCGAAGGGGACCAATCCCACCTCGGGCTCGCTGCCGGGCCGGCGCACGCACGTCGTAGGGGCTGGCGACAGCCTTCATTCCATAGCCTTCGCCGAGTATGGCAATCCGAATTTATGGCGCGCTCTGGCCGTGTTCAACGATATCGACGATCCGCTCCGGATAGTCAGTGGCACTCGCCTGTTGTTGCCGAACGCCGATGAGGCGGCCGGCCTCGCCTGAGGAGATGAAAAGTGGCTGAGGGAGATTTCGCGCTGAGGCCGCGCGTCGAGATCGACGGCAGCCCGCTCACACCTGAGCTCGAGCTCCTGGCCGAGCGAGTCGTCGTCGATGACCACCTGCACACGCCCGACATGTTCACGATCACCTTCCGCGACGCCGAGCGGCAGGTGTTGAGCCAGGCCAAGGTCAAAATCGGATCGAAAGTCAAGATCTCGGCGCCGCCGCTTGGCGGCAGCAGCCCCGAGGTGTTGATTTCCGGCGAAGTAACCGCGCTAGAAGCCGAGTACGACTCAGGAGGCAGCCGCGCGATCGTGCGTGGCTACGACGGGTCTCATCGCCTCCATCACGGCCGGGAGACTCAGACGTACCGCAACGTCAAGGACTCCGACATCGCCAAGACGGTGGCCAATCGCGCCGGTTTGCAGCCGGGAACCATCGATGACTCCAAGACCACCCACGACCACGTGTCCCAGGTGAATCTTTCGGATTGGGACTTCTTGAAAGCGCGCGCCGCCGAAATTGGTTTCGAGGTTGCCGTAACCGACGGCAACCTTGATTTCCGCAAGCCGACGCCGTCATCGAAGGCGCCGGGGAAGGGCGATTTTCGCTCCTCCAACCCGCTTCAACTGGTTTTCGGACAGAACTTGATCGAGTTCCGGCCGCGCGTCACCTCGGCGGAGCAGGTCAAAGAGGTCAAGGTGCGTGGCTGGGACCCGAAGAACAAACAGGCGCTCATCGGGTCGGCGCAGGCAAGCACCAGCAGCGCGGCGCTTCCAACGACGCCCGCGTCGATGGCGAACAAGTTCGGCGATCGCACGTACAGCGCTGTCGATCGGCCTCTCTCTACACAGAGCCAGGTGGATGCGACGGCCCAAGCAATTGCCGACCAGATCGGGAGCGCGGCGGCCGAGGCCGACGGCATCGCAAGAGGCAATCCCAAGCTGAAGGCTGGACAGGCGGTGAGCGTGTCGGTGGTGGCGGCGGACTTCGTGGGCAGCTACGCACTTGCACACACGCGTCACGTATTTGACGCGCAGGGCTACAGGACCCATTTCGTGGTGAGCGGGCGCCAGGACAGGTCGCTCTTCGGCCTGGTCTCGGCAGGCGCGAACGGGGCGGGTACCGGCGGCGGGCCGCCGCTGTTTGGAGTCGTGATCGGGATCGTGACCAACAATGACGACCCGGATCAGCTGGGGCGGGTCAAGCTCAAGTTCCCCTGGCTTTCCGACAACTACGAGTCGGACTGGGCCCGGATCACCCAGCTTGGAGCAGGTCCGAACGCGGGAGCGGTTTTCATTCCGGAAGTCAACGACGAGGTGCTGGTCGCCTTTGAATTTGGTGACGTGCGTCGGCCGTATGTCGTCGGAAGCCTCTACAACGGCAAAGACAAGCCATCCGTCGGAAGCGGCCTTTTCAGTCAAGGAAAGGTGAAGCGTAGCGGCTTCGTTTCTCGCCAGGGACACCGGTTCATCTTCTTTGACGATTCGGGGAAGTCAGGCATCGCGCTGATCACCCAGGACAAGAAAGTGCGCATTGCCTTGAAGCAGACCGGCCCGGAGATCCACATCTACTGCGAGGGCAAGATCACGATCGAGTCGCAAGGAGACCTCAAGTTGAGCTCAAAGGCGGGCTTGAACCTCGAGGCGAGTGGCCAGCTCCAGATCAAGGGCGATGGCGGCGTCAAGGTCAACAGCAACGCCGTGGTCGAAGTCAAAGGCCAAATGGTCAAGTTGAACTGAGGACAGCGGAAGGATGCCATCGCCGGCAATCGTGATGGGCGACAAGATCACGGGGCAGTGCCCGATACACATGATCCCCAACCCGGCCACGGGAGCACCCCAGCCGGCGCCCCCGATGCCCTTTTCCGCGCCCCTCACGATGAATCTGGCAAACACCGTCATGATCGGCGGCAAACCGGCGGCGGTGGCTGGTTCGCAGGGCCTGAACATGCCGCCACACGTCGGTCTGCACCCGGCCGACCCATACATGGCGCCCCCGATGCAGATGGGTCAAGTGGCGGTTGGTAGCACGACCGTGCTGTTCGAGAGCAAGCCGGCGGCGACAGCGCAGTCGACGTGCACATGCTGCGCAACACCGGGCAGCTTGGTCCCGACGGTCACGGACGTGATGATCGGATGAGGAGAGAGGCATGAGCGAGGAGTTCATCGGCTCTGGCTGGGCGTTTCCGCTGCGCACCGACAAGACCGGCTCCGTCGCTCTCGTGTCACACGATCGCGAGATCGTGGACAGCATCCAGTTGATCGTGGGCACGGCGCCCGGTGAACGCCCGATGCGCCCCGAGTTCGGCTGCGGAATCCACGATTACGTGTACGCGTCTCTCGATTCGGACACCATCGGCCGGATGGCCGGCGAGGTCCGCGCAGCGCTGGTTCGATGGGAACCGCGGATTCGCGTCCAGGGAGTCGACATCTCCGTCACCGTCAATGACGAGGGCCAAACCGTCGCCCTGATCGACATCCGATATTCGATCGGTGACACCAACGACCCACGCAACCTGGTGTTTCCGTTTTACACCATCCCGGCGGAGGAATAGCCAATGGCGCTGCCGAATCCAGACCTTGACGATCGCCGGTTCCAGGATCTCGTCAACGAAAGCAAGCGCATGGTCCAGCAAAAGTGCCCGGAATGGACCGACCACAACGTCCACGATCCGGGGGTGACGCTGATCGAGCTCTTCGCTTGGATGACCGACCAGGTGATCTATCGGTTGAATCGTGTGCCCGAACGAAACTACATCAAGTTTCTAGAGCTGATCGGCGTGAAGCTTTTCCCGCCGACTGCGGCGCGAGCTCCAATTACGTTCCGGCTTTCCGCGCCGTTGCCCGACGCGGTAACGATTCCAGCCGGCACCACGGTCGCGACGGTGCGCACTGAAACTGAAGAGTCGATCGACTTCACGACCGTCGACGATCTCGAGATAGTGCCGTGCTCGTTGCAGGACACAGCCACGATCGCAACCACCAGGAACGCCAGGCCGGTCTGGCGGCGGGACGCGCTCGAGCGTGGAGAGGGCTTCCCCTGTTTCAGCAAAATCCCCGTTCCCGGCGACGCAATCCTCGTGGGGCTCAGTGAGGCGGTTCCAAGCTGCACCGTGACCCTGCGCTTCTCATGCCGGATCGAGGGAGTCGGTGTCGACCCGAAGAACCCGCCTCTCGAGTGGGAGGCGTGGAGCGAAGACGGATGGGTTCAGTGCGACGTCGACCTGGATGAGACCGGAGGACTCAACCGCGATGGAGACGTGGAGCTGCACGTGCCGCGTTCGCACGTCGTCTCCGTCATCGAAGCGCAACGTGCCGGCTGGCTTCGTGCGCGCGTTATCGAATCTGCGCCCGACCGGCCGAACTACGGCGCCTCGCCAACCATTCGCTCTTTGAGCGCCTTCACGATCGGCGGCACCATCGACGCCGTGAATGCGGAAATGGTCGAGCAAGAGTCGATTGGGGTTTCGGAAAACGTCGCCGGTCAGCGGTTCCAGCTCAAGCGCCGGCCAGTGGTGCCAAGCGATAGCCCGTTGGTGCTGGAGGTCAGCTCCGATGAAGGCTGGCAGGAGTGGAAGCAAGTTGCCGACTTCAGCTCGAGCTCGCCCGACGACAAGCACTTCGTCTTCGATGCGGTCAACGGCGAGGTCCGGTTGGGCCCGGTTGTGCGCGAACCTGACGGTGCCCTTCACAGCTATGCCGCCACGCCCGCCAAGGGCGCTGTGCTGCGGGTACGATCCTACGCGACCGGTGGCGGAAGTCGCGGTAACGTGGCCCGGGGCGTCATCACCACGCTCAAATCCTCGATCCCATACGTGGCTAAGGTCGTCAACCGGCGTGCAGCGGCGGGTGGGGTAGACGGCGAGGAGATCGAAAACGCCAAGGTCCGTGGCCCGATTCTTCTCCGCACGCTCGGCCGTGCGGTTACCACAGAGGACTATGCGCACCTCGCTCGCGAGGCGGCACCCGAGGTGGCCAGAGTGCATTGCGTGGCGGCAGAGGGCGGCGCCGATGCCGGCTCAGTCAGAGTCCTGATCGTGCCCGCCGCGGCGGCGGGATCTGGGCGTCTCAGGTTTGAGCAATTGAGGCCGTCCGACGAGACCAGCAACAAGATCGCGCGCCGGCTCGACGAGTGCAGGGTGATCGGTACCCGAGTGCTGGTCGAGCCGCCTCGCTACATCGGCATCACGATCGTGGCGAGGATTAAGGCACTGCCGAAATTCAACCCGGCCCGTCTGCAGGAGGCGGTGCTGGACGCGTTGTATGCCTACTTTCACCCGATCAGCGGCGGAACCGAAGGCAACGGGTGGCCATTCGGCCGGCCGGTCAACACCGGGGAGGTCTACTCCGTCGTCCAGGGTGTGCGCGGCGTAGAGCTGATCCAGGATCTGCGGCTTTTTGGCGCCGATCCAGTCACCGGGCGCCGTGGTGATGCGGTTCAGGTACTCCCGCTCGATCCTCACGCGCTGGTCTTCTCATACGACCACCAGGTCTTGGTCGAAGGCTCGTGATCCAGGCACCTGCGAATGGCAGCGCCAATGGCCGATTCACGGGGCGCGGGTACGTCCCGGAGCTCAGGAGCCCGCATCCACTGGGCGCCTTTCTGCCTGCGATCTATCAGTTGAAGCACCCATTCGAAGGAATGGAAGACCGTGCAGCTTTGCTCTTCGACGAACCTCCATTCGTCATGCGCTGGACCGAGGGCCTTGACCTGATCCTGGCGCCAATCTTCAGTTGCCTCGACAACTTCGAAGCCTATCTGGACCCCGGAGTGGCTCCTCTGGATTTCCTCGACTGGCTCGGAACCTGGATGGGCTTGATCATCGACGAGACGTGGCCGATCGAGCGCAGGCGCACCTTCGTCTCTCAGGCGAATGCACTCTATCGAATGCGGGGCACGCCGAAGGGTTTGGCGGCTCATGTTCAGATCTTCACGGGAGGAGGTGTGACGATCCTCGAGCGAGGAGGCACTGCGTGGTCCTCAGTGAGCGGTGGAAAGCTGCCAGGGTCCAGCGGCTTCGACATGATCGTCCGCGTTCGCGTGGACGACCCCGCGCAGATCGACGCGGCGCGCCTCGATGCCTTGGTCGCTGCCGCCAAACCGGCGCACCTTACTCACAAGGTCGAGGTGGTCGCGCTGGCAGCGCCAGCCCCGCCTCCGCCGTCTGCTATGGAGACCCCACCACCGTCTCCGTCGGACGAGCCGCCGAGTGAAAGTCACGAACCTCCACCTGAGCAGCCCGAATGACTTGAGCGTTCGGGCGCTCCAAGCTCGTCTCGCGCGCGTCCTCTTTATATGCGCACCACGAGCGATGGGCCAAGCTGACGCTCGAACTAGTGCGGACGCGGCGCATGTAGCGTGCGTCCTTTATTGAGCTTCGGCCGCTACCTTGATGGGCGTTTGTGGGTCATCCGCCGGCGCGCATTCGAGGTAAACCTTTGGCTCAGAATGACGCCCTACGATGGCTGACTGGACCTTTTGCGGGTGATCATCTGTACCAATTGTGGTCGCCAAAACCCGAATGGGGTCACCTTTTGCGAGCGCTTCCGAGCCTTCCTGCCCAAAGTTTCCAATCGCCAGAGAGGGCCATAGGAGTGTTAGGACCGAACGATTATGCCGACATCGTAGTCACCGTTGAGCATCCGTGGGGAGATCTTGAGGTGCCACTATCAGAATGGATCGATCGAGGGCCGGGCCCTCGCCCATACGTGCGCATTGGCGCCGCCCGCCGAATGTCGAATGGAGAGCCTATTCCGTTGTCTGAAATCCCTCTTGAGTACCACAACAGTCCGGAGTCCCGGCGGCGCCAGAGGGCGGGCCAGATTCCGCCACCTTGGGGACCTCCACCCGAAGAACCGCAGTCTGAGCCTTCTGGCGATTGAACCTCGGCTCGCGACCGACGCGTGCATGAGGCATACCGCCAGCAAGGCGGTTTCGTACAGCAACCCAGGCGATAAACCGTGGCAAGTGGCGATACTCAGCGGCACTCCGCGAATACCGACAGGGATTTCTGAACCGGATACAGCGATCTGTTAACCGCAAGGTTCGGGGTTCGAATCCCCGCTCCGGAGCCAGTTCTGAATACGAAAAGTGCGCAGCTGTCAAGTAGAGCTTGACAGCGGTACAGCAACCGTACAGCAACGGGGCGCGGAAATCGGCTCGAAATGCCGCGCATCAGCGTGACGAATCGATCTCGACTCCGACACGGCTGATTGCGACTCCCGCGGACGCTTGCGGCCACAAACCGCAAGGCTATTGGT
>WNEZ01000504.1_pt1 | contig 32104 bp, 23 predicted proteins | sample 5400521 | NCBI WGS metagenome assembly WNEZ01 (sample SAMN13153339, study PRJNA577476) | soil metagenome | isolation source: 120 cm saprolite under Douglas fir tree site 2 hole 1 replicate 1 | place: USA:California | collected 2015-04-18 | reverse complement strand
TGTCACATCCCGGACGTCTAGCGTCTCGGCAGGACGATGTAGCAAGGTGTAACCCACTCCTGGTATGGTGCAAATGTAGCGCGGGTTGGCCGGATCCGGCTCGATCTTCTGGCGTAAGTGCCGGATATGGGCTTTAATCAAACGGGCTTCCCCATCTCCACTATAGCCCCAAAGGTGGGCTACGATCTGTTGCGCTGTGCACACCTCATCAGCATTAACTGCCAACAGATGCAGGAGCTTGCTCTCGGTAGGTGTTAAGTGAGCAGTTTTTCCCTGGACGATGACATCGTTATGGATTGCATCGACATGAATCGGTCCCACGGTGATAATCGCGGATGGGCGCTGCGCCAGCGTGGAACGGCATCTTCGACTGAGTGCATGGATCCGCGCTAAGAGTTGCTCAGGAAAGAAGGGCTTGCGGAGGTAGTCGTCGGCACCCGACTCTAGAGAGCGGACCTCATCCTGCACACCATTCTCCTCGGTCAGGACCAACACCAGCGCATCATGTATATTGCGCAGATCTCGGCACATCGCTAGGGCATCGACATTCTTCAATGTAGTATCCAGAAGGACCAAATCAGGTTGATGTTCCACCCAGGCGGCCCTGGCTCGTTCCCCCTCGTTCCCCCGTGTAAGCGAAGTGTACTTCGTGCCCCAGGGTTTTCAGCCACCAGGTTAGCATTTCGACTAGATGACGGTCGCTGTCGATGATCAGCAGTTTCATGGTTTTCTCCTTCTTCTCGCTGAAAAGAGGGACACGCCACTTTCATTTGTGGTGACATGATGAAAGATGCTTTGGCGATAGGCGAAGCGGTTTTGCCTGACCCCTCCTGTCCTCGAGAAGTTTTCCATCGGCGATCCAGGGATATATAGCCAAAAAAGTGTATTAACGATAGATACGTGATAAGGTTACACGAGGACAATTTTCCAGCGTGCTGGATGAATCAGAGTTTGTTAAACATAAGGCGAGCTCCTACCCGCAGAAATTTCTCCGCGTGATATTGCCAGACGAGAAGCCTCGTCCATTCCCCCAAGCGATAGTTTACATGAAAACTGAGCTAGACACAACAAGCAAGCATAGAAAGGCGCGTTTCATCATTATATCGATGGTAAGGGGGGATGATACTGAGGATTCTGTCTATTGACAGTAAGTGCCCATCCATCTACACTATGATGTGAAAAAGGCTCACCTTTGGTGTTCTACTTGTGTGGAGGAAACCGCATGCCGCGCTGCCCCAACCCTCGGTGTCAGGCTGACTATCCGCCTGGAACGCTCCAGTGTATTAATCCATTTTGTCGCTGCATATTGCCTGGAGCGGTTGTCGCGGGCCGCTATACCATCGAGACCCTGCTGGGTCTGGGTGGGATGGGGGCGGTGTATCGTGTCAATGACAGCTTCGAGGGGCAGCAAGTAGCCCTCAAGGTGATCTCGGCAGTTGGGAACAATATGGAGTTGACGACGGCGATAGAGCGGTTTCGCCGTGAGGCGCGTTATGCACACCAATTGCGTCATAAGAACATTGTGCCGGTGCTGAACTTTGGTCAAGATGGCACATTGCTCTACCTGGTAATGCCACTTATCACCGGTGGTACGCTCAAATCCTTGTTAAAAGCGGAGCAGCCGTTGCCTACAGCACTGGTGCAGCGCTATCTGAATGACCTGGCGGAGGCGATTGACGAGATACATGCACACCCAAAGCAGATCGTCCACCGCGATATTAAACCTTCCAACCTGCTCATTCACCAGGATGATGGACGGCTGGTTGTGGCCGATTTTGGTATTGCTCGCGCTATGCAGGAGCATGCGCTGACACAGCGTGGTTGGGCATTGGGCACTGAGCACTATGTTGCCCCGGAGCAGGAGAAAGGGAAGGCGGAGCCTGCCAGCGATATCTATTCGATGGGGGTGGTGGCCTATCAGATGTTCACCGGCCTGCTCCCTTTCCAGGCGGTTGTGCGCAGCCGCTCTGCAGATCTCCCCGCGCCAAGTATGTTGAATGCGTCGTTGCCGTCGTCGGTGGATGTGGTCATTCTACGTGCGATGGAGGTCGACCCTGCGAAACGCTTCAGTTCAGGGCGTGAGTTTGCCAATGCGCTCAATAATGCGCTGCGATCACTGCCGAAGATGGTAACGCCTACGCAACTTCCTCAACTGGGGAATGCTAATATGATTGTGCGTACCATCATTCCTGAGAATCCCTGCGGAGCCTGCGGACAAGAAAATCGTAGTAGTTCACGCTTTTGCCGTCGCTGTGGACACAGCCTGGATGATACCTCGCCGCTTGTAACCGATGTTTGCCGGGTTGGCTACTTCAGTGATACAGGCCGCCGCTATGTTGCACACGAGAATGAGGACATGCTGCTGGTTGTGCAGGGTTTGTGTGCCAACCTTGCGCCTCCGCCACGTCCATTTGGTTTGTTTGCCGTGGCCGATGGATTGCGTGGGGAGCATGGCAAGTCCACCGGCGGGCATGAGGCGAGTCGGCTGGCGATAGAGACGGTGGCTGATGTTCTGCTGCCGCTGTTGACAGCACCTGCGCATTCTACCTCGTACAAGGTGCCAGGGGGTGCTACGTTGCAAAGTGGGGGTAGGCAGCCCGGTGGCGCGTACAAAGCGCTGCCTCCGCCGGACGCTGTCGTCGAAGAATGGCTGATCGAGGCGGTGCAACAAGCAAACCTGGTCATTTACCACTGTAATGCCGACTATGAAACGAATATGGCAAGTACGTTGACGGTGGTGCTGATGTATAAACGCTATATCTATGTAGTAAACGTCGGCGATAGCCGGGCATACCACTACAGTGCACCCAAGGGCCTCCATCGCATTACGACGGACCATACATTGGCTGCCAACCTGGTTGATGCTCATCTCTTCATGCCCGAGGATGTATATAAGAGCGCAAAACGCAAGCAGTTCTACCGGATTCTGGGAGAGGTTAACCAGGTGCGAGTGGACCTGTTCCAGCACGCTGTGGAGGTGAACGACCTGATCTTGCTCTGCACGAATGGCTTATGGCAGATGGTGCACGATGACCGCCTGGCGGAAATTCTGGCGCAGGGTCAAGGTGGCGATCCGCAGAAGCTGGCTCGCACGCTGGTTGATGCAGCGAACCTGGCGGGCGGCGAAGGGAATGTGAGTGCAATCGTGGTGAAGGTGCAGTGAGCCTGTCAGCCTACCGCCAGCAGCCAGCAGCGCAAGAGTTCGGCAACGCTCCAAGCCTGGGCGAAACAGCCTGCGGGTGTAAAGGGAGGCTCTGGCTCGGCAACTTCGCTGATCGTTCCTAAGCAGGTGTCCCATAGATGGTGTATGAGCGGTTGTAGTAGGGGTCGCAAGGCATTGCGGTCGTTGTAGACGCGCAAGTGGACATCGATATAGGGGCCGATCAGCCATGGCCAAACGGTGCCTTGATGATAGGCGCTATCGCGCTGCACGCGATCACCTTTGAAAAGGTTGCGATAGGCGGGGTCTGTGGGACTCAGCGAGCGCAAGCCCATTGGTGTGAGTAAGTGATCGGTCACTTGTTGCAACATGCTGCGGATTTGTGCGTCGGAGAGCAGATTTCTTGTCAACGAAGCCGCAAACAACTGGTTGGGTCGTAGCGAGGCATCATTCTGGCCTGCTACTCCCTCTACATCGACCACATCGTACAGATAGCCGCCGGCCTCGTACCAGAAGCGCGCAGCGAAGTTCTGGCTGACCTGGGTGCGGAGTTGACCATATTGGGTTGCATCGATTGAGAGACGCACCGCCCAGGTTTCCATATAGGTGAGCGCACAGTACCAGAGAGCGTTCACCTCGACTGGTTTGCCGTGGCGGGGTGTGATCACGCGATCATCGACCCTGGCGTCCATCCAGGTGAGCTGAATACCAGGGACTCCTGCACGAAGTAATCCATCTCCTGGGTCGATGCCTATACCATAGTCTGTCCCGCGAATATGCCACTGAATGATGTCCTTGAGCGTTGGAAACAGGTCTTTGAGGAGTGTCTGATCGCCTGTTGCTGCCAGGTAGCAAGCAATGGCGTGGAACATCCAGAGTGTGGCATCGGCTGTGTTGTACTCAGGGGCTGCGCCGCTGTCAGGGAAACGATTTGGGATAAGCCCCTTGTGGGAAAAGGAGGCGAAGGCTTTGAGTAAACCGCGTGCCTCGCTGTACCTGCCTGTAGCAAGGAGCAAGCCGGGTAGGGATATCATACTGTCACGTCCCCAGTCGGTAAACCAGGGATAGCCGGCGATAATCGTTTTGCGGTCGGGTGAGAGGTGCAGTTGCCTATTTCCGGCCGTATCCTCGGGGTACTCTGGACGGGCAACAATGAATTGATCGGCGGCGATGACCAGGCGTGCTCTTACAGGGTCGTTGCCTGGCAAGTCGTTTGTTGAGCGGTCTGCCACGGCTAATAGTTGTTTGATACGGCGCTGGTGGCGGGTCATGGCCTGGGCCACAACTCCTTCATGTTGCGGTCCACCCAACTCAGTTTGTGGCTCGGCTTCGGCACTAAGCACAAACGTTACACGCTGGCCGGGGGTGATTTGCAGACGAAAGTTCCCCGGCTGATAGACGTCTTCCAGGTCTGGTAGACCACGTTCGGTATCACGGCGATGACGCACATGCCAATACCAGTACCCGGTGGGCGTGAAATTTGCAGATGGTCCTGCAATAAGATAGTAGATAGGCGCACCCTCAAAAGCGCGCACGCGACAACGGTTGCCCAGGTTCTCTACAAGGAAATGCCAATCGAGCGCGCCCTGCGTTGTGCTGTGGTGATCACGCGAGAGACAGAAGGGGAACAACGTGAGCCAGATCGGCGCGTCGCTCGCCTCATCACCGGCTGTGCCATGGGCCATGTACTGCACATAGGTTGTGTTCTGCCCATATTCCATCCAGATGCGTTTATCCAGCGTGAGATGGTCGCCTAAGCGATAGGTAAAGCATGGTATATCGCCTTCCAGCGAGACTGTGTCAAGATACAAGAATCCCTGTGGGTCGATGGTGCCGTCCTGGTATTCGTTGACACCGAGTTTGCAGAGTTGCCCACCGGGAAGCTCAACCTCTTCGTCTATCTTTGTGACCAGCACGGTGCGTTCGACAGGGGGACGTAGCGCAGCTACCAACAAGCCGTGATAGCTGCGGGTCGTGGCCCCGAGGATAGAGCCGGCAGCATAGCCTCCCAGGCCGTTGATCACCAACCACTCGTGGTTGAGCCCGGCTTGTACATCGCTACAGATATCGCGGCCTACGTAGAGATTCCATGCATTCGTGGGGGTGCGATGCGATGCATCAGTATCGACTTCAACAATCATAGCCTAAGCCTCCATTGCTGATTTCATCCGTTCTAGCGCCGTTTCGATGCGCTCATCGGGGGCTGTGATTGAGATACGCACATAGCCTTCACCAAGATCACCAAAGTTTGTGCCAGGAGTGATGAAGACTCCTGTCTTGTCAAATAACCAGGTACAGAAGTCGCGGGATGTGGTGTATAAGAAGCTTTTAGGAATGGATGCCCAGATGTAGAGTCCTGCTTTGGATGTGCGGGTGTGCATGCCGATGGTGTTGCAGCCATCCACGAGCAGGTCGCGACGGCGGCGGTAAATGGCGTTGCGTTGCTGTAACCAGGAGACGGGCAAGTGGAGTGCTTCAATGGCGGCGTACTGGATGGGGCGGAAGATGCCACTATCGATGTTGCTCTTCAAGCGTCCTACAGCATTGACAAGCTCGGGGTTGCCTACCAGCATGCCAATGCGGAATCCGGCCATGTTATAGGTTTTGCTAAGCGAGTGGAGCTCAACCGCGACCTCGCTGGCTCCTGGAATCTGGAGGATGCTCATGGGACGGAAGTCGTCGAAATAGACCTCGGCGTAGGCCATATCGTGGGCGATAACGAGGTTATAGCGGTGGGCAAACTCTACGGCATGCTCGAAAAAGCTGCGGTCGGCACATACTGCGGTCGGATTATTCGGGTAGTTGAGCCAGAGCAGACGAGACTTCGCCAGGACATCCTGCGGGGTGCTGTCCAGGTCGGGCAGGTAGTTGTTCTGTTCCAGTAGTGGCAGCATATATGGGTGTGCGCCAACCGAGGTGCTCGCGGTGATGTAGACGGGGTAATATGGGTCAGGGATGAGGGAGACATCGCCGACATTGAGCACGGCCGTGCCGACGTAGGCCAGGCCTTCTTTTGAGCCGAGTAGTGGCAGGATATCGCGCTCGGGTGTGAGGCGAACGTCAAAACGCTGCTCAAACCAGGCAGCGATGGCTTCGTGGAGTGCATGCATGCCGCCGTACTCTGGATAGCGGTGGTTTTCGGTGTCTTGCATGGCTGCACACAGGCGGTCGATCACTGCTTGTGGCGCGGGCAGGTCGGGGTCGCCCATTGAGAGGCTGATGACGTCTACCCCGGCGGCTTTGCGCTCGGCAATCTTTTTCTTTGCGTCGGCAAAGTGGTATGGTGGCAGGTTGTTAATCAGGTTGGATAGTTGCACGAGGTTGCTCCTTTTTACAGGGAACGGGCTTGAAAGCCCCCGTCTTTCCAAGCGGGGGATGAAAAGCCTGCCGCACGGCCTCGCGGAGAAGCCGCTCCCCAAGCCAAAACACTTGACATTCCATACTCCTTATAGTAGACTTGTTCTAGTACCTTGACAACTCAATCGCGTTTCAGAGGTTCTGTAGCACAGGGCTACAGGTAAAAACACGACCGTGTTGACCAAAGACGAGCGAGATGTACCACTCGCTGAGTCGGTTCACGACTCGCACAAACACCAGGAAATGGACGCGGGGCGTGCACTTCCTCAGCCGTAGGGCTGGCCTGTATGGTCACAGTACAGGTGCCGTTGGAGCGTCCGCGCTCGGCCAACGGACGGGCCACCTGAGATGGCCCCCAACTGTGAAGCGTTTGCACCCCGAAGGTGAAAGCAATTGAGGGGGAGCCGATCAGAACCCCCCGGCATTCATGCGGGGGAGTCTCAGATTCTACTCCATCGGCTCCGCCTCATACCAATTCTTCCCAACTTTCAGCTCAACCCGGATCGGCACGTCCAGGTTTGCTACACCTTCCATGATGCGCTTGACCAGGCGTTTGGCTCGTTCAAGCTCTTCAACTGGCACCTCGAAGACGAGTTCGTCATGCACCTGTAGGATCATGCGCGTCTTTAGGTGCTGCTCCTCGATGGCATGCTGCAGGCGAATCATGGCTATTTTTATTAGATCAGCGTTTGCCCCTTGAATGGGCATATTGATGGCTTCACGCTCCATGGCCTGGCGTTCATTGGTGGGTAGCGAAAGGAGGTCCGGCAGGAAGCGTTTCCGCCCGTAGAGTGTGTTGACATAGCCCTGTGTACGCGCTTGGTGAAGCGTTCGATCGACGTAGCCTTTAATACTGGGAAACGTCTCGTGGTAACGCTTGATGAAAGCTGTGGCTTCGGCATTGCTCATGCCTGTAATGTTTGCCAGGCCAAAGGCCGATTGTCCGTAGAGTGTAGCGTATACGACGGTCTTTGCCAGCCTGCGCTGGTCCTTTGTCACATCGGAAATGGGTACGTTGAAGAGAGTAGCGGCGATGATGGTATGAATGTCTTCATCTTTGCTGAAGGCATCGACCAGGCGTGGATCATGGGTGATATGGGCCAGAATGCGCAGTTCGATCTGCGAGTAATCGGCGGTGAGCAGGACATAGCTGGGATCGGCGATGAAGGCACGGCGTATTTGTCGTCCGACCTCTGTACGTATGGGAATATTCTGCAGGTTCGGGTTGCTTGATGACAGGCGTCCACTGGAGGCAACGGCCTGGTTGAAGGAAGTATGCACTCGTCCTGTTACCGGGTCCACCAATGCCAGCAAGCCATCCACGTAGGTTGATTTGAGCTTGGTGAGCTGGCGGTATTCTAATAAATGATCGACCATTGAGTGTTTGCCGCGCAGGCTCTCGATCACATCGGCACCAACAGAATAGCCTGTTTTTGTCTTCTTGCCCTTTGGCAGTTTCAGTTCCTCGAAGAGGATATCGCCAAGCTGCCTTGTGGAGTTGATGTTAAAGCGATGACCGACGGAATCGTAAATGGCTTTTTCCAGGGTACTAATCTGTTCGCTCAGTTTCTCGTCGAGGCTGCGTAGGAAATCGGTGTCAAGCGCCACACCATATTGTTCCATCTGCATCAGCACAGGCAAGAGTGGTAGCTCGATGTTGTTGTAGAGTTCGAGCAGGTTGTGACGACGGAGTTCAGACAGGATTGGTTCGACCAGGCGCAGGGTCATGTCGGCATCGGCTCCGGCATAGTCGGCGGCAAGGCGTATGGGCACCTGTGCCATGCTGATCATCTTACTACCGCTGCCGATGAGTTGCGTGATAGGTGTCATGATATGGCCCAGGCGCTGGAAGACCTGGTCTTTGAGCCCTAAACCACGTCTACCAGGGTCCACCAGGTAGGCACCCACCATAGTGTCGAAGGCCAGGCCCCGCATCTTGACGCCATAGTGTGCCAAGATCTCCATATCATACTTGGCATTGTGCAGGTACTTTCTTATAGCCAAATCTTCGAGGACGGGACGCAACTGCTCTATCACAAAGGGGAGTGGCAATTGTGTCCCAGGGTCCTGGCCGTCGGACGTACGGATATGGCCGACGGGGATGTAGTATGCTTCGCCTGCAGCCATAGAGCAGGAAATGCCGACCAGTTCTGCATGCCACACATCGTCAGAGGTCGTCTCCGTGTCAAATGCAAAAGTTCCGGCATCGCGCAGGCTCTTGACCAGGACACGCAGTGCTTGTTCGGTGTCGACGATCATGGTATTGGTCGTCCTGGCGGATTCATCCGGCAAGAAGAGAGGTTCGGCAGAGGTACTGGGCAAGTGGAGTTTGCGCACGACTTCTGTCGCTGGCTCCGGCAGATTAAAGAGATTGAGTTGCAATAGCTCTGTGGTTGGACTTTCCGACGGGGTACCTGGCGTTCTGTACTGTGTGTCCGGAATAGTGGATGCTTCCAGGGCAGCAGCAGGAGGAGGTGGGGGTGACATGATTGGCACAACGCCGAGGGGCGGGGCGAAGAGTAAGTTCTCTTGCTGCATGTCGGCTTGTGCAGAAACCAGGTCGGGTTGTGGAGTTGTCGCCTCCCCCCTATCTTCCGTAAAGGCGAGTGGTGTTGCTCCATCGTCGTTGTCTCGGCCACCAGGGATCTCTGCAACGGATGGTGCGGGAGCCGAAGCCGATGCTGGCGATTGCCCGGACTCCTGTTCGCGCACGAGAGCCAGGACTCTTTCGATGAGCGAGCGAAATTCCAGTTCGCGGAAAAGAGCCAGCACCCTGTCGCGATGTATGTTGCCAGCGCGACAGGCTTGCAGGTCTAGTTGTACGGGCACGTTCAGGACGATGGTGGCCAGGTACTTGCTCTGGCGGGCTTGATCGTCTGCATCACGCAGTAACTTCTGCTCTTTTGGTGTCAGTTCGTTGATGTGGGCGAGTACACCTTCCAGGTCACCGTAGTCGATGAGCAGTTTGCTGGCGGTCTTCTCCCCGATGCCGGGAACGCCAGGAATGTTATCAGATTTGTCGCCCACCAGTCCTTTGAAGTCGGGTATTTGTTGCGGGGTGATGCCATAACGTGCCTTTACTGCCTCTTCATCATATTCTGCTACCTCGGTAATGCCTCGTTTCGCAGTCATGACTTTCACATGCTTGTTGACAAGTTGCAGAGTGTCCATGTCGCCTGTGAAGATGATCGTGTCGACTCCCTGTTGGGTTGCCTGTACCGAGAGCGTGCCCAGTACATCATCGGCTTCAAAGCCATCTTTTTCGTAGATGGGGATGCCAAAGGCTTCGACTATCTCACGAATACGGCCAAACTGTGGCCGCATGTTATCTGGTAATGCCGGTCGGTGTGCTTTATATGTGACAAATTGCTCATGGCGGAAGGTCGGTGTGGGCCGGTCGAAGGTGACGGCGATGTAATCGGGTTTGATATCACCCAGTGCCTTGAGCAAAATGTTGGTGAAGCCAAAGGTTGCGTTGACTACCTCACCGCTCTTGGTTGTAAGGGTTTCTGGCAGGGCATGGAAGGCGCGGTGGATCATAGCATGCCCGTCGATTAAGACAAGCGTTTTGCGCGTAGGGGTTTTGTCGGGTGTATTTTGTGCCTGCTCGGCATGTTGTGTTGTCATAGTTTGTTCCTTGAAGTAAAGGATTACTGAGCACGTCTCGTCAGTTCAAAGCTGAAACCTACGACTTCATTTTAACCGCTTTTTGACGAGATGTATAGTAACATCTTTCGTTGAAACGTGAGATGCACGAATTGGGCGTTAGTTTGAGACGTTAAGGGGAAAACATGTCTAATCGTAACGTAACTACCATGGCGCGTTCTTACAACGTGATAGGAGATACTGCGATGGCGGAAGAAAGTGAAAAGTTATTAACTGTGCGTGAAGTTGCACGACGCTTGCGTGTAGACGATACGACGGTGAGAAGGTGGATCAAGAGCGGGGCGCTAGAAGCAATTACTCTGCCGCACAGAGGCCGAAGGCAAGCCTACCGTATCAAGCAATCGACGTTGGATAAGCTCATGCAAAATCCCATCTCAATGATGTGATGGTTGCTGCTGCTATTTTAGGAAGGATGGAGAACCCTGAAGCCTTTAGCTCTTGATAGCGCACATGGCTGAGGTTCATTATCTCTTCTGTTCCTTAGAAATTGCTGAGCCAACCTTAGAAATTGCTGAGTCTTTTTAATATTCACTTGTATTCAGCTTCACCCACCTGTTATGCTTATAAGTAGTGGGAGATCCATTGCGTTCGGAAACAGAGGAAGCAATGGTTCTAAGTTTTTCAGGAAACGAAAGGATACGAAAAGAAAATGGCAATGCACGTACAAAAAGGTCATGGCCGAGGCTTTGCATCGATGAGTCCAGAGAAAAAGCGTGAGATCGCCAGTAAGGGTGGAAAGGCCGCCCATGCACTGGGGACAGCACACAAGTGGACAAGTGAAGAGGCACAAGTCGCAGGACGCAAAGGAGGTTCGATTAGCCGCCGACGTCCAAAGGCTACTGCCCGAGCTTAGGACCGTGAGTAGTCTTTACTGCTGGCTGGCATTAGATTGCCAGCCTTTTTTTGTTGCAAGGTTTCAGGTAGTCCAGGGAATAGACCCAAACATTTTTGTAAAGCACTTTAAAACGCTCCAGGCTTATTGCTTGTGCTTGTGTGATGAAGCATTTTCCTTGTATACTTTTCATAGGCTAGATATCCTATGCTGAGCTAATTGTCCACCTACTGACCTTCATCGTTTTGAGCGTTCTTTGTGTTGGTATTGTTCATTTTATTGGATCATTCTACAGAAGAGAGGAGTCATCAGAGAGGAGTCATCCATGAGCAGTTCTTCCGTGAGTAGCTCGTCCCTCCCCAACCGTTGGGTACTCGCCATCGCTGCCTTCTTAATGCAGCTTGCTCTAGGTTCTGTCTATGCCTGGAGTGTTTTTCTCAAACCGGTGGCATCGTTGTATTATCATGTACCAGTGGACCAACTGGGATCAGCACAGCTGAAGCCGACCAACTTCACTTTTAGCGTTGTACTGCTTGCGCTTGGCATCACTGCTGGCTTTGGTGGTTATCTCAATAACCGCTTTGGACCGCGAGTTGTTGCTACTGCTGGCGGCATCCTCTACGGACTGGGCGTCCTGCTGGCGGCATTTGCTGCACCTAACATATTGGTCTTGTATCTCACCTTCGGAGTTATTGGTGGTATCGGTATCGGCCTCGGCTATATTGTTGCGCTCGCGATGCTCATCAAATGGTTCCCAGACCGGCGCGGGTTCATTACTGGCTTAGCCGTTGCAGGCTTTGGGGGGGGCGCTCTGATCACGGGACCAGTCGCTGCGGCATTGCTTAAGTCTGTTGGAGTGGGAAGCACCTTCCTCTACCTGGGTATAGCCTATCTTGTGGTGATCGTTGTTGTGGCACAATTTTTCCGCACAGCACCAGATGGCTATGCACCTGCAGGTTGGACGCCTTCAGTCCGGCAGCAAACAGACCGTGTTGTGCGTGATTTCACGCTCGCAGAGGCGCTACGTCTGCCGCGATGGTATATTCTATGGCTCATCCTCGCATTGAACGTGACTGCTGGTGCTGCACTGATCTCCGTAGCCTCGCCATTGGCACAGGCGTTCACCAGGGTTGATGCATTGACGGCTGCGATCCTTGTCAGCACCATTTCCATCTTCAATGGCGTGGGACGCTTGTTCTGGGGCTGGCTATCTGATGGCATTGGTCGTCCTTTCACCTTTTTGAGCCTGTTCGTCATTCAGGCTATCGTCTTTGCCATCCTGCCATCGATTAGCAACTTTACTTTGCTGCTGATTCCGGCTGCCATCATCGCACTCTGTTACGGCGGTGGTTTTGGCACCATGCCAGCCTTCGCTGCCGACTTCTTCGGGCCAAAGAATGCCGGAACGATTTACGGTGCGATGCTTACCGCGTGGAGTGCAGGTGGTATCGTTGGCCCGATACTGATTACAAGCTTTAGCGCAGGCAAAGGCATCGATTATAAGACGCCGCTCTACATTATCGCTGTGGTCATGCTCGTGAGCGTGGCCTTGCCATTGGTTGCTCGGGTACTCGCACGTCGTCGAGGCGACGTTGTTGAGGTCACTGCTAGCTCCGGGAAATGAGACTTCCAGGGCGGAAGCTCACTGTGAGCTTTCGCCCTGGAGGCACTTGCAGGGGCTGCCTTCACAAGCGACCTATGATACAATAGTATTGTAGGATACATAACAAGCAAGATCGGTCATCGTATTTTTTGCCGAATCGAGGTACACATCCTATGGAAGAACGCATATTACTGCCTGTGGTGGTACAATCTGCCGTGTCACAGGTCATGGAGATAGGCTCCAGGGTGCAGCCGTTCAGCGTCGAGAGCCGCGACAAAGCTCCACGCATTCGCGATGCGCAGCTTTTTCACAGCGTCTGCCCATACTGCGCAGTGGGTTGCAGCCTCAACGTCTACGTCAAAGACGGCAAAGTGATTGATATTGAGGGCAATCCCGATAGTCCCATCAACCATGGCAAGCTCTGCCCCAAGGGGTCGGCCACCTTCCAGTATACGGTGAACCCCAGTCGCATGAGGCAAGTGCTCTACCGCGCGCCCTACAGCGACCATTGGGAGCTCAAATCACTCGACTGGGCCATGGAGCAGATTGTTCAGCGTGTCAAGAAGACCCGTGATGAGACGTTCGTAGAACGCTTGCCTGATGGACGCGAGGTCAACCATACGCTAGGTATCGCCTGCCTTGGTGGGGCAACGCTGGATATTGAAGAGAATTATTTAATGAAGAAGCTCTTCGGCGGCGGCTTAGGCATGCTCTCGATTGAGAACCAGGCCCGCGTTTGACACAGCTCCACCGTACCCGGTCTGGGTACAACGCTGGGGCGTGGCGGTGCCACAACCTTTCCACAAGACCTCGTCAATAGCGATGCAATTTTGATCATGGGCAGTAACATGGCCGAGGCCCATCCCGTCGCCTTTCCCAACGTGGTAGAAGCCAAGGAACGCGGGGCCAAGGTTATCCATATAGACCCACATTTTTCGCGCACTTCGGCCCTGGCGAATTTATACGTTCCCATACGGGCAGGAAGTGATATCGTATTCCTGGGCGCGATTATTCGCCATTTGCTGGAGAACAATGGATACTTCCATGACTACGTGGTGCATTATACCAATGCTGCCACGCTGGTTCGCGAGGACTATCGCGACACCGAGGACCTGGACGGCCTCTTCTCTGGCTATGATCCCGCCACAGAAAGTTATGCCGATCAAAGCAGTTGGGACTACCAGCGGGATGCTGATGGGCGGCCAGTGACCGATCCCACGCTGCAGCATCCACAATGTGTCTTCCAGATCATGCGGCGTCACTACGCACGCTACACACCTGAGATGGTGGAGCAAGTGTGTGGAGTGCCTCGTGAACAATGGATGCAGGTTGCCCAAACGCTCATCGAGAACTCTGGGCGTGAACGCACATCCGCCCTGTGTTATGCCGTTGGCTGGACGCAGCAATCCAAGGGCGTGCAGATTATCCGCGCCGGAGCCATTATGCAACTCTTGCTCGGCAACATCGGCCGTCCTGGCGGAGGCGTTATGGCATTGCGCGGCCATGCTTCGATCCAGGGATCAACGGATGTGCCAACACTGTACGAGCTGCTGTCCGGCTACATGCCACAACCAAGTGCTCTGCTCCCCCAGCAGACGCTCGCCGACTACATCGCCACATCAGGACAGAAAACGGGCTGGTGGTCAAACTTCCCTGCTTATATTCGCAGCCTGCTCAAGGCCTGGTATGGTGAAGCTGCTGACGAGGAAGAAGGGAATACTAGTTATCGCTGGCTGCCCAAGAACATCGGTGACCATTCGCACCTGGCGACCAGCTACGAAATGTTGGACGGCAAGGTACGTGGCTACTTCCTCTTCGGTCAAAACCCCGCAGCGGGCAGCACCCATTCAACGATGCAGCGAGAAGCCCTCAAGCAGTTAGACTGGATGGTGGTCCTCGATCTCTACGAGACTGAATCGGCAGCGTTCTGGCATAGAGGGCCAGTGCCACATACAGATGCAGTTGATCCGAGCAAGATCAAGACGGAGGTCTTCCTCCTCCCTGCCGCAGCCTCCACAGAAAAAGAGGGTAGCTTCACAAATACCCAACGCTTGATCCAGTGGCGTGATAAGGCCGTCGATCCACCCGGCGATGCTCGCTCAGACCTGTGGTTCGTCTACCATCTCGGCAAACGCTTGAAGGAACTCTACGCCGACAGCAAAGAGCCACGAGATCGTGGGTTGCAGGCGTTGACATGGGAATACGAGCTAGAAGAGCCGGAACCGGGCTCGCGCATTCTTGACGAGCCAGATGCCCAGCTTGTGTTGAAAGAGATCAACGGCTACTACGTGTACCCACAGGACCAAACAGAGATGGGCACGGGGAAGGCACATGCCTATACATTGCGTGAAGCTCCCCACGTGCCAGGTTTTGCAGTGCTTAAAGCTGACGGAAGCACGGCCTGTGGCTCGTGGATTTACAGCGGTGTCTATCCAGAGCCGGGCAATAATCGTGCGGCATCACGTAATGGCGAGGGATATACATTTCTGCAATGGGGCTATGCCTGGCCCGCTAACCGGCGCATCCTGTATAATCGGGCCTCGGCTGACCCACAAGGTCGCCCGTGGTCAGAGCGCAAGAAGTACATCTGGTGGGATGAGGAGCAGAAGAAATGGACGGGCTTCGACATACCGGATTTCCCGCTGAACAAGCCACCTGACTACATGCCACCACCCGGCGCGACGGGTATGGATGCTATTTCTGGCAGCGATCCGTTTATCATGAAGCCGGATGGCAAGGGTTGGCTCTTTGTGCCCACGGGGCTGAAAGATGGGCCGCTGCCCACCCATTATGAAGCGGCAGAGTCGCCAGTTCACAATGCCCTGTACCACCAGCAGAGCAACCCGGCTGCAAAGTACTACCGCGATCGGCCAGATAATCGTCTTGCCGCGGTAGGCGACGAACACTACCCCATCGTGGTCACGACCTATCGTTTGACCGAGCACCATGTCAGTGGACAGATGACTCGCTGGATGCCCTGGCTTAATGCGCTACAGCCTGCCCTTTTCGCCGAACTCAGCCCCGAATTGGCGGCAGAGCGAGGGATCAAGCATGGCGGGTGGATGGTTATTAGCTCACCACGTGGGGAGATCGAGGCCCGAGCGATGGTGACACGGCGCATGCGTCCCTTGCGTATAGATGGGCACGTGGTACATCAGATCGGCCTGCCATTCCATTGGGGCTACCAGGGGAAGATTAAGGGCAGCATCACTAACGACCTGACGCATATGGTGCTAGAACCGAACGTGAGTATTGAAGAAGCCAAGGCGTTTACGTGTAACGTGCGCCCTGGACGCCTTCCATAAGACGAAGGAGTAAACCTATGGCGGTGGAACCTCAACGCGCTGCGAGACAACCAGGGTCTCACAATGGGGTGAACCCTTTACAGGCGGCGGTATCCTCCCTGGTGGGTAGCAAAGTACCACCGCCGCCATCACAACCTGCAATGGGCTTTTTTACAGATACCAGCCTGTGCATTGGTTGCAAAGCCTGTGAGGTGGCCTGTAAGCAATGGAACCAGCTTCCGGCCAAGGATCCTGTGTGGACAGGGTCGAGCTATGATAATACGGGGGCATTGGGTGCCATTACCTGGCGGCATGTGCAGTTCATCGAACAGATAGGGGACGGTTACCAGGGCGACCGCAAGGGATCGTCCCTACCAGACACGAAATTCGAGGATCGCGTAGCAGAGGCTAAGAGCAGTGGTACGATTCCGCAGGTACCTCCGGGTACAGCATTGCCCTTCTTCAATACCGATCGCTGGCTGATGCGCAGTGATGTATGCAAGCATTGTGCCAATGCGCCCTGCCAGGAAGCCTGCCCGACAGGGGCGATTATTCGCACAGAGTTTGACACGGTCTATGTGCAGCAAGATATTTGCAATGGCTGTAGCTATTGCGTCGTCGCCTGTCCCTTTGGCGTGATTGCCCGCGATGAGGCTGGCACTCATACGGCACGCAAATGCACGCTCTGCTATGACCGGATGAAAGATGGCATGGTGCCTGCCTGCGCAAAGGCATGTCCCACCGACTCGATTCAATATGGCGAGGTGGACAAACTCAAAGCGCATGCACGCGAGCGCCTTGGCATCTTGCATGAGCGCGGGGTGGGCGAGGCGCGTCTCTATGGGGTGGATGACGATATCCTTGAGGGCGGGCTTAACTCGTTCTTTCTCCTATTGGAAGAACCTGAGGTGTATAATCTGCCGGAGAATCCACCGCGCCCTTCGAACAATGTTGTCCCGGCGTCGTTCTGGTCGATTGTCGCGGCGTTGGTGCTGGGGATGTTGGGTATTGTTTTCTTTAGAGAGTAGCATTGGTTTGTCACCTGCATAGGTTTATAGGAGAATCCGATGCAAGAAACTCGTCTTCCACAAACGATTATGGAGCGCCTTGCACCGCAAGATTTCGTCGAACGGTTAGCAGCGCTCACCACGGGCTATACGCCAGACCTTCAGCAGGAACTACAAGAGCCAGCGTACTATGACCGCCCTGTGCTGGCAGAGCCTGTCTGGCACTGGGAGATCATCTGGTATTTCTTTTTTGGTGGGTTGGCAGCGGGCTGCTATATCATTGCAACTATCGCTGCGCTTTTTGGCTCGCGTGAGGACCGTGCCGTAGTTCGCACCGGTTACTATCTCTCGTTGCTGGCCTTGTTGCCTTGCCCGGTCCTGCTCATCAAGGATTTAGGGCGACCTGAGCGCTTCTTGCACATGTTGCGCATGTTCAAGGTGAAATCGCCCATGTCAATGGGTACATGGTCGGTGGTCACCTTCTCGTTCTTCAGCGGGACTACTGCGATCATTCAAGCGGCCAGAGACGGTCTCCTGGGACGCTGGTGGGGCGCGAGATTGCTTGCCGCGCTTCCACAAAAATTGATCGCGCTTCCAGGAGTCGCAGTGGGTTTTTTCCTGGGCAGCTACACCGGTGTTCTCTTAACGGCAACAAGTGTCCCTCTCTGGTCACGCAGCAAACTACTGGGCGGGATATTTATCACTTCCGCTATGTCTACCAGCTCCGCGCTGATCTCTTTTGTGTTGCGTCTCACCAATGCGGTAGTCCCCCGATTTATCGTGGGGAATTCCTTACACAAGTTGGAACGTCTGGAATGGGCAGCAATGCTGATCGAGATGACGGGCATTCTTGCATTCTTGCATGAAAGTGGTCGCGCGGCTCGTCCACTGGTAGGCACTGCACCCACTGAACACGGTATGACATTCTGGCGCTTCTGCTTCGGCACGGGCCTGGTATTGCCATGGCTGTTGCAAACGCTGTCGCTATTAGGAGGCCGAGGTAGCAGACGCATAGGCAGGGGGCTGCTCATCTCGGTGCTGGTGCTGGTGGGAGGCTATTTCTTGCGCCGCACCATGATAGAGGCAGGACACATATCAAGTAAGGATGCACGCACAACACTTTGGAATGCGAAACGGTAGTAGCTTGTGAATAGGAAACTATGGCAGTACATCAAACACGCACGGAATTCTCTGGCACTTACAATCCTTTGCGGCGTTCTAGGGTGCGTGGCGACGATTGCACAGATGGTCTTTCTGAGTAAGACTGTTAGTTCTGTCTTTTTATTTCACGAGAATCTTGCCCAGGTCAGACTTTTCCTCTTGCTCCTCCTGGGAACCATCGCTGTGCGTGGTGCTCTCATATGGGGGCGCGAAGTTACAGCTCAGCAGGGAGCTATGCGTGTCAAGTCTGAACTACGCGAACGCCTGTTTACTTACCTGCTCCAATTGGGACCGACATTTTGCAAAGGGGAAAGGACTGGCGAACTAGTCGCAACCACCTACGAGGGTATTGAGCGACTTGACGCCTATGTCGGCCGGTATTTCCCACAAATGATCCTAAGCATCTTGATCCCACTCTTGATCGCCTCGACTATTCTCCCGCTCGACTGGGTCAGCGCATTCCTGTTGCTTATCACCGGACCCATCATCCCGCTTTTAATGGTCCTGATCGGGAGCTATACCGAGAAACATATTCAACGCCAGTGGGTTGCCCTTTCACGTATGAGCGCCCACTTCCTGGACGCTGTACAGGGTCTGACAACGCTCAAGCTCTTTGGGCGTAGCGCAGCGGAACAAGCACATATTGCCCAGGTCAGCGAGAGCTTCAGAGAGAAGACCTTGAAGGTGTTGCGAATGGCGTTCCTGTCAGGCGCGGTGCTCGAATTTATGACAGCGATGGCGATTGGCCTTGTCGCCGTGACACTGGGTGTGCGCCTGCTGAACAACGGCATATCCTTTGAGAGCGCTTTTCTCATTCTGCTGCTGACGCCTGAGTTCTATCGTCCACTCCAAGAGCTTGGCGTGCACCACCATGCAGGGATGGAAGGCAAGGCAGCGGCCAAACGCATCATCGAAATTTTGGAAACGCCGACAGCGATACTTACAAACACTACATCATCCAAGTTGCCGGTTGGGGCGCTCACCATTGCATTGAGAGGCGTTACCTATACCTACCCAGGCAACGACCGTCCATCACTGCGGGATATTACCCTAACATTGCCTGCCCACACTTCTACTGCCCTGGTGGGACGCAGTGGTGCGGGCAAGAGTACGCTGGTGAATGCGCTGCTGCGCTTTGTAGAGATCGAAAGCGGCGAGATTTCGGTGAATGGTATTCTACTCACAGAGCTGCCGGTTGAGACATGGCGGGAGTATATCGCCCTGGTTCCACAACGGCCCTACATCTTCTACGGCAGTGTGCGCGAAAACATCCGCCTCGCCCGTCCGACCGCCAGTGACCGAGAAGTGGAAGAGGCCACCGAACTGGCCGGAGCCGCAACCTTTATCGACCAGCTTCCCCAGAAATATGAGACCCAGATCGGCGAACAGGGCACGCGCCTGAGTGCCGGTCAGATACAGCGCCTTGCCATCGCACGTGCCTTTCTCAAGAACGCACCCCTCCTGATTCTTGATGAGCCGACTTCAAGTCTCGATCCAGAGAGTGAAGCAGTGATCAGACATGCACTGGAGCGCTTGATGCAAGACCGAACGGTGCTCGTCATTGCTCACAGGTACAATACGATCGCCAATGCAGGGCAGGTCCTGGTCCTGCAAGATGGACAGATTGTCGAAGTTGGGCACCCGGCTGAACTACGCTCTCACAACGGTGCGTATGCTCAACTTATGGGGAAGATCATAGGAGGGGACGCATGAAGATTTTCCTCCGCCTACTCAGCTTTCTGTCCCCTTTTCGCTGGCATGTCACACTGGCGATCCTGCTGGGTTGCGTGATGATCGCAAGCAACATCGGCCTGCTAGGGATGGCCGCGTACCTGATTGCAGCTGCGGCGCTTGGCCCGCTTATTGTGATGCTGACACTGCCCACCTACATCGTGCGTTTGATGGGTGTCACACGAGCCGTCTCACGCTATAGCGAACGCCTGCAAGCCCATAGTGTGACGTTTCGCGTGCTGGCCCGCTTGCGTACCTGGGTCTACAGTCGTCTTGAGCCACTGGCCCCTGCCCATCTACTCACTTACCGCAGCGGTGATCTACTTACCCGCCTCGTTGCAGATGTAGATGAGCTGCAGAACGTCTACCTGCGTGTGGTTTCGCCCGTCATTACGGCCATCATCATTGGTCTCGTGACGTTTGGTCTGTTCAGCATCTTTAGCACAATGCTGGCCTGGATAGCCCTGACCTTCCTGATCATCGCCGGTTTTGGCGTTCCACTCCTTGCTGGGGCGCTCGCCCATGGATTGGGGAAGCGGCAGCTTGCGCTGCGAGCCCAACTCAAAGCGCAGATAGTTGATAGCATTCAGGGTGTACAGGACCTTCTAGCATACGGACGGGCGGGCGATCAGCGGCAGAAGATTACCACCCTCGACCACGAACTGAAACGGGTACAGCAGCGCATGGCATACATCTCAGGATTACAGCAGGCCCTGAACGATGCTCTGATGAACCTGGCGCTGTGGGTCATACTCATCCTGGCTATTCCCCTGGTGACAACCAGGTTCATCAGTGGGGTCTACCTGGGCTTCCTCGCCCTGATCATCCTCGCCAGCTTTGAAGCCGTTCAGCCCCTGGCGCAAACCTTTCAATTTCTTGGACACTCTGTAGCCGCGGGGGAGCGGCTGTTCAGGATTACCGATGCGACGCCTACGGTGATAGAGAGTGCTTCACCTGTGCCTGTACCGGTTTCCGTAGGGGCGAGGGTGGAATGCAGTGAGGTGGGATATCTGTCCCCCAGACAGGGTTCCACAAGGGCAGCCTGTCTGGGAGACAGGTATGCCTGTACTAACCTGGAGTTTGACCAGGTGTCTTTCGCCTATACCCCAAATGAAAGCGAAGTCCTGCACGAAATCAGTTTTCAGGTGCGCCCAGGAAACTGTGTTGCTATCGTCGGTCCAAGCGGATCAGGCAAAAGCACAGTGGTGAGATTAGCCTTACGCCTCTGGGACCCCACGCAGGGTACGATTCGCCTGAACGGTCAGAATATTCGTGAGCTTGCTTTAGACGCTCTACGTGACCAGATTGGGGTTGTTGCCCAGGACACCTATCTCTTTAACGACACACTACGTGGTAATCTGCTCCTGGCCCGGCCTGGCGCTAGCGACGACGAACTTGTACGGGTGCTAGACCAGGCACAACTCAACGAATTCGTCCACCAGCTCCCCAAAGGACTTGAGACGTGGATAGGTGAGCAGGGACTGCGACTCTCTGGCGGAGAACGACAACGTCTGGCTATTGCGCGTGCGCTGTTGAAAGATGCACCCATCCTCATACTCGATGAGATCACGGCCAACCTGGACCCGCTTACAGAGCATGCTCTGCTGGATGCGCTCGATGGACTGATGCAGGGACGCACGACGCTGCTGATAACCCATCGCCTCATTGCTATGGAACGGATGGACGAAATTCTGGTGCTCGACTATGGACAGATCAGAGAACGCGGCACGCACGAGCAACTCCTGGCGTCAAGGGGGCTCTACCGACACATGTTCGACATACAAAACGGCATATTCATCTGAGAAGTTACATAGGAGCATGGGAGGAACACTATGGATGCGTCAACGATTTTATCTCGCTTACAATTTGCTTTCACTATCTCCTATCACTATCTCTTCCCGCAGCTCACCATGGGGCTAGCGTTGCTCTTAGTGATCCTCAAAACGCTGTACCTGCTCCGTAAGGATGAGCGCTACAACACCAGTGCCCGCTTCTGGGCAAAAATCTTCGCCATCGGCTTTATTGTCGGTGTCGTGACCGGAATTCCAATGGAGTTTCAGTTCGGCACCAACTGGGCACGCTTTTCCACTAATGCGGGAGAAATCATTGCACAGACCCTGGCGATGGAAGGGGCCTTCGCCTTTTTTCTCGAATCGACCTTCCTCGGTATCTTCCTCTTTGGTGAGCAGGTCTTCGGACAGAAGATGCACTTGTTCTCGGCCTGCATGCTCTGGATCGGCACATGGCTTTCCGGCGGCTTTATTGTCGCAACCAACGCCTGGATGCAGCACCCTGTTGGTTACATCATTGCTCCCAATGGCCGATTCCATATCTCCAATTTCTGGGCTGTGCTCTTCAATCCCTGGATTCTCGCGCAATATATGCACACCATGAGCGGGGCAGTACTCACCGGCTCGTTCTTTATGACCGGGCTGGGCGCTTACTATCTGCTGTCAAAGGTCCATCTCGACTATGGGCGCATCTTCGTGACCCTGGGAGTCATCGTAGGACTGATTGCGAGTGTGATCCAGCTTTACCCCAGCGGAGATCTGGAAGGGCGACAGGTCGCTGACTACCAGCCCTCGAAGCTTGCTGCGATGGAAGGCCTTTTCAGCACGGAGCAAGGGGCAGGCATTGTGATTATCGGCCAGCCCGATACGGCCAACAATCGGCTTGACAATCCCATCATCGTGCCCAAGGTGCTCAGTTTCCTGACCTATCAGCGCTGGAACGCCACAGTTAAGGGCATTAACGCCTTCCCCCCCGATCAGCGCCCCGACTCTATTGATCTTCTCTACTATAGCTATCACATCATGGTTGGGTTAGGCACCTTCTTCATCGCCATCACAGGTCTTGCATTCCTCTTACTCTGGCGCAAACTACTCTTCCAGACACGGTGGATGCTCTGGGTTCTGATGCTCGCTACACCCTTTCCCTTCATCGCCAATACTGCCGGGTGGTTTACCACCGAACTTGGACGTCAACCCTGGGTCGTGTTCGGACTAATGCACACCGCTCAGGGATCATCCACAACCCTCTCGTCAGGCAATGTGCTCTTTACGTTGATTGGATTTGCGGGCATGTATCTACTTCTTGGCTTGCTGTACGTTGTGCTGGTGGTCTTTGAAGCGCTACGCGGCCCCAAAACAGAGGAAGAGACGACACAGGAAACAGAGGAAATTGCTCCCCAGGGGGCATAGCAGATAAGGAGAGAGACCATGCCGACACTCTGGTTTATTCTGGTCGCCTTCATGCTCAGCATGTACGTGCTACTGGACGGCTTTGATTTGGGAGCCGGGATCATCCACCTGTTCGTCGCCAAAAACAATGATGAACGCCGTATGATCCTCCAGGCAATAGGCCCGGTCTGGGACGGGAACGAAGTCTGGCTGATTGTGGCAGGAGGCACCCTATTCTTCACCTTCCCCTTACTATATGCCTCCAGCTTCAGCGGGTTCTACTTGCCTTTGATTATCGTGCTCTGGCTTTTAATGTTGCGTGGGGTCGCCATCGAACTGCGTTCGCTTATTCCAAGTCCAGTGTGGAGCGCTTTCTGGGATGGCCTGTTCTTTCTGGGCAGTGCACTACTCGCGATCTTCTATGGAGCTGCCCTGGCGAATGTGCTGCGCGGCGTTCCACTCGACCAGAGCGGCTACTTCTTCGAGCCACTCTGGACCGATTGGAACCCATACAGTCTGACACCGGGTATTCTGGATTGGTACACTGTCCTGATCGGGCTGTTGTCGCTCACGACGCTGGCGATGCATGGAGCTAACTACATCGCCGTGAAGACTGAGAACGAGGTCAACGCTCGCGCCCGGCGCATTGCCAGGCTAGCATGGGTAGCAACCATTGTACTAAGCGTGCCAAGCACCATCGCCACATTCTTCGTGCAACCACACATCGCGGCAAGCTTCATCAGCCGCCCCTGGGGGTTCATCTTCCCGATTATCGCGCTGATAGGGCTGGTTGGCATGGGCTACAATACGATCAGGCAGCACGATATGGCCGCGTTCCTCTCTTCGGGAGCCTTCATTCTCGGAATGCTCACCAGTTCGGCCTACGGCCTGTATCCGCTCGTTCTGCCGGCGGTACACCCTGCCAACAGCCTGACTATCGACAACGCTTCGGCATCCCAATACGGTTTAGCGGTTGGATTGGCCTGGTGGATCGTCGCAATGATCCTCGCTGCCATCTACTTCATCCTCACCTACCGTCTCTTCCGCGGCAAGGTGCGGCCAGCAGAAGCTGGCGGTCATTATTAACAGTGGGAGCGGGAAGTCCCGCCCCCTGGAACGGGGCGGGATGAAAGCGACCCATCCCCCTTGCTATCTTGTACGATAAATGCTACAATATCTATATGGATACAGAACCACATCAAACCATGCGGGTATGGAAGAAGACACACAAGTTGCTGCGCATGATTGCCGCCCAGACGGATGAAAGTATGGTAGAAGTGCTCCATCGCTTGGCCCAAGCCGAGTATAACCGCTTGCGAGATGGGAACACGACAAGGAGAGAGGATGAAGACCGTCAGGATATATAGGCTAGGCATGCTCTCTTCCTCTCTTTTTCAACGTCTGAAAGCCGCCCAAATGGAAGCGGCTCAGGTCTGGAACGAGTGCATGCAGACCCACAAGCAAGCACGCGTAGCGCATACCCTGTGGCCTGGACGCACCGAGTTGCAAAAGGCGACCAAGGGACGTTTTGCCCTGCATAGCCAGTCCGTCCAAATGATCGTGCATGCCTTCCTTGCCACTATCCTCGCCACGCGTAAGTTGCGCAAATCTCATCCCCACATGCGCATGAAATACCCCTGGCGGACCAAGCGGTTCTATCCCGTGATGTGGCCCGCTCAGGCCGTCTCCAAAGAGCGCGGGCGTGTGGTGTTGCCCATGGGCAAAGGCCGGAAGTCGCTCGTTTTGCCGCTTTCGCTGCCTGAGCAGAGTGGAGCATGCACGCTCGTCTGGAATAACGGCTTTGAACTGCACGTATGCATCGAGATACCACAAGCAGAAGATGCCCCTGGTGAGAACAGGGCTACCGTTGATCTGGGCGAAATCGTGCGACGTGAAGTCGCGTAAGTAATTGTTCCATATGGCAACGGAGCCATAACGGAACCTGCTGTTCCACCAGCAGTACCCTTGAACGGCGAAGCAGGAAGGCAACGACCTGTGAGAAGCCCGTTGACAACGACCCTCAACCGTAAGGTTGACAGCGGAACCGTGAGGCAAGGCTGTTATCTGCTAGCATCAGAGCGGATAGGGGGCTAGGGTGAGTGGTATGGTTAGCAGATGCGAACGCTCGTTTACTTGTCGTTACTAGAGAACAAGCTAAAGATGCTGACAAGCTTGAGCCAAAAGGCACTGTGGCGGGTAGGAGGTTTGATTTCGCCTCCCTCGTGGACACCCAAGGCCACCGGCGAAGAGAGCGGACCTAACCCATTCGGTTACTCACGCGGAACACGGTAAGCCCGTTGTCCTCCGAAATCTCGGTAGACAGCCGCAAGGCGCGTCAATGGGGCAGCGGGTAAAGGAATGCGGAGAAAGCGAACGTCCCTCTGTAATGGAGAGAATAGGGGTTGCAACATCACCCCACGCGAAAGCGGGCAAACTTCCGCAAGGTCTTTCATGACGAGAACCCTTGACTAAACGACACAAGGAGGAAAAGCAGATGACGGCAGAAAGAACTACTACAGAACCATCTGAGGTAGATGCTGCTGGTGCATCCTTCCACGGAGTGACTGATTGGCACGCCATCGATTGGCAAAAGGTCAACCACAACGTGCGTCGGCTTCAGGAGCGCATCGTCAAGGCAACGAAGGAAAAGAGATGGGGCAAGGTGAATTCCCTGCAACGTCTCCTCACCCACTCGTTCAGCGGCAAAGCCCTTGCCGTGCGACGAGTGACGGAAAACCAGGGCAAGAACACCCCAGGAGTAGATCAGGTCATCTGGAACACCCCACACCAGAAACTGAACGCCATCTACGCGCTACGGCAACGGGATTACCATCCCCAACCGTTACGCCGCGTCCACATCCCCAAGAAAAACGGCAAGACGCGCCCGCTGGGCATTCCCGTCATGAAATGTCGAGCGATGCAAGCCCTGTACTTGCTCGCCCTCGACCCCGTGGCGGAAACACTGGCAGACCCGAATTCGTACGGCTTTCGACCAGGACGGTCGACCGCCGATGCGATCGAAGAGTGCTTCGGCATGTTAGCCAAACGGGCCTCACCCCAGTGGATTCTCGAAGGCGACATCAAAGGCTGTTTCGACGCCATCTCGCATGGTTGGCTCCTCTCGCACATACCTCTGGAAAAGGTCACGCTCAGAAAGTGGCTGAAAGCGGGATACATGGAAGGACGGGTGCTGCACCCGACCGAAGAAGGCACGCCGCAAGGGGGCATCATTTCTCCCGTGCTGGCGAACATGACACTCGATGGTCTGGAGGCGCTGTTGCGTAAAACCTTCCTGCATAACACCAAGCGGGAGGGTCGATACTACAACGCTCAAGTCAACCTCATCCGGTATGCGGACGACTTCGTCATCACAGGTCGCTCGAAGGAGTTGCTTGAAGAAGAAGTCAAACCCCTGGTGGAGCAATTCATGAGGGAGCGAGGACTGGAACTCTCGCCGGAGAAAACCGTCATCACGCATATCGAAGAGGGGTTCGACTTTCTTGGCCAGAACGTACGCAAGTACAAAGCGGGGAAACGGCACAAACTGCTGATCAAACCGTCCAAGAAGAATGTCAAAGCCTTTTTAGAGAAAGTGCGGAACATCGTTAAAACCAACAAGGCTCTGCCTGCGGGAAAGCTGATTGTAAAGCTCAACCCCATCATCAGAGGCTGGGCGCGCTATCACCAGCACGTGGTGAGCAAGGAAACCTTCCACTCAGTCGATGATGCGATCTATCAGATGATACGGTGCTGGGCGAAACGAAGGCACCCACAAAAATCCGACGAATGGATTGCGAAGAAATACTTCACGTCCGTCGGCGGAAACAACTGGGTGTTCTTTGGAGAGGTAGATGGACAGACCAGATACCTCGCCGACGCCGCCCACGTCGCCATCAAACGACACGTAAAGGTACGAGGTGAAGCCAACCCCTACGACCCGGCATGGGAAAGCTACTATGAAAGGCGACTGGATGTCCACATGGCAGCCAATCTGAAAGGGAAGCGGTGGTTACTTCATCTCTGGAAAGAGCAAAACGGCCTCTGCCCAATGTGCAACCAGAAAATCACCAGGATCACGGGGTGGCACAGCCATCACATTCTCTGGCGATCAAAAGGAGGACCAGACACGAAAGAAAATCGCGTGCTTCTCCATCCAACGTGTCATCAACAAGTTCATAGCCAGGGATTATCCGTAACGAAACCGCCTCCTCCGACAAAGAGGGGGGTTAGAAAGGCTTGAGCCGGATGAATGAGAAATCTTCCTGTCCGGTTCTTAGAGGGCGGGATGGTGGCAACACCATCCTGCTACTTGACCACTTGGCAGCCGTTACCACCAATACAGGCAAGGCGATGATCGTCACTGGACGTGGTATCCGTAGTCTCAAGCGGCAACGCACCATGCGTCTGCGCAAGATCACCAAGAAGCAAGCCCACTGCAAGAAGTATTCCCGTCGCTGGAAGAAACTGCAACGTGCCAAGAACAAGACCTGTCGTCGCTCCGAACGGCGTATCCGCGACATGAGACATAAAGCCACACGTCAGGTCATCAACTTCTGTGTTGAGAACGAGGTGGGAAGTCTCTTCATCGGCAATCCTCACGGTGTCCGTAACCGCGATAATGGCCGTCACCACAATCAACGGATGGCCTTGTGGGAATACGGCAAGGATGTCGACTACCTGACTCACAAAGCCAAAGCTGCCCACATCCTGAGCTTCACTGGCTCCGAACGAGGAACAAGTAGCCAGTGTCCCCGATGTGGACACAAGCACAAACCTGAAGGCAGGGTTTGGCGCTGCAAGCAATGTGGCTTTATCGGCCACCGTGATCTCGTCGGTTCGATCAATATGCATCGTCTTGCGTATGGGTCTCAAGTGGAGTTTCCTCGTTCCTTCACGTATCTACGCCCTGGTCCATCCAGGAGTAGTAGGAGGGCAGACACGCCTCAACGTTGTTTGAGTGAGTCCACGGGTCAACCACTGCACGAGGTGCAGGTCCCGACTTCAGGACAGGCCACACCGTGGAAATCGCTCAGAAGCCCGTCAGCCTTTAGGCGACGGGAGTGTCACTGATACAACGGGCTGAAACGTTTGACCAGACCAGGGCAATCGCAAGATCAGACCACAACATGAGAATTTTCACATATTTTTTCAATGTTTTTCTCATCAAAGCATGCTATGCTCACCTATAAGGACCTTGCCCAATACCTTGGTTTGTTTCTTGTAGAGTTTGTACACACTATAATCGGCTCTCCTACTGCAGAAAGTGAGAAAAACAAATGAAATGGTCTACCCCTTTGAGGATGGGATTCTTGTCCGTTCTTGCTAGTTTGGTGTTCGTGTTCGGTATGGTAATCTCTACCGGTACGGTATCAGCACACACGGCATCAGCACACACGGCTGCTTCAACGCAGATGGCAAGCAGCGGCTGTGGTTTCAATCAGTTCGATTGCAACTCCGGGTTTGGCAACTTTAGCGACTGTGGTTTCAATCAGTTCGATTGCAACTTTAACAACTTTAACAGCTGCGATTTTAACAACTGCTTTAGCAGTTGTAATGAAAATGGCTGCATCTTCATCCCCCACCACTTCCGCAACCACCGCTTCTTCCACCGTCCCTCCGTCTGCCATCGCCGCTTCCACCGTAGCTTTTGCTTCTGAGAGTGGGCATCCTGGTGGAAGCAGCCACTGTCACTACGGCGACTGAAGGAATTCCCCACGATAAATCGGGGGACTACTAGCTTGGCCTAAACGCCTGACGAGTCAGGGTACCAGTGAAGGGATATCCTCCGCTGGTACTTTTAATCCCAACTCCTTCGCCAGATCGATCAAAGCAGGCCCTACATAACCAGTGCACACAGAGACATTGGATTTAATGCCATATTTCATCAGCGAGTGGGAGGGTGAACCAGAACGTTGATCCTTCCCCTACATGACTTTCGACTCCCACCTGACCTCGGTGCAGTTGGATAAATGCCCTGGTGATGTATAATCCCAGTCCCAATCTCTGGCAGGGATAACAGGTTCATTCCTCAACTTTCTACTGGTACCACCTCAGCTACCTTGCGAGAAACAGTAACTCCTCCACGTATATACCCTAAGAGGTAGCATCATGGCCAACAAGACGCCATTGTAACTTGCCGGTATGGTATGATGACATCGAGGTATTCGGTCCCAGCGTATCTATATTTTCGCACGCAAGCTACAGTCTTTGAAGTGAAAGAAAGCAACATGAGCCGAATGCAACTTGAAGAACAGAACAATGAGACAAATGAACGTCGGTCTTCTGCGCGGAGTGGGCATCAACCATCACATCGGAGACGACCTTCTCGCTGGTCGACCCGCCGGCGGCGCAATGCCTGGGTCATGCTAGCCCTGGCAGTGTTCGGCGTTATTGCAGTCGTCGTCCTCGCCAACGGTTCTGTTCGACTTTCTGGGCCATCGAACACTACGCTGCCAGGTACAACCCCTACCATCTCATCCAGCCCCGCGTCCACACAGCCAACTACCACACCTTCTATCACGGCTATAGGGAATTTCCGTGAGTACCGATTGCCTCAGTCCGATACCGAGATGATGCGACCCGGCATTGATCATGAAGGACGCATCTGGTTTGGCGAGATGGGTCATAACGCCCTTGCCGTATTTGATCCTCGCACGCACACATTTCAGCAGATGGCAGTACCAGATGGACGTGCTGGGCTTATGGGATTACAGGTAGCAACTGATGATACTGTCTGGTTCGTCGAACAATATGCCAACTACATTGGCCACTACTTTCCTAAAACTGGGCGCTTTCAGACCTATCCATTGCCCTGGCTCACGATACCTGACACTTCCAACGCAGGACACACGCTTTCCTTGCCAAGCGGACCAAACGAACTGGCGCTTGATGCACATGGCAATGCCTGGTTTACCGAATTTAACGCCGATGAGTTGGGACGGCTCAATACATACACCGGCCTCATTCAACACTATCCACTCTCGGCTAAAAAGAGTGTGCAGACGCTCTACCCCTATGGCATAACTATCGATTCACAGAGTATGATCTGGTTCACCGAGTCCAGTAATAACCACATCGGTCGCCTTGATCCGGCCACAGGCAACAGGCGCTTTTTCAATGCGCCAGTATCCGAGGCACAATTGATGGAGATTGCCAGCTCCCCCGACGGCATGATCTGGGCGACTGCGTTCACCCCCGGTCTCCTGCTCCGGCTCGATCCGCGTACTGGCAGCTTCACATCCTACAACGCGCCATTCACAGGGAGCGATAGGAGTGGACTCTACGGTTTGCTGGTTACTCCAGGCGGCGAGGTGTGGGTGACGATCTCGGCGGAGAACGTGATTGCGCGACTCGATGTGGCGGCGAACCGCTTTATCTACTACAACATCCCGACGAAAGATAGTTTACCGCTTGGTTTGGTTATGGGTGGCGATCATACGATCTGGTTTACTGAGGCTGAGAACATAGGGATGCTGAGGCCATAAGCTTAGCGTGTCACTACCCGACCTGGCGTCGCACCCGTATGCTGCCCGTCCCTGACGACCCGCACACCGTTCACCCAGACGTCGCGAATGCCGGTCGAGAGCTGGTGCGGGTCCTCGAATGTAGCATGGTCCGCAATGGATTCAGCATCGAAGATCACCACATCGGCGTAGCAACCAGGACGGAGGAGCCCACGGTCACGCAGGCCGAGCCGCGCAGCGACGGACCCACTCATCTTGCGGATAGCGTCCTCCAGCGTCAGCAACTTCTCCTCGCGGACGTACTTTGCCAGCACACGAGGGTATGTGCCGTACGCACGTGGATGCGTTGGTCCTAGATCCTTCGCCCAGGCGGGGTCCACTCCGCCCGCGTCCGTTGAGATCTTTACCCACGGCTGCTGCAATGTCAGCGCGAGATTCGACTCGTCTATGCCGAAGTAGATGGTGAAGATGCGCTGCCGCTCGGCGAGAAGCAGTGTGATCACAGCATCCAGCCAGTCCTGACCGCGCATGCTCGCGATCTCTGAAAGTCGCTTGCCCGCGTACTGCAGGTTCTCGGGCTGCTCAAACCCAACGGGCATCACGCCTTCCGGGCCAATGCCGTGTGCAAGCGCCTCCCACCCGCCTGACGGCGCAAGCACCTCAGCACGAACCCGCTCCTGTACGGTCGGGTCGGCCAGCCTCTCAAAATACATGCCGCCCTCGGCTATCCACGGCGGCAGCACGGAGTCTAGCCCGGTGCCGGAGCCTGTGTAGGAGTACATATCTGCAGTTACGTCCACGCCAGCATGACGCGCTGCCTGAATGCGTGCAATGGCCTCGGACATCTTGTGCCAGTTGTGCTTGCCCGTTGCCTTGAGGTGATAAATCTCAACGGGCAGACGCGCCCGTCGCCCGATCTCCACCGCTTCATCAATCGCTTCCAGCAGGTGGTCGCCTTCCGAGCGCATGTGGGTGACATAGATGCCTCCATAGCGGCTTGCAACCATCGCGACCTCGACCAGTTCCTCGGTGGAGGCAAACGTGTCGGGAGAATAGATGAGGGCGTAGGAGACGCCGAGCGCACCGTCCTCCATCGCCTCGGCCATTACGCGGCGCATCGTCTCTAATTCGTCGGTTGTGGGTGTACCCATCTCCTTGCCCTTCGCATACTCCCGCAATGTCCCACCGCCCAGGAACGAGCCAATGTTGGGCGAGACGCCACGCTCGACCATGGCATCCAACCAGTTACGGAAGCGCGTCCAGCCTCGCGCAGGCTCGATCCAATCGCTGATAAGCGCCCGGTGCTTCTGCGACAGGTCCTGGAAGGTATCCTTAATGCGCCCGCCTGCCGGCGCCGGGGTCCATCCCTCGCCCATGATCTCGGTCGTGACCCCTTGTGTGATTTTGGAGAGGTCGCGCGGGTCGTGCATGAGAGGGATGTGCGAATGGCTAAGGATGTCAATGAAGCCAGGACAAGCCACCATCCCTGCCGCGTCTACTACTTCTTGTGCAGCCTCTGCTGGGATGCGTCCTGGGGGTGTGATTTCTAGTACGCGGTCTCCCTGGATGGCGATGTCGCCATGAAACCATGGATTGCCGGTGCCATCAATGACTTTCGCGCCGTGGATTAGAATGTCGATGTTGTTTGTGGTCACTGTTGC